>Ga0265300_10000037_pt1 | contig 174609 bp, 154 predicted proteins | sample AusTroGonzalo_MG_FD_193482 | JGI IMG/M metagenome (GOLD analysis project Ga0265300, IMG submission 193482) | Bovine rumen microbial communities from tropical cattle in Woodstock, Queensland, Australia - Gonzalo_03 | ecosystem: Host-associated > Mammals > Digestive system > Stomach > Rumen ... | reverse complement strand
CCTACAGTCAACCCCTGACAGTGATAAGGACTCGGATGGTAAACCCATCTTAGGGATAAGGACGTAAAGTCAAGTAATACCAGTAATAATCTATAAACCCGAGTCAACCTAAATCAGGAAAGGACACCATCTACATACAAATGCCTTGTCGCACGATTTCTAGACTCATTAGTACAAGTACATGTAACAACAACATGATGCCATTCGGAATCCTTAATGGTCAAATTGTCAAAATCAAATCTTTCCGTTGAGTCCGCGTCGCCGTAACAAGTATAAAACCTAAACTTGTTTCCTAAGGTAGCAACAAGCCTAGGGAAATCGGAGCGAGGCGCATCGGTACCTATGGCCGTAACAACCATTCCATAATCAAAATCTTTTATCCATAAAGAAATAGAATAGTTGAGTTTTCCGGCGAAAACATTGTATGGAATGTTAATAAAGCCTTTTTTATATCCATTAATGCGAGCTGCGTAGCCAATTCCTGAAGGCGTATCGTTAACGAACTGCACTCCTCCGTTGGCCACACCGTCCAAATTGTTTCCAGAGTCATCATTTGCATCTTTATTGTCAAAAGTATAATATGACGCAAGAGATTGATTGATACGTGAATTCTTTGGAATTACCGACTTTGATGATTTCTTTTCCGTTTGCTCAGAAAACCCAGACTTATTCTGCTGGGCGCTCTTAGTCGACTTCATTTTTACGAATCTGGGCACCGTCATTGAACTCATGGAGACAGATTCATAACCTGTGCAGCTGAATACAAGTACAGCTTTGGAAGAGGATGCATTAAGACTAAATTTTCCATCTAGGTCGGTTATTGCCTTATTGCCTGTTCCCTGTTCCACGACGGTAGCCCCAATCACTGGTTCCAGGTTATCATCAACAAGGGTGGCAGAAACGACGTAAGAACCGCCATATGCACGTCCGGATGATGTATTGGAAACCTTCGTATTCTGCTGATTCGCATTTGCCTTTCCTGTAACCGCTGCGTGCTGAGCACTGCTTGAGGAAGCGGTTTGAGTGTTACGCGTACCAGGATTAAAAATAAAGTTCGTCATCAAGGTACCAATTACCACCGGATACTGCACTTGGTTAGTATTATTATAAGTGTCGTTAGCAACGCGACTCATCATATCTTGGAACGAATACGACCCAGATAAATTGTCTAAAAAAGCCTTAGCAAAAGGACTGTTGTATCCTTTTCCGTCATCGGCCGTCTGACCAGCGCGGGTAGAGAAGGTAATAACCATTCCCGGGAAACCCTCCATTGAAGCCAGACCACTATTTCCAGATCGTGTCCAGGAAGTATGGATTTCCCTACAAGCATCCAGGATGAGGATTCGTGTAGGGCAATTTGTTCCCTGTAGTTTATCTACTATCTCTGTGCCGGCAACGCAGTAGAATAAATCTTCCCTTCTGTTTAACGGACAGTCGATAGGGATCAGGTAGTTCAGCCCCTTTTCCTGGATGCCGTGGCCGGAATAGAAGATGAGCGCAACGTCATATCCGTGGGCCTGAGAAGAGAAGGAATTGAGCAGTGTATTCATCTGGGCAAAGCCACAGTCGAAACCGGTCATAACATCGAAGCCATAGTCTAATAGCCGGGAACTAATATCCCCGGCATCCTTCACCGGATTGCGAAGGCAGGCAATCTCAGAATAGTTCGAATTGCCGATCACCAGGGCACAGCGCTTTTCTGGAAAGGAATTTTTGTTTCGGCCGAAGGTAAAAGAAGGCCTGGAAGAATTGGTACCGCGAGTAGACGCCTGTCCCAGCCGAAACATATATTCTTTGACTGTCTTAATGACACCCTTGGACTGAAACTGCTGATATGAGAAGGTGTAGGGCTTCCCGGTAGCAAGTCCCTTACATTCCATCACCTGATTGGGGGACGACCATTTGATGGATGAGTTGCATGAAAAGCGATCCCCCACTTTAAGATCCTTTCCTCCGATGTTGATGGTGGATGTATTTAGGTTCATAATTCGCATCATCTCGTCGTCCTGAGCAAAGGAATACTGGACGAGCAGAATGGACAGAATCAGTAGGTATAATCGTTTCATTTCGTGACAGCCTTTTCATTAAACTCAATAAACTCAGCGATGACAGAGAATAACAGCGTTGGCACCGCTATGGAGAGCGAAATATCTGAAAAACAATACAGAACTACCTGAAGCAACCAGAAGATAAAGCCCCAGCCGACAAGCGAGAGAAGGAAACGCCAGAAAGGACTCTTTATGCGCATGAAAAAAGGAACATATTCATACCAGTTTCTATGGGGTTTCAGCAGTAGCCAGAAGAAAAGGCTGTACAGGGCCAGCAAAAAAAACAGGAATCCTATAGACAAGATATGCTTTCCTGTATGCAACTCCCACCAAGCAAGGAAGGAGAGCATCGGTCCGGGGACATCTCCCACATAAGTAGAATGCAGGTCGTGGTCAAAATCACCGACAAGCAGAATCTTCCCATTCATCATCTGGATAAGCTCTTCCTCGGTGTACCAGGAGAAAAGCTGGCTCCCCAGATAGGGGTAACGGTTCTGATGATTTGCCATTTCGCGTTCCAATATGCAGTGAGGAATACGGATATACTGAGCGTTACGGCACAGATTGTTCTCCGATAAATAGAGAGGGCCATAGCGACAAATGTTACCATGGTCCATGTCTCTGTACATTCGCAGTGCGACGGACTCTTCCCCCTTCTGCAGATATTGATAACGAGTAAAGCCCGTAAAAGATGTCATTCCGTAATCTGCAAACGCAGCTTTATCAAGAAGAGTACTGTCTGCGATATTATAAACCCTTCCCTGGTGACGGGAAAACACCACGCGAGGCATCTCGCGTATGAGAGAAAAGAGCTCTTCGTCATTCTCTGTCTTGAGTCCTTCAGAAAAGCGAATATCGAGAAAAATGTAACGGTACTCCGATTGCTTACATAACTTCAGAAGACGTATTAGCTTAGCCCGGTCTGTTACTTCCAAGGTGCCTCTTATGAAACCTTCGGGAGTGGTCGCTTGGGCCAGTTGCTTGTCGAATGCCGTGTTAATGTATAGTACCGAATCTTCTTGGTATGGAACTTTGTGTCGATTCCCAGTGATTAACTCGGCAAAAGCCAGCGTTCCCCAATTGTCAAAAAGCGGATATGGGATATTCATCACCAAGTAGCTCAGAGCAACTACGGCGAATGCCAATCCCGATGCTAATAAAATACGTTTCATATGTAATGAGACATAGATTACAAATATACTTTAATCTATTAATAAATACAAAAGATACTCTTAATACTCCCTTTTCACCCAAATCTCCAGGAATTTGTTGGCAACAGAATAGCTTTCGCCGTCCTTCCTTATAACACCTTTCTCATGAAGCACGCGCAAAGCGCTTTGAACGGTGCTCGGACTCTTCATGGCATGCTTATTACAAAAGGCAATCGATGTAACCTTATCCGATTTTCCCTCTTTGGCAACCGCTATCAGCAGTTTCTTCTGAGCATCCGGCATGTTACTCATCTGTTCCTGAAAGGACCGCGCATATGTTTTGACAACATAAGATACAACGTCCGGCAACATATCTGCCGATGCAGTCTCCCCAGGACGAGTCCAGGCATACAGTTCATTCAGCAGCCGCTGAACATACCAGGTATGGCCTTCAAATTGGGAATAAACCCCTTTAAAACATTCGTCATCAATTGTTTTCCCCGCTTCTTCAAAATGTCTCTTGGCAAAAGGAAGATAACTTTCATATTTGATGGCTTCCAAATATAGTAGAGAGCAATTCAAATAGAATGGTTCGGACGGATTATTGAAAATCTTTTCCATCATTCGCCGGTCACTCCCGGAAAAAACAAACCATGTATGTTTACATTTCTGAACCCGTGTCCGAAGGAGTTCAATTACGTTCTTCTCGGGATATTCGGCAATCTGTTGAAATTCGTCAATAGAAACGATACATGGGGTTTCGCTACTCTCCAAATAATCAAAAATCTCCTCCAGAGAGTCCTGCGGGCGCACAATATCACCCAGAGACAGGTCAAAAATGAATTGTCCGGTAACAGGGTCAGCTTTGAATCCGGGCCGAAGAGATCTGACAATGTTCAGGAATGATTCAAAAATCTTTTCTCCGGTACTTTTTAGCGGTGTTGTTATTTCCTTGGCAAGCAAAAGAATCATCTCCTCCAGAGTGGAAGTAGGATACAAATCGATGGAGAAAGTCTTGAAATGCTTCTTTACAAATTCCTGATTGAAAGTATGCGCGATAAGGCCCGATTTCCCCATGCGGCGCGCCGAAATCAAGGCTGTATTTCTGCCATTCCGGATATTATCTTCCAACATTCGCGTTTCCTCGACACGGTCGCAGAAATACTCTGGGCCACAATAATCAGCGGTAATGATGAACGGATTCGGTTGAAACATATACACTTTTTTTCCGCAAATATATGTTTTTTTATCAGATATTCAAATTTCAATTATTTAAAACTAAATAATTTTACTTTAAATAACGCAAAATGCGAAACGCATAATGCGAAATAATACTCCTCCTCTTTTCCGGGAAAAATGCGTATCTTCGCGGTGATTATGATTGAGACCCGCCGACTCATATTCAGGCCATGGGCCGATTCGGACGCAGAGGCGCTGTTCAAGTATGCCTCCCATCCGGATGTTGGGCCGCGGGCCGGGTGGCCGCCGCATCAGTCGGTGGAGGAAAGCCGGAGCATTATCCAGAAAATCTTCTCCAATGGCCATACCTGGGCGCTGGTGTTGAGGCAGACCGGAGAGCCCATTGGCTGCATGGGATATTACACCCACGAGGAGAGTAACATTCCCATTGGAGAGAACGACGCCGAGCTTGGCTACTGGATAGCCCAGCCCTATTGGAACCAGGGCCTGTGCACAGAGGCGCTGCGGGCCATGATAGACTGGTGCTTCAACAAAAAGGGCTTCGAAACACTCTGGTGCGACTTCTTTGTAGACAACCCTGCATCGGGCCGCGTGATGGAAAAGTGCGGCTTCCGCGATACCGGGGCCATCAATTGGTGCAGTCATCTTTACCAGGGCACCGAGCGGCCTGTAAAAATTATGCGACTGGATTATGCGCTATAGTTGTCACCACATGAAAAAACTCATCCTTGCGGCCCTCATGATGCTGGCCGCGGCCTGCGAGAAAAGGGATGGCCTAAGAAACGGAGACCTCATCTTTGTGGGACTGCCTGCGGGGTATGACGCCGCGGCCGGGTCCATGGACGAGGCCATCTCGTCGGCCACCGGAGAAGGCGGCACAACGCTCATTCACGTAGCCATTGCCGAGGTAAAGGCCGACAGCGTGTGGGTGATAGACGCCACCCTCAAACGCGGGGTTCACCGGCACCCACTGGATACCTTCCTGAGAGATTTCACGCTAAGAGACGGCAGTTATCCGGAGTTTATCGTTAAGCGTGCGAAGGGCATTGACGCCGATGCCGCCGTGGATAGGGCCAAGGCCCTCTGCGGCCGGGGCTACGATGTGCGCTTCCTGCCAGACAACGAGGAGCTGTACTGCTCAGAGCTGGTGCAGGCCTGCTATCTGGATGCCGATGGAGTGCCCGTCTTCAAGAGCCAGCCCATGAACTGGCTGGCCCCCGACGGCACCATGCCGCCCTATTGGGAATGGCTATTTGGACAACTGGGAATGGAAGTTCCGCAGGGTGTTCCGGGCACGAACCCTCAAAGCATGTCGGCGTCGGAGCTACTTAATCCTATCGCCTCTTCCAGCAATTCCGAAGCATCGGCCACGCAGCCCGGGCAGTCGCGGAGCACCACTCCGCTGCCAACCCCCTTCAGAAGTTTGCACTGAGTGGCGCCGTTTCGCTGCTGAAACTTGGTCATAATCTCCTTCATCCGCGCGCGGGAGGTATTGCGGTCCTTGGTGGCCAGGCCGACAATCATGCCGGCACCAACCAGTGCGCCGCACGTGCCCTCCATATTGCCCATACCACTACCATACGCGCCGGCCACATCCAGTGCAGTTTGCTCCGGCAGCCCCACAAGGTCGCAGTAGGTACATACTACAGCCTGTGCACAGTTATGGGAATTGCAGCGCTTCTTTTCGGCTGCCAGGTATTTACGAGTTTCAATCGGCATCTTCCGTTTCTTACAATTTATTCATTATCAATAAAATACGAAAAATTGGTTACCCGGTTTCACATGACCAACTTTTCGCAACCTGCTAAAGACCAGACACTTACAAAAAACGCACACCTACCCCAGTACCACATCCAGAATCATCATCAAAGCGAAGCCCAGCGCAAAACCAACGGTGCCAATATTGGAGTGCTTGCCCTGGGAGTAATCGGGAACTAACTCTTCCACAACCACATAGAGCATGGCGCCGGCGGCAAAGGCAAGCATATAGGGCATAATGCCCAGGATGGAGGTGGCCAGGAGCAGAACCAGCGCGCCGCCGATGGGTTCCACGATTCCGCTCAATGCACCTATGCCGAAAGCCTTCCATCGGCTGTTTCCTTCGGCCCTGAGCGGCATAGAGATAATGGCGCCCTCGGGCACGTTCTGGATGGCAATACCCAGCGACAGGGCCAAGGCGGCGGCCATGTTGAAGTTGGCCGACAAGGCTCCTGCGATGGCCACACCTACGGCCATTCCTTCGGGGAAGTTGTGAATGGTAACCGCCAGGGCCAGTTTGGCCGTACGGGACAGGCGGCTTCTGGGGCCCTCGGCTTCTCCGTTGGCATGAAGGTGGGGCGTAATGTAGTCAATGACGAGCAGGAAGGCAAAACCCGCCAGGAGACCCACAGTGGGAGGCACAATGGCACCTACCCCCTCTCCCATGCCGATGGCCGGGATAAGAAGCGACCAAACCGACGCCGCCACCATTACGCCCGAAGCAAAGCCCAGCAGGACTTTTTGCAGCAGCAGGGGCATCTCCCGCTTCATAAAGAATACGAAGGCCGATCCCAGGGCGGTTCCCAGGAACGGAATCATGAGTGCGGCAAATACAGGGTTCATCACTTGTACTTTCTGTAACGCAAATGTACAACAAATTCTTATACTTTATTCGCAACCGGGTTGCAAAAAAGGCGTCGTATCTTTGCCCCGGTATGGAAAGAAACCCTCACTTTCTCTTTAGCAAAAAACCGCTTGCAGGGGCCCGGGAAGGGCTGCAGGACGGTCTTATCCCGTTTACAGGCATTCTTCTTATAACAGGGATCCTGGTGGGCATTTTTGCCCTATTCCTCCACTTGGGTAACGGAATGACGCCCGTAGTGCCGCCGCATCTGGACGACGGCGAGGCCGTGGATCCCTCCCCCACCCGGCTGGCCTTTATGTGCGTCGCCTTTGCCGCCGCCTTCCTCTTTGGCTATCTTGCCTGCAAGAAAGGACGCGAAGGCCGCATGCTCCCGGCTTTCTGGCTGGGCTACACCGGCGGCACGCTTCTGTGGCAATCTACGGGCGAATGCGCCTGGCACTTCAGCATTGTGGCCGACGACTACTTAATGTGCTTCCCGCACATTGAAGGAGCATCGGCCCTTATCTTGGTGGTGGTAACCACCATCCTTCTTGTGTACTGCTACCGGCGAAACGCCTTTGACTGGGGCGTATGGGTATTTGTGCTGTCCTTTGTTGGGAATTGGTTCGGGCATTTTGTCCTCATTGGCACTTATCCCCTGGTGAGCAGCCTGATGGAAGAGCAGACCTGGTACAAGTGCGCCGGACTGGTATTGGGCCTTGCCACCATAGCGGCGGCGCTTGTCCTGAACTACCATGCCGCCCGCTCCCGGCAAGCCAGGCTGTGCTGCTGCCTCATGCTGTATTTCGGCATCGGCATTCTGGTTACAGGAGTTAGCGGGATCTGAGAAAACTACCTCTTGTCCTCTATAGTGGCGTTGGGATAGTTGGCGGGATTAAAGGTTACAAAGTCCTCGCTTACACCAAAGCCGAAATCTTTTAGTACCATGTTCACACCCGCCACTTTGGCCACCAGGCTAACGGGATAATAATTGCTCTTGGACACGGTGAGCGTCATGGTTTTGGGGGCGTCCTTTTCTTTGTTGCCTTTGGACTTCTTGCACAGGATAACCCACTCTTTGTCCGTTTCACTTTTGAGGGAAACGTCGTAGCCGTCGGTAATGCCAGAGAGCATCTCTTTTTCGTCGCCATCACCGCTACCTTCTTTGGCATTGGTGATGGTAATTTGCTCGGTATCAATATTATAACTCCAGTCAGTGGTATCGTCGCTCCAGTCAATCATGTGATGCCCAAGTACATTGGTCTCGATGCGCATTTTATTACCCAACGAGTACATCTTCATGGACACTTTTCCAATCATGAATAATTTGGTCTCCACGGTCATGGAAAGGCCTTCGCCTTCGCGCGCTGTCATGGTTTCGTCCATGCGGGTAATAATTTCCTCCGGAGTTTGGGCAAGGGCCGATATACCCAGAACCAAAGCCGCAATGATGCAAATGAGTTTTTTCATAAATCTTTCTGGTGTAAACTAAACGCAAAAATAGCAAAAAATGATTACATTTGCTTAAATATCCCGGCACCGCTGCCGACTCATTGTAAACCGCATGACATTAGACCCTACCTTAAAAGCACTCAAAGGCAAGAATCTAATCCTTTTTGTAGCCGACAAAGAAGAAATTTCCCAGGCCGACGTACCTTTCCCCGTGGTGTACACCGGGATGGGAAAGATGCGCATGTTCAGCGCGCTGGTAAAGTGGTATGAATGCCGCCCATCGCTCTCCGACACCCCGGTAATTCTCAATATCGGCAGCGCAGGGTCGGCCCGCTATCCCATTGGCCAAATAGTGCCGGTAAGTAGCTTCATCAACGGCGGAAGTGAGCTCATCTACGAGCGCATAGACCTTCCCGGAGAGGGCTGCAGCATTTTTTCCGGCGACTATTTTATGAGCACCCAAACGTTTAGCCCAGAGCAAGTCAAGGCGCTTTCGCAGCAGTACGACCTCTTTGACATGGAGGCCTATGCCGCCGCGCAGTTTTGCCAGATGCACGCGCTCCCCTTCTACTGCCTAAAGGCGGTGTCGGACAATTTGGACGGCAGCCTCAAAGACTGGCGCGGAATTCTGGCCGACATTAGGGTAAAGTTTACACAGCTACTGGTAAACTTGTAAAGCCATGCATTTCACCGACGAGAAACTTTTGCAGCTGCTGGAGACCAGCGATGCCGCCTTAATAGGGCAGCTAAAGCGCCGCGCCCTGGCCGTCCTTTGCGGCGGCAAGCAGGCAGGACTGGATGCCGGCGCCAATGTGGTGATGCCGGTCTTTACCCCCGAAGAAGAAAAGTTCAAATACGACCTATATCAAGGAAAACGACATGTATAATCCTTCATCGCCATACGCCCACGAGTTCATTTGCCACCAGGAAATTCTGGACACCCTGGCCGAAGCTGCGCGCGAAAGCCAAAATCCCGCCCGGGTGGCGCAAATTTTGGAAAAAGCGGCCCTGCTCAAAGGCATCTCGCACCGGGAAGCCGCCATTCTCATGGAATGCACAGACCCAGCCCTGGAAGCACGCATCTACGCCCTTGCCGCCAGCATTAAACAGCGCTTTTACGGCAACCGCATAGTGCTCTTTGCCCCGCTGTACCTGTCCAACTACTGCGTAAACGGCTGCGTCTATTGTCCTTATCACGCCAAGAACAAGACCATTCCCCGCCGCAAACTTTCCCAGGAAGAAATTGCCCAGGAAGTGCGTGCCCTCATTCGCAGCGGGCACAAGCGCCTGGCCGTAGAAGCCGGCGAAGACCCGGTGCACAATCCGCTGCAGTACATCCTGGACTCCATCAAAACCATCTACTCGGTACAGGAAGGCGGCAATTCCATTCGCCGCGTGAATGTAAACATTGCCGCCACCGATGTAGAAAGTTATCGCAAGCTCAAGGAAGCAGGCATCGGCACCTACATTCTTTTCCAGGAAACCTACAATAAAGAGCAGTATGAGCGCCTGCATCCCACCGGCCCCAAGAGCAATTATGCCTGGCACACAGAAGCCATGGACCGGGCCCAGGAAGGCGGCTGCGACGACGTAGGGATAGGCGTCCTGTTTGGCCTGGCCGGGTACAAGTACGAACTGGTGGGCCTGCTCATGCACGCCGAGCATCTGGAAGCCCGCTTTGGCGTGGGGCCGCACACCATTAGCGTGCCGCGCATCTGTCCCGCCGACGACATCTCTGTAGAAGACTTCAAAGACGCCCTGCCAGACGCTATTTTCCGCAAGCTGGTGGCCGTGCTTCGCGTGGCCGTTCCCTACACCGGCATGATTGTCTCTACCCGTGAAAGCGCCCGCATGCGCGAGCAACTGCTGCACTGCGGCATCTCCCAAATCAGCGGCGGCTCACGCACCAGCGTGGGCGGCTATACCACGCCGGAGCGGCACAACGAGACCGCCCAATTCGACGTCTCCGACACCCGCCCCCTGGACGACGTAGTGCGCTGGCTGCTGGAGCAAGACCACATTCCCTCCTTCTGCACCGCCTGCTACCGCGAAGGCCGCACTGGGGACCGCTTCATGAGCCTGTGCAAGAGCGGGAAAATCGGCCTTTGCTGCACGCCCAATGCCCTTATGACGCTAAAGGAATACCTCATGGACTATGCCTCCCCCGCCACCCGTGAGGCCGGAGAAAAACTCATTGCCCGTTCCCTGGCCGATATTCCATCGGAAAAGGTGCGCGACATCACGCTTCGGCATTTGGCCGAAATTGAAGGCGGCGCGCGGGATTTCAGGTTTTAACTATGGAAAGAATTCAGATAGCCGTTTTTGGCCCGGCCAACAGTGGGAAATCCACGCTGGTGAACGCCCTCTGCGGGCAGGAAGTATCCCTGGTGAGCCCCGTTCCGGGAACCACCACAGACCCTGTTCGCAAGGCCATTGAACTGCCGTACGGGATTGGTCCGGCGGTTATTGTAGATACGGCCGGCCTGGACGACACCTCCCTTCTGGGAGCCGAGCGAAAACGCCGCACGCAGCAGGTCATTGACGCCACAGACCTTGCCATTGTACTGGGGGCCGATGAGCCCGCCACAAAAGCCCTTCTGGAACAGCTGGAAGACATTCCTACCGTCCTTTACACGCAAGGCGAAAGCCTAGACAGCCTGCTGCAAAAAGTAGCCGCCGCCCTGCCAGAGGAAAAAGAGCATTTCCTTACCGGCAGCCTGGTGTGCGAAGGCTCCGTGGTGGTGCTGATCATGCCCCAGGACAGCGAGGCTCCCAAAGGCCGCATTATTCTGCCGCAGGTGCAAGTGCTACGCGAACTGCTGGACCGTGGCTGCACGCCGCTGTGCTGCACCCCCGGCACCCTGGAAACGGCGCTGGGGCAGCTAAAAAAAGCACCGGCGCTGGTCATCACAGACTCCCAGGCGTTTGCCGCCGTGAATAGGATGCTGCCCGCAAATATTCCGCTCACTTCCTTCTCCATCCTACTGGGCGCCGCAAAGGGAGATATCAAGGTTTTTGCGCAGGGCGCAAAGGCTATCGGCACTCTTTCACACCATGCCAGGGTTCTCATTGCCGAAGCCTGCACGCATGTTCCCAATACAGAAGACATTGGCCGGGTAAAAATTCCCGCCCTCCTGCGAAAGCGCATACCGAACCTTCAGGTAGATATGGCCGCCGGCAACGACTTCCCGGAGGATCTTTCCCCCTACAGCCTCATCATCCACTGCGGGGCTTGCGTTGCATCGGCCCGCCTGGTGCACGCACGCATAAAAAAGGCACTCCGCGCGGGAGTGCCCATTACCAATTACGGGATGGCTCTTGCCTACTTGCAAGGCATCCTGGACAGAATTTCTCTTCCTTAATCCTCGAATTCGGCCACAATCTTCTTGATGTCCGAGGGATTGAGGCGGCCATATACTTTGTCGCCGATGGTGGCCACGGGAGCCAGACCGCAGGCACCCACGCAGCGCAGGCAGTCCAGTGAGAACTTGCCGTCGGGCGTGGTTTCACCCACTTCGATGCCCAGCACGCGCTTGAACTCTTCCAGCACTTTGTCGGAGCCGCGCACATAGCAGGCCGTTCCCAGGCACACGCTCACGGGATACTTGCCCTTGGGCACCATGGAGAAGAAGGAGTAGAACGTTACCACGCCATACACCTTGGAAGCCGGAACGCCCAGTTCCCGCGCAATGACGCGCTGAACCGGCTCCGGTAGATAGCCCAGGGTATTCTGGGTCTCGTGCAGGATGGTGATGAGTTCCCCGGGGTCATTGTTGAACTTTCGGCAGATGGCTTCTACCTTACGAAGCGCCTCACACGATACTTTTATCTCACTCATAACTACTTGATGGCTTTGTTGAAATAATGGGTATGAAGGAGTTTCTCCGAGAGCTCTCCCAGAGGTTCACCCAGGAATACTTTGTACAGCTGCTGAATGTCGGGGTTCTCGTGGCTCTTGCGGATGGGTTTTCCAGCGTCTTCCTGGTAAATGGCGCGGGAACGGGCCTTGAGCACCTCAATGTTCCCGTGGTGATACGGCTGGCCGGCGCCGCCAATGCAGCCGCCGGGGCAGGCCATCACTTCCACCACATGGTAGTTCAGTTCCCCTTTGCGAAGCTTGTCCATAAGGATACGGGCATTGCCCAGCGTATGGGCCACGCACACCTTGAGCGGGAAGCCGGCCAGGTCTATGGTAGCTTCCTTGATGCCCTCCAGGCCACGTACATCCTGGAATTCCAGGCGCGGGAGGGTTTTTCCGGTATAAACCTCGTACACTGTTCGAAGGGCTGCTTCCATCACGCCGCCGGTGGCACCAAAGATGGCGCCGGCACCGCTGGACTCGCCCAGGGGAGCGTCGAAGTCTGAGTCTGGCAGCGACAGGAAATCTATGTTGGAACGCTTGATAAGACGTGCCAGTTCGCGGGTAGAGATGGAGTAATCTACGTCCGGATTGCCGTTTACCGAGAATTCGGGGCGCTCGCACTCGTATTTCTTGGCCAGGCAGGGCATGATGGATACCACCACCAGTTTTTCCCGAGGGATGCCCATCTTCTGGGCCCAGTAGGTCTTGGCAATGGCGCCGAACATTTGGGCAGGGCTCTTGGCCGATGAAGGATGCTCCAGCAGGTCGGGGTAATTGTGCTCGAAGAAATTCACCCAGGCCGGGCAGCAGGAAGTCATGATGGGCAGTTTCACCGATTTGTCGCCGCCAAGGTGGGCCTTGAGCCTGTGCAGGATCTCGGCGCCTTCTTCCATAATGGTTAAGTCGGCCGCAAAATCTGTGTCAAATACATGGTCGAAGCCCAGATAGCGCAGGGAGGTGGCCAGTTTTCCGGTAACAATAGTACCGGGTGCCATGCCAAATTCCTCTCCCAGGGCCACGCGAACGGCGGGAGCCGGCTGGGCGATGACAATTTTCTCGGGGTTCCCAAGATCTTCCAGAAGGCGGTCGGTGTTGTCCCGTTCCATGAGCGCGCCGGTGGGGCACACGGCCACGCACTGCCCGCAGTAGGAGCAATCGGTGTCCTTGAACATGCGGTCGAAGGTGGGGGCGATGGTGGTATCGAAGCCACGGCGCACCGCACCCAGAACACCTACCGACTGAACCTGGTTGCAAACGGTTTCGCAGCGGCGGCACAGGATGCACTTGTCCATGTTGCGGGTAATGGCAACGGTCTCTTCCTTCTTGCGCAGGGACTGCTCCCCTTTGTAGGTCATGGTGCGAATGTTAAAGCGCGTAACGAGCTTCTGCAGTTCGCAGTGGTTGCACTTAGGGCAGGTGAGACAGTCGTTGGGGTGGTCCGACAGGATGAGTTCGGCCACGGTTTTGCGGGCACGGACCACGCAAGCCGAATTGGTTCGTACCACCATGCCGTCGGCCACCAGAGTGGCACAGGACGGGGCCAGGTTGCGACGGCCTTCCACCTCTACCACGCAGATGCGGCAGGAGGCCGGCGTATTTTTCACACAGGTGCCCTTGAGGTCCATGTGACAAAGGGCGGGAATCTGTATGCCGATAGAGGCCGCGGCGTCCAGGATAGTGGTTCCCTTGGGAACGGTGACGGCTCTGTTATCTATGGTTAGGGTAATCATACTTAAATCACTTTAATGGCGCCAAACTTACAACGGGACAGGCACATACCGCAGCGGATGCACTTTTCGGGGTTAATGACGAAGGGCTTGCGCACTTCTCCGGCAATGGCTTCGGCCGGGCAGCCGCGCGCACAGGCGCTGCAGCCCTTGCACAGGGCAGGATCTATGGAATAGGTGAGCAGGGCCTTGCACTTGTGAGCCCGGCACACATGCTGGGTTACGTGCTCCTCATACTCTTCCCTGAAATTGGAGAGGGTGGAGAGCACCGGGTTGGGAGAAGTTTGGCCCAGACCGCAAAGCGCCGTATCTTTGATTACCTTTGCCAGGTTTTCCAGGGTATCCAGGTCTTCCAGGGTGCCTCTTCCTTCGGTTATACGGTTCAGGATTTCCAGCATGCGCTTATTGCCAATGCGGCAGGGCGTACATTTGCCGCACGACTCCCCTACCGTGAATTCCAGGAAGAACTTGGCCACCGAAACCATGCAGTCGTCTTCGTCCATGACAATCATGCCGCCCGACCCCATCATGGAGCCTGCTGCGGCCAGGGATTCGTAGTCGATGGGGATGTCCAGGTGCTTCTGGGTAAGACAGCCGCCCGAGGGACCGCCCGTTTGCACAGCCTTGAACTGTTTGTCGTTCTTTACGCCGCCGCCAATGTCGTAGATAATTTCGCGGAGCGTAGTGCCCATGGGAACCTCTATGAGGCCCACATTGTTAATTTTGCCGGCCAGGGCAAACACCTTGGTGCCCTTGGATTTTTCCGTGCCGATGGAAGCGAACCACTGCGGCCCTTTGGTAAGGATCACAGGGACGTTGGCCAGGGTTTCCACGTTGTTCACGTTGGTGGGGAAGCCCATGTAGCCAGATTCGGCCGGGAACGGGGGCTTGAGGGTGGGTTCGCCGCGCTTTCCCTCCATGGAGTGGATGAGGGCGGTTTCCTCACCGCACACGAACGCGCCGGCGCCGTAGCGAATTTCAATGTCAAAGTCGAAGCCCATGCCCAGGATATTCTTTCCCAGGAGCCCGTATTCGCGGGCCTGGCCGATGGCTACCTGCAGCCGATGCACGGCCAGCGGATATTCGGCGCGAATATAGATGAGGCCATGGTGGGCGTTGATGCAGTAGCCGCAAATCATCATGGCTTCGATGACCGAGTTGGGGTCTCCTTCCATGATGGAACGGTCCATGAAGGCACCGGGGTCTCCTTCGTCGGCGTTGCAAACCACATATTTGTGGGGTGCGTCAAACTTTCTGGCAATTTCCCACTTAACACCCGTGGGGAAGCCGGCGCCGCCGCGACCGCGCAGGCCGCTGGACTTGATGTCGGCCAGGACATCAAGACTGTCCCGCGTGAGGCTGGTAGCCAGGGCCTTGTAGCCGTCGCGGGCAATGTATTCCAGAATATTTTCCGGGTCTATTAAACCGCAGTTGCGAAGGGCTATTCGCATTTGCTTGCGGTAGAAGTTCATGTGCTTGGAGTCACTGATGTGCTCTCCGGTGCGGGGATCCTTGTACAGCAGGCGCTCTACCCTGTTACCGGCTATGATGTGCGAGGTAACAATTTCCTCCACGTCCTGCACCCTCACGGAAGTGTAGAAGGTGTTGTCGGGGACAATCTTCACAATGGGACCTTTCTCGCAGAAGCCAAAGCAGCCGGGAACAATCACGTCCACTTTATCGGCTATGCCATGGGCCTCCAGGGAGGCGCGCAGGTGATCTACAATTTTGGCACTTTCAGAGGCTTTGCAACCCGTACCGCCGCAACACAGGATTTGCATGTGGGGCGTCCCTTTTTCCAAGCCTGCCGCATCGGGGCTGGCCGAAGCGTTGCTTTCCTCTCTGACAGACAGGGCCTTAAGGGCTTTCTGACGGATGCTCTCCAGAGCATCGGGTGAGTGGATAATCATTAGTTTTAGGTTTGATTTCGTTTTTTAGCCCACTAAGTTACAGTTTTTTTCCGATGATACAATATTTTAATTATATTTGCCCTATAACAACGGCGGCAACCGAAAAGCCCAAACAGAGTAGGTGGAAACATAAACCCATTCGTCCATGAAAGAGAAGTTCGAAATCTCTGCCGATTCCATGGCCAAGCTCTCCGAAATTCAGTCTCGTCTGGCCAAAAGCGAATCCAAGGAAATGCTCTCTTCCCAGGCAAGTGCCTGCACTTGCTGTTGGGGTGGCTGGTGCGCAAACGGCTGCACCGGTTAGTGTTTTCAGGATGGGCAAGTCGTCTTATGATTTGCCCATCCTTATTCTTTTTGCCATGCGTCCCTATCAACTCACACTACTGCTAACAGAACTGTGCAACCTGCGCTGCTCGTATTGTCACTGTGACAAAAAGTTTCTCGCCTCCATGCGGCCCCAGACAGCCCACAAGGCTATCGACGAAGTAATGGAGGCGCGTCCCGCCGAAGAGCCGCTCAACATCCTGCTCATGGGAGGGGAACCTTTCCTCGCTTTTCCCCTCATTCAGGACGTAGTAGACTACACCTGCGGGAACTATCCGTCCAAAAAGGTTCTTTTCAAGGCCGTTTCCAACGGTACCCTCATCCACGGGAACATCCAGCAGTGGCTCCTGGAGCATAGGAACCTCTTTGAGGTTACGTTAAGCCTGGACGGAGACAAGGAGACCCACAACCGCAATCGCTGCGGGTCCTTCGACCTCATAGACTTTGATTTCTTTACCAAACGGTATGGCCGGCACACCACCGTGAGCTCGGTGGTAGTACCCGAAACCCTGGACAAGCTGGCCGCCAACGTAATGGCCATGGAGGAGCAGGGATTCGGCATCAAGTTTGCCCTGGCCGACGGCATTGCGTGGGATGTGCAGCAGGACGCTCCCAGGCTGGCCGCCCAGCTGGACCTTCTCATAGAGCACTATCTGCAGCACCCCCAGCTGCAGCCCATGAACCTCCTTTCCTACGCCATCTGGTGCGTCCCGGGCCACTTTGCGCCCGAGCGCTGCGTCCCGCTCACCTGGTCCCATTGCGTGGCGCCGGACGGGAAAACCCATGCCTGCCACCGCTCCACGCCCTACTACAACAGCGGGGAATGGAGCATCCCGGAAGAAAAGATTTCCCTTCGGGGAGTGGGCTTCCTTAAACCCGCATGCGCCACTTGCTGTGTGCGTTCTATCTGCAACGCCTGCCCCGCCACCGTAGCCGCCCTTCAGGGCCATCCCCTGCAAACAGAAATCACCTGTGCCCTTAACAAGGTCCTGTATGTAGCCAATGCCAAACTGGTGGTGCGCATGTTTTTGGAGTGTCCTACGCATATCCATATTACGCGCCGGCCTGCCAGCATGCAGATAGACATGCTGCAAGGGGCCCAAACCATCCTGGAGCAGCTGCAATGAGAGATTCCCTTCGCGCCAGGAACATCTTCGTGATGCTCACCAACCGTTGCAATCTGCGCTGCAGCTATTGCTACGAAGCTGGCAAGAATCTTCTGTCGGCCGATGCCCCTACCATTAAGAAATATGTGGCCGAAGAGCTACAGAGCGCCCGGTTTGACGAGTATTTCATTGTATTCCACGGCGGGGAGCCTTTCCTGGAGTTCCCGCTCATGAAAGAAGTGGCCGAATGGTGCTGGCAGGAGTTCCCCTCCATGAACATCCGCTGCATGACCACCACCAACGGCACCTGCCTTAACGCAGCCATGAAAGCCTGGCTCACGGAAAACCGGCATCGCTTTGTGGCCATCTTAAGCCTGGACGGCGGGCGCGAAACCCACAACAGCAACCGCTGCGGATCCTTCGACCTCATAGACCGCCCGTTCTTTGCCCGCACCTGGCCGCATCAGCCGGTGAAGATGACAGTATCGCCAGATACGCTGGGCAGCCTTTACGCCGATTTCCTGGAGATACGGAGCTATGGCCTTCTGCCCAATCCCAGCCTGGCCAAAGAAGTGGACTGGAACCTGGAAAATCATTTGCCTGTTTTTGTGAAGCAGGCCGGAATGCTGGCCGATTATTACCTGAATCATCCGCAGGAAATGCCCTGTGAACTGGTGAACGTAAAGCCGTCCCTTTTCAAACAAGACCCTCCCCTGCCGCATAACAGGGCCTGCGGGGCGGGGGTAAATAATATAGCCTATGACATCAAGGGACACCCGTATCCCTGCCATACGTTCATGACTAATCTTGAGCAGACCCAGGCCCCGGACCTTTCGGCCCTTTTCAAGGAGTTGGAGGCCGGCGACGGGCTGGCTCTCAGTCCTGGCTGCAAGGGGTGTCTGGTATATCCCGCCTGCGAGCCCTGTTATGGCCTCAATTACAGCAAGCGGGGCAGCATGGGCGCCTTTGACCCGCTCATGTGCGCCTTTACAAAGGCAAGGGTTCAGATATCGGCCCGCCTATACGCCGAAATGATTGCCTCCGGAAAGCCGTACGCTGCCCTGCAGCATGTGCCCGAAAGTGAGCTGTACGATATGATTTCCGGCATTATGTATTTGGAAAAACATTTGAAATGAAAACATCTTGTTCCATGGACCTGGGTACGCTGAAGGCATTACTGGAAACGGTATCGCCCTCATCGGCCGAAGAAGAAGTATTTGACTTTGTTCAGAAGTTCAACGCCGGCTGCTGCGCCCTTCAGAAGGACGCGCTGGGCAATACCTACCTTAAAAATGCGTCTGGGAGCGGTCCTGTGGTCATGATTGCCGCCCACTGCGACGAGATTGGACTGCAGGTGGTACACATTACGCCCGAAGGCTATGTGCGCTTCAGGGCCGTCGGGGGCGTGGACGCAAAAGCCACTGCCGGTCGCCGGGTTGTCATTCTGTCGGCCGCCGGCAAGGTGCCCGGCGTCATTTGCAAGGTGCCCATTCACGTGGAAATGAAGGATAAGACCACCGACAATGTCCTGTCGCTGGCCGATTTATGGATCGATATCGGCTGCTCCTCCCAAGCCGAAGCCTCGGCGCTTGTAGCGGTGGGCGACATGATTAGCTTTGTCCCCAACTACCAGCCGCTGGCCGGGGGGCGCATTTCCAGCAAGGCACTGGACAACAAACTGGGCGTTTTCATTGCGGCATCGGCCCTCAAACGGCTGGCGGGGACACCCAGCTGTGCCAATCAGGCAGTAGGTGTCCTCACCGTGCAGGAAGAGGTGGGATGCAAAGGAGCCGCCGTGGCCGCGCAGGCCCTAAGCCCGTCATGGGGCATCTGCATCGATGTGGGCGTAGCCACCGACTGCCCGGGCGTATCGGCCGAAAAATATGGAGATCTGGCGCTTGGGAAAGGACCCGGGCTGTCTTTCTGTACCGATACCAGCCGGGCGCTCACCGCTAAGGCGGCCGGCATCCTGGATCGGGCAGGTATCCCTTTCCAGAGAACCGTGGGACTGTCGGCCACGGGCGGCACCGACACCATGCGCATGCAGGTGGCGGGAAACGGCGTGCCCTGCGTCCTTTTAAGCATTCCGCTCAGAAGCATGCACACGCCCTCAGAGGTGTGCGACCTTGAGGATGTATCGGCCGCCATCGATGCCGTAGTGGAACTGGTTAAGGAAATGTCGCTATGAGAACCCTATTCCAGGCACCCGACGGCCTCTATGGCTTTTTGGACGAGCAAGGTAACGCGGTTATTGCGCCCATCTACGCTGGCGCCCGCAGCTTCAGCGAAGGGGTGGCCCAGGTGGAATCCGTAGAAAACGGCATCAGAAAGACGGGGTTCATTGACGAGCAAGGGAACCTGGTCATTCCCATGGCCTACAATTACGCCATGTCCTTTCAGGACGGTCTGGCTCCCGTTTGCATAGGAGCTTCCTGGGTGGGCGGGAAATTCGGCTGCATCGACCACCAGGGACGCGAGGTGATTCCCATCCGCTACGATTACCTGGAGCCTGCCGGCGTGCGCTGCTACGCCGTCAAGGAAAACGGCTCCTGGAGCCTCATCGACGCATCCTGCACCCGCATCTCTCCCCTGTTCCCCACCCAAAAAGCTTTACAAGAGTATTTAAATAATCATCATACGCTATGAAAAAATTCTTTTTCTTCGCATGCCTGGGCCTACTGCTGGAGGCATGCACCCCAAGCCAAATAGTGGTTTATCAGAATGAACCGTCCGGGAACGGCACCGGTACCCCGGAAAACGGTGGCGGCCAGGGAGGCGGAGGAACCAACCAGGGTGGTGGCGGCCAGGGAGGCGGAGGAATTGCTGTACCGGAGGGGCTCATGGCCTATTACCCTTTTGACAATGACAACACCTACGATGCCACCACGCATGAGCTGGACGGGGTAGCCATCAATCGTCCCTCGTTCATAGAGGACACTCCCAGCGGAGAAGGAAAAGCCCTTTCTCTGAACTGGGACAGCGAGCAGTATGTCAATATCCCGTACAATCCCTTTAAGAGTTTATACAACTACACCATCACGCTCTGGATCAAGGACTTTGGCGTTGGTGTAATTTTTTCGGCCGTGTCGGACGGAGACTACAACCCGAACTATCCCAACAACACCCGAAGCGACTATCCCCGCCTCATCTCTACGGCATCGAATAGCTTCAGGTTTTACACAGGGTATGACAACTGGGACACAACAGAGTCGTTCATTTTTGACACTTTCACTATCATGGCCGATGGCTGGCATCATATCGGCCTCACCTGCCAGTATGGCTCCAACAGCAATGAAGCTACCAGGAAGCTGTACGTAGACGGCCGACTGATAGATACCAATCCCGGCTTTATGCATGGCGAACCCTATGTGGAATGGGCGCCCAATACCATTCAAATCGGCGGAAACAGAAATGGCGTCTATGAAACTGCCACCAGCATGAAACTGGACAACATCCGTTTCTACAACCTTGCTCTGTCTAAAGAAAAAATCAAGGAAATCTATGAAAGCGAAAAATAGTATCTGGATACTGACCGCGCTCCTTTCACTGTCGGGTTGTGCCAAAAATGATCAAGAGGAGCAGGAACTTGCCGCCTCCGACGCAACGGCGCTGGTATCGTATTATTCCTTTGACGCCCAAAACGCCGATGACGGAATCAGCGGCTGCGACGGCATCCCCTTCGGCGATGTAAAGTTTGTCACTGATACGCCTTCCGGAACAGGCTATGCAGCCAGCCTGAACGGGTATAAAACGGGGTTTATCAATATCCCCTACAATGTGTTTGCCGGTAAAACCAGCTATTCCATTGCCCTGTGGATGAAAGACTTCGATTTTGGCACGGTAATTAGCGCCATCAGCTCTGACGGTCCCCGCGCCGATTTCCCCAGTTTTAATGTAGCTTCCTATAGCAAGTTCTACCTGCGCAGCCGCTACGACAACTGGAACGACACCCCCGATTTCGAATACGACATTTTTAATCTGAAGGCCTCGGGATGGCATCACGTTGCAGTTACCTGCGAACCCATAGACGTACTGAATCACGCCAAAAGGCAACTGTACATAGACGGAAAGCTGGTCGTTTCCGACACCGACGCCGTACAGGCCTACTACAACGTTCACGGATACGCCGAGGATATCATTACCAAAGTCCAGATGGGCGGAAACCGGAATGGAGACTACGCCCAATGCATGACCATGGTAATAGATAACGTCCGCTTCTACCTCAAAGCCATCTCCCCGCAAACCGTTCAGGAGTTGTATAAAGGGAAAATGTAGCCGTCTGTAATCGGGTCAATACCACCGCGACCTCAGGATGCACGGGAGGCTCGCAAAAAACGGCTGCCAAAAGGCAACCGTTTTTTTCTGTAGTAGCGGAGGCAGGACTCGAACCTGCGACCTCCGGGTTATGAGCCCGACGAGCTACCGACTGCTCTACTCCGCGGTTTGGGATTGCAAAGGTATGCAGTTTTTTTAGAAATTCCAAATTTTATTTCAGGAACTCAAGGATGCCAGGAAGGTCCTGGGCCGGGAAAGCCTGCTGGGAGCCCGTTTGTAAGTTCTTGATATTCACGCTATAGGCTTCTATCTCGGTGCTGCCGTTAATGGAGATGAAGGGAATGGATTTTCGCTCGGCGTATTCAAACTGTTTGCGCAGCTTGGCGGCTTCCGGATATACCTCTACGGCAACGCCGGCGGCACGAAGCGCTTTGGCAACGGGCAGTACGTAGCGCAGTTCTTCGGCGCCCATCACCGCAAAGAGCAGCGTGGTGGCCTGGCTAAGATTGGCGGGGAAAAGATCCAGCCCTGTGAGGACGTCGTAGATGCGGTCGGCGCCAAAGGAAATGCCCACGCCGGATAGGTCTGGCAGGCCGAAGATGCCGGTAAGGTTGTCGTAGCGACCGCCGCCGCAGATGCTGCCGATTTCCCAGTCCTGGGCCTTCACCTCGAAAATGGCGCCGGTGTAATAATTGAGGCCGCGGGCCAGTGAGAGGTCCATTTCCACGGGAGCACTAACGCCTGCAGCCTGAATGAGGCCGAAGAGTTCCTCCAACTCGGCCAGGCCCTTGAGCCCCTCCTCGGAGACTACTCCCGAAGCACTGCCGCCCTGGAACAGCTCGCGCATGGCCGACAATTTCTGAGCAAAAGAACCCTGCAGGGACAGTATTTGCCTGATGACGGCAATCCCCTCCTCTGAAAGCCCTTTCCCCCGCATTTCTTCCTCTACCTTCTCCAGCCCAATTTTGTCCAGTTTGTCAATGGCCACCGTAATGTCTACCACTTTGTCGGGGGCGCCGGCAATCTGGGCAAAGCCAGTGAGCACCTTCCTATTATTGATATGGATGCCCACGCGCACGCCCAACTTGCCAAAAACGGCATCGACCATTTGCACCAACTCCAGCTCGTTTACCTGGCTTTTGGAGCCAATGACATCTACGTCGCACTGGTAAAACTCGCGATAGCGGCCCTTCTGAGGACGGTCGGCCCGCCAGACGGGCTGAATCTGGAAGCGCTTGAAAGGGAAAGAAATCTCGCTTTGGTGCTGCACCACATATCGGGCGAAAGGCACGGTGAGGTCGTAGCGAAGCCCTTTCTCACATACCTGCAATGACAGGGCCTTGGAATTGATGCCTTCCGGGGTGCAGTACTGTTGAAAGTCGATGCCCGAGAAGCAATCGCCGGAATTAAGGACACGGAACAGCAGTTTGTCGCCCTCTTCCCCGTACTTGCCCAGCAGGGTGGAAAGGTTTTCCATGGCAGGCGTTTGGATTTCCTGATAGCCAAAAGTGCGAAAAACCTCTTTGATGGTATTGAAAATATAATTGCGGCGCGCCATATCCTGGTGGCCGAAATCGCGGGTACCTTTAGGGATTGAGGGCTTTGAGATTGCCATTTCTAATATATTTTTGCAAAGTTAATAAAAAAAGCAGTATCTTTGTGCCCCACGCGAGATTAGCTCAGTTGGTAGAGCGTTGGCTTCCCAAGCCGAAGGTCGCGAGTTCGAGCCTCGTATCTCGCTCTTTTAAGCCGGTCCCTTTTGAGGGCCGGCTTTTTAGTTTGTTGCGGTGGCTGCTTAGCTGATGGATTCCAACGAGGGAACGTAGTTGCGCTGAATCATTTCGGCGAACTTGCGGGAAATCTCTTTTTCGGTGAAGCCCAGGTTGTCGCCAAAGTTATAGATGAAGCCAATTTCGTCGGCCGATATCTCTTTGTCGGACATCACCAGGTCCATCAGATAGGCCAGCAGGCCTTCCTTCATGCCGGGATCCTGCGACAGGATATTCTGGACCGAGGTTTTGAACAGTTTAGGAACGTCGGCCTTGGCCACAGCGTCCAGGAAGCGCTTGGGGAAGATTTGCAGGTTGGCCAGATTGCGAATAATGTGCTCCACTTCCTTCTCCGTGATGTGGTTATCGGTGTTGGCAACAATGAGCCCGGCCGATGCGATGAAGATGGAAAGGTCCTCGTCCATGGGGCCGTTTCCCACCTTGAGAAGGATGTTAATAAGCTCCTCCATGCCTTCTTCCAGTTCCCGTTCATTCGCGGCCGAAGCAAAGAGATGGATGGCCTGCACGCGGATGGGGTTCACGGGGTGGTCGTAGCGGCTGAGTCCCTTACCTTTCATAAAGTAGTCCAGACGCTTGCGGTTGTCGGCCAGCAGGGCATCTATACTCACGTTCATCTTTTCCAAATCCAGGCCCGACGCCATTTTGAAGAAGGCTGTTACGCAGGCGTTCAGGTTGCCGTTAGCCAGGTAGCCGTAGCGGTCAGCCACCAGTTCGGCCAGTTGGTCGTGCAGGCGAATCTTGAACTGCAGGGTGATGGGCGGCGTGGTGGCATCGGGCGGGAATACAAAGTAGATGAGGCGCTTGAGGGCGGTATCCTTATTGATGATATGACCCAGTTCATGCCCCACCACAAAGCGCAGTTCGTCCTGGCTCATGAGGTCGAACATGGCCGAATTTACATTCACTATATGCGGCTGTCCTTCTTCTTCGGCGGCAACGGAAAAGGCGTTAAGTGTGCTGTCGCCGGTAACATAAAAATCTACGGGCTCCGAGAATCCCAGCTTCTGTTTCACGTCCTGGCAAAGGGCGTAAAACTCCGGCAATATGTCTTTTTCCACCTTCATGCAGTGGCCTTCCATGCGGCTGCGCCAGTACTCGTCGGCGGAGCCGTCCTGGGCCGATTGAAGGATGGCTTCCACTACCGGCCCCTGAAGGGCGTCATAAATCTGTTTTCCTAATTCACGCTCCAGCGGAATGGTGGGGTTAAATGCAGTCATAGTATTTATATTATGTGTTTCTCAATAATCTATCATGGCCACGTTCTGAGTTTCTACCAACGCATCACATAGGGCCATCTTCTTAAAGATCTGTTTAAGGTGAACCTGCCCCTCAGATTGTAGGCACTTAACGTAGCTTCCTATATACTCATACAATTGAGGGCGAATGCTGGCAAGATACTGCAATGCTTCTTGGACACCCCTGACGTTTAAGCGTTTGAAAACGGCAATTTCCATGGTTTCGTTCACTCCCAGACTGTCCCAACTGAATAAGTCGTCTTGTTTGCCGCGGCCAACGGATGAAAGGGCATTCTCTATGGAACGGTCTATATATCCATAACTGTCTACTGAATCCAGTAATGTGTCAAAACGCTCAAAGCGCGCAGTCATGTCCACTTCCGAGGTAACCGCATCGAAGAAACGATTTAAATGAACCTTGAAGATGGTTTGCAAGGCTCTTATTAACAGTTGTTCCTTGGTTATCTTTTTTGAGTGGAAAATGGCCATTTCTGTATCAAACACCCTGGAAACCAGATGCATAGGTTTAAATAGAACTTGTCCCCATTCGAGTTTGCTGCTTTCGTCGGAGAAATGAGGATTTTGAAGATGCCGGGTTAAAACGTTAATTTCTACGGAATAACTCCGGAGGTATAGTCTTAAGTCTATGAAATCCTTTTGATATTTGGAATCGACATTCAAAATGATATCCTCTGGCTGAAGTATCACTTTTTGCAAAAAAGTTTCTGTGGGATAGGCCTTTTTTGACAAGTCGGCTTTTTGGTTATTAGGGGAATAATACTTGATGGCACAGGCAAGAGTGTAGACGAGTTTCTGGTACATCTGGCCGGCTAATTCCTTGAACTTTTCGGCTTGATCCTTTAACGGCGAAGTGCGGGTATGTTTTTCGGTTTTAGCCTGTGCTACCAGCGTGATACTGGCTACCGCGAGCGAAGCCAGAGCCACCACCAGGGCAATAATACCGTATAGATTGAAATCGTCGGTCTTGAAATTCCGAGTGTTGTCTTGTTCTAGTACTACGTAATTGACATTCTCCGGCGTTGGGGTTGTATTATTCGTTTTATCCCAATTGCAGGATGTAAGAAATAAAAGAATAGATACTAAAGGAAGCAACTGTTTCATACGTCTTTATCACTCAGATTCAGTAAAAGTAGTCTTTTTCGTTCTTTTTTGCAACTTTCTTTTGTTTGAGCAACGGATTGGCGCAAGATGGGCCTATTTTTGCACGCAGAAATGATTGATAATTCGCAGAGTTTTTCATAACTTTGCCCTTGCGGTCCAGGATGCCCGCACTTACTTTTAATTATGTTTGCAGTATGGCAAAAGAAGCAGCAGAAATGAACGTGAACGCCGCCAAATTAAAGGCGCTCCAGGCAACCATTGACAAAATTGAGAAAGACTACGGGAAAGGAACCATCATGAAGCTGGGAGACCAGCCGGAATGGGACGCCTCACAGGTCATCCCCAGCGGTTCCATCTCCCTGGACCATGCACTGGGCATCGGCGGTTATCCCAAAGGCCGCATCATCGAGATTTACGGCCCGGAAAGTTCGGGTAAAACCACCCTGGCCATTCACGCCATTGCGCAGGCCCAGAAAGCCGGCGGCATTGCGGCCATCATAGACGCCGAACATGCCTTCGACCGCACCTATGCAAAGGCGCTGGGCGTAAACCTGGACACCCTGCTCATTTCACAACCAGACAACGGGGAGCAGGCCCTGGAAATCGCCGACAACCTCATTCGCAGCGGCGCCGTAGATATAGTGGTCATTGATTCCGTGGCCGCCCTTACCCCCCGCGCAGAGATAGAGGGCGAAATGGGCGACAATAAAGTGGGCCTTCAGGCCCGCCTCATGAGCCAGGCGCTTCGCAAGCTCACAGCCAACATTTCCAAAACGGGCACTTGCTGCATTTTCATCAACCAGCTCCGGGAAAAGATTGGCATCATGTTCGGCAACCCGGAAACCACCACCGGCGGCAACGCCCTCAAATTCTACGCCTCCGTGCGCCTGGATATTCGCCGCACCACGCAAATCAAAGACGGCGACGACGCCCTGGGCAACCATGTCAAGGTAAAGGTGGTCAAAAACAAGATGGCCCCGCCCTTCAAAAAGGCCGAATTTGACATTGTGTTTGGAGAAGGCATCTCCAAGAGCGGAGAAATTGTAGATCTGGGCGTAGAACTGGGCATTATCCAGAAGTCGGGCTCATGGTTCAGCTACGGAGAAACCAAGCTGGCGCAGGGCCGCGAAGCCGTGAAAAAGCTCATGCTGGACAACCCGGAGCTAGCCGAAGAAATTGAGGCCAAAATCCGTGAAGCCCTTGCCTCTGTGCAGGACTAAATCTTTAGCAGGAATACTTTCAAGTACTCGCCTGTAAGACCATCCATTCCTCCTTGCGAATCGGCAATGAGAAGGAGGGTCCAGCGGCCGTCGGGCAGCTGGGGCCCCAGGCACATCCCTTCATAATTGGCCAGGTTAACGGCCTTTGTAGAGAAGCGGGTAAGCAGCTTTTTTTGCAAAATATGGGATGTATCATGCAAAGGGTCCACCAAATACAAGGCATGGAAGGTGGAGGAATGTCGCGCCTTTTCCGAGAGCTTGCCAGAAGGAACATACACCTCCCGCTCCAGTACCAGCAGCTGCCCGCCAGGCAGTACCGTGATGGCCGGAACACCAAAAACATAGGCAGTGGCATTCCTGGACGCTTCTTCCGGGATAACCGGTTTTTCGCAGCGGTATAAATAACGGGGGCCTGCCTGCAGGGTATGGGCGTCAAAGCTTTGCAGCCGCAATAAGCCATCCTCATCGGCCGGCAGATTCTTTTCGGTAACGGTCCAGAAAAGCCCGTTTCCATAACCCAGGGCCTCGAAGCCAGCGTTGGGCTGGGTGTTCTTTAAATCTTCCGGAATTTCCAGGCTGCGCCCAGTAGGTATCCCATCCAGCGTATATTCTAAAATGGTCTGAAAAGTTTCGGCACTCACAAACAGGGTGTTGCTTTCCGGCACATACACTACCCCTTCGCTGTCCTGGTTGCCGGGCTGCGAGGCATTGCCCGCACATTCCTCTGTATAGGTAACAAACGGATACCCATCCTGGTCAATTTGAATGTCAAAGAAATGAAGGCCCGCGCCGGCACATTTGTCATGCACCACCGCAAACCGGTCTCCTTCTATATAGCTAATACCGGAATAATGGCCAGGAGGAATGAACTGACGCTGCGCCGGCACCCGGGAAATGCGCATGTGCGTGCTGCCGGCGGTGCTGGCGGCAACCTGGCCCCAGGCACTATAGCACAGTAGCATCAAGGGAATTATTAGAAGACGCATTTTCATGGATGCAAGGATTGGTGTGGTAAAATTATATTAACTTTGCATCAAAAGCAACACCATGGCCGACAATTATCTGGAAAAAAGGCAGGAAGAACTCTCGCAGCAGCAAAAGAAAGTAGTTCGTCGCAGCGCCCCGTCGCTGGATACGCTACTGCGCCGCAACCGCAGTTACCGGGGATTTGACCCGTCGCGGGTGGTATCGGCCAGCGAACTGCAGGAACTGGTATCGGTTACTACGCTGGTGGCATCGGGGATGAACCGTCAGCCCCTGCGCTACAAACTGGTTACCGGCCCCGACGCCGCTAAGGTGCTCCCGCACATCACGCTGGGCAGCGCCCTCCCCCATTTGCATCTGCCTTGTCCCGGCACAGAACCTGGGGCATTTATCGTTATTTGCAGCACCGTCCCAGAGGACCGGGTTGTCGATATGGACCTGGGAATAGCCGCACAAAGCATCCTTCTTAAAGCTACAGAAAAGGGGCTGGGCGGCATTTTCATCCTCAACTTTCGAGGGCAGGCCCTTATGCAGGCCCTGGGGCTTCCTTTAGAGCCCCTTGCCGTTCTGGCCATCGGCAAGCCCGCCGAATCTGTTTTCCTCCTTCCCGCCTCCGCCGGCCAGGACCTTAGGTACTACCGCAAAGACGGCGTGCACTTTGTTCCCAAGTTAACGCTGGAGCAAATTCTTCTCTAACGCCCGTTCTCGGCCCAAATAACCCATGGAGCGTAACTGTTTGACTCTGAGCGAAATACGCAAACTACGGTGCACATCCAGGTGCACCCTAATATCAGGAAAACACTGACTCACAGCAACTTACGTATCATAGAATACCCGATTTGCCAAATCGGCGGGGATTGGGTATCTTTGTAGCCCTTTAACCGCATAACATGGACAAAAATATAGCCCTTAATCCCAACAAGGTAGTAGCCTACCTGCAAAAGGCCCCCCAAACATTTACCCGGGAAGATCTACTAAAATTCATCTGCGACAAAGGCATTCGCATGATAGACTTCATGTATCCCGCAGAAGACGGCCGGGTTAAAACGCTCAACTTCACCGTGAACAGCCTGGCCTATGCCCAGACCATTCTCACAGAAGGAGAACGCGTAGACGGCTCCAGCCTGTTCCCCTCCTTCATAGAGGCCGGCAACAGCGACCTGTACGTTATTCCCCGCTACCGCACCGCCTTCGTAGACCCCTTCAACGAGATACCCACCCTGTGCCTGCTTTGCAGTTTCTTTGACAAAACCGGCACCCCCTTCGACTGTGCCCCGCACGCCACTCTGGGAAGGGCCGAAAAAGCCTTCGAGGCCTCTACAGGCATGCAATTCGAAGCCATGGGAGAATTGGAATACTATGTGATTTGCGACCAAACTCCCCTGTTCCCGGCCACCGACCAGAAAGGCTATCACGAAAGCGAACCCTTTGCCAAACTGAACGATTTCAGGCGCCAGTGCATGGAGTACGTAGCCCAAACCGGCGGCCAAATCAAATATGGCCACAGCGAGGTAGGAAACTTTACCCTGGACGGGAAGGTGTACGAGCAAAATGAAATAGAGTTCCTCCCCTGTCCCCTGGACACCGCGGCCGACCAACTCCTGCTGGCCAAATGGGTCATTAGGAACCTGGCCTGCAAGCAAGGCCTGGACGTTAGTTTTGCGCCCAAGATTACCACCGGAAAAGCTGGTAGCGGCATGCACATTCATATGCGCCTGATGAAAAACGGCCGAAACGTCACCCTGGGCCCGGACGGAAAACTTAGCCGGGAAGCCCGCCGCGCCATAGCCGGGCTCATGCAAATGGCTCCCTCCATCACAGCCTTCGGGAACAAAAACCCCACCTCCTACTTTAGGCTGGTGCCTCACCAGGAAGCCCCCACCAACGTTTGCTGGGGAGACTGCAACCGCAGCGCCCTGGTTCGCGTGCCCCTGGGCTGGAGCTCCGGCACCGACATGTGCCACAGCGCCAATCCCATGGAAGCCGCCGCCGACCACGACACCACCGCCAAACAAACCTTCGAAATGCGCAGCCCAGACTGCAGCGCCGATATTTACCAGCTCATGGCAGGCCTATGCGTAGCGGCCAGGTTTGGCCTGGAAATGCCAGAAGAGGAAGCGTTGGCCCTGGCCGACAAAACCTACGTGGATATGGACATTCACAAGAGTGAGAACGCCGCCCGTCTGGCCACCCTTCAGCAACTTCCCACCTGCTGCGCCGAAAGCGCCGCCTGCCTGGAAAAAGACCGCTCGCTGTATGAACAGGCCGATGTATTTAGACCCCGCATGATAGACGGTATCCTCAAAGCCTTGAAAGCCCACGACGACGCCAACCTGCACGTAGCCGCCCGAAAAAATTCCGGGCTTATGCGCGAACTAGTAGCACGTTATTTCTACTGCGGGTAGCGCTTTACTGGCAGTGCCTTATTTTTGCGAATTTCAGGAGCAGCAACTTTTCTCCGTATTTTTCAAAGCGGATACGAGCCTTTAACTCCGGTATTTGGCCCGTCACGTCCAATACCAGCCCCTTGCCAAAACGGTTGTGCTCAATTTGGTCTCCGGTGTGAATGCTGGACATAGGGTCGGGGACAAAATTGGCATCAATAATCGGTGGTTTTTCCAGGCTGCCGGTTACAGAGCGGCTGTAACCGCCGTCACCAAACTGATTGCCGATGCTGCGCCGCTCTGTAGCCGCAGAAGGGCCAGCGGACGAGGGCCGGCGCCAGCGGAAGCCGGCGCTGAAGTCGTCGTCGTCACGGGCGGAAGAGCGGGACTCAAAGTCTTCGCGTAGCAGGGGCTGATCCAGGTATTGCGGAGCAATTTCCCGAAGGAAGCGGCTAGGGGCATTGTTCTCGTGTTTGCCGTTTCGCATGCGCGTTTGCGCAAACGACAGCGTTACCGCCCGCATGGCTCTGGTAACGGCTACATAGCACAGGCGTCGTTCTTCTTCTAAATCCTGGGGCGTTAGCATCCAGCCGCCAGAGGGGAACAAATTCTCCTCCAGGCCCGTAACAAACACATACGGGAACTCCAGACCCTTGGCTGTGTGCACCGTCATGAGGGCCACTTTGTTATTGGTCTCGTCCTCGGCTACATCGGCGTTGGAAAGTAGCGACACGTTTTCCAAATAATCGGCCAGGGTTCTGACGGGAGGCTCTTGAGCATCTTCTTCGTCGAAGGGAGCCTCCGAGGAGGCGTCTTCCACAAAGAGCTTGACGCTGTTCAGGAGTTCCTCCACGTTGGCAAAGCGGGCCTGTCCTTCCACGGATTGGTCGGCTTTGAAAAAGAGATACAGGCCGCTTTCGTGGGCAAGCGACACCGCTACATCGTAGGCGTCGCCGCTCACGGCCTCCTGCGCAGCCTTTTCCATGAGGGTGCAGAAGGCGCGAATTTTGGCCACGGCCAGCCCGCGAAGCCCGTAGCTTTCCAGTGACTCCAGCCCGGCGGCCCTGAAAAGCGACACGCCCGCCGACTGGGCGGCAGCAGCAAGCGCCTGAAGCGAGGTTTCCCCTATCCCACGCGCCGGCTTATTCACTATTCGCTTAAACGCCTCATCGTCATTTAGATTCACCGCCAACTTAAAGTAAGACATAATGTCCTTTACCTCGGCCCGGTCGAAGAAGGAATTGCCGGAGTAAATCATGTACGGAATATTGCGGCGACGCAGCTGCTCTTCCAGCGCACGGCTTTGGGCATTGGTGCGGTACAGGATGGCAAAGTCCTGGTACTGGGCGTGGTCTTCCCGCATGCGCCGAAGGATGGCCGACGCCACCTGCATGGCTTCCTCCTGCTCTGTGAAAGAGCGAACGATGTGAATCTTTTCCCCGGCCTGCCCCATGGAACGGCACTCTTTGGGAATGCGGCCTTCGTTGTGGGCGATGAGCGTATTGGCGGCATTCACTATGTTGGCCGTACTGCGGTAATTGCACTCCAGCCGGAACGTGCGGGATGTAGGAAAATCCTTCCTGAAGTTGAGGATATTCTGGATTTGCGCCCCGCGGAAGCCGTAGATGGACTGGGAATCGTCGCCTACTACACAAAGGTTCTGGTGCGTGGCCGCCAGCTTTCGAAGAATCATGTACTGGGCCATATTGGTATCCTGGTACTCGTCTACCAGAATATGGCTGAACCGGCCGGCGATGGACGCCAGCGCATCTTGATTCCCGCGCAGGAGGATATTCATGTAAAGGAGAATATCGTCAAAATCCATTACGCCCGACTGCTTGCACAGGCGGCAATAGGTCTCATAGATGCGATAAATTTCCGGTTTCTTGTGCAGGACGTCTTCCTGCCGATACCCCCCTGCTCCGTTCATGTACGGGGTGGGCGTCACAAGGTCGTTCTTGGCGCGGGAGATGCGGGACAGAACCTCCTTGGGTTTATAGGTTTTGTCGTCCAGCCCCAGTTGCTTGATACTGGTTTTGATGGCGCTAACCGAGTCTGTGGTGTCGTAGATGGTAAAATTGGCCGGGAAGCCGATACTTTCCGAGAACTCCCTCAAAAAGCGGATAAACACCGAATGGAAGGTGCCCATCCAGATGCGCCGGGCCTGCCGCTCCCCCACCATGAGGGCAATGCGCTCTTTCATTTCCCCGGCGGCCTTTTTGGTGAATGTGAGGGCCAGAATGCGCTCTGGGGGCACACCCTTGTCTATAAGATTGGCAATTCGGGATGTAAGTACGCGGGTTTTTCCCGACCCAGCGCCCGCCACAATGAGCATGGGGCCTTCCAGGCATTCCACAGCCCGCCGCTGCTCCTCATTCAAATCTCTCAGTATCTCGCTCATAAATCCAACGTTTTCAAGATGCGAAGGTAGTGATTATTTCCCACATCTTGACTTTGTCAAGGGGTTGAATATCCAGGAAAATCTTCGTATCTTTGTGAGTTGTTATGTAACGTAGTCAACAAATACTAATTATTTCAATAATGTCAAACAATCTCGATTTGAAAAAGGGCCTGAACGTTCCCATCCAGGGAGCGGCAGCCCCGGAAGTCATCAAGAGTGTTAGCCCGGACATCACTGCCGTAAAACCCACAGACTTTGCCGGCCTGGTTCCCAGGCTGCTGGTCAAGGAAGGGGACGCGGTAAAGGCCGGCTCGCCCGTGATGGCCGACAAACAGCGCCCCGAGATCCTGTTCACCTCGCCTGTAAGCGGCAAGGTGGAAAGCATCGTCAGGGGGGCCAAGAGAAAACTGCTGGCCGTCCTTATCAAGGCCGATGCCCAGCAGGAGTACCTGGACCTGGGTGCAAAAGCCCCCGCATCGGCCGATGAAGCCAAAAAGCTGCTCCTGAACGCCGGTCTGTGGGGTGCGCTCATCCAGCGCCCCTATGGCACCATGGCCAAACCGGAAGACACTCCCAAGGCCATTTTCGTTTCTTCATTCAGCACGGCTCCGCTGGCCGCTAACACGGCCTTTACCCTGGGCGGCGCCCTGCAGGACATCCAGGCCGGCATTGACGCCCTGGCCCAGATAGCTCCCGTACATGTGAGCGTGAGCAAGGATTCTCCCTTCGGCCAGCTAAAAGGCGCCACCCTGCACACTGTTAGCGGGCCCCATCCGGCCGGCAACGTGGGCGTGCAAATCAGCCATATAGCCCCCATCCAAAAAGGGGAGCTGGTATGGACCGTGTCGCTCCTGCACCTGGCCGCCATCGGCCATGTGGTCAATACCGGTAAGCTGGACCTCACCCGTAAGGTGGCCGTAACAGGCCCCGGCGCCACCCGCACCGGTTATGTAGTGTGCCTCCCCGGAACCCCTGTCAAGGAGATTACCCCCGTACAGGCCGATATCCGTGTGGTAGGCGGCGACGTCCTCTCCGGAGAGAACCTGGGTGCCGAAGGTTACCTGGGCTTCTTCCACAGCCAGCTGTCCCTGCTGCCGGAAGGCTATGACAGGGAATGGTTCGGCTGGGCCAAGCCCTTCCGCCCCAAGGTACACAGCAGCTCCTGGTGCTACTTCTCCTGGCTCACGCCCAAAAAGGAGTATAACATGGACACCAACCTTCATGGTGGTCCCCGCGCCTTTGTGCAAACCAAATGCTTCGAAGACGTAACCCCCATGGACATCTTCCCCATCTACCTCATCAAAGCCTGCCTGGCCGGCGACATTGAGAAGATGGAAAAATTCGGCATCTACGAAGTCCTTCCGGAAGATCTTGCCCTGTGCGACTACGTAGACCCTTCCAAGAACGAAATCCAGGCCATTATCCAAAAGGGTATTGACCTCATGATTAAAGAAATGGCATAAGCTATGGCAGACGAGAAAAAACCTGGCCTTTTTGAAAAAGGCGGCAAGCTGTACTGGCTTCATTCTTCTATAGACGCCTTCGACACCTTCCTGCGCGTTCCCGGCACCGTTACCTTCAAGGGTGCCCATGTGCGGGACGGCATCGATCTTAAGCGCGTCATGATTATGGTGGTCATTGCGCTGGTCCCCGCAGCCCTCTTCGGCATGTACAATGTGGGTCTCCAGACTTCTACCCTCTACGGCCTTGACTGGGGCTTCTGGAACATGTTCTGGTACGGACTGCTCCGGATGCTTCCGCTGTTTGTGGTCTCCTATGCCGTGGGTCTGGCCATCGAGTTTGCATCGGCCCAAATCCGCGAGGAAGAAGTGAACGAGGGATATCTGGTAACAGGCTTCCTCATTCCGCTCATCGTCCCCGTAGACGTTCCGCTCTGGATGCTGGCCCTGGCCACCGCGTTCTCCGTGATCTTTGTCAAGGAGGTATTCGGCGGCACCGGCATGAACATATGGAACCCGGCCCTGGTGGCCCGTGCCTTCCTGTTCTTCTCCTACCCTTCCAGCATGTCGGGCTCCAGCGTATGGGTGTCCAAAACCTGGGTGCCGCAGCTTAAAGGCGTAGACGCCATTTCCAGCGCTACACCCCTGGCCATCGCCCACGACGGCGCCTTCGACGCCGCTACGGGTGCCGTGGGCCAGTATTCCTTCCTGGATATGGTTTACGGCTTCATTCCCGGCAGCACCGGTGAAACCAGCGTCATTGCCATCCTTCTGGGAGCGGCCCTCCTCATCTGGACGGGCGTGGCTTCCTGGAAAATCATGGTCAGCTCCATTGCCGGCGGCCTGCTGGTTGGCTGGCTGGGCCAGATAGCCGGCGCCACCACCCTGCCCTGCTACTATCAGCTGGTCATGGGCGGCTTCCTCTTTGGCTCCGTATTCATGGCCACCGACCCTGTCACCGCCGCACAAACAGAAACCGGCAAGTGGATTTACGGCTTCCTTGTAGGAGCCCTGGCCGTTGTGGTGCGTCTGTGGAACCCCGGTTACATGGAAGGCATGATGCTGGCCATCCTGCTCATGAACACCTTTGCCCCGCTCATCGACCACTGCGTGGTATCCGTTGCCACCAGCCGCAGGGCCAAGAAAACGCAAACGGCATAAAGGAGGCTGCGTAATGAATACCAATAATAATTTATACACAGTTATCTACACCACCGTTATCGTGGTGGTGGTAGCCGCCCTCCTTGCCTTTGTGTCGCAAAGCCTCAAGGCCAAGCAGGACGCCAACGAAAAGGCCGAGACCATTTCCCAAATGCTCACCAGTGCCGGTTACGGCACCAAGGCCGAACTAGACAAACTGGGCAACAGCGCCAAGCTGGACAAATATGCCCAGGAAATTGAAAAAGCCTTTACCATAGACCTGGAAGGTAATGTAGTGAAGGAGCTGGAAGGCATAGAGGTGTACAGCCCCAAGGCCCTCAAGCGCCAGAACTACAATATCAAGGGTGGCGCCAATGCCACGGCCGCCCCGGAACTTCCCGTCTTTGTGTTCAAGAACGGCCGCACGGTGGTGCCCATCTACGGCGCCGGCCTGTGGGGCCCCATCTGGGGGTATATCTCCTTCGCCACAGACCTCAAGACCATGGAAGGCGCCTACTTCGACCACGAGAGCGAAACCGCAGGCCTGGGCGCCAAGATTAAGGACGACCCTTCCTTCCAGGCCCAGTTCGTTGGGGAAACGGCCGACTTCAATTCCCCCAACGTCTTCGATATCGTGAAGGGCGGCGCTCCCAAGGACGCCGAAGGAAAGTCGGTGCAGGACAACAAGATAGACGCTATCTCCGGCGCCACCATGACCTCTCAGGGCCTGGATGCCGCCATTGACACCTGGCTGGCCGCCTATGCCAAGTATTTCCTGGCCCAGGCTCAGCCCCAGGCCACAGAACCCGAAACCGCAGAGGAGGAATAAGCCATGAATGCAAAACTGAAAGAAACCATTCTGAACCCCATTTTCAAGGGGAACCCCATTACCGTCCTGGTACTGGGCATCTGCTCGTCCCTGGCGGTTACCGTAACGCTCAAGGGCGCGCTGGTCATGGCCCTCTCCGTCATTGTGGTCACCGGCATCTCCAGCCTCATCCTGTCCCTGCTCCGCAATTCCATTCCGGGCCGGGTTCGCATCATTGTCCAGCTGGTGGTGGTAGCCATGATGGTTATCCTGGTAGACCAACTGCTTAAATCCTTTGAAGCCACCTACGCCATAGACAAACAGCTGTCTGTGTACATCGGCCTCATCATCACCAACTGTATCGTGATGGGCCGCATCGAAGCCTTCGCCCTGGGTAACAAGCCCTGGCCCAGCTTCCTGGACGGCGTTGCCAACGGTGCCGGCTACGGCCTCATCCTCATTGTTGTGGCCTTCTTCCGCGAACTGCTGGGAAGCGGAACCCTCTTCGGGATAGACATCCTGAACCGCTTTGGCTACGTTCCCAACAACCTGGTCATCCTGCCGCCCTTCGCGCTCATCCTCCTGGGATGCATTGTGTGGGTGCAACGCTCTGTCCAGAAAGACCTTCAGGAAAAATAAACTGTGACGCCTTATGGAATATCTTAGCTTATTCGTAAAGTCCATCTTCGTGGACAACATGATCTTCGCCTACTTCCTGGGAATGTGCTCATTCCTGGCTGTATCGAAGAATGTAAAAACGGCGGCTGGCCTGGGTCTCGCAGTTATTTTCGTGCTCCTGGTCACGCTTCCCATCAACTACCTGCTCAATACCTATGTACTGGCGCCGGATGCCCTTATCAAAGGCGTAGACCTTAGCTTCCTTAGCTTTATCGTCTTCATTGCCGTCATTGCCGCCATCGTGCAAATCGTAGAAATGGTAGTAGAAAAGTTCTCCCCCGAACTTTACTCGTCCCTGGGTATCTTCCTGCCCCTCATTGCCGTGAACTGCGCCATCCTGGGCGGCAGTCTGTTCATGCAGCAGAAAGACTTCCTTAACATCGGCGAGGCAACGGTATACTCCCTGGGCTCTGGCCTTGGCTGGTTCCTTGCCATCGTCTCCCTGGCGGCCATCCGCGAGAAGATGAGCTACTCCAACGTCCCGGACGCTCTCAAGGGCCTGGGCATTACCTTTATCACCGTGGGTCTCATGGGCATGGCCTTCATGACCTTCATGGGAATACAATTATAGGAGGACTGCCTTATGACAAACACTATTTTAGCAGCCATCGCAGTCATTGTAGCAGTAACCCTGCTGCTGGTAGCCCTGCTTCTCATTATCAAGGCCGCCGTCACGCCCTCGGGCACCGTAAAGATTAATATCAACAACGGCACCAAGGAACTGGAAGTAGCTCCCGGCGGCGACGTCATGCACACCCTGGCCGACCACGGCATCTTCCTCCCCTCCGCCTGCGGCGGCAAGGCCAACTGCGGCCAGTGCAAACTGCAGGTCCTGGAAGGCGGCGGAACCATCCTTCCCACGGAAACGGGCTTCTTCTCCCGCAAACAAATCAAGGAAGGCTGGCGCCTGGGTTGCCAGGTAAAAGTGAAGGACAACATCCAGATTGCCGTCCCCGAAAGCGCCCTTAGCGTAAAGAAACTGGAATGCGAGGTCATTTCCAACGAGAACGTGGCCACCTTCATCAAGGAATTCACCGTGAAGCTCCCCGAAGGCGAACACATTGACTTCAAGAGCGGCGAGTACATCCAGATCGATATCCCCGAGTATGAGGCCGACTTCGCCGATATGGGCGTGGCCGACATCTACAAAGGCGATTGGGAAAAGTACGGCATCACCTCCCTCAAGTACAAGAACACCGTTCCCACCATCAGGGCCTACTCCATGGCCAGCTATCCGGCCGAAAAAGACCTTATCAAACTGAACGTACGTATTGCTACGCCTCCGTTTGACCGGACGCAGCCCAAGGGCGTGTTCAAGTTCGTGCCCGGCGTTCCTCCGGGAATTGCCTCCACGTACGTGTTCTCCCGCAAGCCCGGCGACAAAGTAATGATTTCCGGCCCCTACGGAGAATTCCTGCTTCCCAAGGACGACCCCGATTCACAGGAATACATCTTTGTGGGCGGCGGCGCCGGTATGGCTCCCCTTCGCAGCCACATCATGCACCTGTTCAAGACGCTCAAGACCAAGAAGGAAGTGCACTTCTTCTACGGCGCCCGCGCCCTGGTAGAGGCCTTCTACCTGGAAGATTTCGCCGAGATTGAAAAGGATTTCCCCAACTTCCACTTCCACCTGGCCCTGGACCGCCCGGATCCTGCCGCCGATGCCGCCGGCGTAAAATACACCCCCGGCTTCGTGCACAACGTGATGAACGAGACCTACCTCAAGAATCACGAGGCCCCCGAAGACATCAAGTACTTCATGTGCGGCCCGCCCATGATGACCAAGTGCGTATGCGACCTGCTGGATTCCCTGGGCGTAGCACCCGAGAGCATCCTCTTCGATAATTTCGGGGGTTAACAGTAGCGCTTAGCTTTCATAGCGCATCACCAGGATGCGCACGCAATCGGCCACGTGCTTTCCAGAGTCCGTGGCCTTTTCGTATAGTTCGGCCAGGTTCTTATACTTGGTGAGTTCCCTCAGATCCTCTTCCTGGGAAAAGATATAGCCCACATAGGCTTCGTAGGCTTCATCGGCGTCGTGCTCCAGTTCTTTCACTCTGTCGGCCTGGAGCATGATGGCCGTGGCGTTCCCCTTGATGTTCATCAAGAGGGGGAAGAGGGTGCGCAGCGCATCGGCCTCCTGCACAATGATGCGGGAAAGGTCCTGCAGCTGCGGGTCTATTTTGGCGGGGTTATAGATGAGCAGGGCGTTGGAGGCGTCCTTTAGCACGTCAATGGTGTCGTCCAGGGCCATGGCAACGGTGGTTAGGTCCATTTTGAAACCGGTGCCCAGCAGTACACAGCGGGCCATTTCTTCCCGGAACTCTGTGAGCAGGGCGTCTCCCTGATGCTCCAGATTGCGTATCTCCTTATAAATGGTTTTCCAGGAGGATGCTTCCTGGATGGACTGCATACGGCTAAGGTGAGCGGCGGCCTGACAAAGGAAGTCGGCCTGGCGTTCCAGGATGGGAATGAGCACCTGTAAAGGGTGTACTAAGCGCCATGAAATCATAAGAAACCGTTTTTTTTCTTAATACTTCTATTAAAAAACATAAAAACTTTCGCAAAAATCATGTGAAACAACACATTCTTTTTTACGATGCTGGGAATTGACGCCGCGCTTGCATAGCTTTGTCCCGGGGCCTTGGCTGTCCCACCACAAACTAACAGGAACAAAAACAGGCCGGATGTCTATGAATCTGTACTACTATTCAAAGTCTACGCGTATCGCACGCCTCATGTCTGGGGCCATTATCACTGCCATCCTGCAGGGTCCGGCCTTTTTTTCCTCCTGTACACAAGTCCTGGAAACGCCTCCTTCCCGCACAGAGGCACAAATTTATATACAATGGACCAAAAATCCAACACCGGAAGTTCTGGATTTGTTCTTTTTCGACCTGCAGGAGCCCGGTCTACTGGATTCCTATCAACAAATTACCAACTGGTATGGCAGTGAAGCGGTATATGGCCTTTCCGGAGCCGGAGCCAAGCGCCTGGTGGCCCTGTCGGGGAAAGCCGGAGAAACACCCCTGTGGGCCAATATCCGCTACTTCGGCGACCTTCGTGGTCACAGCTTCTCCCTCATGGAAGACTCCCCCGATCGGCCGCTGCTCTGTGCTCAGACGGAACTGCCGGCCGGTGCATCCCGCCATGCCGTCCTTTCCCTGCAAAGCCGCCTTAGTTGTATCCGGGTACACACCCTTTCCTGTGACTTTAGCCAGCGTCCCTACTCCACTTCTTCTTTTCATTGCGACAAGCTCTTTTTACAGTATGCCGGAGTGGAATGCCGTCCACTGGAGCAAGATGGGCTCCCCATTGCCTGGATCAATCCCGGTCCGCTGGACAGCGCGGCCGTGGCCCGTCTGCCGCATCCCGAAATGATCCTTCAGCCGGGATGCGGCAGTGTGGGGCCGCAAAAAATAACACTGAACCAAAATTTTTACTGTTATGCTAATCCCGTGAAGGTAGCGTCTCTGGGAAAACCGCTCACCCGCCTGGTACTGGAGGGCACTATTGACTCCCTCCCCTGCTATTATCCCATAGAACTGCCCGGGCTCATGGCCGGGGAATGCCTGGAAATGGACATTACCCTGCTGCGCATGGGCTCGCCCGACCCCGACCTTCCCGTTTACAGCGAAAGCGTAAAACTGGAAACCCGCACCGTCCCATGGGACCAGCGAGAGCCCTATACCGTAACTTTTTAACATGTGCAAACACTGCTCTTTCCTTTTTCTTTTCCTTTTTCTGGTCGCGTGCACGCGCGAAGCACCAGAGCAAGCGGTTCCCGTCGTCATCGGCCTCGTTGCTCCCGGCGTCCCCACGCGTGCATCCGACCCTCAGGAAAACCGCATCAGCGACTACAATCTTCTTATTTTCAATGCCATGGGTTACCTGGAAGAGAAAGTTTTTGTTCCTTCCCGGCAAATGCAAGGGCAAAGCGAAGTGGTTACCCACGCCACCCGCCTTCTCACCGACGTCCCCTACACCATCCTTGCCGCCGCCAACCTGGGGTACGAGCTGCCCGCCCTCACCCTGGAGCAGGCCCGCACCTACCGTTACCATCTGGCCTACCCCGACGAATACAGTCAGGGTATTCCCATGGCCGCCGTGCTGGAAAACCAGGTCATAGGGCATCACGGATACCTGGAGCTTCCGCTTCAGCGGCTCATGGCTCGAATCGACCTTAGCATCGACCGACGCGCCCTGAACGCCGACATTGGATTCAAAATTACCTCGGTGGAAGTGGGCGGAAGCCCCTCGTCGGTGCAGCTGTGGGGGCCCAGTAAGGCAGAAGAAGCCTCTCAGGTGTTCGCGGTAGGCTTTCTCAAAACCGGGAAAGAAGTAGAGGCGCTTAACCGCGACCGTTCGCTGGGAGAGAGCGAAACTGTATCCTTCTACCTGTTGGAGAACTGCCAGGGCACCCTGCTGGAGCATATCCTCACCGACAGCGGAAAAGTGTTCACCGACGGCCGCTACGCCCAGGTTTGCTCCTACCTGGAAATTAAGGCCGAATATTACTCGGACAGTTATTATACCCGGGCCGGCGAAAACCTCATCTACCGCTTCTACCTGGGCGAGAACAGAAACAACTTCGATGTGTGCCGCAATACAGTCTATACCATTAGCGTCAGACCTCAGGGCGACGGCCTCAGTGAGGACAGCTGGAGGGTCGATAAAAGCGGCCTGCAAGCCCGCACCCACTTTATGCTGCATCCGGCGGCCTATAATGAGTGCCGCAGCGGCGAGCATTTTCACCTCTGGTGTGAAATCCTTCCCTCCGACACGCCCCTTTACATTGAGCCATTGGCCTATGACGACGACGAGCGGGTGGCCGCCCTGTACGACTACAGCATAGACGCCGACGGCCACGGACTCACCATCCACACAAAAAAAGGGGGCTCGGCGGTGGTTTACTTCCGCGCGGGCCCTCCCGTGAATCGTGATACGCTGGCTATGCTGGTAATAGATCCCTAGCGGCCTTTGTACATGTCGTCGTAGTATTTCTGGTAATCTCCGGAGGTAACATTGTCCATCCAGGCCTGGTTATCCAGGTACCAGCGCACCGTCTTTTCAATGCCTTCCTCGAACTGCAGGGAAGGCTCCCAGCCCAGCTCACGCTGCAGCTTGGAGGAGTCTATGGCATACCGAAGGTCGTGGCCGGCGCGGTCTGTTACATAGGTAATGAGATCCAGGTCGGCGCCTTCCGGGCGGCCCAGCAGACGGTCTACGGTATTGATGAGCACCTTAATGATATCGATGTTCTTCCACTCGTTGAACCCGCCTATATTATAGGTTTCGGCAATCTTTCCCTCATGGAAAATGAGATCGATGGCGCGGGCATGATCCTCTACGTACAGCCAGTCGCGCACATTTTCTCCCTTTCCATAAACCGGCAGCGGCTTGCGGTGACGGATGTTGTTAATGAACAGCGGAATAAGTTTCTCGGGGAACTGGTAGGGGCCGTAGTTATTGGAACAGTTGGTTACAATGGTGGGCATGCCGAAGGTGTCGTGGAAGGCCCGCACAAAGTGGTCGCTGGAAGCCTTGGCAGCGCTGTACGGGCTGTGTGGCTGGTACTTGAGGTCCTCTGTGAAGAACTTCTTGCCATAGGCCAGATGATGCGTGCCGGAAGAAGCCTTGGTGGTAAACGGCGGCTCTATGCCCTCCGGGTGCGTCATCTCCAGTGCCCCGTACACCTCGTCGGTGGAAATGTGGTAGAAGCGCTTGCCCTCCCAGTTGCCGTTCCAATAGGCCTTGGCGGCCTGAAGCAGCGACAGCGTACCCATCACATTGGTTTGGGCAAAGGTGAAAGGATCTTTGATGGAACGGTCTACGTGGCTTTCGGCGGCCAGGTGGATGATGCCATCTACCTGCTCTTCCTGCATGAGGGCCAGCACGCCTTCGAAGTCGCAGATATCCATCTTCACAAAGCGGTAATTGGGCTTGTCTTCAATATCTTTAAGATTGGCCAGATTGCCCGCATAGGTGAGCTTGTCCAGGTTAATAATCCTGTACTGGGGGTATTTGTTCACGAAAAGGCGCACTACATGCGAGCCAATGAAGCCCGCGCCGCCGGTAATAATGAGGGTACGTTTCATATAAGGTTAGCTATGCATTGTTTCAAAGACTGGGTCCAGTAGGGAATGTGCAGGCCGAAGGTTTCCTTCACCTTGGTTTTGTCCAGCACCGAGTAGGAGGGCCGACGCACCTTGGAGGGGAATTCGTCGCTGTGGCAGGGCTGTATATCGCAGGCCGTATGGCCGGCATATTCGGCAATCATTTTGGTAAAATCGTACCAGGAGCACACGCCTTCGTTGGAGTAATGATAAATGCCGGGAACCGGCCTGCCAAGAATGGTCACAATGGCGGCTGCCAGGTCTCCGGCATAGGTGGGCGTACCCACCTGGTCAAAGACCACCTTGAGCATGGGTTTTTCGGCCGTTAGCTGCAACATGGTTTTTACGAAGTTCTTGCCATATTCGCTGTACAGCCAGGCCGTACGAAGAATGACGTAGCGCACCCCCGAAGCCAGGATGGCCTGCTCCCCGTGCAGTTTGGTAAGGCCATATACCCCGGTTGGCGTACCTTGCTGGTCTTCCCTGCAAGGGGTATTGTAGGGTTCCTTGCCAAAGACATAGTCTGTAGAGATGTGCACCAGCAGGCCGTCCACTTCCTTCATGGCCACCGCCAGGTTTTCCACGGCCTTGGCATTCAACAGTTCGGCCAGGGCCTGGTTATCCTCGGCGGCATCTACGTTGGTATAGGCCGCACAGTTCACTATAGCTTCTATCCCCTCCCGGGCCACCATGGCACGCACCGCCGCCAAATCCGTAATATCCAACTCTTCCACATCGGTGTAAACGACCTCTCCCTGAAAGGAGGAGTCCGACATCCCTGAGGGAGCATCGGCCCTATTTTTAGCGACCGAAGGGATGTTGGTCTCCGACTGGAAGGGAGCATCGGCCCCGTTCAGGACCCGTTGGAGGGAGCGGCCCAGCTGGCCGTTTGCGCCGGTTACCAGAATTTTCATAGGGCGTAATAGTCTGTGTTATAATCAAAAAGATAGGAAGCCTGGGAGAGCAGCGGATGATGCTTGTCTTTCTCTGACAGCTCCACCTGGGCGGCGGGGATGCCCCAGTCAATGCCCAGAGATGGGTCGTCCCAGGCAATGGCTCCTTCCTGCGAGGGTTCGTACAGGTTGTCGCACTTGTACTGGAATACGGCTTCCTCACTGAGGACGGCAAAACCATGTGCAAAGCCGCGCGGGACAAAGAACTGACGGTGATTCTCCCCGCTTAGTTCACAGGCCACATGGCGGCCGAAGGTGGGAGACCCCTTGCGAATATCTACGGCAATGTCCAGTACCCGGCCATGGACCACCCGAACCAGTTTGCTCTGGGAGTACTGCCCCTTTTGGAAATGCAGGCCCCGTAGCACGCCGTAGTGGCTTTTGCTCTCGTTGTCCTGCACAAAACGGATGGGGCGCACCGCGGCATTGAAGTCCCGTTCACTCCAGCTTTCGAAGAAATAACCGCGGGAATCACCGAACACTTTGGGCTCAATGATAACCACGCCGGGAATGTCTGTTTGTATAACGTTTATCATTAAAACTGGTCTATTAGGCCGGGGCCGTTTTTCTCAAATTCATCGGCCATTCTCATAAGATACTGCCCGTATTGGTTCTTGAGCATGGGCCGGGCCAGTTCCCGTATCTTTTCCGGGGTAATCCAGCCTTTGCGCAGCGCGATGCCCTCCAGGCAGGCCACTTTGAGGCCCTGGCGCTTTTCTATGGTTTCAATATAATTGGTGGCTTCCGTGAGGCTGTCGTGGGTGCCGGTATCCAGCCAGGCAAAGCCGCGCCCCAGGGTTTGGACCTTAAGCTCCCCGGCCGCCAGAAATTCCTGGTTCACGGTGGTAATCTCCAGTTCCCCGCGGGCGCTGGGCTTGATGTGCGCGGCTACATCCACCACTTTGTTGGGGTAGAAATACAGGCCCACCACCGCATAGTTGCTCTTGGGCTCCTTGGGCTTTTCCTCTATGGAAAGGCAGTTTCCGTCCTTATCGAATTCGGCCACGCCATAGCGCTCCGGGTCACTTACCCAATAGCCAAAAACCGTGGCCTTGGCATCTTGCTCGGCGGTGCGCACAGCCTCGCTGAGAAGAGCGCTGAAACCAGCGCCGTGAAAGATATTGTCTCCCAGCACAAGGCACGCACAATCTGTGCCGATAAACTCCCGGCCGATGATGAACGCCTGCGCCAGGCCGTCCGGCGAAGGTTGCTCGGCGTAGGAAAAACGGACGCCGTAATCGCTGCCATCGCCCAGAAGGCGCCGAAAACCGGGAAGGTCCTGGGGGGTGCTGATAATGAGGATATCACGGATGCCCGCCAGCATGAGCGCGCTCACGGGATAATACACCATGGGTTTGTCGTAGATGGGCAGCAGCTGCTTGCTTACGCCCTTTGTAATGGGATACAGACGGGTACCGGAGCCCCCGGCCAGAACAATTCCTTTCATGCAACTCTATTTAGTTAACAAATGTACGACAAAAAATCCACTTATTGAAAAAAATAACGTATCTTTGTTATCAAAGCGATTCATATAAGAATGAAGAAAGTGGCCGTCATAGGGGGCAGTTATTTGCAGCTCCCGCTGGTTAAAAGAGCCAAAGAGCTGGGTATTGAAACCCATTGCTTTTCCTGGCAAGACGGCGCTGTCTGTGAAAAGGAGTCAGACTTTTTCTACCCCATCTCCATTATCGAAAAAGAGCTCATTCTGGAGGAGTGCCGCCGCATCGGCATCGACGGGATTACCTCCATTGCATCGGACGTAGCCGTTATTACGGTCAACTACGTAGCCCATCACCTGGGTCTGCTTTGCAATCCTTATCAGTACACAGGCATAACCACCAATAAGTATCAGATGCGCCGCCGCTTTATGGAATGCGGCATTCCCTCTCCCCGCTTTGCCCTTGCCGGCGTCCAGGACCTTCCCAACCTTTCCGAATTCAGGTATCCGCTCATAGTAAAGCCCACAGACCGCTCGGGTAGTCTGGGTGTGGAAATGATTGAAAAACCGTGCCAATTGGAGCATGCCATCGCACGTGCCTGCGGGAATTCCTTCGAGCAAAAAGCCATTGTGGAAGAATTTGTCCCGGGACGGGAAATCAGCGTGGAGTCCATCTCATTCGATGGCCGGCATCATATCCTTCAGATCACCGACAAAGTAACCACAGGGCATCCTTTCTTCGTAGAGCTGGAGCACCACCAGCCTTCGTCCCTGCCCCAGCCTGTACAGCAAAAAGTTGAAGCCATCGTTCTAAGAGCATTGGACGCCCTTCACATCACCTACGGAGCCTCCCACTCGGAGTTGAAAATCACCCCCGAAGGAGACATTCGCGTCATTGAAATCGGGGCCCGCATGGGAGGGGATTTTATTGGTTCGGACCTGGTCAAACTCTCTACCGGCTACGACTTTGTTCAAGGGGTCATTGAGGTGGCACTGGGAAGTTTCCGTCCACCCGTTTTATCGGCGCCCGCCTATGCCGGCGTGTATTTCCTTTCTCAGGAAACAGCGGCCCTGAGGCCCTACATCCTTCATCCGGAGCAAGTACCGGAGATAGTAGCTGCAGCCATCACAGACCCTCAGTTAAGGTCCGTCCAGTGCAGTGCCCAGCGAAGCGGTTACCTCATTTACCAAAGTAAAACCGGCAAACTCCAGCTGCCATGAACAAGATTGTCGTATTCGGAGCTACAGGCACGGTGGGTGCCTATGCCGCCCTGCAACTGAAGGACGATGGCTTTGACGTGATAGCCGTCGGGGCACGTAAGAGCGACCATGGTTTTTTCGCATCCCATGGCATCCCCTATTTCAGCGTCGATATCACCCAGGCATCGGCCTTTCAAGTCCTGCCGCAAAGCGGTATTTTCGGCGTTGTCCAATTGGCCGGCATGTTGCCGGCCCGCATGGAGGGATATGAGCCACAGCGCTACCTGGACATAAACGTTACCGGCATGCTCCATATACTGGAGTATGCTGCAACTGTTGGCGCAAGACGCGTACTCTATTCCCAATCCATCTCTGACGTATATCCTCTGGTTGGAACTGCCGTTCCCATTCCGGAAGACACCCCATCGGCTTTTCCCCTCGACAACGACCACAGCGTATATGCCATCAGTAAAAATGCCGCCGCCGATCTTCTGCGTCATTATTCGGCCCGCTACGGTTTTGCCCATTACATCCTGCGCTTTCCCAACATCTACCTGTATCATCCCAACCCATACTATTACGTAGATGGCATCCGTCGCATGGAAGGTTACCGAAGTATGATTTACAAGGCCTTACGCTCCCAGCCCATAGAAGTATGGGGCAATCCTTCCCGCGTAAGGGACATGGTGTACGTAAAAGATTGCACTCAACTCATCAGTCTGTGCATGCGCGTCCAAAATGCTCCGTCGGGGGTGTACAACGTGGGAACCGGAGTGGGCACCACCCTGGAAGATCAAATCAAGGGTATCATAGAGGTGTTCTCTCCCAAGGACAACCCCTCTCCCATTCTGTATGCACCCGAAAAACCGGATGCTCCACAGTACATCTTCGACATCACGAAAGGCCGCACCCTGCTGGGATATCGGCCCCAATATACCTATCTGGATTACCTCCGGGACTTTAAAGCCGAAATGCAGGCACAGCGTTTTGCCGCATTGTGGGGGAAAGAAGATTTTTCACTATGAGAATAGATTTCAACCGGCCTTTCCTCACCGGAAAGGAAAAGACCTATATGGCCGAAGCCGTGAATTCCTACAAACTCTCCGGCAACGGCGTTTTCACCAAACGTTGCCAGGAATTCTTTGAGAAGAAGTACGGATTCAAAAAATGCCTGCTCACCACCTCGGGAACCGACGCCCTTGAAATGGCGGCCATCCTTTGCCAGGTTGGGCCCGGAGACGAAGTCATTGTCCCCTCCTACACCTTCGTATCCAGCGCACTGGCTTTTGTACGGCAGGGCGCCCGCATTGTTTTCGCCGACAGTCAGTCCGGGCATCCAAATTTGGATGCAGAAAAACTGGAATCTCTTATTACGCCTAAAACCAAAGTAATTGTGCCTGTTCATTATGCCGGGATGGCATGTGACATGGACACCATCATGGACATTGCCAACCGTCATGGTATTCTGGTGGTAGAAGACGCCGCACAAGCCATCGACGCCTATTACAAAGACCGTCCATTGGGTGGAATCGGCCATCTGGGGTGCTTTTCCTTTCATGAAACCAAAAACGTTACCGCGGGAGGCGAGGGCGGCATGTTGGTCATCAACCACCCGGACATGATTGGACGGGCCGAGATCATTTGGGAGAAAGGCACCAACCGGGCCCAGTTCTTCCGTGGCATGGTGAACAAGTACGGCTGGGTCGATACTGGTTCATCTTTCCTTCCGGCCGAAATCAATGCGGCTTTCCTGTGGGCCCAGCTGGAGAGCCTGCCCGTTATCCAAAGCCGTAGGAAGGCCATTTGGGAGGCCTATTACTCAGGGCTGCAGGCGCTGCAGGAAAAAGGTTTTGTCCAGCTCCCCTTCATCCCTCCATATGCCACCAACAATGCCCACATGTTCTATCTGGTATGCCGGAGCATAGAGGAGCGAAGCGCTCTTATCGCCTATCTAAAACTATTTGACATACTGGCTGTTTTCCACTATCTGAGCCTGCATGAAAGCCAGTTTGCCCAGCATCATTTTGGACCGCAGCCGGAGCTCCCGCACAGCAATCATTTTACCGACTGTCTGCTTCGTCTGCCCATGTATTACACCCTTACAGACCCGGAGGTTCAAGAAGTAATTAGCCATATCAAAGATTTCTATCATGGCCGATAAGCCTCGCACGCTCATTATTTCATCGGTAGATCCCACCAAAGGAACCGGAACCGTAGCGCTCAATTTTTACAACGCGCTGCGAAAGGGAGGCTTCGAGGTAGATTTCCTTACCAAATATCCCGTTCCTGCCCACCCGGAGTTTTTGCATGTGTTTCCCGAAAAAATGGGGCGCATCCTTACTGGCATCAACCAGAAGTCTGTCGATATGGGGCTGTATCTGGGCCAACAGGGCAACCACGCATTTGACTATGGCCGCGAGAATGAACCTCCTGTGCCCACCTGGCTGGTTACCCGAAAAATTCGAAAACGCTACGACGTAGTCTATATAGTATTCTGGTATCAACTGCTTTCTTATCAAACCATTCGAGCCATTTACCGGAAGCTTCACTGTCAAATTCATCTGCGTTGCCCCGACAATCAGCCCATCGCGGGCGGCTGCCATTTCATTGGCGCATGCCCTCGCGTAGCAGCCGGCTGCGGACAATGCCCGGGGCTGGGCCCGCAAGCACCAGAAGATTTTACCGCTTTCAACATCGAGTATCGGCGCAAAGCGCTCAAAAAGGTAAAGCCCATCATTTACGGGAACACCCACATGCAGATGATTTACCGGAATACTGCCCTGTTAAAGGACTATCCCCGTCTTGAAACCGTTTACCCGCTGGTCGACAATGCCTTCTTCCATCCGTTGGATCAGACCGAAGCCGGCCGAAGCCTGGGCATAGACGTTCAAGGACGCTTTGTCCTTTTCTTTGGATGCACCATCCTGGACGAAGAAAGAAAAGGGATGCGCCACCTGATTCATGCGCTGGAACTTTTCCGGGACACGCTGTCCCCGCAGGAGCATTCCAGGGTTCTCCTTATTCTGGCGGGCAATCATACCGAATCCATTCAGCCCCTGCTCCCCTTTGAATCCCAAGCCCTGGGCTATATTCCCTTTGACAAACTGCCTGCGGCATACGCCGCCGCCGATGCTTTCCTATGCCCTTCCACCGACGATGCCGGGCCTTCCATGGTGAATCAGTCCTTGTCCTGCGGAACCCCCGTAGTGGCTTTCAGCATCGGCACAGCCTTGGATATGGTAAAAGGGCACGACACAGGTTACTGCGCCGCTCTCTGCGACGACGAAGATTTTGCCCATGGGATTAACCTAATCTATCGCAGCAGCCCGGAGCAGGCGGCTCAACGGCGCGCCGCGTGTCGGAACATTGCTTTGAGCAAAACCTCGGAAGAAGGTTTTTTACGTGGGTTCATGGAGGTTTATCAAAGATACCGTAAGAAATCATTATCTTTGCGAGTATGAGCCGTCACGCATATCTCATTCTGGCCCACGGGCATTTTGAGCAGCTTGCCAAGCTGCTTTCCCTGTTGGACCACCCCCTGAACGATATCTACGTGCACATTGATGCGCGCTCAAGCGGCTTTCTCCCGGCTCAGTTTGAAGGCGTTTGCACCTCATCGGCCCTTCACTTTATTTCCCCGCGCATCGCCGTTCACTGGGGAGGTATTTCCATCATGCGCGCCGAACTATCCCTGCTCAAAGAAGCGCTCAAAGGAGATTATCGCTATTTCCACCTTCTTTCCGGCATGGACCTTCCCATCAAGAGCCAGGAGGCCATCCATCAGTTCTTTGACGCCCACGACGGGAAGGAATTTCTGGACCTCTGGCAATTCAAATCCCACACGCACAATCGTTTCCACTATTATACCCTGTTTCCGGAAGGCGCAGGCAGTTTCTGGCCCAATTTGGCCAACAACCTGTTCAAAGGGCTTCAAAAACTAGTGGGCCACCGCATTAACAAGGGCATTGACTTCCACTTTGGCTCCCAATGGTTCAGCATTACAAACGAGTGCGCAAGGTACGTGGTATCTCAGGAAGCCTGGCTGGAAAAAGTATTCCGTCACACCAATACGGCCGACGAAATTTTCCTCCCCACCCTGGTGTGCAATTCCCCTTTCAAGGAGCATTTGTACGACGCCCGGGAGCATGTGCAAAACAGCGAGTACAGCCAGGCCAACATGCGCTTCATTGACTGGACTCGCGGAGAAAGTGTCCGTCACCCCTGGACGTTCAGGGCGGCCGACTATGACCTTCTGATGCGTGTTCCTCACCTTTGGGCCCGCAAATTTGACGATACCGTAGACGCCCAAATCATAGACCGCTTAACCCGGGAACTCAAATGAAAAAACTCCTTGTAATTTTCCATTTGTACTACAAGGACCAGCTTCCCTGGTTCCTGGAGAAGCTCTCGCACATCAAAGGCTGCCACTGGGACCTTTTGGTTACCGGCCCTTCGTTTGATTCCCAGTCGGTCAAGGCCCTCAAAGCCTTCAAGGAAGATGTGCGTTTTCTGGAGTGCGAGAATGTGGGCTACGACATTTGGCCCTTCCTCAAAGCCCTGCAACGAACTTGTCTGGAAAGCTACGACTATATTCTCAAGCTGCACACCAAAAGCCAGACAAGCCATCACAAAGTGCGCATCAACGGCGTAAGGCTCAAAGGCTATATGTGGCGCAACATCCTGGTGGATGCCCTCCTGCAAGACAACAACCGCTTCCAGGAAGTGCTGCGCATCTTTGAAGAGCACCCCCACGCCGGAATGGTGTGCAGTGAGAAACTCTTCGCCGTCTTGCATTTCCCCGAAGACCATGAGCTACTGGACCAGGAACTGGAACGGCTGCACCTTCGCACCCCCGAACGCCACTTCTGCGTGGGCACCATGATGATGATGCGCTCATGCTTGCTGCAGGCGCTGCCCCTTAAGGAGTACAGCGCATCCATGTTCCCGTCCCAAAGTGAAACCAACTCCGGCGCCACACCCGCACACGTGTACGAGCGGGTACTTTCCCTTTTAGCTCCGGCGCAAGGCTATCAAGTTTACACCACCGGGGCCGATGCAGCCTACCGGCGCAAGCAGTGGCGCCGCCATCACCTGAAGCCCATCCTTACCTGGCTATTCAATATTGACCGTTCCGTAGACGACGGCATCAAATACCTCACCCTTCTGGGATTTAGAATCAAATTGGAGGACCCAGCATGATATCCATCATCGTTTGTTCCCGCAGCAAGGCCGACTATGACGCCTTTGAAAGAAATGCCCGTGAAACCGTGGGCATAGAAGCCGAGTTTATCAGGATAGACAACAGCGAAGGGAAATACAGTATCTTTGAGGCCTACAACCTGGGGATGGACCAGGCCCGCGGAGATTTACTGTGCTTCGCCCACGAAGACATTTGCTTTCATACCCCCAACTGGGGAAAGCGCTGCGAGTCCCACTTTCGCAAACACCCCTCCCTTGGGCTCCTTGGCGTTGCCGGTGGAACCATCTTCCCCAAAGGTTGTGACTGGCGCGCCATCGGCGAAGGCGGCCAGTGCGACTTTCTGCAACGTTTTGCCACGCTGGAGCAGCATCCACGCACTTTTACCGCATATATACGCAACAAAACCCACAAGAAGCTCACGGAAGTAGTTGCCATTGACGGTCTTTGGATGGTGATGCGCAGCTCTCTATCCGGAGCCGTTCGCTTTGATACCGAAACCTTCCACAGTTTCCATCTGTACGACACCGACCTTTCCATGCAGGTGAGAAAAGCAGGAAGCAAAGTGGCCGTATGCAAAGATATCCTCATTGAGCATTTCTCTACCGGAACCTTTGCCCAGGAATACTTTGACGTGCTGGAGGTATGCCTTCGGAAATGGGACAGTTTCCTTCCTGTCATGCTCCGGCCCCTTAAGCCGGACACCCCGCCCATGGACGTAGTCATGAAGGAGTATAAGGCCGACCGGCTGGAAGAAGCCGACTTGCGCCGCAAAATCAGGGAAGGGAGTCTGGACGAACTCACCCAGGAACAAAAAGACCTTATCCGGCCCAACGTTCGCCTCTTCCATCATGTTTGGGAGAAACAGTCCCCCACCATGGAGGCATCCTACAAGGAAATTGACAAAAGTTTCGATGCCGGCCTCATTACCCTTGAAGAAGCCAACTATTTCCGGCGCAAGACATTTCTGTACCACACCATCCTGAAACCCCTGGTGAAAAAGAAAATGGCCCTATGAAACTCCTCTACCTCATAGATACCCTGTACAATTCCAGCGGCATGGAGAGGGTGGTTACCACCAAGGCCAATCACCTGGCGCGGGAATACGGCTACGATGTAACCATTGTTACCTCGCACCAGATGGGACGCACGCCCTTTTTCCCCCTGGACGAGCTAGTGCGGCATATAGACCTGCATGTAAATACGCACATGCCCTGTGCCATGCCCCGTTACATGAAAAAGCTGCAAAGGCTGCTGGACCGCGAAAAGCCGGACATCTGCATCTCTACCTGCGGCAAGGAAGTCATGCTCATGGACCAGCTCCGAATGGAAGGCATTAAAATGGCCGAATTCCACTTCTCGCACGACACCTATGCCATTAAGGGGCAGCTCCGTAAACTGCACAGGCTGGAGCATGCCGTGGGAAAACTGGATTGCTTTGTGGCTCTTACCCAGGAAGACAAAGCTGTATGGTCCCGCTACTGCAGCCGCCTGGAACAAATTTACAACCCCACCTCCTTCCCCACCAACGGTCCCACAGCCGCCCTGGAGGCCAAGCGCTGCATCAGCGCCGGCCGCTTTGAACGGCAAAAGAATTACCAGGACATGATAAAGGTATGGGAGCTGGTACACCAGCGGCACCCCGACTGGAAACTGGAGCTGTTTGGCGACGGGAAAAAGAAGCCCCTTATCCGGCAAATGATTTGCCGCCTGGGTCTGCAGGACTCCATCATTATTCACCCTGCCACCAAACGGCTCAAGGAAGAAATGCTCTCAAGCAGCGCCTACCTCATGACTTCCCTCTTCGAAGGCTTCCCTATGGTGCTGGTCGAAACCGCGGCGCTGGGGCTCCCCACCGTGTCGTATCGCTGCCCCTGCGGCCCCGGCGAATTCATCCAGGATGGCGTGAACGGCTTTACCACCCAGCCCGCCGACATTCAGGGCATGGCCGACAAAATTTGCCGACTCATAGAAGACGAGCCGCTTAGGAAGTCCATGGGAGAGCGCATCCGTGCCAAGTCCCAGGACTTCACCGAAGAGAAGATTATGCCGCAGTGGGATGCCCTGTTCCGCCGCCTGTATCAGGAAAAACACGCCCAGTAATGTCCCACTTTCCCACCCTGTTTAATATAGTATGGAAGGGGCATGTGCTCAATCCGCTGTGGCAGTCCCGGGACTGTAGACGCGCCCGTAGGGGGGCTGTCACCCGTGAGGCCGTTCTTAGGTATCTGGACCGTCACATGAAGCCCGTCTCCCTGCGCCCGGCCCCGGAGCCGGAGCCCGAAGAGCAGCGCCACGTATGGACGCTGTGGCTTCAGGGCATCCAACAGGCCCCGGCCATTGTTCGCCGCTGCATAGCCTCGCAGGAAAAACTTTCTGCCACGCTGCATGTGCTGGACCTTAAACAAATCCTGGGGCTCATCCAGCTCCCCCCCTACATTTTGGAGAAATGGGAAAAGGGACGCATTCGCCCCGCTCATTTTGCCGATATTTGCCGCGTACAGCTGCTGTACCAATACGGCGGGGTGTGGGCCGACGCCACAGACTACTTCCATCAGGACCTCCCTCCCTGGCTGTGGGAGCAGGATTTCTTTGTGTACCTCTCTGGCAAGCATCTGCAGGGCAGCTATGCCGGCATCCAGAACTGTTTTATCCGGGCCCGCAAAGGGAACACTCTTCTTGGCGCCTGGCGGGATGCCATTTTCCAGTACTGGGAGCGGGAAAGCAGCGCCCTGGATTATTTCATCCATCAGCAACTGCTGCTGTGGGTGGTGCGCCACAATGCGCAGGCAGCCAGCCTGTTTGAAAAAATGCCCCAGTTGGAGCAGGATCCCACCCATGTGCTGTGGTTCCAAAAAGGTGGGGAAGCCTATCGCCCCGAAGTAGTGGACCAGGTATGCGCCCAGGCCCTGTTCCAAAAGACGGAATACAAATCTTCCCTGGCCCAGAACCCGCCGGCAGGCAGCATTGCCGCCTGGCTGCAGTTACCCTTAAACAGCAACGGCCAATGAAACGACTCATCCTTTTTGCTTCCTACGACGTTCAGGGCATCGTGTCATCGGCCCTGGTCCGATACATCCGCGCCTTGTCGGCCCTTGGCGACATTGTCTATTACGCCGACTGTCAAATGCAGGAGGGGGAGCTGGAAAAACTGGCCCCCTATACCCTGAGCAGGGGCGCCCAGCGCCACCAGGAGTACGACTTTGGCTCCTACAAACGGGCATGGGAATGGGTACAAACCCACCTGGACACTAATCAGTACTCCTGCGTATACCTGCTCAACGACTCTGTGTTCTGGACGGGAATGTCACTGGAATGGCTGTTTAACACCATCGAAGACCTGGGAAAAGACGCCTACGGAGTCACCTACAATCCCAACCGAAAGGGACCGCACCTGCAGTCGTGGTTTATCGGCCTAAGGCCTTCTGTCTTTACCCAGCCCTGGTTTAGCGAATTCCTTCACAAGGTAGAGCATCAGGAGGAAAAATGGATGGTGTGCGCACTGTACGAGAGCGGCCTCACCCAGCTGGTAGCGCAAAAAGGACTGCAATACGGTGCCCTGGTCATTTCCCACGGGCGGGAAGTGTACAACAACCCCCTCAAGCTTTGCAAAAAAGGGATTCCCTTCTTCAAGAAAGCGTCGGTTACCCGGCACGAGGGCGCCTGCCACTATAAGGTAAAGCGCATCCTTAAGTATCACTGTGAACTGGGCTGCCAGAAAGCCATCCGCGAAGAGATAGAAAGGGTACACGGCGCCAAAACCCTGCGCCAAATAGACCGTTCCTTTTGGGGCGGTCCCTGGATTTGGCGCCTGGTGGTGTATGGTGTTAAAAAGAGCCTGAATCTATAGAAGGGTGTAAAAGCGCTCCGGAATCCTTACCACCCACTTCATTTCCAGCAATCCCGGCTTGTTCCAGGCATAGGGCGGCCGAAGCAGGCTTTCCAGTACCCGAGCCCACTTAACAGTGCGGTCAAAGTCCCGTTTGCGAGCCTGCGTACACACCCTGATGGTGGCCGAGCGTTTGTTCAGATGGTGCTCCCAGCCGGCGGCCATGCGGTCTTTGTCCAGGAAGCGCTGTTTGAGCATTTCCATGTCAAAGCCGCCAAAGTGGAAAAGGTACAGGCCTTTGGCAATGTGGAAATTATGACCCTCTACCCGGTGAAAGCCGGAGCCCCAGCGAAGCGGCCGGGCCAGCACGGAAGCCTTGGTGTAGCGGGTGCTCACCAGGGCGGCATGCCGCTGCTGCAGGAAAGGCTTCGAGGCATCTATGGGCTTTTCCTCGCCCATGATTTGCCCCACATCCAGCCCAAGGCCCGAGACGGAATCCTTGATGGAAAGCGAGGACAGATACTGGGCCAGGCTTTTTCCCAGGCGGGGATCGGGGGCCAGCATTTCGTCGGCGTCGGTGCCAATTACAAGGTCATAGCCCTGGGCGAACAGCGTGGCCGCCTGCTGGGAGATGAGGTTGATGCGGCCTTTGTCGGCCTGCAGCACCTGCCCCTCTACGCGGGGCATGGGAAGGATGTGCGCCTGGGGGCACCATCCCGGGACGGGCTGGTCCTGGCCGTCCAGCAGGATATAGAGGTTTTCTTCTCCCAACTGGGAGCCGTACCAGGAAGTCCATTTGCGCAGGAAGAACTCGTCGTTGCGCACCATGGTAATGGCGGCTATTTTTTTCATAGACGCAAGTATTTGGCTGTAAAGGTTTTGCCCTGGGCGGCCAGGTCTTCGGGGGTGCCGGAAAACACCACTTCCCCGCCCCGGTCGCCGGCATCGGGACCCAGGTCTATTACCCAGTCGGCGCTGCGAATCACGTCCAGGTTATGCTCTACTACCACCACGGTATGCCCGCCGGCCAGAAGGGCATCGAAGGCCCTGAGGAGTTTCTCTACGTCGTAGAAATGCAGCCCGGTGGTGGGCTCGTCAAAGATGAACAGGATCTTTTCCCTGTGAGAGCTTCCGTCGCCGATGGACAGGAAATAGGCCAGTTTGATGCGCTGGCTCTCGCCGCCGGAAAGGGTGCTGGAAGGCTGTCCCAGTTTGATATAGCCCAGGCCCACATCGACCAGCGGCTGCAGTTTGGCGGCAATGCTCCGGGCCAGGTCTTCCTTTTGGGCGCCAAAGAAAGCAATGGCCTGCTCTACGCTCATATTCAGGATGTCATCTACGTTTTTGCCCTGGTAACGCACCTCCAGTATCTCGGGCTTGAAGCGCTTGCCGCCGCAGCTTTCGCACACCATGGTAACGTCGGCCATGAACTGCATGCCAATCTTCACAAAGCCGTCGCCCTGACACTCCGGGCAGCGCCCGCCTTCCTGGTTAAAGGAGAAATAGCTGGGCGTGAAACCGTTGATGCGGGCAAACTGCTGCTCCGACAGCAGCTTCCTAATATCGTCGTACACTTTAAGGTAGGTGACGGCGTTGCTTCGGGAGCTTTTGCCAATGGGATTCTGGTCCACGTATTCTACGCGGGTAACCCGGTTAAGGTCTCCGGAGAGGCCCTTGAAGGTGCCCGGGAGGTCTCCTGTCTCGTTGATGCGCCGATGCAGGGCCGGGTACAGGATATCTCCCACCAGCGAACTTTTGCCGCTGCCCGACACGCCGGATACCACGGTAAAGGCATTAAGGGGGAAGGTAACGTCTATATCCTTAAGGTTGTTTTGAAGGGCCCCGTTCACGGTAATGCTGTACTGCCAGGGATTCTTTTCCCGCACGTACGGCTTCCTGGAACCGCTCAGATACTGCAAAGTGAGTGACTTTCCTGTCTTTCCGAGCGCCAGCGAAGGGTCCCCCTGGAACACCACTTCCCCACCGCCTGTACCGGCCATGGGCCCCAGGTCTATAAGGAAATCGGCCGCCTTGATAATCTCTGGATCGTGCTCCACCACCACTACGGTGTTGCCAATATCCCGCAGGCGTTTGAGCACGGCAATAAGGCGGTCGGTGTCGCGCGGGTGCAGGCCGATGGAAGGTTCGTCCAGAATATACAGGGACCCTACCAGCGAACTGCCCAGGGCGGTTACCAGGTTCACGCGCTGGCTTTCCCCGCCCGATAGCGTATTCATGCTGCGGCTCAGGGTTAGATACCCCAGCCCTACATCCTGAATACACTGCAGCCGGTAACTGATTTCCTCTATGGCTTTACCGGCGATGGTCTGTTCTGCTTCCGTGAGCCGTATACCCCGGAACCATTCCAGCAGCGCATCTACGGTTAGGGTCATGAGGTCGTGGATGGTTTTGCCGCCCACTTTTACATACAGCGCCTCTTTCCTGAGCCGGCTTCCGCCACAGGCATGGCAGGTGGTGCGGCCAGAATAGCGGTTTAGCATGTACTTGTACTGGATTTTGTAGCGGTTGCTCTCTACCCACTCGAAGAACTGGTCTATACCGCAGAAGGCATTGGGGTCTTCGTAGTCTCCGCGATGGGTCCAGATTATTTGTTTCTGCTGCTCGGTGAGCTTGCAATAGGGCTCAAAAATGGGAATGTCGTACTGCTCGGCGTTTTTCACCAGCTGATCTTTGAACCAGCTCATTTTGTCGCCGCGCCAGCAGGCTATGGCACCGTCGTAGATGCTCTTGGTTTTATCTGGCACCACCAGGTCTTCGCTCACGCCCACAATTTTTCCCAGGCCGCCGCACACCGGGCAGGCTCCCAGCGGGCTATTGAAGGAAAACAGATATTCGTCGGGGGCACGGAAGGTAATGCCGTCACGCTCGAAGCGGGAGCAGAAATGCCTAAGGGAGCTGCCTCCAGATGCCTCCCAAAGGGCCATGTCGCCGCCCCCTTTGTCAAAGGCGGCCTGAATGGAACTTTGCAAGCGGGCGCGAAGGTCCTCGTCCAAAGAGCCGGAGGTTTTTACGCGGTCTACCAGAAGATACAGGCCGGCGGGGTATCGGCCATCCATTTTAAGGACCTCTTCGATCTGCAGCACCGCCCCTTCGGCGGGATGGAAAAGGCGGCCGTAGCCTTCCTCCTTGAGGCCCAGCAGGAGCTCTACTTTGTCTTCCCGGCTGTCCCAGTGCACATCGGCAAGGATATACAGGGCATGCGGAAGACCGTCGTCTATGGCATCCAACACGTCTTTTACGCTGTGCGCCTTTACTTCCTCCCCGCTCACGGGCGAATAGGTGCGGCCGATGCGGGCATACAGGAGGCGAAGGTAATCGTAGATTTCGGTGGTGGTGGCCACCGTGCTTCGGGGGTTGCGAATGTTCACCTTTTGCTCTATGGCAATGGCCGGAGGAATGCCCTCAATGGCGTCTACGTCCGGTTTTACCATGCGGCCCAGGAACTGGCGGGCATAGGAGCTAAGACTCTCGGCAAAACGGCGTTGGCCCTCGGCAAAAAGGGTATCGAAGGCCAGGGAGCTTTTGCCGCTCCCGCTCACGCCCGTTATCACAACCAGTTTGTTACGGGGAATGTCCACCGTAATCTCTTTCAGGTTGTTCACCCGGGCGCCACGAACGCTGATATTCCCTTCGGCCGGCATAACTTACTGCTGCTCTACAATTTCCAGATTCTGGGGCGGGATATAGGAGGTGGCCACGGCAATGATGCCCTCTATGCACACCAGCAGCCGACGGTTTTTCCTGATGCGCTTGATATAGCCTTCGGCGCCTTTGAGCGGCCCCTCTTTTACGCGCACGCGATTGCCTTCCTTGAAACGGGTAATGTCATCGGCGGCAAAAATCTCAAGGTTATCTCCCTTTTCCGTGACCAGCCGGAACGCCTCCATTTGCTTGGCGGGAATAATGGCAAAGGAACTCCAGTCGGTGGTTTTATACACAAACCCCTGCGCCGATGCATTCCCGGAGGGTTCTCGGAGGAGGGAGGCCACTTCCTTGATGCGCTGTGCATCGGCCTTCACAAAAAGGAGGGACGACACCATGGGTACACGCTCGTACAGATAGGGGCCTTCGCGGAAGAAACGGGGATCAGGGCGGGTTCCCTCCTGCGCCGCCGTGGCCAGTGCCTTGGCCGCCTGCATGTGACGCAGCCCCTTGAGATGGACTTTCTGCACCGCCACATACACTTCCAGCCCCATGTCTTCCAACTTTTCTTCCCATTGGAAGACCTTGTTGAAAAACACTTTTACGGCATACCAGTTAAGCTCCAACTCCTTCATTGACTAATCCCGCTGGTAATACGTCCTGAACTTTTGGATGTAGAATTTTTCGGCGCCACAAACGGGGAATACGCCCATCCCCCATGGCTCGTGCCAAATAACCGAGCCCCGCAGACGGTTGTCGGGGTCGTAGATGCCATATACCAGTTTGGATACCTTGGGCGGGGACGGGACCGTTTGACCGCCTTCAAAATTGAGGGCTCCAATGGTAAGGTACACCTTGGCAGGGGTGTTGCCAAACATCTTTCCCCGGGTGGTGGAAAGGATGACGCGGTTATGCTGCGCCACTACATGGCCGATGGTAGATAGATGCGTGGCATCGTGGAAAACAAGGGCTTCCTCGCAGTTGTGCACGTAAAGGTAGTCGGCGCAAACGTGTTCTCCAAGCACAAAGCCGTAGCGGAAACCCTGCACGGCCACATTGCGCAGAATTTGGTCGTCGTTCTGATTGCCCGACGTATGCAACCCCACGGTGTGGCAGGGATTGGGCTGCAGGGATTTTCCCAGCCGGGTGTCTCCCACTTGCTCGTCCAGGCAGAACTGGGAATCCTCTATGACCAGCCGCGAAATATTCTTAAGGAAGGCGGCCGATGTGGAAGGATACATCCGGGACGTATCCAGGTGCACTCTTATCTCCAGGTTTTTCATGGCGAAAAAGTTTAGGGAGAAGCGACCGTCGCAGCTATCGCCCTCCGGGGCGGCCAGAACCGACCAGGGCCTTTCCAGCGAGTCTTTTACTTCCGGGGCATCCCAGGTAGAATGCAGGCAGGTGTTGGGGTATCCCATGGTTCCGAATTGGGTGGGCGTATAGTTTTGCTCCACACTTTCCAGGGGACGCACCTGATAGGTATACAGCAGCTTGCAAGGCATTTCGCCCTCAAACTGGATGGTGCCTTCTTCGGGGAGCACAAGCTGAGCCCGCACCAATTTGCCGTCCGGGGTATACTCTTTGGCCGGAGAAGAAAGCAGGTAACCTTTGGAGGTATAGGGGAAATAGAGTTTTCCCCCACCCCTTTTACCCAAATAGTCTATGGCTTTCTGGATGGCGGGGGTGTCGTCTGTTATGCCATCGCCTTTGGCGCCAAACAGCTTTACGTTGAGCTGCCCATTGCTGGCGGCCTTGTCTATACGACGCTGCTGAAGGTCGCAGGAGCAAAGGAGGGACAGGCCCACGAGGGTAATCAGTAGCTTTCTCATATTAGCGCTGGACAATGTTTTTTGCGTCCTCGCTTAGGATGAGCGGGCGCTCATCGGGGGTGCGGAAATGGAAACGCACATTGGAGATATAGACATTGTTGGCGTGACGGATATAAAGGCCTGACGCGGGAAGACTGGTTCCCAGGCATCTGTTCTCCGGGTATTTTTTCTCCGACTCCGGAACCGGGATATTTACCATTTCGGCCGTACCGCCGCCGGGGGCGGTAATGTCTATGTCGGACAGATAGATGTCTTCCGGGTACAGTCCCGGGACACCGGTGATGGAGCTGGACATAAGGCTCTCGCAAATGGCTGTTACGCCGCTGATAGTGATGCCCCTCATGTAACTTCCCCCGGGAAGGATGGACTCGTTTCGGCGGCCCATTCTAATGAAAATGGGCGTTTGTACATCCCGCATGGAGATGTTGCTTATGCTCACGTTTTCCAGGATGCCGCCGTCCACTACCTCCAGGGCAATACCTGAGATGACCGTTACCGGGGCCGACACGCCCTTCACTTTTGTGGACCAGTGCCTGAAATTGTCTTCGCTGGCATGACGGATGGTAATGTTGCTGATAGCAATGTTGCGGTATCCGTACAGCGAGGCGGTTCCCAGTTTTACGGCATTGCAATTGGAAGCGGCCACGCAGTTGGAAACCGACACGTTTTCACAGAACTTTTTGGACAGGCCCTTGAGGCAGATGGCGTCGTCTTCGCAGTCGAAGATACAGCCGTTCACCACTACGTCGCTGGACTCTATGTCAATGCCGTCGTTGTTGTAATTGCAGTGCGAGCGTACTTTGACGCCACTCACTCTTACGCCCTCGCAGCCGGTATAGTACTGTACCCAATGGGCCGAATTCTCCAGCCGGATGTCCCTTACCACTACATTCTTGCAATCGCGGAAGAGGATAATCATGGGACGGTTGCCTGGGTCTTCCTTGGTTTTGAAGGCCTCGTGGCCGCCCTGGCCGTCTATGGTACCCAGGCCGGTGATGGCAATATCCTGCTGCTCCTGGGCAAAAATGAGGGACGAGAATTCAGAGACCTGGCCATCCACCATCATGTGAGCCTTTTCATAGGCCGATTTATCGGCCACGCCAAACAGTTTGGCCCCCATCTCCAGATGAAGCTCCACGCCCGACTTTAGCTCAATGGGCCCCGTGTAAAAATGACCGGCGGGAACGGTAACCGTACCGCCCCCGGCCTGGCTAATGCGGTCAATTGCCTTCTGGATAACGGGCGCATTGTCCTTACCAGGACCTTCTTTGGCTCCCGCCTTCACAATATCAATGCTGCGGTTTCCCGCCATAGCCGGCAAGGACACAAGGGCCGCCGCTCCAATAATCGCGTATTTGAGTAGTTTGTGCATTGGTAAGTTGTATTTGTATTTAAGGGTAGCTGTGCCGCGCGCATCGCGCGCACATCGGCTACGAATTTAACAAAATTATAGCAACTATCCAACGAACCAATGAAAATTATCTATCTATGCATTCCTGGCCGCACTGGCCAGCATCCAATTCTCGGCACGAGCGGCACAGGATTGACGCCCTCGGACTACCGGAAAGGATAACCCCATGATCGGCAAAGTGCTGACTCTCAGCGTATTGCTGATTTTAGGGTGCACATTCTGGTGCACCCTAAAATCAGCAAATCCCTGACCTTCAACTACTTATTAATCACGTCCAATTCCACGGAAATGGTGGAGAGACACTCCCGCAGGTTCGAGGACTTCCGCCAGGCCGAAAACACTAGCGCCCATTTGGTCCAGCCCAAATGCGTGCATATGGTTTTTTTGACTTTACATTGATTATTGTTACATTTGTTATCGTTATTGGACGATAACCATTTTAATGATAAAAATTATGACTAAAGCCATCAAGTTCTCCCTGTTCCTGCTGGTAGCAGGACTGGTTGCTGTCGTTTCCTGTAAAAAGGATTCAACCCCGGATCCAGAACCCCAGGCCACCCTCTTCGCCGATCCTGCCAACTGTTTCATGGTCAAAGAAGCAGGATTTTATACCTTCAAAGCCCTCAAGGGTAAAACCCAAGAGTCTGTGGGCAACGTTGCATCGGCCGAGGTGCTTTGGGAATCCTTCGGCACCCATGTGCAGCCTAGTGTAGGAGACATTATTGCCGAAGTCTCCTTTAAGGATGGCCAGGTTTTCTTTAAAACCCCCGCTGTGTTAAAGGACGGTAACGCCCTCATTGCAGCCAAGGATGCATCGGGCAATATCCTTTGGTCCTGGCACATCTGGGTTTGCGCCGGCTGGGATGCCAAGGCAACAGCCCAGACGTATTTTAACAAGAGTAATGGCATTGCCTCCTTTGGCGCCGTAATGGACCGCAACCTGGGGGCCACGTCGGCCATCATCAACGACCATAAGGCCCATGGCCTGCTCTATCAATGGGGCCGCAAGGACCCGTTCCTGGGCTGGAATGGCCACGACGCCGCCGGTCATACCCCTGCCGCATCTACCCTCACCTGGCCCACGCCTATTGAGACCACCGCTGAAAACGGTCCTGAAGTCGGGACCACTGAATATGCCATTGCGCATCCTACCACCCTCATTTATCCTGGAAGGTCTTCCTCCAACGTGGACTGGTATTATACCACGGAACATAACGTCACGGACAACACCCGCTGGCACAGGAATTTACCCCTTTACGATCCCTGCCCGGCCGGATGGACACTCCCCGAGGCTCATACCCTCAACGATCAAGGTCTTTGGTATAATGCGCTGGGGAATAACTGGAACGTCGTGTACGACTACTGGATTGAAACTCAACTGGGTGTTAATTTGGGCGGAAAGCTGGGCAACTACGACACTATCTGGTACCCGGAATCCAGCCTCTATTATTATGAAGATGGAAAATTGTATCGTACCCGTCAGGTGTATGTCTGGTCCAGTACGGTTACTCCCCTGGAAATAGACGGTGTGCCCATCTTTGGACTCAGTGATGGCGGTGAAGGTGGATTTACCCCCGATACACACTCCATGGACGTGACTGCAAACGCCATGTACTGCGGAGAGAACATGCAGCATCATACGGAAGCCTGGGCTGCCATGCATGCCTTCCGCGCCCTTGCCCTCCCCACCCGCTGCGTAGCGGTGAAATAGCGATTAGTTAATATGAATCCAGCCGCTTCCCCGTCATGGGGAGGCGGCTGCTTTTTTGGAGTGACGGGGGCCTTATATATTATAATCGGTAATGGCCTGCTCAAACATTTTGATAAGGGCCTGGGCCGAATGGGCAATGTCATACGGCTCCATGGCCTTGACATAGCGCTTACCTTCCTCCCAGCGTTCTTGAGGATGGGAGAGCCACCAGTCCATCTTTTGGGCCAGCTCTTGATCATCCTTTTCCTGGAAGATGCTGCGGTCATCCAGGGCAAACTGGTATGCGCCGGTGTGCCGGCCTTTCGCAATGACGGGCACGGCGCCCTGCTGTAAGGCCTCCATGATGGAAAGCCCCTCCACCTCGGTGGTGGCGCAGTGGATGCAAAGATCGGCCCCGGCGGCAAGAGTTCTGAGTTCGTCCCTTGTGCAGAACATAAACTCCGGCTTGTGCTTCACAACTCCGTCTTCGTATAGTTTCATGGCCATGCGCTTGTACTGCTTAGCCTTGGGTCCCTGGCCCGCGAACTGGAGCTGAATACGGTGGGCAAAGGCCGAATGGCGAATGGCGCGGATAAGCGTGGGCTGATCCTTTTCCTCTGAAAGTCGGCCGATATAAACCACCTTGAGGGGACGTTTGGGATCCAGATAGTCTTCAGGGGGTACGTCCGGGCGGATGCAGGCATCCGGGACAAGCCCGTTGGAGAATACATGAAGCTTGGACTTGACGTGGTGACGAACCAATCTGTCATATACATTTTGTGTAGGGCACTGAATGTGAGACCAATTATTGTAGGCCAAATCCCTCCAGACATTAAGAAGGAGGTAGTTGGCGGTCTTGCACCAACCCAGCCAAAGGGAGGATAAAACGTTCTCCGGATGCAGGTGGTAGGTTCCTGTGACGGGTTTTCCAAGCTTCTTTGCTATCTTGTAGGCATTAAGCTCCAGAACAAAAGGTTCTTCCATATGGACTACATCGGCCCAGCGGATAGCTTCCTCCAAAAACTTTTTGTCCGTAGAGGCAAAGTGATAGCCATGGGCATCTATAATGGGCTGTATAAGAGGAAAATGGTACCATTTGAGCCGATAACAGGGTTGGGGGCCACCCAGGTCATCGTTGGGGCCGGAAACTATTCGAACGTCCTGTCCGGCTGCCTTCAGGGCCTCAACCGTACGTCTTGCCGATGCCGACAGGCCATTGCCTGTAGCATAAAAATTATTTAGGATAAAGAGGATTCTCATCTTGCTATTATTATGGGCAGCAAAAATACTTTAATTAATGGCAATTCTATTCTCATTAATTCCTTAATATTGTTCAATTTTTCCTGTTCCCTATCTAAAAGTGGAAAAATTGAATAATTTTGCAGAAAAAAAGTGCACACGCATGAACCAGCTTGAAAAGCTCAATCAAAAGCAACTGGACGACCTCCAGATGTCCAGAATAGATTTATCCCGTACAGAATGGTGGGGGCGCTATCAGGAAGACATCCTTATTCTTCATAACCCCAAGTTCAAAGGTAATTGGGAGCCCTATAAGCTCAAACAGGTTCTGGTGGTACTCTGTCAGCAGGGCAACGGTTATGGAGCCGTTAATCTGCATCCCATCCATCTTCAGAAGAATTCTCTCCTCATAGCGCTTCCTTCACAAATAGTGGAGTCCAAAAAGGTAGACGAGGATTTCAAGGGGACCTTCATGGTCTTTTCTGAGCGCTTCCTGTCCCGTATCAACATTGGAGACGCCTATCTTTTCCTCAGGAATGTGCAAATAAACCCCGTTTATCAGTTGGACGAAAAGACGGCAAGCGTATTCCGCTCACTGACAGACCTGTCATACAACCTGATACTGAGCAGCGAAAACAGTCCCGGCACGGAGGAAATCTTCGGCCTAATAGCACGACTATTCTATCTTTTGTCCAGCCGGATCATTAACCTCTCTTCTACAGAAAAAGAAACGGGACAGCGTCAGGGGGAGGTAATGATGCAGTTTCTGCAGCTTCTGAATCTGCATTACAAGGAACACCGCGAGGTTGGTTTTTATGCCGACAAGATGAACATTACGGCAAAATACATGACTACGCTTGTGGGGAAAGCCAGCGGGAAATCGGCCTTGAAATGGATTGAAGATTACGTAATTCTGGAGGCCAAGGCGCAATTGTCTTCAACCGTCAACACCATTCAGCAAATTGCATTTGACCTAAATTTCCCAAGCCAGTCCCTGTTTGGCCGATACTTCAAGCGGGCTGTGGGCATGTCTCCTTCTGACTACCGTGCCTCACTTAGGGTATTTCCATCTAATTCATAGGCATGCCGGACGTGCTCTCATCTATAACGACAAACTCACTTTATTATGAAGAAAATGAACATCCCCCTTATGGCAACGCTCTTGGTACTGTCCATCATCGTTTGCCCCGTGTTGTATTTTACAGTGGGACCGGTCCTCGATGATACGCAGTTGGAAACACTGAAAATACTAGGCATTATTGCCGCCTTTAGCGCCGCATTCTGCTTTATTGTGGGAGAGCTTACCGGCAACAATTCCCAAATGGATAAACTCTGGAGCCTCCTACCCATTGCCTATACCTGGGTCATTGCCGCCAAGGGCGGGATGAGCGCCCGGCTGGTGGTGATGGCCGTTCTGGCAACTTTGTGGGGCATTCGGCTCACCTTTAACTTCGCCAGAAAGGGTGCCTACAAGCTAAAATTCTGGGAGGGTGTGGAAGATTATCGTTGGGCGGTGGTGCGCTCTGGTCCGGCTTTCCGCAAACGCTGGGCCTGGATGGCCTTCGACCTGGGTTTCATCTCCATCTACCAGAATGCGCTGGTTCTCATGACCACCTTCCCCGCGCTGGTTGCCATGTCGTCCAACGCCCCCTTCGGCTGGGTAGACGGCCTTGCCGCCGTCCTAATGCTGGGCTTCATCGTCTGGGAAACCATTGCCGACGAGCAGCAGTGGGCTTTCCAAGCCAGGAAGTGGTCCATGATTGGCGAGGGCCGTAAACTGGAAGACCTTCCCGCACCTTATAATAAAGGGTTCAATACTACCGGCCTCTGGGCACGCAGCCGCCATCCCAACTATTTTGCCGAGCAGGGTACTTGGGTGGCATTCTACATCTTCTCCATCGGCGCAGGCGTTGGCGTGGTGAACTGGAGCGTCATCGGCGCCCTGCTACTCATTGTCCTCTTTCAGGGAAGTTCCTCCCTGGCCGAAGAGATCAGCGGCGGAAAGTACCCGGAATATGAGCGGTATTGCCAGAGCGTTCCCCGCTTCTTTCCGGGGAAGAAATACGATCGAATACCTTTGTCGAAGTGACGGAGGTGTCCCAGTTTTCAGGACATCTCGTGCAAAAAATGCCAATTTTGACGGAGGTGTCCCAGTTTTCAGGACATCTCCATCACTTAAGAAGGTTAAAAGTGGTATATAAACAAAGAAAGTCGCTGAAAATCAGCGACTTTCTAGGCGGTGCGGACGAGGCTCGAACTCGCGACCCCCGGCGTGACAGGCCGGTATTCTAAACCGACTGAACTACCGCACCAAGTTTTCAGTGAACTTCCCTTTCGGGATTGCAAAGGTAACACCTTTTTTTGAATCTGCAATACCTTTTTTCAAAAAAATAGATTCTCGCTTTGCGTCATGCACTTGGCCCAAGCCGGCCGAAACGCTCTTTTCGGCATTTGTCTAATCGGCTAATTATCAATCAGTTCCGGATATTTCATCCGGCTTTTTGCCGGATCAAATATCGACAACACTCTCACAGTCAGCGAGTTACGCAATCAGCAGAATACCAGAATGCGCAAATTGCTGTCTATCAGCCAGTTCCATACTTTTGATCCGGCAAAAAGCCGGATGAAATATCAGTAAAGCACTGACAATCAGCGAGTTACACAACCGCCCAAAACAGCCAATCCACACAACCGCCAAAACAGCCAAACACCCCATCCCCCCAAAAAAAACCACCCCAAACAACCAAGCAGGCAAGATTAGCGCGGCGCCCATGCCAACTATCCCAATATTTTGCTTACATTTGCCATTGCTATGAAAAAGATTGTATTGATACTCATCCTTGCGGCGCTGTCCCTCACGGCAAGTGCCCAATATGTGCAGGTGCCCACGGCCAGGCGCTCGGGGGGCTCCATCAAGATGGCCGACGGCCACAAGCTTTCCAAGGCCGAAGTGAATGCACTGCTGGCCGATATTGACGGAACAGATTACACGCAGCAGTGGTACCGCTCACGCGGATGGCGCACGGCGGGCATCGTGATGACATCGGCCGGTGCCGGTGTAGCCGTAGGAGGAGCCGTTACGCTGGTCGTAGGGCTTGTCACCAGCGCCATTGGTGCCGCTGCTGGCGCTACGGCAGGAGCCATTGTGGGGTCTATCGGGGGGCAGGAAACCGCAAATGAAGCCGCCAATCAGGGTGCCAACCAGGGCGCCGAAGCCGGCACGCCCATCATCAACGCCGGGATCATTGTCATGGGCGTGGGCCTGGCCACCCATGTTGCCGGCATTCCGCTCATCATTGTAAACAGCGTAAAGATGAGTAAAATCGTAGACAAGTATAACGAGCACGCAGTAAGGCTCCAGCTGGGTTCCACCCCAAGCGGAGTGGGCCTTAGCCTGAACTTCTAACCGTACAGTTCTTTAAATCCTTTCCAAAGGGAATCCACTAAATCGGCGCTGCTAAATGCTTCGGCCGATTTTTCTTTGGCCAGGCAATCGCCGGCGTAGCCATGTATCCACACGCCCAGCGCTGCGGCATCCTGGGGAGCATAACCCCGGGCCAGGAGCCCGCCGATGAGGCCGGTAAGGACGTCGCCGGTGCCACCTTTAGCCAGCGCCGGACCGCCCGTTGTGTTTTCCAGACTATCGCCCGTGGGCGTAAAGACCTTGGTACGATACCCCTTCAACACCAGCGTACAACCGGCATAATCGCATAGTTCGCGGGCCAGGTTCACGCGAAGAGCGTCATCCCCATGCGGGAAAAGACGCCTGAGCTCTCCCATGTGCGGAGTAAGGACACACTGGGGCGGCAGGAGGTCGGGCCAGTCGGGGATGCAGGAAAGGATGCTTAGGGCATCGGCGTCCAGGAGCATGGGAACTTTCTCGGAGGCGGCAATGGTGAGCAGGTCCATTAGGGCATTCATGGTCCCTGCCGCTCGCCCCAAGCCGGGCCCCACGGCCACCACCGCATACTTTTTAAGCTGGGCCGGCGCTGTGCAAAAATGCTCCTCGTACTCCTCTGACAGCATGGCCGAAGGGTAACAGTTCACGGCTGCCTGCAAAGCCCTGGCCGTAGAGTGCAGGGTTACCAGGCCACAGCCCGACTGCAGCGCCGCTCCCGTAGCCAAAACGGCGGCTCCGGGCATTTGCTCGCAGCCGGCCACAATGAGCAGGTGCCCATAGTTCCTTTTGTGCGTATTATTATCCCGCTGCAGAAGACGCGGGCGCAGATATGGCGGATCAATTAACATACTTGCAAAGATAAGACGTTTTTCCGTATCTTTGCATTCCGTATGAACACTATTTGGATTGTACTGCCCATCCTTACGCTTCTGATGTTCGATCTTGGGCTGTCGCTCAGGTTCGAAGACTTTGGCAAGGTCTTCTCTCACCCCTGGCCCATTGCCGTGGCGCTGCTGGGGCAGCTGGTGTTTTTGCCACTAATTGCCCTGGGCCTTGCCTGGCTTTTCAGGCTCCCGCCGGTGTTTTTTATCGGCCTCGTGCTTATTGCCTGCTGTCCGGGCGGCAGTTCTTCCAATGTATTTTCCAAACTGGCCGGCGGCGATGTAGCCTTGTCGGTTACGCTCACGGCGCTCAGCAGTGTCATTACCCTGCTAACCATTCCCTTCATCATGAGCTGGACCACGCAACTGGTGGGCCAAAGCATGGGCATCGTCCTTCCTGTAGGGAATCTTATCAAGCAAAACCTGGTACTCATGCTGCTGCCGGTCCTGCTGGGCATCGGCCTGCATTATGCATGGCCCAAAGGCGCAGAGAAAACGGACAAGGTGCTATCCAAGCTAGCTTTTCCGCTGCTCCTCACGCTCATTACCGTCTTCTACATCCAGCACAGGCACACCATCCTGGAAAACATCGGCCTGCTGGGCCTTTGTGTCACAGCGCTCATCCTGGTAGCCGCCGGCTTGTCTTCGGCCCTCTCGCGCCTGGTTAAGAATTCCCCCCGGCAGCGCCGTACGGTAGTGATCGAAGTGGGCATGCAAAACGCCGCGCAGGCCATTGCCATTGCTTCCAGTCCGCTCATCTTCGCCAGCGACGAAATGGCCATCCCCGCCATCCTCTATTCGCTCATGATGAATATCGTTCTCCTGCTATATGTTGGGATTGTCAGAAAGAAAAAGCATGATTAAACTTGTTATCCTGGACTTTGACGGGACGCTGTCCGATACCCGAGAACTCATAGTGCGCACCAATCAGGAAACCCAGCGCCGAATGCACTGGAGCGTATGCGAGCCCCAGCGCATCATAGCCACCATAGGATTACCCCTGGCCGAAGGCATTATGACCATGTGCCCCGATGTACGCCCCGAAGACCTTCCCCAGTGGATACAAGTTTACCGGGAGGTGTTCGATTCCCTCAAAAAGACCATTATCCCCACGCTTTTTCCCCATGTGAAGGAAACGCTGCAGGCGCTGCATCAGAGCGGCCACACCATTTCGGTGGCGTCGTCCCGCGGCAGGCAATCCCTGATGGACTTTCTGCACGGAATGGGCATTGCCCCGTACATTGCTTACGTTTTGGGCGCCGATGATGTAACGCACGCCAAGCCGCACCCGGAACCCGTCCTGAAAACCCTGGCCCATTTATCGGTCCCCGCCCAGGAGGCCATAGTGGTGGGCGACATGCCCGTAGACATTCAAATGGGACGCGGCGCCCTTGCCTGGACCTGCGGCGTCACCTATGGCAATTCCTCGCGGGAAGCCCTGCTGGAGGCAGGCGCCAACTGGGTGCTGGACGATTTTTCCGATCTACTCCCCCTCCTCTCCCACTAACACTTTACCGGGGGGCGATGATGTCGATAAGACTTTCAATAATCTTTTGACGTGCCTCAGGCCCAAAGCCGTGCCCCTCGCCGGGAAAGACCGTGAGAACGGCATTAGGATACAAATCGGCCGCCTTTGTGGCATAGGAAATATTCACCAAAGGGTCTTTCTCTCCATGATAAATATAGACAGGGCCTTCATATCTGGTGGCCAACGCATAGGCATCCAGGTCATACAGCCCCTCCACGTAGGTATGGCTTAGCTTCATGCCCCAGAAATCCAACTCTTCGGGCATATCGTCAATAAGCGGATACCGTTTTTTCCAATCGTCCGGGATGCAGAACGCCGGGTAAAAGAGGAGGAGCCGCTCAATACGGTCTTTTCGCTGGGCCGCCACCAGGGCCGATACCAACCCGCCCTGGCTCTCCCCCATTAACGTGATGTGCTCCGGATCAATGCCTTCCTGGCAGCAAAGGCTATCCATCACGGCCTTTAAGTCTTCCATCTCCGTAAAAACAGACATGTCGGTGGTGCACCCTTCGGAACGGCTCCCGGAAGCGCCGCCACAAAAATCGAAGCAGTACACTGCCACCCCCTTGGGCACCAACGCCCGGGCATAGGCCGTTCCAAAACGATAACTGCCCCCAAACCCATGTGAGACAATGATTAAGGGATAGCGTTTCGTTGTATCGGCAGGCCTGTAAAGCACGCCAAAAACATCCTTTCCCGCACTTTGAAAGTGCAGCTCCTCTTCCACCACCTGCCCGGTGCAGCCAGAAAACATGAGAGCCATAACAATAATGAGGCAAAAACGGTTCATCTTCCTTTGCAAAGATACAAATAATCCAGCCACTGTTTGGCTGGCCGATACACAAAAATTCATATCTTTGCAGTGCCATGCGCCGTATTGAAGTTGTAGCAGCTATTATTAGAAAGGGAGACAAGGTATTTGCCACCCAAAGAGGATATGGCCCCTGGAAAGACTGGTGGGAATGGCCCGGCGGGAAAATGGAGCCCGGAGAAACGCCTCAGGAAGCATTAAAGCGTGAAATAAAAGAGGAATTGTCGTCCGATATTCAAATTGACCGCTTTTTGCACACAGTGGAGTGGGATTACCCCGATTTTCACCTTACCATGCACTGCTTCTTGTGCTCCCTCACCACAGAGGAGGCCCCGCACCTGAACGAGCACGAGGCTGCAAAATGGCTGGAAGCCCGGGACCTTGAAAGCGTGCGCTGGCTACCGGCCGACCTTGGCCTTGTTCCCCTCATCCAACAGGCCCTGCAAACCCCGCCTAAAAAATCATGACAAAAAGGTCGAAGAAGGACTTGGCGGCTTCGTCGTAGTGGTTCCCCGTTTTATCCCGGTAATAGGTAATGTTGTAATAGCCTTCGCGCTTCAATTGCCTGTACAGGATATCCGTGCAGGCCACCGGCACATAGGTATCTTCGGCCGAATGCCGTAAGTAAATCTTTAGGCCACGGGGCAGCGTTAGAGGACGGGAAGGCACCGTAAGGCTTTCCAAACCAGTCATGAGCCGCTTGATATCACCGTTCCCACCCTCGGAGAAGAAATCTGGGTGCAAATAGGTATGGATATCCTGACCGTATTCCTGGGCCATTTCCGTGAGGTTGTACTTGCCGCAGGTAATGCGGTCCATGTCTGTTAGAACACGTCCCTGGAACAGGAGGTTGTTGTGTAAATCCAGGTCCAGCCAGTGATTGAGACTTACGGCAATGGAAGGGTACACCATGTAGCCGCTCTCCCCCGCTTCCAGGGTGCTGCGCACCGACACCGCCGGGCTGTAGGCGCCGCTGGCCAGATACAGGGTTTGCGGTTTAACGCCCAGTTCCGGGTGCTCGGAATAGTACATGGCCGTGGCCAGCGCTCCCGCAGCCCCCAGCGAATAGCCAAAGATAATGGGATTACGGGGCAGCTTGCGGGGCTTGTCCTGCGCCAGCAGGTACTCCTGAGCCGCCAGCCTTAAATCGGCCGACACCTGCGCCACATTCTCGCTCATGAGCAGAGCGACAGGCTCACTGGCCGTACTGCCATATCCAATGGTATCGGGGACCAGGATTACATAGCCCATCATGGAGGGCAGGCACTCCACGGTGAATCCCCTTACGGTGCCGCAAAGATGTTTTTCCTTACAAATGGGCGACACCTCTATCATCCCTTTGAAACTTCCTTTTTCGGGGTAGGCCATCAGGCCCGACGCCACCACTTCCCTGCCCAGCGGGTCCTGCGTCTTGTACTCCAGGGACACGAAACGCACCCGGCGGCAAAGGGCGCCCGCAGTCTTAAAAAGGGGCTGATACTTGGCGGCATCGAAACCGGCGCCAAACTCGGCCATTAGGGAATCGAATTGGGAACTGGCCTCAATGGTTTTCTGCGACAAGACTGAAACAAGCCGCTGCCCTTTGACAGGCAGCGCTAAAAAGAAGATCAAAAGGAGAAGGGGAAGCTTCTTCATGGGCAATTATTCTTCCGGGGCGAACATGGGATCCCACGAGGGCAGCAGAACCGGCTTTTGCTGCATGAGTTCCAGAATATGGGCCGGAACATATTTCTTCTCTACCACCAGGCGGAACATGTATTCGTTGAACCATTCGTCGGTGAGAATAATGCCGCCCTTGTAGCCACTATCGGCGCCCCAACTGTTCTCTACCATCCATTTCACGGGCTGGCCGTCCTTGATGTCCACGGCCATGAGCGTCATGGCATGGGTGGAGCCGCTGGCATGCGTTTGAATGCGCTGTTTCTTGTCCATGCCGAAGCTAACGCCCAGAAGGGAGGAGTAGTCGAAGTTTTGCAAACTGGCCACCCCGCGCTTACGGTCCAGGAACTTACCCACGTCGCAGGAGAAGTACATGGCGGTGTTGTCCTGGATGGAAGCAATGGCCATGGCCTTGATGTCTTCGATGGGAAGATTGAGGTACACCCAGTTTTGGCCGTCGTACACGTGGCGGTCGTAGTCTATCTCGTACACCTTGTTATACTCCACGGCGGGATTGTTCATGACCATGATGTAATTGCTTTCCAGGTCTTCGCCGATGAACTCCTGATAGAACCCCTTGGGCGTGTAGGTTTTCTCACTCACAAACTCTCCTTTGGCATTATAGCGGGCCCAGGTAAATTCCGTGGGAGGGACGCCCAGGCACAGGGCCAGGATGCGATACACTTCCTTGAGCATCTGGAGCTTGAGCGCAGGCAAATCCCGGGCTTTGGCCTCTCGCAGCAGAAGACCGTCTTCCCGCAGTTTGAGGGACAGCCGCTGACGCAGTTGCGCCGTATTGTTGGCCGAATAGGTCTCCGGCATGGCGCTGGAAGGGACCACCCCGTACTTCATGACCAGGTTGGACACCCCGGTGAACTGACCGCCGTCGCCGATGGGATTGGCAAACAGCCAGTCTACCTTACGGTCTTCCAGGGGAAGGCTGCGGGTATCGATAACCCCCTGCAGGAAAAGATTGGCCTTTTCCAGCTGATCGTAGAAGAAAAGGTAATTCTGCGAGAAGGTAAAAGCGCCAAGGTTATGCTTTTGAATCATGCGGGAGCGCAGCACGTTGAGCCCGGTAAAGAGCCAGCAGCGCCCGCTGGATTTTTGGTCTGTGCGGCCCTTGGTGAGCACCTGATGGCTAAAGTGCGTATCTATCATGGCTGCATTTTCGGCCGATGTGGCCAGCACCCCGATAGAAGCCGTATTGAGCGCATTGCGAAGGGCTTTGTCGGCGGCGTTTCCCTCAAAAGAGGCGCTTAGCTGCTGCAGCATATCGGCCGATATGCCGCCTTTAGGGTCCCCTGCGGGCTTTTGCGCAAAGGCTCCGGAGGCGACAGCAAGTGCCGCCAGCAAGGTGAGAGTCTTTTTCATATGGATGCTATTTGAGTACGCCTAATTCTTTTCCCACCTTCACAAAAGCGGCAATGGCTTTGTCCAGGTGCTCTTTTTCGTGGGCGGCACTTAGCTGGACACGAATGCGGGCCTGGCCCTGCGGCACCACGGGATAATAGAAGCCAGTTACAAAAATGCCTTCCTTGGCCATGGCGGCGGCAAACTTCTGGGACAGCGGGGCGTCGTACAGCATGACGGCGCAAATGGCGCTCTGGGTGGGTTTGATGTCGAAGCCGGCGGCTATCATCTTGTCGCGGAAATAATTCACATTGTCTACCAGTTTGCTATGCAGGGCCGAGGATTCTCCCAGGATTTTGAAGGTTTCCAGGGCGGCGCCGGCAATCATGGGCGGAATGGAATTGGAGAAAAGGTAAGGGCGGCTGCGCTGACGCAGCATGTCGATGATTTCCTTACGGCCGGTAGTGAAACCGCCCACGGCACCGCCGAAGGCCTTGCCCAAGGTGCCGGTAAAGATGTCGATGCGGCCATAGCAGTTAAATTGCTCGGCTACGCCGTGACCGGTGGGGCCCACCACGCCGGCGCTGTGGCTTTCGTCCACCATCACCAGGGCATCGTATTTTTCGGCCAGGTCGCAGATTTTGTCCATGGGGGCCACATTGCCGTCCATGGAGAACACGCCGTCGGTGACAATGATGCGGAAACGGCACTTCTGCGCTTCCTGAAGCTTGGCCTCAAGATCGGCCATGTTTGCGTTGGCATAGCGGAAGCGCTGGGCCTTGCATAGACGCACGCCGTCGATGATGGAAGCGTGGTTAAGGGAGTCTGAGATAATGGCATCCTCTGCGGTGAGAAGAGGCTCGAACACACCGCCGTTGGCGTCGAAGCAGGCCGCATACAGGATGGTGTCTTCTGTGTGGAAATATTCCGAGACAGCTTTTTCCAGCTGCTTGTGAATGTCCTGGGTGCCACAGATGAAACGAACGCTGGACATGCCGTAACCACGGGCATCCATGGCCTTCTTGGCGGCCTCTATGAGGCGGGGATGATTGGCCAGGCCCAGGTAGTTGTTGGCGCAGAAGTTTAGGGCTTCGCTGCCATCCTGAAGGGTGATAAGGGCACCCTGGGGGCTGGTAATATTGCGTTCATTCTTGAAAAGGCCGGCCTCGCGGATAGCGTTTAGCTCTTGCTGCAAATGCTGCTGAAATTTTCCGTACATAGTATAAGTAATAGTGTTTATGCTTTCAAATTTAGTGATTTTCTATTGAAGTTCGGCAAAAAAAACATAAATTTGTGAACTTAATGCTAAAACCGTCAAATGAAGAACGTCCTAGTTATTGGTTCCACCGGGCAAATCGGTAGCGAACTCACCATGAAGATTCGCAGGGAAATCCCTGGCAGCACCGTGGTCGCCGGCTATATTCCCGGCGCAGAGCCCAAAGGAGAATTACTGGAGAGCGGTCCCAGCGCCATCGCCGATGTTAGGGATGCAGCCGGTCTGGCCGCCCTGGTAGACCAATACTCCATAGACACCATATACAACCTGGCCGCCCTGCTGTCGGCCGTGGCCGAAAGAAAACCCCTGCTGGCATGGGACATCCAGATGAACGGCCTGCTAAACATCCTGGAAATTGCACGGGAAAAAGGCGTAGCCGTTTTCACCCCCTCCTCCATCGGCTCCTTCGGCCCCGAAACCCCGCATGTGGGCACCCCGCAGGATACCATCCAGCGCCCCCGTTCCATGTATGGCGTCACCAAGGTGGCCACGGAGCTTTTAAGCGACTATTATCATCATAAATACGGCGTAGACACCCGTTCGGTGCGCTTCCCCGGCCTCATTTCCTACACCACGCTGCCCGGCGGCGGCACCACAGACTATGCCGTGGAGGTGTACTATTCGGCCGTCAAAGGAGAAGAATTCGTGTGCCCTATAGCCCCCGGCACCTTCATGGACATGATGTACATGCCGGACGCCCTGCACGCCGCCATCCAGCTCATGGAGGCCGATCCTTCCCGCCTCAAGCACCGCAACTCCTTCAACATCGCGTCCATGAGCTTTGAGCCGGAGCAAATTTTTGCCAAGATACGCGAGTACATCCCCGGCCTCAAAGTGCGCTACGAGGTAGATCCCGTAAGGCAGGCTATTGCCACCTCCTGGCCCGACAGCATGGACGACAGTTGCGCCCGTGAAGAATGGGATTGGAAGCCCACCTTTGACATGGACTCCATGACAAAGGATATGATTCTTCACCTGAAAGAAAAGCTTTTGTAATAAATTATAAGCAAATAGCGCACTTTTCGTTACAGTTTTTATCAAAATAACGAAAAGTGCGTTATTATTTGCATCTTATAGCACCTAAAACGCCTTTTTTAGACCGCCAAATTTCAATTTATCTAATTGCAAATCAATCATTTAATATAATTAATAAAAATTTTTGTAAAAAATCTTTTGAAAAAATTTGCAAATTAGAAAAAAAGCCGTACCTTTGTATCCGGATTGAGGAAACAAGGTTCTCTTGGCACAATCAATCTATTGGTTATTAGTTTTAGTGTTATTAATTATGTGGTTAGTAAGAGCGTCCGCCTGCGACAGGCCGACACTCTTTTTTTTGCACCCAAACCTGCCCTATAGTCATGAAAAAATTATTGTTTTTTGGGTTGGCCGCTATACTGGCCCTCACCACCTCCTGCTCCGGCCCTTCCTGCGATAAAGACCGGGACTCATTTGTCCTTATCTCCAGCGTAGTCCCAGACGCCATTTTGGAAATCCGCTACTTCGGCACTTATAATTTTGTGGGAACCCGCATTGACGGCTATCAGTCCCCCACCGCCCTGCTCACCCGCGAAGCCGCCGACAGCCTGAAGGCCGTGAGCGACGACGTCATGGCCCTTGGGTATCGGCTCAAGATTTATGACGCCTACCGTCCCCAGTGCGCCGTAGATCACTTCGTGCGCTGGGCTGCCTGCATCCCCGACACCCTCATGAAGGCCTATTTCTACCCAGACCTGGACAAGAGTGTCCTTTTTGACCAGGAATACATCATGGCCAAGAGCGGCCACACGCGCGGTTCCACCATAGACCTCACCCTCTTTGACATGGCCACGGAGAAAGAAGTGGACATGGGAGGTACCTTCGACTGGTTTGGCCCCGAGAGCCACCCGGACTTTGGCGGCAATCCTGCCACCGGCGAGTACACCGGAGACTGCAGCGCCAGCCCTGCCGGCCGCAACATCACAGCGGCCCAGTTTGCCAACCGCATGATCCTGCGCCAGGCTATGCTGCGCCACGGGTTCAAACCCCTGGACAGCGAATGGTGGCACTTCACCCTAAAGGAAGAGCCTTTTACCGATACGTATTTTAATTTCCCGGTAAAAGATTAGCGGGGGTTTCCCCTACTCGGCCACAACCCCGAAACGGTAAATGCAGATTTGAGAATATTGCTCGCCGGGGCGCAGGATAACCGACGGGAAGGAAGGGTGATGCACGGCATCGGGCCACTTTTGCGCTTCCAGCGCCAGGGAGGAGCGGAAGCCCAGCGGTTGCCCGTTGGAGCCGTTTTCGGAGCCGTCAAAGAAATTGCCGCTGTAAAACTGAATGCCCGGCTGGTCTGACAGAACCTCTACATACCGGCCCGACACAGGATCCCACACACGGCACAGGAATTCTACAGCGTCTGTGGTTTTGTCAATGCACCAGTTGTGGTCGTAGCCGCGGGCATTGCGCAGCTGCTCGTTTTCTTCTCCTATGCGCTCTCCAATGAGATGAGGCTCCCGAAAATCGAAGGGAGTACCTTCCACCGCCGCAATTTCCCCGGTAGGGATGCTCTCGGCGTCGATGGGAATATAGTGGGAAGCGTTAATTTGCATCCAGTAGTCCTCTACGCTGCCGTTTCCTTCCCCGCGCAGGCAGAAGAAAGGATGATGGGAAAAGTTCACGGGCGTAGCCTTGTCTGTAGTGGCCAGATAAGTGACCGTGAACTCGTTGTCCCTATTAAGGGCATAGGTCATGGTCATATCCAGATTGCCAGGATAGCCCTCCAGGCCGTCCGGGTGCAACAGATGCAGGACAATAGCGGTGTCACAAACCGCCACTACGTCCCACACCAGATGGTCTACCCCTTTGAACCCGCCATGCAGGGTATTGTGGCCATTGTCGTTCATGGGGGTGTGATACTCCACTCCGTCCACCTCAAAGGAGGCACCGCCTATACGGTTGGCTACCGGACCCACACAGGCGCCCAGGAAACGTTCGCCGGGGGGCGTTATGTATTCCTGCACCGTTTTGTGCCCCACTACAATATTCTCGGAAACCCCCTCCTTGTCCGGTGTGGTGAGCGACATTACGCGCGCGCCGTAATTGGTAACGGTAAGGCACACATCTCCCGCCTTGAGCGTATATACACCTACAGCAGCTTCTTGTTCCTTTTGCCTGCATGAGAGGAGCAGCAGGGCTCCAAAGAGAATAATAAAGGTCTTTTTCATGGGTGAATAGCTTGGTTATCGGCCATAAAGATACAACTCTTTGGCCGATAATCAAAAGTATTTGTTATCTTTGTGTGTTATGAATAAATGCTCTTTTCTTCTGCTTCTCCTTTTAGGGGCTTTCACGCTGGGATGCACCCGTGAGCCCCAGACGTGGGCTCCCGCCGGGGACCGTATCTGCACTCCCTGGGCCGCACAGGTAAGCCCTCAAAACGCACATCCGGAATATCCGCGCCCCCAGCTCATCAGAAAAAGCTGGAAGCATTTGAACGGTCTGTGGAACTATGCCATCACCCCGGCCGATGCCCAGCTGCCGGAATCCCCAGACGGCACCATCCTGGTTCCCTTCTGCGCAGAGTCGTCCCTCTCTGGCGTGGGGCGCACAGTGGGCCCCGACAGCGTCCTCTGGTACAGGCGTTCCTTCAAAGTGCCCTGCGCCTGGAAGCGGCAGCGCGTGCTGCTGCACTTTGACGCCGTGGACTGGAAAAGCGAAGTATGGCTCAACGGATCCTATCTTGGCATGCACACTGGCGGCTACACCGCTTTCTCCTTTGACATTACAGACGCCCTTACCAAAGGCCAACAGGACCTTGTGGTAAAGGTATGGGACGGCACCAACAACGACGAGCAGCCCCGTGGCAAGCAGGTAGCCGCCCCCCGCGGCATCTGGTACACGCCCGTTACCGGCATATGGCAAAGCGTTTGGCTGGAGCCCGTTGCCCCCTCTTATATAAAGGACTACAACTGCACCTCCAACATAGAAAACGGCACCCTTGCCGTCCTTCCCCAGCTGGAAGGACCGGCCGATGAGGTTCGCGTTTCGCTCCTGGAAGGCGGCGAAGGCTGGGACGCCGAAAACGGAAAAGCCGGCGCGCTCCTTGCGCAGGCATCGGCCGCCCCCGGGGAGGCTCTGGAGTTGCCCGTCCCGGATGCCCGGCTCTGGTCTCCGGAGCACCCCTACCTTTATGCGCTGGAAATGGAAGTTTACAGCGGCGGGAAATTGTGTGACAAAGTAAAAGGGTACACCGCCCTTCGCAGCTGCACGGAAGCGCTGGATACCCTGGGCTACAAACGGATGGCCTTAAATGGGGAGCCCTGCTTCCAATATGGCCCCCTGGACCAGGGCTGGTGGCCCGATGGCCTTTACACCGCTCCCACCGACGAAGCCCTGGCCTTCGATATTGAAAAAACCAAAGAATGGGGCTACAACTTCATTCGCAAGCACATTAAGGTGGAACCTGCCCGCTGGTACTACCACTGCGACCGCCTGGGCATGATGGTGTGGCAGGACATGCCCTCCGTGGCCGGGAACGTAGACGTTCACAAGAACGACGGCCTGTACGACCCTCAGTGGGGCCGAAAAGCCTACGGCAGCGGCTGGGACTATCCCCTGAGCGAGACTGCCAAAGCCAACTTCTATAAAGAATGGGGAGAGATTCTTGCCCAGCTTAAAAAGTACCCTTGCATTGTGGTATGGGTGCCCTTCAACGAAGGCTGGGGGCAGTTTGACACAGAAGCTGTAGTGGACTTTACCCGGCAGCAGGACCCCACCCGCCTCATTAATTCGGCATCGGGCGGCAACCATCGCCACTGCGGCGACATCCTGGACAGCCACAACTATCCCCGTCCCAAAATGCTGCTCCGCAGCGAAGGAGAGCAAATTGACGTAGTGGGCGAATACGGCGGCATTGGCTGCGCCATCGAGGATCACACCTGGAAAAAAGACGGTAACTGGGGCTACAAAGGCCTGTGCGAAAATGGAGAACAGGTGCTGGAAAAATACACGCGTTACGCCCTGGAATATCTGCAGCCCAGCATTGCCGATGGCATATCGGCCGCCGTCTACACCCAAACCACAGACGTAGAGGGAGAAGTGAACGGCATCATGACCTACGACCGCAAAGTGGTTAAGATGGACGCCCAGGCCTTGCGGGAAGTAAATCTCAAAGTTCGCAACAGTTTGTAATACCCTATGAAAAAGCGTCTTCTTGTTGTCGCTATCCTGCTTAGCGCCCTGCCCCTTTGGGCCTGGGAAAAGCAGCCCCTTTGGCCCAAAGGAAAAATGCCGGACAATCAGCCGCAGCAAATAGCGGCCATGACCACAGAGTCCAAAGCGCCGGGATTTAACCCCGACAAACACCGGCTGCCCTATCTGGAATGGTTCGAGGCCCCGGAGCATCCCATTGGCGCCTGCATGATCCTCATATCGGGCGGCGCCTACAAAAACACCTGCGACGGAAACCTTATAGACCAGTGGCACCAGACTTTTACCGCCCTGGGCATCCAGTGCGTGAACCTGGTGTACCGGACACCCCGGCCAGAAGGACTTCCCATTTACCAATCGGCCTGGGAAGACGGCCAGCGGGCGGTGCGGCTGGTGCGCAGCCAGGCGGCCCAAAGAGGCTATGACCCAGAAAAGATTGGCGTGGTTTCCATGTCGGCTGGGTCTCATCTGGCCCTGCTCCTTTCCAGCAGTTCGCAAACGCCCGCCTACGAGCGCATAGACAAAATTGACGACCTCCCCTGTCACATTAACTGGGGCATTCTCCATGCTCCCGCCTATGTCACCACAGACGCAGAGGCCGGCACCCGGGCCAGCCGGGACGGCTACGGCCCCGACGTAACGCTAAGTAAAGTCTTCAAATTCGATGAAAAAACCTGCCCGTTAAGCCTGCATCACGGCGGCCTGGACCCCTACTCCCCCAATGGATCCACCCTTGTCTACCGGCAGCTGCGCAAGATGGGCATTCCGGCCGAGCTACACCTGTATCCCGGCAAAAAGCACGGCGCCTTTGGCCTGGAACGCGGAGTGGAATTCATGCGCCAAATGGGCTATCTGGGGCCGGTGGCTCCGGAAGACACCCTAAAGCTGCGCTATGCCAGCGACCAGTCCAGGGCTTTCCACAGCAAGAAGGACATATGGCCAGAGGGTAAGATTCCCTCCTTCCAGGAGCACCAGTGCATACCTTATATAGAATGGCACATTCCGGCCCAGCTCAAAACCGACGCCATCCAAATTATCTACTCTGGCGGCGGCTACGACAGAAATAACCCGGATGGCTTCGAGGTAGCCCCGGCCCGCCGATACCTGAACGAAAAAGGAATGGCCGTGGTCACCCTTAAATACCGCACGCCCCGCCCGGAAGGCCTGGCCAAGCACACCACAGCATGGCAAGACTTGCAGCGCGCCATAAGACTGGTGCGCAGTGAAGCCGCCCAGCATGGGCTTAATCCCAACAAAATTGGTATCATGGGTTCATCGGCCGGCGGGCACCTAACCCTCATGGGGGTAACTTCCTCCCGGCATCAGTCCTATAGCCGCGTAGACGAGATTGACAAACTGCCCTGCAACGTGCAGTGGGGTATTGCCATTTACCCCGCCTATGCCCTCACCGACGGCAGCGACTGGCACAACACCACCGGCGGCAACGACGACACCGCCGTACTGGTTCAGGATTTCTCCTTTGACCTGGACACTGCGCCCCTGCTAATGATTCACGGCGACGCCGACCCCTGGGCCGCCATGAATTCTGTAAAAGTATGGGAAAAAATGCGCGCCATGGGCATCCAGTGCGAACTGCACACCCTGGCCACCCGCAAGCATTGCTTCCAGCGCTATGCTTCGCCGGGCACCGGCAGCTACACCTGGCTGGACCGAATAGCAGAATACCTGGAACTTTAAAGAACTAGTACAGCAGCCGGGTTTCGTTTTCTATATAATCCCGGCGAATCTCCAGTTCCTGGGCGGACATTTCTTTAGGGAAGAATTGTCCGCCTTGCGTTTCCACCTGGGCGTTCACGCACTCATACAGCGCCGGCACCTCTACGTTGCTAAAGACAATGCCGCGGAACGGAGCCGCTTCACGGGCCCATATGCGGGAGTCTTTGGGAGCCGTCCCACTTATGTTTTCAAACGTAATATCCCGTATGGTGGCGTCCTTGGAACGCATATGGTGCATGCGAAGTAAATACTTGGCCTGCACCGTGATATCCTTAAACAGAATGCTGTCTATGTCGGTGCCCCTTTCTCTGGAAGAGTAAGAGGCCACCAGATTAAAGGCAGTTTTGGTGTCGGAGATGTCAATATTGGAAAACTGAGCGTCGTGGATATGTCCCTGGCCCACGCCCACACGAATGGCATTGCAGCTGGAAGACAGCGCGCAGTTGGTGACGCTTACCTGGGCGCAATCCTGGGGATGCTCCAGTAGATGGGCGGCAGAGGCCCTGAGCGTAATGCAGTCGTCGGCGGTATCGACGCGGCAGTTGGAGATGGTAACCCGAAGGCAGCGGTCTATATCCAATCCGTCTCCGTTATAGGTGTGATAGTCTTTCCTTCTGGTGTGCACATAGCAATGGTCTATGAGAACATCCTGGCAATTGAGGATAAAGCAGGTCCAGTACGGGGCGTCGGCGAGTTCCACGTCCCGAAGGGTGATGTTCTGGCTGTCTACAAACCATACCATCTGGCCCGGACGCGCCGGGATAAGGGACTTACTGGGATAGTACTGCCCATCGGCATCCAGCAAGAAGGCATCGGAGTTGCCGTCTATGCGGCCAGGGCCCGTTACACAGACGTGCGAGACGCCCACTCCCAGCAGCAGATGGCCGCCGCTCATATAATCGCCGAATCCTACCTCGGCCTCATTCTGCGGGCAGCAGTCGGCCGCACAGTAATCCCGGATATCCGGGCTTCCTTTTAGCACTGCGCCTTCTTCCAGGTGCAATTCTATATGGCTTCGGAGCCATACGGAGCCGCAAAGGTAGGTGCCGGCCGGCAATGTTACCTTTCCGCCGCCTTTGGAGGCCGCCGCATCGATAGCCGCCTGCACGGCTTGGGTATCCAGCGTTACGCCGTCGCCCTTAGCGCCATAATCCTTTACCGAGTAACTACGCTCGCAGGCGCACAAAATGCTCAGAAGCGAAAAAAGGAGCAAAAGCTTTTTCATCTCTATTCCACTTTTAAAATTCTTACGGCATTCAGTATTGGGAGTCCCTCCGAGGGCACAAAGTTCACCGACAATCCCTCTCCGTTCTGCACCCACACAGGGAAGCGTTTTACCACCGCCGTATAGTACCCATATTCTGTGGCTATATTCAAATCCTTAAGAACCGTAGTTCCGTTAATGTCTATAGAGAACACGCGCGTGGAGGATTCTACAGGAAGAGCATCGTTGCCAAGGCCATAAAGCATGAGCTTGCCCCGGTACGGGCCGAAAAGGTCGGCGAAATACAGGTAAACGTAATATTTTCCGTCGGGGACGTCGGCCTTAAAAGCCTCTATACCGGCCCGCTGCGTTTGGAAAAGAGGATCCAACTGCGTAAGGGCAATGTCGGGTTCAAAGGCCGCCCGCAAGCCGCTGCTGTTTTTCTGATACATGCGCTCCCCGCCCACGTATCCCCATGAACCGGGCTTGTACTCCTGCTCCGGGATCCAGATTTGACCACTTTCCAGGTCTTCGAAATAGCGGCGCGTGCCCATGAGAACGCTAAGTTCACGGAACCGGGACAAGTCCTTAGGAACCATGCGGAAGTCTATGCGCTGCAAATCCCGGGCGCCGTCGGAGCCGCAAGCCTCCAGAAGATTCTCGCCGGCGGTAAAGGGAACCTCAAACGCAGCGCAGCCGCCTTCCACCGGCTTGGAGCCCAGAAACTTCCCGTTAAGGGACAGCTCCACGCTGGAGGCCGTGGCATATACTTCTACGGGCTGCACACAAACCCCGTCCTGGGACTCCTGCCCGCCCCGGATGGGCCAGTGCCCCCCGCCAATCCTAAGGAACGGAGCCTTGCCCAGCTGCACCCGGTACCACCAATAGCTGTCCTTGGGAACGCGGCCGGCCGTGAGGAGTCCCTTGCAATTGAAATGCGGCACGGCAAAGCCCCTTGCTTCCGAGTAAAAATCGCACAGGTTCCACACCGCAGCGCCGGCCACATACTCCTTTTCAAGGAGCACCGGGTAGTAGGCTTTATGGTACAGCAGGGAATACTCGCAGGTGTAGTCGTGGCATTCGGGGGCATAGCTGTGCAGGCGGGCATCGGCGTCGGCGCCATATTCGCTTACAAAAAGGGTCTTCCCGGGGAACATGGCGTGCAGTTTGTCCAGCGCCGGGCCCAATTTGGCAAAGGTGCTGAAATACCAGCCATAATAGAGGTTGAACCCCAGGATATCCGGGATATCGGTAATGCCGCTCTCCTTATATTTGTTGCGGTTGGCGTCGCAGGGCAGCATGGTGGGACGGGACGCATCGGCCTCCCTGATGGCTCCGTCTATGGCCCTGGCGCAGTCCCGCACCTTGCCAAAATACGCCTCCTTTGACAACTGGCCGTTTTTCCAGGGGGCGTCGTCCAGGAGCACTTCGTTCATATAGGCCCAAGCCACCAGCGAGGGATGATTGATGTTCTGATACACCATTTCCCGGGCCATGGACACGCAATTTTCAGTAAATCCTTCTTCCAGGCCGATGCGGTTAATCACGGGAATCTCTACGCAGCTAAGAATGCCCAGGCGGTCGCATTCGGCCAGCACCAGAGGGTCCTGCGGATAGTGCGAGATGCGAAGGAAATTGCCCCCCATCTCTTTGAGCAGCCGAATATCCCTAAGATGCATTTCGTCGGGGAGCGCATTGCCCTTGCCGGCATAGTCCTGATGCCGATTGGTCCCCATGAGTTTCAGGGGCCTGCCGTTCAGGAAGAAGCCTTTTTCGGGGTCGAAGCGGAAAGTGCGAATGCCAAAGGTACCTGACACCTGGTCCAGGACATTTCCCTTCGCATCCAGAAGACGGGTAACGGCCGTGTACAGCTGCGGGGAATCCACGTCCCAGCGCTGGGGATGGGGCACGACAAGGCTGCTCTGGAGTGCCATTTGGGCCGAAGGCTTGCCGATGCGCTGCCGCGCGGCCGCCACTTGTGTGCCGACCGGAGAAAGGATGGTGTGCTCCAGAAATAGCTTCCCAGCAGGCTGGGCCAAACTCAAATGAGTGGCTATTTGCACCGTTGCCGCCGCATCCGTCACCTCCGGGGTGAGGATTTGCACGCCGGAGCTCCCCCACTCCTCCATGCCGATATGATTCTGAGGGACAAAAAGGAGGGAGACAGGGCGGTAAATGCCGCCGAAGAAGGTATAATCGGCCGCGATGGGGGGAATGTCCTCGCGGGGGGAGTTATCCACCTTGATGCGGAAGGTATTGGCGCCGCCCCGCACCAGCCCGCTCACGTCGAATACAAAAGCGGTATAGCCCCCTTTATGGTTCCCGGCATGCACTCCGTTCACAAAAAGGTCTACTTCCTGGTTGGCCCCGTCAAAGCGCACGAAGACTTTTTTGCCGGAAAGATGGTCGTTAATGGTGAGGGTTCGCTCGTACCAGCCCACGCCCCGCCAGTATCCGGGGGTATCGTCGGCGGCATCCTGGGCGTTCCAGGTGTGGGGAAGCGAAACGGTTTCAGTAGCTGTACTCCCCTCTTTCCAGAAGGTCCAGCCGTCGTTAATACTTCTTTCATATCGGGGTGCCGGCGCCGCGGAGGGCTTCTGCGCCCGGGCGGCCGGTCCTGCCAGGGCCAGTGCCATGGCAAGGAAAACAGCTATATTTCTCATACAAAGCAGCATCTCAATGCGCCAAAGGGATATCCAAGCAAATATACAAAATATTAATGGATTTCGGGGTGGGCGGCCAATAGCTCGCGGGCCCAATTCTCAAAGTCCTGCCAGCGATAATAGGGGCCTGTTACGGGGGTAAGCTGGGGCAAGACGGCCTCCTGCTCGTTTAGAAGTACTTTGAAGAGAATATCCCCGGCCTTGTTGCGGTACATTACCAGCGCCAGGTTGGCGGCCATGGGAACCTCATAGCTTTGGAACCAGTACTTGGTGTCTTCGGCTTTAGTGGGGACCGTTCCCATGCCGTTTACGTTAAGCAGGCACAACAGGGATTCCAGAATGTAGTCGTGGCCGAAGCGAAGGTGCGCCGCCACGGAAGGGTCCTGCAGGGCGGTATCGGCTTTGGAAAGGATGTCTTCCAGCAGGGGGATCACAGCGTATCGGCCGGTAATGTGCCCACGGCCGGTGTAGTAATTATCGGCCTCCCAGGCCAGCAGGAGCTCCTGTGGGGTATAAAGATCGTCAAACAGAGGCCGGGGCTCGTAATTGTGGTAGCCGCAGTACAGTTGCCAGAGCTCGGAGAGGAAAGGATCCTTTTTCCTGCCCAGGCAAGAGGGGTCTGTGAAAAGCCGGGAAACAACGCCCTGGTAGGGATTCAGGCGCTGCATATAGTCGTATGCGCTCTCCAGGGCCACTTCGGCCTTCTCTCCTTCGAAATGCCGCGCCATGGATTTGGGGGCTTCGGGCGGCGCAATGATGCACATGCCCTCGTGGGTGGAACTGAGCGAGAGATTCACCCGGGCTTTTCCGTCCGAGAGGAGCCCCACCGAGTAGGCGCCCATACTCAAAATGCATCGGCGCGAGATAGAAGAAAGGGCCTGCACGCACCTGCCGCGGGAGAATATCTCCGGGAAAGCCTTGGCATGAAACGCGCCGATGCGCCTTAGCTGCTCCTCTCCCATAGGAGTAAGGTCCCCGGCATTGATAAGAGGCAGCTGGTAAAAAAATTCATACTTGCGCCGGAACTCTTCTCCATAGGGAGTTAACGCCCCGGCCTGGGCGGCCTGCTCCAGGACATTGTGAATGGTAACGTAGGTTTGGGAGCGCCATGCATAGCGGGAACCATGCCGGCCATAGTGACTCATATAGAAGGCTTTGTATCCCCTGGGCGCCTTTGTAAGCGGGGTAAGCGTATCAAAACGGTGCGGGCCTTCCTCACCAAACACTTTTCGGGGATCCCGCCCAAGCTGGTCCAGGACGTCAAACTGCTGCGCTCCCAGCGTGAGGCCAGCCAGCAGGAAAAACCAGAAGAGAAGAACTGCTTTTTTCATAATCACAAAGTAAGCAAAAAAATTTCGGCATCCGAAAAAAAAACGCTAACTTTGTAATCCTTCCTTTAGGACGCCCCTGTAGTTTAAAGGATAGAATAACGGATTCCGGTTCCGTTGGTCCCGGTTCGATTCCGAGCGGGGGTACAAGAAGGCTTGAAAACCACCCATGTGCTGGTCTCTTTCAAGCCTTCTTTTTCTTTTCCATCCTCGCGGCCCTCGCCGGCCTCACCGTCTTCGCGCCGTCCGGAAGCGCCGATTCGCTAAGTGCGGACCTACTCTGATTCGCTAAGTTCTCTGTAATGCCATGGCGTATATGTTGCTGGTAATCAGTGCGTTGCTGACTTTAGGGTGCACCGGGATGTGCACCGGTAGTTGTGTAATTGGCTGTGTGTCAGTTGATTACTTGTCATGATTGTTATTGCCATCACGGCGCCCAAGTGGTGTTTCGCTAAGTGGTTGATTCTGAGCAAGATATTGATATTTGATCCGGCTTTTTGCCGGATCAAATTTTCATAAACAGCTGATAGCCAGTAGGTTAAGCAAACGGCCGAAAGGCAGTGTTGCGCCGATGGGAAGAGGGCGCGCCCTCTCGCGATTTGCCGTTTTATGCAAGTGTCTCTTGGTCAATCAATTACCCAAAATTAGTCGGCCGATTCTACTGATCAAATTTGCATAATTAGCTAACAGTGAGCTATTTACGAGAAACGGCTCGTGTGGGTTTCCTCGGCTTCGCTTGGGGTAACAATGAGACTTCACTCGATATGAAAAGAATGAATTCGCATATGATGACATGCATGGCTTCGCATATTACGACAAGAATGACTTCGCGCGGGGAAGCCAGGCATGATGGTACATGGTTTTATCGAAAGCACGGCTTAGTGTGCAAAAAGGCTTCATTTTGTTCACCAAGCAGTACCTAAGGTACTCGGGAGTTGACAAAAATTGGCCAAAATGTAAAGTGCACGGGACTTCTGCTTTTCCTATTCATGATGTATTTTGCGGTTAATCATAAAATGATTATCTTTGCATACTATGACAACCGCATATGTTTTCCCTGGCCAGGGGTCCCAGTTTCCGGGAATGGCCAAAGACTTATACAGCAGCCACAAAGCCCTTATGGAAAGGGCCAATGAGCTATTGGGGTTCCGCATCACGGACATTATGTTCGACGGAACGCCCGAAGACCTTAAGGCCACAAAGGTTACCCAGCCTGCCATTTTTATTCACAGCACCCTGCTGGCCATGAGCCAGTCGCAGGAGCCCGCCATGGTGGCCGGTCACTCCCTGGGAGAATTCAGCGCCCTGGTGGCCGCCGGCGCCATGAGCTTCGAAGACGGCCTAAAACTGGTGGCCATTCGCGCCAGTCAAATGCAACTTTGCTGTGAGAAAGTGCCCGGCACCATGGCCGCGGTCATCAATCTGCCAGACAATGTCATAGAAGATATTTGTGCCGGCATTCCCGGTGTGGTTCCGGCCAACTACAACTCCCCGGGTCAGGTGGTTATCTCCGGAGAAAAAGAAGCCGTGGAGGCCGCCTGTATAAAAATGAAGGAAGCCGGCGCCAAACGTGCCCTGGTGCTTCCGGTTAGCGGGGCCTTCCACTCCCCACTTATGGAACCGGCCCGCGAAGAGTTGGCCAAGGCCATCGAAGCCACGCCCTTCAAGGCACCCCGCTGCCCCATTTACCAGAACGTAACGGCACTTCCCACCACAGATCCCACCGTCATCAAAGCCAACCTGCTCAAGCAGCTCACCTCCCCGGTTCGCTGGACTAAATCGGTGCAGAACATGCTGGCCGACGGAGCCACCCGCTTTGTGGAACTGGGTCCCGGCACCGTGCTCCAGGGACTCGTGAAGCGCATTGTCACCGCGGAGGCAGGGGTACTGCCCTCCGTAACAATTGAAGGAATACAATAATTAACCACAACCATTATATCATGTCAAAAGAAAAGAAATTCATCACCTGTGATGGCAACTATGCCGCCAGTAACATCGCGTACCTGTTCTGCGAGCATGCCGCCATTTACCCCATCACGCCCTCTTCCACTATGGCCGAGAACATCGACGAGTGGGCTGCCCACGGCAAAAAGAACCTGTGGGGAGAGACCGTGAAAGTAACCGAGATGCAAAGCGAAGCCGGCGCCGCCGGTGCCGTGCATGGTTCCCTCCAGGCTGGTGCCCTCACTTCTACCTTTACGGCATCCCAGGGCCTGCTCCTGATGATTCCCAACATGTACAAAATTGCCGGCGAAATGCTGCCCACCGTGTTCCACGTGAGCGCCCGCGCCCTGGCCAGCCACGCCCTCTCCATCTTCGGAGACCACCAGGACGTGATGGCCTGCCGCCAAACCGGTTTTGCCATGATTGCCTCCGGTTCCGTACAGGAAGCCCAGGACATTGCCGCCGTAGCCCATCTTTCCACCATCAAGAGCAGCATCCCGTTCCTGCACTTCTTTGACGGCTTCCGCACCAGCCACGAGATTCAGAAAATCGAGGCTCTCCCGGAAGAGGAACTCAAAGCCATGATCTCCGAAAAAGCCCTGGCCAAGTTCCGCGCCCGCGCCCTTAACCCGGACGCCCCCGTTACCCGCGGTACCGCCCAGAACGGAGACGTATACTTCCAGGCCGTAGAAACCCGCAACCAGTACTACGACGCCGTCCCGGACATCGTGGCCCGCTACATGGGAGAAATCTCCGAACTCACCGGCCGCAGCTACCGTCCCTTCGAATACTACGGTGACCCCACCGCCGAAAATATCATCGTTGCCATGGGCAGCGTGACCGAAACCATCAAGGAAACCATCGACTACCTTGCCGGTCGCGGCCGCAAATATGGCCTCATTACCGTCCATCTGTACAGGCCCTTCAGCGAGAAGTACTTCTTCTCCGTGCTCCCCAAGAGCGTGCGCCGCATTGCCGTCCTGGACCGCACCAAGGAACCCGGCGCCCTGGGCGAACCCCTCTTCACAGACGTCAAGGCCCTCTTCCAGGGCAAGGACAATGTCCTCATCGTGGGTGGCCGCTACGGTCTGTCCTCCAAGGACACCACGCCCGCCCAAATTGTGGCCGTCTATGACAACCTGGACGCCAAGGAGCCCAAGAATGACTTCACTATTGGCATCGTAGACGACGTAACGTTCAAGAGCCTTCCTATCAAGAGCGAAGTCTCCATTGTGAAGCCCGGCACCACCGAGTGCAAATTCTACGGTTTGGGCAGCGACGGTACCGTGGGCGCCAACAAGAACACCATCAAGATCATCGGCTCCCACACAGACCTTTACAGCCAGGCCTACTTCGACTACGACTCCAAGAAGAGCGGCGGCTACACCTGCAGCCACCTGCGCTTCGGCCAGCAGCCCATCAAGGCTCCCTATCTGGTGAACACCCCGGACTTCGTAGCCTGCCACGTACCTTCCTACCTTAAGAAATATGACGTTCTTAAAGGCATCAAGGAAGGCGGCACCCTCCTCCTCAACTCCCTGTGGGATGAGCAAGAGACCATCAAGAACATCCCGGACAACGTAAAAGCCATCATCGGCCGCAAGCACATCCGCGTGTTCATCATCAACGCCACCAAGATTGCCGCCGAGATAGGTCTGGGCGGCCGCACCAACACCATTCTCCAAAGCGCCTTCTTCCGCATCACCGGCATCATTCCCGCCGAAGATGCCGTGAAGTACATGAAGGATGCCATTGTGAAGAGCTATGGCAAGAAGGGCGAAAACGTGGTGAACATGAACTACGCAGCCGTAGACCGCGGCGGCGAATACACCGAAATCAAGGTTCCCGCCGAATGGGCCAGCCTCACCGCCAAGTTCGAGACTCCCGGCAAGGACCGTCTGGCTCCCGCCTTCGTAAAGGACATCGCCGACATTGTGAACGCCCAGGCCGGTGACACCCTGCCCGTGAGCGCCTTCATGCCCTACGCCGACGGCACCATGCCCGCCGGCACCGCCGCCTTCGAAAAACGCGGCGTAGCCGTGAACGTACCCACCTGGGACGCTGAAAAATGTATCCAGTGCAACACCTGCGCCTTCGTTTGCCCGCACGCCGCCATTCGTCCGTTCCTCCTCACCGAGGAGCAGGCGGCCAAAGTTCCTGCCGGCGTTAAACTGGCTCAGGGCAAGGCCAACCTCAAGGACTACAAGTACGCCATTGCCATCAGCGTAGACGACTGCACCGGTTGCGGCAACTGCGTAGATGTTTGCCTGGCCAAGGACAAAGCCCTTTCCATGGTGCCCTACATCGAGCACAAGGAAGATCAAGCTGCCTTCGACTACCTTAACAAGAAGGTGGGTTACACCGAGTACGTGGACAAGAAGGCCAACATGAAAAACAGCCAGTTTGCCCAGCCTCTGTTCGAGTTCTCCGGCGCCTGCGCAGGTTGCGGTGAAACCCCCAACATCAAAACCATCACCCAGCTCTTCGGAGACCACATGATGGTAGCCAACGCCACCGGTTGCTCCTCCATCTACGGTGCTTCCTTCCCGGCCAGCCCTTATTGCACCAACGCCGCAGGTCACGGTCCCGCATGGGCCAACTCCCTGTTCGAAGACTTCTGCGAGTTTGGTCTGGGCATGAAACTGGGCAGCGACCGCATTCGCGCAACCGTAGGGGCCACCATGAAACAGGCCCTGGAGTGCTCCTGCTGCAGCGACGAAATCAAGGCCCTGGCCGCCAAGTGGCTGGAAGCTCCCCAGGATGCTGCCGCCACCCGCGAGGTAGCCGACAAGATTGTTCCCCTGGCCGAAAACTGCAGCTGCGACACCTGCAAGAAGCTCGTAGAGCTCCAGCACTTCATCCCTGCCCGCAGCCAGTGGATCATTGGCGGTGACGGTGCCTCCTACGACATTGGTTACGGCGGCCTGGACCACGTACTGGCCAGCGGCGAGAACGTGAACGTCCTGGTTCTGGACACCGAGGTGTACTCCAACACCGGCGGTCAAAGCTCCAAAGCCACCCCTGTTGGCGCCATTGCCAAGTTTGCCGCCAGCGGCAAGCGCATCCGCAAGAAGGATCTGGGCATGATGGCCATCAGCTACGGTTACGTATATGTGGCTCAGGTAGCCATGGGCGCCAGCCCCGTACAGTTCTTCAACGCCATCAAGGAAGCCGAAGCCTACGACGGCCCGTCCCTCATCATTGCCTACAGCCCTTGTATCAACCATGGCCTCAAGGCCGGCATGGGCCTAAGCCAGAAGGAAGAAAAGCTGGCCGTAGATTGCGGTTACTGGCACCTGTACCGGTACAACCCGGCTCTGGAAGGTTCAGAAAAGAACCCGTTCAGCCTGGACAGCAAGGAACCCGACTGGAGCAAGTTCCAGGACTTCCTCAAGGGTGAAGTTCGCTTTGCTTCCCTGTACAAGATGTTCCCGGAGCAGGCCGACGAACTCCTCCAAAAGACCGAGGAATTTGCCAAGGTTCGCCTGAACACCTACAAGCGTCTGGCCGGCAAATAATTCTGCCGCAAAGAGCATATGCAATAATCCCTGGCCAAACGACCAGGGATTATTTTTTTACCTTACAGCCACTGGGATTGCTGGCGGCTTCGGCGGGCATCGGCGGCAAGATCCTGCACCAGACAGTCGGTGACGATTTCCTTGCACAGACCACGCACGGCCTTGAAACCGTTGTAGGGATTGGGTTCCTCTTCCATGCGGCGGCCGCGCCATACCTCGGTGCCGTCCGGGCGCCTGATGGAAGGCGTGGCCGAATGCAGCCGGAACATGCCGTTAATGGGATAGACGTCCACATGCAGGATGAAATCGGCGTCCTGAACAGTTGGAACCACTTTCCACTGCGTGTATTCCAAAAGATAGGCGCGCAGGTATTCGTCTTTCTCCTCGAAGGCAAAGGAAGGGTCGCTCAGTTCTATAAAAACGTGGTTCCCGTCGGCCACAAGCTCGTGCAGGGGGGCATCGGCCGAAAGGCGGTGACTGTTACCACCCGGCTCAAAACGATACTCCGTGCCGTTTTGGAAAACAATGCGAAGGAGCTGCTCGGTGGCCAGGTGGAAGGTGGGGCCGTCCTGGTTGTTGAACATTTTGTAACTCACTTCCTGCTCGCTTACGTCCAGCACTTTGGCCACTATGAGTTTGGAGTCCTTGGTTTCAATGACATCCTGGGCCCATGCGCCTATATATATAAGGAATAGGGAGGAAAGCAGGGTAACGATTCTTTTCATGATATCCATTTATTTTGAAAAAACACTGTTGAAGGCCCGGTTGGTAAGGTCATAGGCCTCCTGGATGCGGCGGGCATAACCCAGAAAGACATCGCCCGATGCGGTGAGTTCCAGTCCCGTATTGGTTCGATGGAAGAGTTCCACGCCCAAATGCCGTTCCAGGGCCGTGAGCTGCGCTCCTACAGCCGGTCCGGTGATGCCCAGACGGCGGCCGGCAGCCTTTAGGCTACCCTCCTGCACCAGCGTTAGAAAAACTTTTATTTTGTAATCTTCCAGCATCTTGGTGCAAATATAAGGTAAAAATATTATATTTGTTGTTCGGTTACTTTAAACTTAAAGTCAAAATGAAAAGATTCTTTCTTACCTTAAGTGCCCTGGCTGCAGCCGCCGTCCTGTCCCTTCAGGCCCAGGCGCAGCAGCCCACCCGCGAGCAAATGGAAGCCTACATCTCCCAAATGCCGCAAATTCCCAACACCGACCAGGTGCGCATCGGCCATCTGGACAATGGACTCACCTACTATCTTCGTCACAACGAGCTTCCCAAGGGACGCGCAGAATTTTATCTGGCCACCGATGCCGGCGCCGTTCTGGAGCAGCAGCCCCAGCAAGACGGTTTGGCCCACTTCCTGGAGCATATGTGCTTCAATGGCACAGAGCATTTCCCCGGAAAGAACATCCTAAACTATCTGCGTTCCATCGGCGCCGAATTCGGCCGCAACATTAACGCCAGCACCGGCTTCGAGGAAACCCAGTACATGCTCAACAACATTCCCGTAGAGCGCGAAAGCGTAGTGGACAGCTGCCTCATGATTCTGGCCGACTATTCCCACTTCGTCCTTAACCAGCCCAGTGAGATAGACGCCGAGCGTGGTGTTATCGTGGAAGAGCGCCGCACCCGCCGCAACGCCGGCTGGCGCACCATGGAGCGCAGCCTTCCCTATTGGTTCGGCCCCGAAAGCCACCTGGCTCAGGTAACGCTCATCGGCACGCAGGAACACCTGGAAACCTTCAAGCCCGAATCCCTGGTAGAATTCTACCACACCTGGTATCACCCTGCCAATCAGGCTGTTATTGTAGTAGGAGACCTGGACATTGACCGCACGGAAGCCAAGATTAAAGAAATCTTTGGCAGCATTCCGGCCAAGGAGAATCCGCTGCCCAAGCCCGTCCAGGCTATTGCCGACCATCAGCAGCCGCGCGTGGGCATTATCACGGACCCCGAAACCACCGCTCCTTCGGTAGAGCTCATCTGGCACAGCGCCGCCATGCCCGAGAGCGTGAACGCCACCGTGCTTGGACAAGCCACAGACCTCATTGAGAGCATTCTGGGCATGGTCATGCGCGAGCGCTTCACCGACATTACCTCCAAACCGGATTCCCCGTACCTAAACGCCAGCTTCGGCATCTCCGACCTCATCTACGAGGACATCGAGGCCACCATGGGAGATGTGAGCCTCCGCGAAGAAAATATTCTTGGTGGTTTTGCCGCCTTCTACACAGAGCTTCTGCGCCTCAAGAAATACGGCATCACCGACGCCGAGTTCAACCGCGTAAAGGCCGACTATCTTTCCATGCTGGAAACCCGCGCCAACCGCGCCGAAACCCGCCAGAACCCCGAGTTCGTGCGTCCCATGCTCAGTAACTTCTACGACAAGGAGCCCATCTTCGAGCCCAAGGACCGCCTGGAACTGGTGCAGGCCCTCTTCGGCCAGCTAAATGCCGCCGCCGTAAACCAGGCTGTGGCCCAGCTTTTCCCGCCCCAGAACCTTGTAGTGGTTTATGCCGGCCCGGAAAAAGAAGGCATTGCCACGCCCACCGCAGAACAACTGCTGGAAGTGATGGCCACCGTAGAGGCCTCCGATATTGCCGCCCCCGAAGGCGAGGATATCCCCGAAGCCTTCCTGGATCCCGCCGCTCTTAAGGGTGGTGCCGTTACCAAAACTTCTCCCACCATTTACGGTGCCACGGAGTGGACGCTGGCCAACGGCGTAAAGGTGGTTGTGTATCCCACAGACCTTCGCAAAGACCAAATTATCTTTAACCTGGTTAAAGACGGCGGCACCAGCCTCGTGAGCACCCCGGATCTTGCCTCCTTCGACGACAATATCTTTGGCCTGTTCCAAAACAACAGCGGTATTTCCTCCTTCTCGGGCACCGTCGTGAGCAAGATGCTCACCGGCAAGAACCTGCACGTGAACCCTTACTTTGACAGCCTGGAGAACGGCATCAGCGGCAACAGCACCGTGAAAGACTTCGAAACAGCTCTCCAGCTGGTGTACCTGTACATCATGGATCCCCGCTTCGACCCCGAGGAATGGAAAAACGGTATAGACCAAATTTCGGCCGTACTCCCCAACCTCAAGAATCAGCCCAACTACAAGTTGCAGGAACAGCTGTACCAAACCCTCTACGGCAATAACCCCCGCCGCCAGATGCTCTCTGAAAAGACGCTGGAGGAGGCCAAACTTGCCACCGTGGAGAAGAACTGGAAGAAACTCTTTGCCGATGTAGCCGGCGCCAAGTTCGTGGTGGTGGGCGATGTGAATCCCGAAGCCGTGAAGCCGCTCATCGAAAAGTATATTGGCTCCCTGCCCAAGGGTAAAAAGCCGCTCAAATGGGCCGACACCAAAGAAGACATTGTGAAGGGCCATGTAGTAAACGAGTTCTCCGTGGACATGCAAACGCCCAAGAGCACGGTACTGCAGGTATGGAGCGCCGATATGGCCTATTCCTATGACAAGGACGCCGCCATGGAGGCCATCTCCTACATTCTGGACATGCGCTACACCAACAGCCTGCGCGAAGAAGAAGGCGGCACCTATGGCGCCAGCACTGCTGCCCAGTTCAAGCGCCGTCCCAAGTCGGTAGGCCTTATCCAGGTGTACTTTGACTGCAAGCCCGCCCTATGCGACAAACTGCGCCAGCTGGCCATTGACGGTCTCAAGGATCTGGCCCAGAACGGTCCCACCGACGAAGAAGCCAACATGGCAAAACTCAATCTCCTGAAGAACATCCCCGAAAGCCGTCAGCAGAACAGATGGTGGAAGAACGGTATTGAACTGTTCCTCACCTACGGCGAAGACCGCGACGTCCTGTACGAGGCTGCCGTGAATGCCCTTTCCAAGGAAAGCATCCAGGCCACCCTGCAGGAGCTCCTGGCCCAGGATAACTTCGTAGAACTTGTGATGAAGCCCGCCGCCACGGCCGAGGCCGAATAAGCAGGCTCCCATAGTAACAAAGCGCCCGGCGAGTTTGATTCGCCGGGCGCTTTATTATATAAGGACCGTCCTACAGGCTGGCAATAAAGCCGGTCATGTAGTCCATGTTGGCCAGGACACTGCGGAACAGGGCCATTTGGTTGCGGGTGCGAACCAAGTTGTGCTCCGGGTATTTAATCTTATAATAGGTGTCACCGTTCAGGTAATCGGCGAAGAAGCGTACGGCCTGCATGAAGGGGAAAAGCAGGGTGCCGTAGGGCAGCATCTCTTTTTCCAGGGGGGTGAGGAAGGCCGATGCCGACGACACGTAACCGGCGGCAAACGCCTCGAAGATATCTTTGCGGAAGGCTACTTTCTCTATGGCAGGATCGTCTTCGGCTACGGCATTGGCGGCGGTGCGCAGGAAGTCGCCGAAGTCGGAGAAAACGAAGCTGGGCATCACGGTGTCCAGGTCTATGACGCACAGCACATTGCCCTGGGCGTCGAACATCATGTTGTTCACCTTGGTGTCGCAGTGGCATATGCGCTTGGGCAACTTGCCTTCCCGGTACAGACGTTCGGCCTGGCACATCTGATGGACGTGCTCCCTGATTTCGGCCAGGATGGCCTGCACCTCAGGGTCTTTCATGTGCCCGGCTTTATCGGCCGCGGCAGCCTCTTCCAGTTGTCTGGCACGCAGCTCCATGTTGTGGAAGTCCGGGATGGTTTCTCCCAGTTTGTCGGGGATGTCGGCAAGCATGGCTTCGAACTGTCCAAAAGCTTCACCGGCAAAATGGGAGTACTTGGGGTCTACGGTGTCATATACATAGGCGTCCGGGATGAATACCGTTACGCGCCAGTAGGAGGCGCCGTCGAAGAACCAGGTTTTGGAAGGGTCTTCCTTGAGGGGAATGAGCCGGAGCACTTTGCGGTCCAGGTCTTTTTCCCCCGCCGCCACCAGTTTCCCGCGGATGTGCCGGGTAACGGCCTCAATGTTGTGCTGCAGCAGCGGAACATCGGTGAAGATGGCATGGTTGATGCGCTGGAAAACATAATCCGGGGCGGTGCCTTCGGTAACAACTTTAAAGGTGTCGTTGATGAGGCCGCTTCCCAAGGGTTTTACCTCCTTGACGGGTGCCTCCAGGGCAAAATGGTCCAAAAGGGCAAGTAAATCGGGTGTCATATCTTTAAGAAAATGTGGTCGTCCTGCGAAGATAAGACTTTTCTTTGAATAATTCAATTTGACATCTTAAGAAAAAGTCTTATATTTGTAAAAATAACCACATTCTTATGAAATCCAGATTCATACACATCCTGGCCGCCGCAGCCCTCATGGTTGCCTGTACGGCCCAGCCCACCGTTATCAAAACGCCTGTCCCCGAGCGTCCCGCCGGCCAGGAAGACATGATTCAGTTTGCCGCAGACCCCATTGCCGATGTAGGTATCGGCGTGGTAGGACTGGGCATGCGCGGCGGTTCTGCCGTACATCGTCTCACCCATGTGCCCGGCAGCCACGTGGCCGCCGTATGTGACGTAGAGGAAGAGCGCGCCCTGGCCAGTTACAATTACCTTCAGAAAAAAGGCATCCAGGCCAACATGTACTTCGGCGAAGAAGACTCCTATAAGAAGCTCTGCGAAGACCCTTCCGTGGACCTTGTATATGTTTGCACAGACTGGATTCACCACGTTCCCGTGGCCCTGTATGCCATGGAATGCGGCAAGCATGTTGCCGTAGAGGTTCCTTCGGCCGAAACCCTGCAGGCCTGCTGGGACCTGGTAAACACCTCGGAGCGCACCCGCAAGCACTGCGTCATCCTGGAAAACTGCTGCTACGACTTCTTTGAGCTCACCGCCCTCACCATGGCCCAGGCCGGTGTCTTTGGAGAAATTATTCACGCCGAAGGCGCCTACCACCACAACCTGGATCCTTTCTGGGGAGAGTATTGGCACAACTGGCGTCTGGAATTCAATAAAGAATACCGCGGAGACCTCTATCCCACGCATGGCTTCGGCCCGGTTTGCCAGGCCCTCAACATTCACCGCGGAGACCGTCTCACCACCCTGGTGGCCATGGACACAGATCCTTTCAACGGCCCCAAGCATCTTAAAGCTGCCGGCATGGAAGGAGACTTTGCCAACGGAGACGTAACCATGACCATGCTGCGCACCGCCAAGGGCAAGACCATCCTCATCGAGCACGACGTCCTTACTCCCCGCCCCTACAACCGCATGTATCAGCTGGTGGGCACCGACGGCTATGCCGGCAAGTATCCCATCCAGGAAATGTGCCTGCGCACAGAAGGCAGTGAAAACGTAGACTACCAGAACCTGGACGGCGAAAAAGTGTACCGCTGGGAAGAACTGGACACCCTCATGGCCCAGTACCGCAATCCCATCCTCACCCCGGAACTGGAAGCCCTTGCCAAAAAGGTGGGCGGCCACGGCGGCATGGACTTCATCATGGACTACCGCATGGTGTACTGCCTTAACAACGGCCTTCCCATGGACATGGACGTGTACGACCTTGCCGAATGGTGCTGCGTAACGGAGCTGTCCCGCATCTCCCTGGAGAACGGTTGCGCTCCCGTAGAAGTCCCGGACTTCACCCGTGGCGCCTGGGATCGTGTACAAGGCTTCTCTTACGCCTTTGCCAAATAATCCGCAATTTTGAAGCTTACTGGACCGGGAGCACCCCAGCTACCCGGCCCAGTTGCCATTTATGACGGGCTCCTGCCCATCTTGAAAAAGTATTTCTCTTATGGAAAAGATTATTGGTCTTATAGACGCGCCTTTCACCCCCATGAAGCCCAACGGGGATGTGAACCTGGAACCCATTCCGGCCTATGCCGCCATGCTGGCCAAGAACGGCCTTAAGGGCGTTTTCATCAACGGCTCTTCCGGAGAAGGCTATATGCTCACCACCGAGGAACGCAAGACACTGGCCCAAGCCTGGATAGACGCAGCCCCCGCAGGCTTCAAAGTGATTGTACATGTGGGCAGCTGCTGCCTCAGAGAATCGGTTGAACTGGCCCGCCACGCGGCGGCCATCGGGGCCTGGGGCATTGGCGCCATGGCTCCGCCGTTCCCCAAAATCGGCCGCATCGAAGAATTGGTGCAATACTGCGAAACCATTGCCGCCGCCGCGCCGCAACTTCCTTTCTATTTCTATCACATTCCCGCCTTCAACGGCTGCTTCCTGCCCATGCTGGACCTCTTAAAGGCCGTAGACGGACGCATTCCCAACTTTGCCGGTATTAAGTACACCTTTGAAAGCCTGTACGAGTACAACCAGTGCCGCCTGTATGCCGGCGGAAAGTACGACATGCTGCACGGTCAGGATGAGACCTATCTGCCTTCACTGGCGCAGGGTGGTGCCCAAGGAGGTATTTGCGGCACCACCAACTACAATGGCCGCGAACAGGTGGCTATTGGCCAGGCCTGGGCCGCCGGAGACCTGGAAAAAGCCCGGGAGCTGCAAAACTTCTCGCAGGCTGTCATCAATGTTATCTGCAACTTCCGCGGAAACATTGTGGGCGGCAAGCGCATCATGAAACTCATCGGCCTGGATTTAGGCCCCAACCGCATTCCCTGGCGCAACCTTACCCCCGAAGAGGAGGCCGCCATGAAGGCCCAGCTGGAAGCCATCGGCTTTTTTGAGCGATGCAACCGCTTTTAAAGGTCGCCCTGCTGGCCCTCACCCTCACTGCTTGCAGTAGTCCTGTCATGCAAACCCTTCCCCCCATCCCCGATGCAGCCTACGCCAAGGGCGTTTCGGCTCCTTTCTGCGGCCTGCTAAACGGTAACCTGGTGGTTGCCGGCGGGGCCAATTTCCCCGACAAACCGCTGCTGGAAGGCGGTGCCAAGCGAGTGTACGACGATATCTGGCAGTTTCAGGGAGGCCAGTGGTCCCGCATCGGCCATTTGCCCGACTCTACGGCCTACGGCGCCACCTTCTGCGTCCCGGACGGCCTGGTGCTTGCCGGCGGAAATGCCTGCGGCAGCACTACCGGCAAAGTCTGGCTCCTGAAAGCCGACGCTTCCCTTACAGCGCTGCCTTCCCTGCCCGTTCCCGTAGAACAGGCGGCGCCGGCGCAGGCCGCAGGCAAGCTTTATCTGGTGGGAGGAGACAGCGTATGGACGTGCCAGGAAGGCACCTGGACATGGAGCCTCCTTGCTCCGCTTCCCATGCCGCTCACCCAGCCCCTGGCATTTGCCTCCGGCGACTGGCTGTTTGTGTGGGGCGGGTTCAACGCCCAAACGCTGGAGGTACCCGCCTGCGGCTGGAAGTTGCAACTTAGCCGCCCCGCCGATGGCTGGACACCGGCCCCGGGCATCCCCGACGGCGGCACTTTCACCGGCGCATCGGGAGCAGTTTTGGCCGACGGACGCCTGGTGGCAGTGGGCGGGGTGAACCGGGACATTTTTGCCCGGGCGCTTCACAACACCCCCCAGGACCGTATCCCCTATTTATCTCAGGATCCCGCCTGGTACCATTTCCGTGAGGCCGTTTATGCTTTTTCCCCAGTCAGTGAACAGTGGACGCTTTTAACCGAAGAGCCTGCCTGTGCCCTGGCCGGCCCCGGCATGTGCGCCCAGGGCTCCGTGCTTTATGTAGCCGGCGGAGAACTAAAACCCGGCGTCCGCAGTCCCCATATTTTCAAACTTAATCTATAGCTACACATGCTGCTCCGTGTCCTTGCCGGAATGCTCCTTGCCGGCACCATCCAACTTCATCATTGGCAGGTTCCGGTAGTCACCGGACAAGAAGTGGCCGTAGCGGCCGTCACCGTTCCCGAAGGCGTGGAGCCGCAGTGGGACATTCGCGCAAAAGGTCTTCCCCGCAAAGCCCTGAAAGAGGCTTTTGTTCGGGACGGAGCACTTTGGGTAAAGATAGAGAGCAGTGTGGTTAATCGGCTCGACAAACCCTTCCAGCTACAGGTAAAAGCTAAAGGATTCCAGATAGAGGAAACGGGCATCCAGGATCATAGGCTGGCCCGCAGGGTGCGCTCCGGCGGCGACGACAACGTAGCCGCCTACCGTATTCCCGGCCTGGTTACCTCCAAGAAAGGCACCCTTATTGCCACCTACGACATCCGTCGGCAGGGAGCCTACGACTTACAAGGAGACATTGATGTGGGCATTAGCCGCTCCACCGACGGCGGGCTCACCTGGGGCCCCATGATAGTAGCCATGGACATGGGCGAATGGGGCGGTCTGCCGCAGGACCAGAACGGAGTTGGCGACCCTTGCATCCTGGTCGATGACATTACCGGCGACATTCTCCTTTTTGCGGCATGGACGCACGGGAAACCGGGCAAGGCGGCCTGGTGGAGCGCCGGAAACGGCTTCGAACCGGCCACTACCCCCCAGCTCATGATGAGCCGCTCCACCGACGACGGCTGCAGCTGGAGCGCCCCCGTCAACCTTACCCGCCAAATTAAGCAGGAGCCCTGGCTGTTCACCTTCCAGGGGCCTGGCCGCGGAATTACCATGGCCGACGGAACCCTGGTCGTCCCCTTCCAGCATCAGGAACCGGACCGTACGCCGGCAGCGGGCATCATGTATTCCAAGGACCGTGGCGCCACCTGGCAGGTACACGAGTATGCCAAAATAAACACCACCGAAAGCCAGGTAGCCGAGATAGAACCCGGCGTTCTCATGCTCAACATGCGGGACAACCGAAAAACCGGACGGGCGGTCTATGTAACCTCCAACCTGGGACAAAGTTGGGAAGCGCATCCCTCGGACGGCAAACTCATTGAGCCGGTTTGCATGGCCAGTCTCCTTCATGTTCCCGGCTCGCAGAATGCCTTGGGGCAGGACATCCTGCTGTTTTCCAATCCGGCTCACAGTGAGGAGCGGCGCAACATGACCATCCGCATGAGCCTGGACGGCGGCGTTACCTGGACCCGCAGCCTGCTCATTGACGAGGGCGGCAGCTGGGGATATTCCTGCCTTACCATGATTGACAGGGAAACAGTGGGCATCCTCTACGAGAGTTCCCAGGCCCACATGACCTTCCAGGCCATTAAACTGAAAGACATTCAATAGGCATGAAAAGCAACAAATACTATCCGTGGATCGTAGTGGCCCTGCTGTGGGTGGTGGCCCTACTCAATTACATGGACCGGCAAATGCTCTCTACCATGCGGGAGTATATGGCGGCCGACATTGTTCAGCTGCAAAGCGCCGAGGCTTTTGGCGTGCTCATGGGTATCTTCCTGTGGATTTATGCCCTTGTGAGTCCCTTTGCCGGAACGGTGGCCGACCGCCTAAGCCGAAAATGGCTCATCGTGGGGTCTCTTGCCGTATGGTCGGTGGTAACGCTGCTCATGGGCTATTGTACCACTTTTGCTCAGCTCAAGTGGCTGCGCGGGCTCATGGGCGTTAGCGAAGCGCTGTACATTCCTTCCAGCCTGTCGCTCATCGCCGACTATCACAGCGGGAAATCCCGCTCCCTGGCTGTGGGCATTCACATGACGGGCCTCTATCTGGGGCAGGCACTGGGCGGATTCGGCGCCAATCTGGCATCGGCCCTTTCCTGGCAGCAAACCTTCCACTGGTTTGGCATTGTTGGCGTGGTGTATGCCGGGATTCTGGTTTTCTGCCTCAAGGAAAAACGCGTGCCCGCTGCCGCCCAGGCTCCGGGAGCATCGGCGCCGTCGGCATCGGCCTCCGGCTCCATCCTTCGCTCTTTCGGCCTCATTTTCAGTAACATGGCCTTCTGGGCCATCCTGTTTTTCTTCGCCTCCTCTTCCATGCCGGGATGGGCCACCAAGAACTGGCTGCCCACGCTGTTCCAGGGCAGTTTGCACATTCCCATGGAGCAGGCCGGGCCCATCGCCACTGTCACCATTGCGGCATCATCGCTGCTGGGCGTTCTCATCGGCGGTCCCCTGTCAGACCGTTGGGTCAAGAAGAACCTGAAGGGTCGCATCTACACCAGCGCCATCGGCCTTGCCATGATGATTCCCTCGCTGGTACTCATCGGCCTGGGGCATGGTCTTGCCGCGGCCATTGCAGCCGGTTTGCTTTTTGGCGTTGGCTATGGCATGTTCGACACCAACAACATGCCCATCCTTTGCCAGTTTGTCCCCGGCCGGCTTCGCGCCACCGCCTACGGTTTCATGAACACCGTGGGCGTTGCCATGGGCGCTGTTTGCACGCAGGTGCTGGGCCGCATGCAGGATGGCGGCCACCTGGGCGCCGCCTTCGCCGTCCTTGGCATCGTCACCGCCCTGGCCCTACTGGTCCAGCTCACCATCCTTCGCCCCACCACCGACGACATGCAGTAGCGCGGCTGTTCGGCCCGTATGCGTAAGCAGCTGATTCCCAATGCTTTCCAGATATTTGATCCGGCTTTTTGCCGGATCAAATATCAGCAACTCGCTCATTGTCAATCGCTTAAGCAATCAGCGCTGGCGGCAAATCGGCAAGCTGTTGATTATCAGCGTTTTACAGAAATCTCATCCGGCAAAAAGCCGGATGAAATATTAGCAACCAACTTATTATCAACGAGTTACGCAAACAGGGAATGGCCGATAAAAAAGGCCGACCCTGAAAAAGGGCCAGCCTTGCTGTCGAAAAAGGGAGGGAACTAGGCCTCTTTGATGGCTTCGTTGGGGCAGGTGCCTTCACAGGCGCCGCAATCGATGCATTCGTCGGCGTTAATAACGTAGGCGGCGTCACCGGCAGTGATAGCGCCCACAGGGCATACATCGGCGCAGGAGCCACAAGAGACACAAAGTTCGGGGTTGATGATTCTAGGCATAACTGTATTCTTTTATTGTTGTTGTCTAAGCCGCAAATGTAGGCATTTTATTTGATTATAAAAAGAACTGAACCTAACTTTCGCCTACAAAGCTTGTTTTTTATGCAACGGGGCTGAAATCGGCAGAATTTATGTACATTTGTGCCTATGAAATTGTCTTTTGTCTATATATGGGCTGCCCTTAGCCTATTGGCATGCGGCCCGCGCAGCGAAAAAAGTGCCGCAGTGGCCGATACTTCGGTAACCACGGCGCCCCAGCAAGTGGTAATGCCAGTGAACGCCGACGAAACGCTTTCCTTTGACAAGACCGTCCACGACTTCGGCGATGTTTCCACGGCCGACGGTCCCCTCTCCTGCACCTTCACGCTCACCAATACGGGCAAAGATCCCATCACCATATTCGAGGTGGTTTCTTCCTGCGGCTGCACAGACGTCAAATGGACACGTGAGCCGCTGCAACCCGGCCAAAGCGGCACCATCCGGGCCACCTACAAAAACGAAGACGGCCCCATCCCTTTTGACAAAACCCTTACGGTCTATGTTTCGGGCGTCAAACGGCCTGTCATCCTAAGACTAAGGGGCGTGGTACATGAGAAAAAGATATCCCTGAGCGAACTCTTCGGAGCCCAAAAGCTCGGGGATTTCGGTCTAAAAGACCGCCAGTACAAAGTGGCCACCCTTAAACAGGGCCTTAGCACCAGCGAAACTGCCCAGGTGGCCAATCTGGGAAAACGCCCCCTCAAGGTAGATTTTCAGGACGTAACGCCGGAGCTATCGCTCACCGTCACCCCAAACCCCATCCCCGCAGGCAGCACGGCCACGCTGGCCTGGACCATACGGTCATCGGCCGGGAAATATGGACGCAACAGCTACTTTGCCACGCCGGTCCTTAATGGAAAATCGGCCGATGGACGTCTGGAATTCGTTTGCTGGACGCAGGAAAACTTTGCCGCCTGGAGCAAAGAACAAAGAGACGCCGCGGCACTCCCCTACTTCCAAACCAGCACCTTCAGCTTTGGCGTCGTGCGCGCCGGCACCACCCTTCCCGTGCGTTTCGAATGCCGCAACAAAGGTGCATCGGCCTTCAAAATACTAAAGGCCGACACCGACTCGCCCGCTCTCACGGCGGTATCGCTGCCCGAGATCCCGGCGCAGGGCGAGGGCAGCCTTCTGCTGGAGCTGGACACCTCCCTCCTTTCCCCGGGAGATGCCGTCATCATGCTAAGCCTTACCACCAACGCCCCGCTTCGGCCCATCATCAATCTCTTCGTAGCCGGCGAAATCCAATAGGCTCGGCCCCCTTCGGCCAGCAGCGTAAAGCGCTCACAGACAGCTAGTTGCTATTATTTCATCCGGCAAAAATCCGGATGAAATATCTGGAAGTCGCTAATACAGAGCTCATTACGAAAACAGGCCGAAGTGAGGGCGAGTATTGCCTTATCGGCGGAAAATGCGTATATTTGTAGGTTAAAACTGGACGCATGGCAGATATTGTGAATACAAGCTACAACGACGACGCCATCCAAACCCTGGAATGGAACGAGCACATCCGGCGGCGTGCCGGCATGTACATTGGCAGGCTGGGGAACGGAGACCGTCAGGGAGATGGTATCTATGTGCTGCTCAAGGAAATTGTGGACAACTCCATTGACGAGTTCTCCATGGGATTCGGCAAACGGATAGACATTTCCATCGAGGGCAAAACCGTAAGCGTACGGGACTTCGGCCGAGGCATTCCGCTAAACAAAGTGGTAGATGCCACTTCCAAGCTAAACACCGGTGGCAAGTTCGACGACACCAACTTCAAAAAAAGCGTGGGCATGAACGGCGTGGGTACCAAAGCCGTCAATGCCATGTCGGTCGATTTCTATGTTGCCTCTTACCGTGACGGCCAGTGCTCCTATGCCCATTTTTCCCGCGGCGAACTTCTGGAAAGCGACATTGTTCCCACCACAGAGAAAAACGGAACCTTTACCCGCTTCACCCCGGACGAAGACCTGTTCAACGACTTCACCTTCCACATGGAATTTGTGGAAACCATGGTCAAGAACTACTCCTACCTCAAGAAGGGGCTCACCCTTACCTTGAACGGAGAAGCCTATAAAAGCGAAAATGGCCTGCTGGACCTGGTAACGGAGAACATGAGCGAAACCCCGCTCTATCCCCTCATTCACCTGGAAGACGAAGACATAGAGATTGTCCTCACCCACGGCAACAGCTACGGCGAAAACATTTCCAGCTTCGTAAACGGCCAAAACACCCGCGACGGCGGCACGCACCTGGCCGCCTACCGCGAAGCCATTGCCAAAACCTTCAAGGATTTCTTCAAGAAGGACTACAAACCCGAAGACATTCGTCAGGGTATCGTGGGCGCCATCGCCATACAAATCCAGGAGCCCATCTTCGAAGGCCAAACCAAAACCAAGTTGGGCAGCACCTACATGTGGGAAAAGCAGGTGAAAGCCGCCGATGGCACCAGCAGCACGGACCGCGGCCCCACCATTCGCACCTTTGTGAACGATATCGTTTCCAAAAAACTGAACGACTATCTTCACATGCACATGGAGATTGTTCCGGTAATCGAGGAAAAAATCAAGGCCTCCCAGGCCGAACGCGAAGAAATTGCCGGCGTCCAGAAAAAAACCCGCGAACGTGCCAAGAAAACGGCCGTGTACAACCGCAAGCTAAGGGATTGCCGATACCACTTCTGCGACAGCAAGTTCCCCAAAGGCATGGAAGACCAGCGGGAAAAGACCTCCATCTTCATCACAGAGGGAGACTCGGCCTCCGGAACCATCACCAAGGTGCGCAACGCCAACAACCAGGCTGTATTCTCCCTAAGGGGAAAGCCCATCAACTGCTTCAAGGAAAGCCGCAAGAAAGTGGCCGAAAACGAGGAGCTGAACTTGCTCATTGCCGCCCTGGGCGTAGAAGAAGACCTGGACAACCTTCGCTACAACAACATTATTGTGGCAACAGATGCCGATGACGACGGCATGCACATCCGCATGCTGGTGCTCACCTTCATCATGAAATACTACCCAGACCTCATTAGGCGCGGCCACGTATACATTCTGCAAACGCCCCTGTTCCGCGTGAACAATAAAAAGGAACGCCTTTACTGCTACACCCCCGAAGAGCGCGACGAAGCCGCCAAGAAGCTAAAAACCGGCGTGGAAATTACCCGATTCAAAGGCCTTGGAGAAATATCCTCCAACGAGTTCGCCGATTTCATTGGCGAAAAAATGCGCCTGGACACCGTAAAACTCGCCGACGAAGAATCCATCTCGGAGATTATGGAGTTCTACATGGGCATCAACACCTACGAGCGCCAGCACTTCATCATGGACAACCTGCGCAGCGAAAAAGAACTGGAAGATGTCAATATTTAACCATATGGCAAAAATCAAAGTGAAAACTACCGTGAGCCCCGGCTGGGCCAAGTTCTGCGGCTGGTGGCTGCGCAAAATGGGTTGGAAAACCGTGGGCGGCCCCATGAAGGAGCCCAAGGCCATTGTGCTGGGCGTTCCCCACACCACCGTATGGGACTTCCTGGTTAGCTACCTGTTTTACACCCAGTTTGGGAAGGTGGCACATATCATGGTCAAAAAGAGTTTCTTCGTATGGCCTCTGGGGCCCATCCTCAAGGCCTGCGGCGCTGTTCCCACAGATCTTTCCAGTCCCGCCACAACGGTCAAAAGCCTCATCGACCTCATGGAAGACGTAGACGAATTCCATCTGGCACTGGCTCCGGAAGGCTCCCGCGCCCTGGTCAAACGCTGGAAGAGCGGCTATCACCTTATTGCCAAAGAAACCGGCGCCACCGTGTACCTGGGTTACTACGACTGGGGACGCAAGCAAATCTCTGTAGGAGAGCCCATAGAGCTCACCGACGATCCCAAGGCCGATATGCAGCGCATCTACGATCATTATCGTCCCATGGGCATCCAGGGTTTCCACAAAGACCAGTTTGCCGTTCCGGACAAATAGTTTCCCTACAACCTAAACCTGAACCCCTATGGCAAAAAAAATCAAAAGCCCCTACAAGGCCTGGCGCAAGTACCGCAACCGCGAAAATACCTGCACCACGCTGCATAAGGTCTTTGAGTACGCCACTACCAATTATGCCAAAAGAGTCGCCTTCCAGTACGTGGACGGCGGCCAAAAATACACCTACGAAGAATTTCGCCGTAAGGTAAACCAGCTGTCCATGCGCATGACGCGCTTTGGCATTAAGCACGGAGACCGCGTGGCCATATTCTCGCAGAACATGCCCAACTGGGTAGTGGCCTACTTCAGCGCCGTTACCTTCGGCCGCGTAGCCGTTCCCATTCTCCCCGACAGCAGCGAGAACGAGCTCACCAATATTCTGAATCACTCGGAGAGCAAGGTTCTGTTCATCTCCCAGCGCATGATGCCCAAGCTAAGCCAGGAGTGCCGGGACCATCTTACCCTCATCGTTGACATCGAAACCTTCGAGTTCATCAAGAAAAACAAGGAGGATTTCAAGTGCAACGGATGGGTAAAGGAGCCCCAGCCCGACGACCTTGCCTGCATCATTTACACATCGGGCACCACAGGAAAAGCCAAAGGCGTGATGCTTAGCCATCGCAACCTAAGTTCCAATCTGGCGGCCGCCTTCAAGGCCAAGCCCGCCTTCAAGCAGGACCGCTTCCTTAGCATCCTGCCCGCCGCCCACGCCTACGAAATGAGCGTTTCCACCATCTACTCCTTCTACGTGGGCGCCACCTGCTATACCCTCCAGAAGCCCCCTACTCCCACCATCCTCCTCAAAGCCATGAAGGAAGTGAGGCCCACCATCGTGTGCTCTGTGCCCCTCATCATAGAGAAAGTGGTGAAAAACAGCGTACTCCCCACCATCCGAAAGAGCCGCGTGCTGTCCTGGGCCGATAAACGCATTCCGCACATCCTGCACTGGTTCATCGGCCGGCGCATGGTGAGCACCTTCGGCGGAAAACTCACGTTCTTCGGCGTGGGCGGCGCCAAACTGGATCCTGCCGTGGAGCAGTTCCTCATAGAGTGCAAATTCCCCTACGCTGTAGGGTACGGCCTCACCGAAACCGCTCCGCTGGTGTGCAACGTGATGGTGAACAAGAAAAAACATCTGGGCTCCATTGGGCCGGCGTCCTATAAAGTGGATATTCGCCTGGACAACGTGAACCCCATGAACGGCGAAGGAGAGATAGTAGTGCGCGGCGACAACGTAATGCTGGGCTATTACAAAGACCCCGAGCGCACGCTGCAGGTCCTGGACGACGAAGGCTGGTTCCACACCAACGACATTGCCACCATGGACGAAAAAGGCAACTATTACATCAAAGGACGCCTGAACAACACCATCCTGGGCCCTTCCGGAGAAAATATTTATCCAGAGGAAATTGAGCAGGTCATTAACAACATGGAAGGCGTGGAAGAAAGCCTGGTGATGGAGCGCGACGGTAAGTTGGTGGCGCTGGTAAAATTCCAGGACAACGCCCTGGACTGGAACCAGAGCACCGAGGACAAGTGGTTCGAAGAACTGGAAAACCGCAAGAAAGCCATCATGGATTGGGTGAACAAAGCCGTTGGCAAGAACGCCAAGATTGGCGAAGTAGATGCCATGAAGGAGCCCTTTGAGAAGACCGCCACCCAAAAGATTCGCCGCTTCAAGTACAAGGATTCCCACGGCGACGAGCCCGAGAAACCCGCCGACAAAACCCTAGAGAACAACTAGCATGACAAAACCCGACTTTGCCGCCATGGCGGCGCGCTACAAAAACGAGCTGTATGGCAGTGTGCTGCCCTTCTGGCTGGAGAAATCCCAGGACTTGGAATACGGCGGTTATTTTACCTGCCTAAACCGGGACGGGAGCGTATTCGACACCGACAAATTTGTATGGCTCCAAGGCCGGGAGGTGTGGATGTTCGCCATGCTATATAATAAGGTAGAGCAAAACCCTGCCTGGCTCTCCTGTGCCCAGCAGGGCGCCCAATTCCTGGAGAAGTACGGGCACGACGGCAACTACGACTTCTTTTTTTCCCTCACCCGGGAAGGAAAGCCCATCATTGCCCCCTACAATATTTTCTCCAACACCTTTGCCTGCATGGCCTTTGCCCAGCTGGCCGTTGCAACGGGCAGTGAGCATTACGCCGATATTGCCCGCAAAACCTTCCAGCGCATCCTGGACCGCCGCTCCAATCCCAAAGGGAAATGGCTCAAAGCGGTTCCCGGCACCCGTCCCATGAAAGACTTCGCCCTGCCCATGATTATTTGCAACATGGCGCTGGAGATAGAGCCCATCATCGAAGACAAGTCCCTGCTGGACAAGACCATAGACGAGGCGCTGCACGAGGTATTCGATGTGTTCTATCAGCCCGATCTGGGTGTCATGGTAGAGAACCTGGCCCCCGACGGAAGCCTGGTAGACTGCTTCGAGGGCCGCAAGGTAAATCCTGGCCACGACCTCGAATCCCTTTGGTTCATGATGAACCTGGGGCTTCGCCTGCATCGGCAGGATATCATCGACAAGAGCATGGACATCGCCCTGCGGGTCATCGATTACGGCTGGGACAAGGAGTACGGCGGCATCTATTACTTCATGGACCGCAAAGGCTATCCCACCCAGGAACTGGAGTGGGACCAAAAGCTGTGGTGGGTGCACTTCGAGAGCGCCATAGCCATGATCAAAGGATACCAGCTCACCGGCAACCAAAAAGCCCTGGAGTGGTTCCTTAAACTGGACAATTACCTGTGGACGCACTTCAAAGACAGCCAGTATCCAGAGTGGTTCGGCTACCTGAACCGCCGCGGCGAAGTACTGCTTCCCCTAAAAGGCGGCAAATGGAAAGGTTGCTTCCACGTTCCCAGAGGCCTGTACCAAATTGGCACCATCCTCCAGGAAATTGCCGATCAAAAATAGTCACTGATTCTAACTGATGGCCGCCGTTCAAGGCGGTTACTCCACATCCCCTGCCGCTTCTGGGCGTTGCCATCGCGTGCATTTTGGCCTCCAATGCTGCACAAGTCCAGACTCCGAGCAAGAACGACGATATTTGCTACACAGCCGGCACCATCTGCCAACGGTCAAACGAGTGGAACGTTAGCGGTGGGAAGTACCGCGCACTTTACATTTGTGGCCCTTTTTGTCAACTCCCGAGTACCTTAGGTACGGCTTGGTGAACTAATTGAAGCCTTTTTGCATAGTAAGCGGGACTAGTGATATCATCCAGAGCAGAAGCAGGTTTGTTATCACGAACTTAGCCGAGGGTTCTAACGCCCAGCACGTTCCTCGTAAGTGACTCACTACTAGCGAAATACGAAAATTTGATCAGTAGGATCGGCCGACCAATTTTGGGTAATTAACTGACCACGAGGCAGTTGCAGGAAACGGCAAATCGCGAGACAGCGGCGGCGGGGAGAGGGATGTGCCGGAGGGAATTGGCAAAAAAGGGGGCGTGCGCTGGCCGGTGCAGCGAGTGGTCCCGCGGCAGCGGGATTGCGGAACTTGTTCGACGACGTCAGACACGCCAAAGGCGGGGCTGTAAAGGAGGAGTTGAGACGCAAAGCGAGCGGTCCTGCCCCTTTTTTGACAGCTGACCGAAGGTGCGCCCTCTCCCCGCCGACTCCAACCAGACGCCAACATAGCCGGCCCAACGCCCCAATGATCGCCATCGTTCATCGGCCTCAACCACAAACACCTACAACCGCCCTCCCAAACAATTGTCCCCCACAACCGCCAATGCCCCACTGCCTCATCGGCGCAATAACGCTCAACTGACTGTTTGCTCAACAAATTGACATTCAGGAAATTACAGATATTTCATCCGGCAAAAATCCGGATGAAATATCAGCAACTCGCTGTGTAGCAGGCACTTAATGAATCGGCACCAATTATAATGGGAACCTTGGCACGTAACAATCTGACGCACAATCAAATATGCAACTTAGGGTGCACATCCAGGTGCACCTTAAAATTAGCAACACTCTGATTAACAGAAGGTTAGCGGTCACTGGGCAGACAAACAGTAAAAGAAAGAGCCTGACCCTTATGGAGTCAGGCTCTATTTAGCGACTGGGCCGGAATTATTCGGCTACTACGTTGAATTTGAAGGTGCCCTTGATGGCTTTGTACAGCTTCACGGAAGCTTCGTACTCACCGCACTCCTTCACCTCGCCGGCGAGGATGGTGATGTCCTTCTTATCAATGTTAAGACCCTTGGCCTCGAGAGCCTGGGCAAGGTCCATGGTGGTAACGCTGCCGTAGAGCTTACCGCTCTCGGAGACCTTTACCTTCACCTCTACGACCTGGGCGCTGATGGTAGCGGCAAGAGCCTCTGCATCGGCCACAAGCTTGGCCTCTTTGTGAGCGCGCTGACGAAGGGTTTCGGCGTGCTGTTTCTTTACACTTTCGGTGGCCACAGTGGCAAAGCCCTGAGGTACCAGATAGTTCATGGCATAACCGGCCTTTACTTTGACAATTTCACCGGCGTAACCCAGATTGGCTACATCTTTTTTGAGCAAAATTTCCATAAGGCAGATTATTTAAGAAGGTCTGTTACATACGGGAGCAGAGCGAGGCTGCGGGCACGCTTGATGGCCTGGGCCACTTTGCGCTGGAACTTGAGGGAAGTACCGGTGATGCGGCGAGGGAGGATTTTTCCCTGTTCGTTCAGGAACTTCTTGAGGAACTCAGGATCCTTGTAATCTACATACTTGATACCGGCCTTTTTGAAACGGCAGTACTTCTTTTTGCGAACCTCTACGGTCGGGGGGTTCAGATAGCGGATTTCTTTATTTTCGTTTGCCATAATTGTTTCCTCCTAATTATTCAGCAGCGGGAACTTCGGCGGCGGGAGCAGCCTTACCGGCCTTATTGGCGCGGCGTTTCTCGGCGTATGCCACGGCGTCTTTGTCCATGGCCACGGTGAGGAAACGAATGATGCGCTCGTCGCGGTGATACTGGGTTTCGAGGGTGGCAACGAACTGGCTGTCGGCCTTGAACTCGATGAGGTAATAAAAACCTGTGGTTTTGTGCTGGATGGGATATGCGAGCTGACGCAGGCCCCAATCCTCTTGGTACACAACCTCTCCACCGTTGTCGGTGATGAGCTTGACGTACTTGGCAACCGCTTCCTTCATCTGGGTGTCAGACAAAACGGGAGTTGCAATGAAAACGGTTTCGTACTGGTTAACCATTGTTTGTTAATTAATTGTTTATAAATACTTTACACCTTTACGGGACCAGTGGGAGCCCAAAAAGGACTGCAAATATATGGATTATTTTCCTGAAAAACAAATCTTTAGTACTCAAAAGCGCCACTCATAGTATGCCGCTGGTTTATTTACAAATTTATGCTTATATTTGTAGATACTATGGACAGACATCATACATGGGGAGTCAAGCTAACGGAAGGTATCCTGTATCTTCTGGGGCGCCAGCCTCTCAAGTGGCACTATACCTGGGCAAAAGGCATTGCCTGGCTCTTGGAGAGCGTCCTCCATTACCGCACGCAGGTAGTGGACGTTAACCTGGCCCGCGCCTTCCCGGAGAAAAAATACGCAGAGCTCAAAACCATTCGCAAACAGTTTTACCGCCACATGGCCAACACCGTGGTGGAAATGGTGTGGTTTGGCGCCTGCCGCGGAGAAAAAGGCCGAGAACGCCTGCGCCGCAGCCATCTGGTAGAGTTTACCAATCCGGAAGAGCTGAACCGCATGCTAAGCGTCTCACAGCAGGCTCTTCTTATGCAAACCCACGCCGGCAACTGGGAGCTCATGGGCGGCATTGCCCAGTACGCCTATTCCACCCCGCTGGAAGTTACCCCCGCCACCTTTGCCGTGGCCCATCACGGCATTGCCAGTGGCCTGTGGACACAAGTGATGGCCCACAACCGCATAGCGCCGGTGTCAGACTGCAACTTCCAGGGGTACGTTCACACCGACAGCATCCTGCGCTTTGCCATCCTTCACAAAGGCCAGCGCATGTGCTATGCCCTTAACTCGGACCAATATCCCTATATGGGCAACGGCTCCATGAACGTGCGCTTCATGCATCAGGACACCCGCTCCATGACAGGCGCCGCCGCCATTGCCTGCAAACTGGACATGGCCGTAGCCTATCTTCGCTTTGACGTAAGGCCCGAAGGCGGTTATCACCTCACAGTGGTACCCATCACCGACCACGCGCACGAGTCCAAGCCGGAGGATATTATGCAACGCTATTATCAACTACTGGAGGAAGATTTGCAGGCGCAGCCCTGGAACTACCTCTGGACCCATAAACGCTGGAAATGAGAAATTGGATGATCACAGGCCTGCTGCTCGCAGCCTTCACCCTGCCCCTGCAGGCTCAGGAAGAGAGTTACGCCCTGCCGCAAACCTCTTTCACCATCAAGGTGCAGGCGCAGCAGGAAGCTTTCTTCGCCGGCCCCTATGCCGCCTTTGCCAAGGAACTGCTCAATTTGGACGTAAGGAAGGCCGATGCCGTTACAACCCAAGTCCTTAGCATCGAACTTCTCCCCCAGTTGGAAGCCGACCCTTCGGCCCGCTTCCCGCTGGAAGGAGAGGAAGCCAGCGTGCTGCCCCTCACCAGCCAGGGGTTGGTGGCCTTTGGCAGCCCAGAGCAGGTTAAGGCTATGCAGTGGCGCTTCCCCGCCCTGCCCCAGGCCCGTTTTGAAGGCGCCCAAATGACCACCCCGCAAAAAGAGGTAACGCGCATCGAGTATAAGACCGTGCAAACCGACACCGCCTTTGTGCGCATCCCCGTAGAGCAGCGGGTCATGGAAAAGAAGTCCCTCCGCGACATGGCCGAAGAGGCCGCACAAACCGTCCTCTCCCTCAGGAAGGAAAGGCTGAACATTGCCACCGGCAACACGGATGCTACCTTCTCCGGGGAAGCCCTCTCGGCCGCCCTTAAAGAGCTGTCCAGCCTGGAGCAGGAATACCTTTCGCTGTTCACCGGCTATGCCGAATATAAGCCCTTTGAACAAACTTTCGAGGTGATCCCGCACCCGGCCAAGAGCCAGCGCTACCTGGCCTTCCGGCTATCGGCCACCGAAGGCCCCGTTTCCCAGGGACTGGGCACCCCTTATTACCTGGAACTGGAGCCGGAGGCCCTCAAGGAAACCGCCGATAACCCTAACGCCAAAAAGGGAAAAGGCGTTTCCGTGCATTGCCGCATTCCCGTCATTTGCAAAGTGAGCCTCACCGAAGACGGAAAACCGCTCATCCGCACCCGTGTCCCCGTTTACCAGTTGGGAAAGGATGCCGTCATAAGTATTACCAAATAAATTATATAACCCTATGAGTATCCAGAATCTTGAGCCCAAGGTTGTTTGGAACAACTTTTACCAGCTCACCCGCATTCCCCGTCCTTCCCACCACGAGGAAAAAGTCATAGAGCACCTGTATAATTGGGGTGTGTCCCATGGCTTCGAGACCATAAAGGAAGGGAACGGAAAATTAAGCAATGTGATCATTCGCGTTCCCGCCACACCCGGCATGGAAAACCGGAAAGGCGTAATCCTGCAGGGACACATGGACATGGTTCCCCAGAAAACGTCGGACAGCACCCATAATTTCCTCACCGACCCCATTAGCGCCTACGTAGACGGCGAATGGGTAACCGCCGACAAAACCACCCTGGGCGCCGACAACGGCATTGGCCTGGCCCTGGCCCTGGCTGCCATCGAAGACCCTTCGGTGAAGCATGGCCCCATTGAAGTGCTGGCCACCTACACGGAAGAAACCGGCATGGACGGCGCCGAAGCCCTCAAACCCGGCGTGCTCCAGGGAGACATTCTCCTGAACCTGGACTCGGAAGAGGAAGGCGAGCTTTGCGTAGGATGCGCCGGCGGCCTGGATGTGTCGGCCAGCTTCAAGTATCTCAAGTACAAGACCCCCGCCGGCTATAAAGGGCTCACTCTCACCGTCAAAGGCCTGCAGGGCGGCCACTCGGGCATGGATATCAGCCTGTACAGGGCCAATGCCAACAAAGCGGTAGCCCGCATGCTGCTGCCTGTAATGGAACTGTTTGGCGTAAAGGTAGTCAGCTTTACCGGCGGCAGCCTTCGCAACGCCATCCCCTTCGAGGCCGTGGCCGAACTTGTTCTCCCTCAGGAGAATGTAGAGGCCGTTAAGAAATGCATCGAAAACGCCTGGAAGGACATCAAGGCCGAATTCGCCGAAAGCGACCCTTCTGCCGTCATGTTCCTGGAAAAAGCCAATGCTGCTCCCAAATTCATTCAAAACAGCGTGATGCTGCGCGCCATCAAGGCCATGCTGGCCTGCCCTTCGGGCGTCATTCGCATGAGCCGCACCATGGAAGGCCTCACCGAAACCTCCATCAACATGGCCATTGTGCGCACGGAAAAAGGCAAGATTACCATCCACAGCCTCATGCGCAGCGCCGTAGACAGCGCCAAGGAAGCCCTGGCCCTGCGTGTGCGCTGCATCTTTGAACTGGCCGGCGCTAACAGCGTGGTGTTTGCCGGCGGCTATTCCGGCTGGACGCCCAAGCTGGGCACCCAGATCAATAAGGTTTGCATGGAACAATACGAAAAAGTGTACGGCAAACCCATGAAGATCATGGCCACCCACGGCGGCCTGGAATGCGCCATCATGGGCGCCAAGTACCCCAAGTGGGAAATGGTTTCCATCGGCCCCACCATCAAGTATCCCCACAGCCCCGACGAGCGCGTGAACATTGCCTCCGTAGCCCGCACCTGGGAGTACCTCAAAGCCATCTTAGCTAATATACCCGTAAAATAACCATTCATTATGTTTAAAGGACAACCCAAAGGCCTGTTCGCTTTAGCCCTTGCCAACACCGGCGAGCGTTTTGGCTATTATACCATGATTGCCGTATTCGCGCTCTTCCTCCGCGCCAATTTCGGCCTAAGCGCCGGAACAGCCGGTACCATTTACAGTTCGTTCCTGATGTTTGTGTACTTCTTCCCCCTGATTGGCGGCATTCTGGCCGACAAATTCGGTTTCGGGAAGATGGTTACCACCGGCATCATCGTCATGTTTGCCGGCTACCTTCTGCTATCCGTTCCGCTTGGCGGGGGCACCGTAGCCCTTATAGCCATGCTGGCCGCTTTGCTGCTCATCGGATTCGGAACAGGCCTATTCAAAGGTAACCTCCAGGTTATGGTGGGAGACCTCTATAATGACCCTCAATACGCCGAAAAACGTGATTCCGGCTTCTCCATTTTCTACATGGCCATTAATATCGGCGCATTGTTCGCCCCTACGGCTGCCATTAAGATCCGCGAATGGGGTATCAGCCTGGGATTCGACGGTAACGCCGCCTATCACTTCTCCTTTGCGGTAGCCTGCGTGTCACTGATTATTTCCATTGCCATCTACTATGCCTTCCGTAATTGGTTCAAGCATGTGGAAGGCGGTCATGCCAAAGGTGAGAAAGCCCAGGTGGTAGACACCCTCACACCTGAACAAACCAAGAAACGCATGGTAGCCCTGTTCCTGGTGTTTGCCGTGGTCATCTTCTTCTGGATGAGTTTCCATCAGAACGGTCTCACCCTTACTTATTTTGCCGACGAATTCACAGAGCGCAGCGCCTCGGGCATTGCCTCCATGCCTTTCAACGTATTCAACCTGGTGGCCCTGATTGTGATTGTATACGCGCTCTTCTCTGTCTTCGACAAGGAAACCAGCCAAAAAGGAAAATGGATTGGAGTGGGCGTAATTGCCCTGGCTTGTGCCTATCTTGCATGGCAGTATAGCCGCCTCAGTGGTGAAATTGCCATCAGTGCCCCCATTTTCCAGCACTTTAATCCTTTCTATGTAGTTGCTCTGACGCCGGTTTCACTGGCCGTATTCGGCGCCCTTGCTAAGAAAGGAAAGGAACCTTCTGCTCCCCGCAAGATTGCCTATGGCATGCTGGTCGCTGCTATTGCCTTCGGCATTATGGCATTTGCTTCCATTGGGCTCAATACGCCTGACGTTCAGGCCGCAGCCCGCGAAGCCGGTATGCCCGAAACGCTGGTATCCCCGTACTGGCTCATCACCGTATACCTTGTTCTTACCTTTGGCGAGTTACTGCTGAGCCCCATGGGTATCTCCTTCGTTTCCAAGGTAGCCCCGCCCAAGTATAAAGGCATGATGATGGGTATGTGGTTCGTAGCCACCGCCCTTGGTAACTTCCTGGTGCAGGTAGGCGGCCATCTCTGGGGAAATATTCCCCTCTGGGTGGTTTGGGGCGTATTCCTGGCCGTTTGTGTCATCAGCGCCATCTTCATGTTTGCCATGATGAAGAAACTTGAAGCAGCCACAGAATAAAATTACTAGCCGGACCAGGTCCAAGGCATTTTTGGACTTGGTCCAATTTTAGGGGCTGGACCTGGTCCAGCAAGTACGGCTTCCAGGCCCTTGTAGGGCACATGTGGTGGACCTGGTCCACAGCATGAAATTGGACCAAGTCCAAATATAGCCCCGACCTCGACCATTTAGGGACTGGACCGGGTCCAAGGCCATACAAAAAAGGACCAAAAATTTATTGTTTTAGAAAGTGCCGCGCCTATACATCATTAGCGGTCCCAACGGCTCCGGGAAAACCACGGCTTCCTACGGCGTGCTCCCGGAGCTGCTGGACTGTCAGGAATTTGTAAACTCGGACGAGTTCGCCAAACACCTCTCCCCTTTTGCCCCGGAGAGCGCCTACATCACGGCCAGCCGCCTCATGCTCAAGAAGGTGCAGTATCTTTTTGACCGACGGGAAGACTTTTGCATAGAAACCACGCTGGCCACGCGTTCCCTCCTCAAAATGGCCCGCAGCGCCCAGGAAAAAGGTTACTATGTTACCGTGCTCTACTTCTGGCTAAGCAGCCCGGACATTGCCGTTCAGCGTGTGGCGGCCAGGGTAAAGGCCGGGGGGCACGACATCCCGGAGGAAACCATTCGCAGGCGTTATACCATGGGCCTCAACTACTTGTTCCACTACTACATGCAAATTTGCGACAAGTGGATTCTGGCCGACAATTCCAACCCTCCCTTCGAGATAGTGGCCGAAGGGTCCAAGAAAGGGCTGGTGATTCGGGACATGGAACGTTACAATGTGATACGCGCCCTGGTCACCCATTCCTTCGAGCCCATCACTACGCCCCTGGAAACCGTTACAGAGAACATTGCCAAAGAAATAGCCAAAGCGCCACTGGCCCACGACGGCGTCCCGTTCGAAGGGACGCATGCCACAGAAGAGAAAGCATGATTGCAGCCAAGCAGTATTATTTTGACATCTTTCAGGTAGACCTGCCCACCCTGGACCGCCTTGTGGGGGAAGCCCTCCAAAGCGGCGGCAATTACTGTGACCTGTACTTTGAAAACACCACCTACGGAAGCCTGCTCCTCAGGGACGGCGCCGTAACCTCCGGTGGCAGCCACATAGACTTTGGCGTAGGAATCAGGGTGCTTGCAGGGGAGAAAACCGGCTACGCCTACTCCGAGAGTACAGCGCTCCCGGATATGCTCTCCTGCGCCCGTGCCGCCGCCCAGATTTGCAGCCATCCGGTTGCCGTGACCCCCTACGGGACCCGCAATCCCAGCCGCGGGGAGCCCAATCCCCGGGCCGACCGCTATCCCATAGAGCATTCCTGGCGGGAAGCATCCATGGAAAGCCATTTACCCTTCCTGCAGGAGCTGGAGGCCCAGATTCGCCGCCGCGACCCCCGCGTGGTGAAGGTCATTGCCAACCTGGCTTTCCAAACCACCGACGTACTTATGTACAACAGTGAGCGCGAACTCAAGTGGGACACCCGTCCCATGGGCAGCATCTCGGTGTCGGTGGTGTTCCAACAGGCGGGCAAAACAGAGAATAAATCTACGTCCCGCAGCCTTCGCAGCGGCACGGAAATGCTGTCGCCTGCACTGGCCCAGGCCATGGCCGAAGAAGTTGTGAAAGGCATAGACGAGCGCTTTGCCGCTATCCGGCCCAAGGGCGGCCAAATGCCCGTGGTGATGGGCGCCGGCGCTTCCGGCATTCTGCTGCACGAAGCCATGGGACACGCCTTCGAGGCCGATTTCAACCGCAAAGGCACCTCTATTTTCCACGACAAAATGGGGCAGCAAATATGCCCCAAAGGCATTTGCATCCTGGACGACGGAACCCTTCCCGGCAACCGCGGAGCCGTGAATTTTGACGACGAAGGTATCCCGGGCCAGAAAACCTATATGGTGCAGGACGGGGTGCTAACCTCCTACCTGCACGACCGCATCAGCGCCGCCCATTATGGGGTGCGTCCCACGGGAAACGGCCGGCGGGAGAGTTTCCGCTATGCGCCCCTCCCCCGCATGCGGGCCACTTACATGGAAAGCGGAACGGCCCAAGCCCAGGACCTTATAGCCAGCGTACAAAATGGCATTTATGTAGATGAGTTCTCCAACGGGCAGGTGCAAATTGGAGAAGGAGACTTTACCTTCTACGTAAAGTCGGGTTACCTCATAGAAAATGGCCGTTTAACAGCTCCGGTAAAGGATATCAACATTATTGGCAACGGTCCTCAGGCCCTCTCCCAAATAAGGGGCGTGGCCGACGACCTTGCCATCGATCCCGGCGCCTGGACCTGTGGCAAGGAACAAAGCGTACCTGTTTCCTGCGGCATTCCCACGGTGCTCATAGAAAAACTCACCGTGGGTGGTAATTGATAAGTGAATGAACATGAATAAGTTGTGCGCAACGCTCACGGAAGAAGAAATGGCCCTGGCCCGCCATTGCCTGGCCTATGCCCTGGAGCAGGGGGCGCAGCAGGTGCGCATTACCCTAACCAAAAGCCTGCTGAACCTTATTGGCGTGCTCAACGGAGAAGTGGACAAAGTATCACACGCCCTTGACCGAAGCATTCAGCTACAACTGTTTGCCGACGGCCGCTACGGCACTTTTTCCAGCAATCGCCTGGACAAGGAGGGGCTGGAAGCCTTCATAAGGGACGCCATTTCCACCGTGCGCATGCTGGAGGAAGACCGTCTTAGGACCTTGCCCGCACCCGAACGGCTGGTGAAGGACGCCCGCACCGGCCGGGAGCTGGACCTGTACGACGAAAGCGTAGAATCCCTGTCGGCCCATCAAAGACGCATGATGGCGCTGGGCTCCATGAGCTGGCCGCAGAAACAGGAAAAGGGCTTCACCCTCATTGCCGAAGAAGGCGAATACTCCGACAGCGTTTTTGACAGTCTAACCCTGGACAGCCAGGGCCTGGAAGCCCGCCACACGGAAACCTCCTTCGAGATAGGCTACGAGAGCACCGTGGCCGACCTTGAAGGCCATCACTTTTCCAGTTACTGGTGGGATGCCGCACCCCGGCTCCAGGATCTGCAACTGAACAATTGCGCCGCCATAGCCTGCCGCCGCGCGGCCGCCCAAATAGGCCCCAAGCCCGTTCCCAGCGGCACCTACACCCTTATTTTGGACAGCGAATGTGCCGGGAAACTGGTTACGCCCCTGCTCAATGCACTGGGCGGATACAGCCTGCAGCAAAAAAACAGTTTCCTCACCAATAGCCTGGGAAAAAAAGTGTTTGGCGGGAATGTAAACCTCAAAGACCTCCCCTGCTCGGCAGGTCAAACAGGCAGCCGTCTGTTTGACAGCGAAGGAGTGGCCACCAGGGAACTTCCCATCATTGAGAACGGCGTGGTGCAAACCTATTTCCTGAACACCTATATTGCCCGGAAAATGGACCTGTCCCCCACCGTAGAAGACGCCACACATGTAAAGCTGATGCCCACCGGGGACTGTTCTACCCTGGACGATATCCTTACGAAAGTGGGGAACGGCATTCTGGTTACCGGCTTCAACGGCGGCAATTCCAATCCCGCAACGGGCAACTTCTCCTATGGCATTGAAGGCTTCCTTATTCAAAACGGCAAGCGGGTGCATCCGGTGAGGGAAATGCTCATCACCGGAGACTTCCTTTCCCTGTGGAACAACCTGCTGTATGCCGCCAACGATGCCCGCCCGTGCATGTCCAAACTTATCCCCAGCCTGGCTTTTGCCTCCGTGAGTTTCAGCGCATGAAAACGGCCGTCGTCATCCTCAATTACAATACCAGGGACTACCTAAAGCAGTTCCTGCCCGGCCTGCTGTCCTCCTGCGAAGGCCTGGACGCCCAGGTCATAGTGGCCGACAACCATTCCACCGACGGGTCGGCCCAAATGATGGAGGCGCAGTTCCCGCAGGTTCCCCTTATCCAACTGGAAGAGAACTACGGTTTTACCGGAGGATACAACCGGGCGCTTCAGGAGCTGGACGCCCAGTATTACGTGCTCATGAACTCCGACATAGAAGTTCCCAAGGGGTGGCTCTCCCCCTTGATTGACTGGATGGACGCGCACCCCCAGTGCGGCGCCTGCGGTCCCAAACTGCTGTCTTATGACCAGCGGGACAGCTTCGAATATGCCGGAGCGGCCGGGGGCCTGCTGGATGCATTCGGCTATCCCTATTGCCGGGGACGCGTGAGGCAGCATATTGAAAAAGATCACGGGCAGTACAACCAACCCGCCAACGTCCTTTGGGTAAGCGGCGCCTGCCTGCTGGTAAGAAGCTCGGTTTGGAAAGCCCTGGGAGGGCTTGACCAGCGTTTCTTTGCCCATATGGAAGAGATAGACCTGTGCTGGCGCATGCAGCTGCAGGGCTGGCAGGTAACCGTGGTTCCCGCTTCTTATGTTTACCACATAGGAGGCGGCACCCTGCCCAACCCATCGCCCTTTAAACTGCGGCTAAACTTTCGCAACAACCTGTGGCTCCTGGAAAACAACCTGGCGGCCACCTTCAAAGCGCAGGGGCTCACCCCCAACAACCGATGCCTGCGCAAAGCCCGCCGCCGCCTTTTCGTGCGCATGCTTTTGGACGGCGCCGCCGCCCTGGTGTATCTTGTCACCTTCCGCTGGAGCTATTTTGGGGCTGTTATGAAGGCGCACCGGGAGTTTAGGAAAGGCCGTCGCCGCCCGGACATCCATGCCCAGGGACCGGCCCAGGTATTTGGCTTAAACAAAGGCTGGATTATTCTGAAGACGCTGCTCCGGGGGCGCTGAACAAGGTTTCCTTAAAGATTTCCGAGACTGTGGGGTGCGGGAATACCACTTCCTTGAGCTGCTCCACGGTCATGCCCTGTTCTATGGCCAGGCAGGCTCCATGAATGAGCTCCGAGCAGGGATTGCCCAGCATATGGACCCCCTTCACCTGCCCGTTTTCCGGGTCCACAATCACCTTGCAAAGGCCTTCTCCCCGCTCATTCTCGGCCACAAAGCGCCCGCTGAAGGCCATGGGAAGCCTAAGGACGGTGAAGCCGGGGGCATCGGCCTCGGTGAGCCCCACACCGGCTACTTCGGGGTTGGTGTACACCACGCCCGGGATGGCGTTGTAACGCATGAAGTCAGGCTTTCCAAGTATGTGATTGACAGCTACTTCTGCTTCACGGCTTGCTGTATGGGCAAGGAGAGAGAAACCGGTTACGTCGCCGGCGGCATAGACACCGGGAATGCTGGTGCACATGTGCTCATCCACTTTAATGCCAACGGGCCTGCCGGCCGGGTTCAGCGTCATCTCCAGCCCCAGTTTTTCCAGGCCCTCCAAGCGGGCCCTGCGGCCCACCGAGACCAGGATTTTGTCTCCCGCCACGCGGCACACTTCTCCTTCCTGGGTTTCGTACACTACCTCGTTTCCCTCTACCGCCGTTACCTTGCAGCTCAAATGGAATTCTACGCCTTTTTTGGCATATTGCGCCTGCAGCAGGGCGCTTAATTCGGCATCCATGGGCCCCAGGATTTTGGGCAGCATTTCTATCACCGTTACCTGTGTGCCAATGGAGTTGAAAAAGCTGGCGAACTCCATGCCGATAACCCCGCCGCCTATGACCACCAGACGCTGCGGCTGCTCTGAAAGGGACAGGATTTCCCGGTTGGTAACCACCGCTTCTCCCAGGCCTTCCCGTAAACCCGGGATGGGAGGAACAATAGCCTCCGAGCCCGTGCAAATGAGAAGGTTACGGGATTCATATACAGCACTGTTACAAGTGATGGAAAGGGTTCCATCGGCGCCGCGGCCAAGCACGGAAGCTTCCCCGTTCACCACCTCTACGCCGGCATTGCGCATTTGCACTTTCACGCCGCCCACGAGCTTTTTCACCACCTTTTCCTTGCGCTTGAAGATGGCGCCAAAATCGATGGACGCGCCCTCTACCTGCACGCCGTATTTGTCGGCGTGGCGGGCATAATCGAACAGCTTGGCACTGTACAGCAGGGTTTTGGTGGGAATGCAGCCTTCGTTGAGGCAAACCCCGCCCAGACTGGCTTTTTCAAAAAGGACAACGGAAAGTCCGGCGGCACCGGCACGGGCGGCGGCTACATATCCGGCGGGACCCCCGCCAATAACTGCAAGATGGTACATAGGGATGCGTCTTTTATTCGTTCTGACAAAGTTAACAAAAAAATGATTATCTTTGTAAGTTATAATAATAAGAGTCACTCGTTATGAAGATTGTCATTGAAGGCGCAGGACAGGTGGGTTCCCACCTTGCCAAAATGCTGGCCACCGGGTCCAATGAGATAACGGTCATTGACCCCGATGCCGCCCGCATCCGCAAGCTTTCTTCGTCGGCCGACGTTACCACGCTGCAAGGCCCACCCTCTTCTATCCCCATGCTGCGGGATGCCGGCTGCGCCACCGCCGACCTCTTCATTGCCGTGAACCCCTTCCAGGACCAGAGCGTTAACATTGTGAGCGCCCTGCTGGCCAAAAAAGTAGGCGCCAAACGCGTCATTGCCCGCATCGACGACGAAGACTATCTGGCCCCGGAGAACAAACTGCTGTTCAAGGACATGGGGCTGGACATGCTCTTTTTCCCCGAAAAAAGCGCCAGCGACGAAATTGCAGAAATGCTGCGTCACAACGCCTCCACAGACTCCATGGACTTTGCCCGGGGCAAACTGCAGCTTTCTGTGTTCAAGCTGGACGACGATTCCCTGCTGCTGGGCCAGACGGTAGCCGATTTTGCAAGCTCGGTACGCGAAGCGGCCCCCGACGCCGACTTTCGCATTGTGGCCATCTCGCGTAACGGAAAAACCCTCATTCCCCAGTACAACACCCCCTTCAAGTATAAGGACTATCTGTATGTCATGGTGCGCCGCGAAGGCCTTAAGGTGCTCATGAAATACCTGGGAAAAAGCCAGGTAGATGTGCGGCGGGTCCTCATTCTGGGCGGCAGCGAAATTGGTCAGATGGTGGCCCGGCGCCTGGCCGCCGACAAACTGGACGACATTAAAATCATCGACATTAACGCCCAGCGTTGCCGGGAACTGTCGGAAAAACTGCCAGACCTTGTGAGCGTAGTGTGCGGCGATGCCCGTAACGCCGATTTTCTTCAGGAAGAAGACCTTCGCTCGTACCATGTGGTAGTGGCCACAACCGGCAACGACGAAGTGAATATCCTTTCCAGCGTCATTGCTAAAAAAGTGGGCGTCCCCCGCGTAATTGCCCAGGTGGAAAACCTGGAATACCTGCGCCTGGCCGAGGAAATGGGCGTAGATACCGTCATTAACAAAAAACTCATCACCGCCAGCCGCATCTTCAAATTCACGCTCAGTGACAAGGTGCGCTCGGTGCGCTATATGAGCGGCACAGACGCCGAGGTCCTGGAATACACGGCCGCACCCGGCTCCCGCATCACCAAGGCCATGCTCAAAGACATGGACTTCCCGCACGACGCCATCATCGGCGGCCTTGTACGCGGCGGCGACGGCATCATTGCCGTAGGAAACACCCGCATAGAGCCCTACGACCGCGTAGCGGTGTTTGCCCTTCCAGATGCCGTGAAAGAAGTGGACCGCATGTTTAAATAAGATATTTCCCCAAATATGAGCATACAGACAGATAAGATTGAAAAACTGGTGGAACGCCGCGCAAAGGCCCGCATGGGCGGCGGCGAAAAACGCATCGAAGCCCAGCATGCAAAAGGAAAGCTCACAGCCCGCGAGCGCCTGAACCTGCTGCTGGACCCCGGCAGTTTTGAAGAATACGACATGTTCGTGCAGCACCGCTGCACCAACTTCGGCATGGACGCCTCCCACCCGGACGGCGACGGCGTAGTTACCGGCTGCGGCACCATAGACGGCCGGCTGGTGTATGTCTTTGCCCAGGATTTCACCGTGAGCGGCGGATCCCTGTCCAAAACCATGAGCGAAAAAATTTGCAAGGTCATGGACATGGCACTGCGAAACGGCGCTCCCTGCATCGGCCTCAACGACAGCGGCGGCGCACGCATCCAGGAGGGCATTGACGCCCTGGCCGGCTACGGAGAAATCTTCGAGCGCAACATTCTGGCATCGGGCGTGGTCCCGCAAATCAGCGTAATCATGGGTCCCTGCGCCGGCGGCGCCGTCTATTCTCCCGCCCTCACAGACTTTACCCTCATGGTTAAAAACACCTCTTACATGTTCCTCACCGGCCCGGCCGTTGTGAAGAGCGTTACCGGAGAGGTAGTGGATCAGGAGCAGCTGGGCGGCGCTTCGGTACATGCCAGCAAAAGCGGCGTAGCGCATTTTGCCGCCGATAATGAAGAGCAGGCCATTGCCACCATCAAGGAACTGCTCTCCTTCCTTCCTCAGAACAACCTGGAAACGGCCCCCATGCGGGAAACCCCCGATCCCATTAGCCGCACGGAAGACAGCCTCAATGCCATTATCCCCGACAATCCCAACAAGGCCTACGACATGTACGGGGTCATTGACGCCATTGTAGACGACGGAAAGTTCTTCGAGGTGCACAAGGATTTTGCCAGGAATATCATTGTGGGGTTTGCCCACTTTAACGGCCGCAGCGTAGGTATTGTTGCCAATCAGCCCAAAGTGCTGGCCGGCGTACTGGACATTAACGCCAGCCGCAAGGCCGCCCGCTTTGTGCGTTTCTGCGACGCCTTCAACATTCCCCTGGTCACCCTGGTAGATGTTCCCGGCTTCCTTTGCGGAACGCAGCAGGAATACGGTGCCATTATTACCAACGGTGCCAAACTGCTGTACGCCTACGGCGAGGCCACCGTCCCCAAAGTAACGGTAACGCTTCGCAAGGGCTACGGCGGGGCGCACATTGTCATGAGCTGCAAGCAGCTGCGCGGCGACGTAAACTATGCCTGGCCCAGCGCACAGATTGCCGTCATGGGCGCCGACGGTGCCGTGAACGTGCTCTATGCCAAAGACATCAAGGCCGACCCGGAAAATGCCCAGGCCATCTTCGAGGAGAAGAAGAAGGAATACGAAGACCTATTCTCCAACCCCTACCAGGCCGCCCAGAAGGGCTACATCGACGACGTCATTGAGCCGCGCAACACCCGCTTCCGTGTTATCCGCGCCCTGGAGCAACTCGCAGGCAAACGCGCCGAAGTCCCTGCCAAGAAACACGACAACCTGCCGCTGTAGTCACTATGAGAAGATTCCTCCTAACGGTTCTGCTTAGCATGACGGGGCTGGTCCTTGCCGCCCAGAATGTGAGCGACCTTATCATCAGCGAGGCCCTTGCCCAACCAGACTCTACCGGCATCCTGGACGAGTACGGCCGCCGCACCGGCTGGATAGAGCTGTACAATAAATCTACCGGAACGGTAAACTTCGGCGGCTGCTATCTCACCGACGACCGCACGGATCTTCGCAAGAGTCTCATCCCCAAAAGCGACCTAAGAACCAAACTGGGGCCGCGTCAGGTGGTGCTCATCTGGTGCAGCGGCCGCAGCGAAGACGGCACGTTCTATGCCGGTTTTACCCTAAGTCCCGGCAAAACCGTGTACCTGGTATCCAACGACGGCCGCACCGTCATTGACTCGCTGGCCATCCCGTCCACCCTGCCGGAAGGCCTGGCCGCCTACAAACAAGCCTATGACATTCGGCGGCAAAACTGGGAATTTGTAGATAACCCCGAGATTCCATCGCCCCGCGCGGTGAACGGCGGCTCAGACACCACCAGCGGCGGCGCTCTCATGAAAGAGCGGGACCCTCACGGCTGGATTCTTTCCATCACTTCCGTGAGCGTGGTATTCAGCGCCCTGGCCATCCTGTGGTTCCTTTTCTGGCTGCTGTTCGACCGCCACGCGAAAAAGAGCGCAGCACCCGGAAAGGCCGCACAGGTGACCAAGGGCACACCGGAGGGAGAAGTGGCAGCCGCTATTGCACTGGCCCTGGACATGGAGCAGGACGGCGACACCTATGCCGCCATCGCTACGGCCGTTCATCTGTACCTCACGGAGAGCATACACGACCCCGAGCCCGGCATAGTAACCATTGTGCGCAAAGAATCGGCCTGGAACAACAAAGCATTGACATTTAGAAAATTACCAAGATAACCATGAAAGAGTATACCTTTAAAATCAACGGGAAGGATTACGCTGTAACCATTGGCGAAGCAGAGGGAAAAATGCTTTCCGTAAATGTAAACGGCGCCAACTATCAGGTAGAACTGGAGAACGCTCCCGTAGCGCCCAAAGCTCCGGCCGGGCCCGTCCCCGCCCCCGCAGAAAAGAAGGCCGATGCTCCGGCCTCTGCGCCTGCAGCCTCTACTCCCACGGCTCCTACCGGTGCCGGTGAGAAGGTCAATTCGCCGCTGCCGGGCGTGATTGTAGAGGTGTCTGTTAAGGAAGGTCAGGCCGTGAAGGCCGGCCAGAAAGTGGCCGTGCTGGAAGCCATGAAAATGGAGAACGAAATTCCGGCTCCCAAGGACGGTACCGTTACCGCCATTCATGTAAGTAAGGGAGACAGCGTCCTGGAAGGCGCTCCCGTTGTCACCATCGCCTAATGGAACACATTTTCCAATCCCTGGCCCAGTTCTGGGAGTATACAGGTTTTGCCAATTGCAGCTGGCAAAACCTGGTGATGATTGGGATAGGCATCGTCTTCATTACGCTGGCCATCGTGAAGGAATGGGAGCCCATGCTGCTGGTGCCCATCGGCTTTGGCATGATTGTGGGCAACATTCCCATGTTCCCGGGCCTGAATATCGGCGTATACGAAGACGGATCGGTCCTGAACATCCTTTATCAGGGCGTAAAACAAGGCTGGTATCCGCCGCTCATCTTTCTGGGCATAGGCGCCATGACCGACTTCAGCGCCCTCATTTCCCAGCCCCGCCTCATCCTCATTGGGGCGGCGGCGCAGATGGGCATTTTCGGTGCTTATCTGCTGGCTCTGCTGCTGGGCTTTTCGCCCAATGAAGCCGGTGCCATTGGCATTATCGGCGGCGCCGACGGTCCTACGGCCATTTTCCTAAGTTCAAAGCTGGCCCCGGACCTAATGGGTGCCATTGCCGTATCGGCCTACTCCTACATGGCGCTGGTGCCCGTAATCCAGAAGCCCATCATGCTGCTCCTTACCAATAAAAAGGAGCGCCTCATCAAGATGCCCACGCCGCGCACGGTGTCCAAGAAAGAGAAGATTATCTTCCCCATCGTTGGATTCCTTATCACGGCGTTCATCGTGCCCAGCGGCCTGCCGCTTCTGGGTATGCTGTTCTTTGGCAACCTTCTCAAGGAAAGCGGCGTAACAAAGCGCCTGGCCAATACGGCCAGCGGCCCGCTCATCGATGTGGTAACCACGCTCATCGGGCTCACGGTGGGCGCCTCTACCCAGGCCGACAAATTTATCAGTGTGAAGTCCCTGCTCATCTTCGGGCTGGGCCTGCTTAGCTTTGTGATTGCCACCACCTGCGGGGTGCTGTTTGTGAAACTGATGAACGTATTCATCAAGAATCCGTCCCGGAAAATCAATCCGCTTATCGGCAATGCCGGCGTGTCGGCCGTCCCCGACAGCGCGCGCGTCTCCGAAACCGTGGGCCGGGAAATCGATCCCACCAACCACCTGCTCATGCACGCCATGGGGCCCAACGTGGCCGGCGTCATTGGCTCGGCCGTAGCGGCAGGTATCCTGCTCAGCTTCCTGGGATAGCACCATGAAGCGAACGTTACTGGCCCTTGTTCCCCTGCTGGTGCTGGTAGTATTGCTGGCACTGGATATTGCCATCTTCGGCGCCGATTCCATTCTGGGAGCCTCGCAGGTGTGCCTGCTGGTGGCGGCGGGCATTTGTGTAGCCCTTTCCATCTGGGTGCACAAAGTACCTTGGGAAAGCTTCGAAAAGGCTATCGGGCATAATATGGCCGAGGTTGCTCCGGCCATCCTGATTCTACTCCTCATTGGAGCCATTTCGGGCACATGGATGGCCAGCGGCGTAGTTCCTGCTTTCATCTATTACGGGCTCAAAATCATCAGTCCCAAAGTGTTCCTGCTCACGGCCAGCATCCTGTGTGCGTTGGTTTCGGTGATGACGGGATCGTCCTGGACTACCATTGCCACCGTGGGTGTAGCGCTTCTGGGCATAGGGCGGGCCGAAGGCTTTTCCGATGCCATGACCGCTGGAGCCATCATTTCCGGCGCCTACTTCGGCGATAAAATATCGCCCCTGTCCGACACCACTGTACTGGCATCGTCCATCAACCGGGTTGCACTTTTTACACACATCCGTTACATGCTGAAAACCACCGTACCTTCGTTTTTCATTACGCTGGTGGTTTTCACCATCCTGGGAGTTTCGCACGGTGAGGCTACCGATGGGCAGATGGCCGTCTATTCGGCAGTGCTCACCGGCCGATTCCATATTACGCCCTGGCTGCTGCTGGTGCCCCTGTTCACCATTCTTATGATCTGGCGCCGCCTGCCCGCCATCATGGTTCTTGCCCTTTCTTCGCTCATCGCGGGAGTGGGCTCCATCTTCCTGCAGCCCGATATTATTACCGAGATAGGACAAGCAGTAACGGAGGGCTCCCGCGCCAGAATTCTGTTTGCAGGAGTAATGGAGACTGTATATAATTCCGTCTCGCTGGAAACCGGAAACCCGGAAGTGAATCAGCTGGTGGCATCCCGCGGTATGCTGGGCATGCTAAACACCGTTTATCTGGTGGTTTGTGCCATGTGTTTTGGCGCCTGCATGCAGGCCAGCGGCATGATTCGTGACCTTGCCATGGTAATGCGGCCTTTTACCCGTACCCGTACAGGGCTGGTTTCCTCTACAGTGGTTACCGGGACTGCACTGAACGGCATAGTCTCCGACCAATACCTTTCCATCATCCTTACCTCCAACTTATACCGGGACACCTATGAGAAAGAAGGATATGAGCAGCGCCTCCTGAGCCGCAGCGTGGAAGATTCGGCCACGGTCACTTCCCCGCTCTTCCCCTGGTCCAGTTGCGGCATGACCCAGGCCACCATCCTGTCGGTGCCCACCCTGGTCTATGCCCCCTTCTGCCTGTTCAACATCCTTTCTCCCCTGATGTCCATCGTGGTGGCCATTATTGGGTGGAAAATTGTGAGAAAGAGCGAGGCATCTCCCGAGCCAGAGAACGCATAGGAGATGGCGGCATGCCTTTTTCTTGTGGCAAATTATTAGTAACTTTGTAAGACATAGAAAAACCAAACCATTATCTCAATATGGACAAACTCCAGGAACTGACCCAAAAGCTTTATAATGAGGGTCTTTCAAAAGGAAAGGAAGAGGGCGAGGCCCTTCTGGCCCAGGCCAAGACGCAGGCCGAAGAAATTGTAAAGAGCGCGCAGGAACAGGCTCAGGCCATTCTGGCCAAGGCCCAGAAAGAGGCCGCCGATTTCCAAATCAAGGTAGAAGGTGATGTGAAAATGGCCGCCATCCAGGCGCTGCAAACCACAAAGGCCAGCATAGAAAACCTCATTGTGGCCAAGGCTTCCAACGCCGCCATCTCCGACGCCCTCACCGAGGAAGCATATATCAAAGGCATTATTACCGCCGTGGCGCAGCACTTCTCCACGCAGGAGAGCACCGACATTTCCCTGGTACTCCCGGAGACGCTGCAAAAAGGCCTGGAACCCTTCGTGAAAAACGAACTGGGCAAGGTCATTGGTAAAGGAGTAGAAGCCAGCTTTAACAAGAAAATCAGCGGCGGCTTCAAAATTGGCCCCAAGGACGGCAGTTATTTCATCGACCTAACGGACCAGAGTTTCCAGCAGCTCATCGGCGCGTATCTGCGTCCGGCCACCAAGAAAATCCTGTTTGGATAAATGACAAATTTCGAGTACATCATCTCCAGCCTTCCCTTCCTTACGGCCGACTTTAAATACGCCGAAGGAGAGGGCTTCGAAAAAGTGCTGGAAGAGATTCGCCGGGACCTGGGAGAAAAAGACAACGAAGCGCTGGATTTCCTGCTCAAAGGATTCCAGGACAAGGAACTGGATGCCAATTTCTATGCCGCGGCCCTGCGTCATCCCATCAAATTCATTAGGGAATACTTTCGCTTCGACCTTAACCTCCGTAACGCCAAGGTGCGCTACCTGAACCGCGCACTGGGCCGCGAAGAAGGCCAGGACGTCATTACCGGAGAAGGCGGTCCCGAAGACCAGGACCTGGACATAGACCTGTACCGTTTCCACGCCGGAGAGTTCGAGGAAAGCGCCAAGGTAGAGGAAGCCCTGGCCCAGGCCGACATCCTTTCGCGCGAAAAAGCCCTGGACGACGTATGCTGGGACACCATCTCGAACCTTGAAACCTTCCACTACTTTGACCTTACGGCCGTGTTGGCCTACGTATGCAAACTGCACATCGTGGACCGCTGGCTGGCCCTGGACCAGGAGAAAGGCCGGGATCTGTTCAAGCGGCTGGTAAATGAGGTTCGCGGAACATTTAAAGGAGTAAAATTTGAGTCATAATATGAAAACTAAAGGAGTAGTAACGGGTATCGTAAGCAACCTCGTAAGCGTGAAGGTAGACGGTCCCGTTTCCGAAAACGAAATCTGCTACATTGACCTTAATGGCGTGAAGCTCATGGCCGAAGTCATCAAGGTGAACGGAGACACCGCCTCTGTGCAGGTATTCGAAAGCACCCGCGGCCTCAAAGGCGGCTGCACCGTAGAATTTGAGGGCCGCATGCTGGAGGTTATCCTGGGGCCCGGTTTGCTGTCCAGCGTGTACGACGGTCTGCAGAACAACCTGGCCACCATGACGGAAGTCTTTCTGCAGCGCGGCGAATACACAGACCCCCTGGACCGTGAAAAGCTTTGGGATTTCACCCCTCTGGCCAAGCCCGGAGACAGCGTTGTGGCCGCCGACTGGCTGGGAGAAGTTAAGGAAGGATGGCTGCCCCACAAAATCATGGTCCCCTTCAGCTTCAACGGCGAGTTCACTGTAAAGAGCATCATCCCGGAGGGCCAGTATAACGTAGACACTATAGTTGCCGTCCTTACCAACTCCGACGGAGAAGATGTGAACGTAACCATGACCCAGAAATGGCCGGTAAAAGTGGCCATCAAGGGCTATCGGGAGAAACCCCGCCCCAGCCGCATTATGGAAACGGGCGTGCGCGTAATTGACACCCTGAATCCCATCGCCGAGGGCGGCACCGGCTTTATTCCCGGCCCCTTCGGCTGCGGAAAAACCGTGCTGCAGCACGCTATTGCCAAGCAGGGTGACGCCGACGTCATTGTGATGGCGGCCTGCGGCGAACGCGCCAACGAGGTAGTGGAAATCTTTACGGAGTTCCCGGAACTCATCGACCCTCACACCGGACGTCACCTCATGGAGCGTACCACCATTATCTGCAACACTTCCAACATGCCGGTGGCCGCCCGTGAAGCTTCCGTGTACACGGCCATGACCATTTGCGAGTATTACAGGGCCATGGGCCTCAAGTGCCTTCTGCTGGCCGACTCCACGTCCCGCTGGGCACAGGCGCTGCGTGAAATGAGTAACCGCATGGAGGAGCTTCCTGGCCAGGATGCCTTCCCCGTGGACCTTTCGGCCATCATTTCCAACTTCTACGCCCGCGCGGGCATGGTGGTGCTGGGGAATGGCCAAACCGGCGCCGTCACTTTCATCGGTACGGTGTCCCCCGCCGGCGGTAACCTCAAGGAACCTGTCACAGAGAGCACCAAGAAGGCCGCCCGCTGCTTCTACGCACTGGAGCAAGGTCGCGCCGACCAAAAACGCTACCCCGCCGTGAGCCCGCTGGACTCCTATTCCAAATACCTGGACTACCCCGAGATTGCCAGCTACCTGGACCAAACCGTAGAAAAAGGCTGGGTGGAGAAAGTACTTACCGCCAAGAATATCATCCGGCGCGGAAAAGAAGCCAGCGAGCAAATTAACATTCTGGGAGACGACGGCGTGCCCATGAGCTACCACGTAAACTTCTGGAAGTCAGAACTGGTCGATTACGTCATTCTGCAGCAGGATGCCTTCGACGCCATTGACGCCCTGTGCCCGCTGGAGCGCCAGCGCTTCATGCTGGACCTGGTACTGGAGATATGCGCAAAAGATTACGAATTCGAAGACTTTGAAAAATGCCGCGAATTCTTCAAGAATCTTATCAACGAGCTGCGCCAGATGAACTACAGCGCCTGGCAAAGCGAGCAGTTCTGGGCCTATAATGAATCTGTAAAGAAAATGATTGCGTAGTATGAAAGCATACCAAAGAGTATATACCAAGCTGGAGGGCATTACCAAAGCCACGGTGTCCCTTCGCGCCAAAGATGTCTCCAACGACGAACTGGCCGTAGTGGCAGGCCGCCTGGCCCAGGTGGTGCGCACCAAAGGAGACATGGTTACCCTGCAGGTCTTCTCCGGCACCGAGGGCATTCCCACCAACGCCGAAGTAGCCTTCCTGGGAGAGCCCCCCACCCTCAAGGTGAGCGAGCAGCTCAGCGGCCGTTTCTTCGACGCCTACGGTCACCCCATCGACGGCGGCCCCGAGATTGACGGACAGGAGCGCCAGATTGGCGGTCCTTCCGTGAACCCCTACAAGCGTCGCCAGCCTTCAGAGCTCATCCCCACCGGCATCGCCGGCATCGACCTCAATAACACTCTGGTCTCAGGTCAGAAGATTCCCTTCTTCGCCGACTCCGACCAACCCTACAACCAGGTGATGGCCGACGTAGCCCTGCGCGCCGACGTAGACAAGATTATCCTGGGCGGCATGGGCCTGTCCAACGACGACTACCTGTTCTTCAAGAACTCCTTCGAGTCCGCCGGCGCCCTGGACAAGATTATTTGCTTTATCAACACCACGGAGAATCCTCCGGTAGAGCGCCTGCTGGTCCCCGACATGGCCCTCACCGCCGCCGAATACTTTGCCGTAGAGAAAAACGAGAAAGTGCTGGTGCTGCTCACCGACATGACGCTGTATGCCGATGCCCTTTCCATCGTTTCCAACCGCATGGACCAGATTCCTTCCAAAGACTCCATGCCCGGCTCCCTGTACAGCGACCTAGCCAAGATTTACGAAAAAGCCGTACAACTGCCCACAGAGGGTTCCATCACCATCATTGCCGTTACCACCCTGAACGACGGTGACATTACCCACGCCATCCCGGACAACACCGGCTATATTACCGAAGGTCAGCTTTACCTGAAAGCCGACACCGATACCGGAAAAGTGATCATTGACCCGTTCCGCAGCCTGTCCCGCCTAAAACAACTGGTTCAGAACAAGAAAACCCGCGAAGACCACTCGCAGGTGATGAACGCCTCTGTGCGCCTCTACGCCGATGCCCAGAACGCCAAGACCAAGCTGGAGAACGGATTCGACCTAAGTGACTATGACCATCGCTGCCTGGCCTACGCCAAGGACTATGCCCGGGAGTTGCTGGCCATCGATGTAAATATTACCATTACCGAGATGCTGGATACGGCCTGGAAGCTCTTTGCCAAGTACTTCTCCCCCGCCGAAACCGGTATCAAACAGGCTCTGATTGACAAGTATTGGGTTAAGTAATGGCCATAAAGTTCCAATACAACAAAACATCCCTGACGGATCTTGGCAAGCAGCTGAAAGTTCGCCAGCGGGCGCTGCCCACCTTGCAAAACAAGGAGAGCGCCCTGCGGCTGGAAGTTCGGAAGGCCAAGACCGACAGCGAGCGTTTGATGGCCCAGTTGGAAGATGCCCTTAAGCGCTACGATTACCTGTCGGCCCTGTGGAACGAGTTCGAGCCCGGGCTCATTTCCATAAGGGACGTGGAATTGTACACCAAAAAGGTAGCCGGCGTAAAAACACCCGCCCTGGGAGAAATCTTCTACGACATTCAGCCGTTCAACGCCTTCGTAAAACCCGCCTGGTTCGCCGACGGGGTTGCCATCCTGAAGGAACTGAGCCGCCTGGGTATCGAGAGTGAAGTGTATCTGGAGAAAGCCCGCATCCTGGACTACCAGCGCAAGAAAACCACCCAAAAGGTGAACCTGTACGAAAAAGTCCAGATCCCCGGCTACCAGGAGGCTATCCGCAAAATCAAACGCTACATGGAAGACGAGGAAAACCTGTCCAAGGCATCGTCCAAAATTGTGAAAAACCGTCACGCAGAGGAGGAGGAGGCCTCCCGGCTATGATTGCTTCCATGACCAAATACTCCTTCATTCTGTTAAGGGGAGAGCATCACAACCTGCTGGAAAAACTGCAGGAAGTGGGGCTGGTAGACATTACCCGCAGCGTGAAGCCCGTAGACGAAAAGTCTCAAAAGCTACTGGCCGAAATTGAGCTCATTGACGGACTCATAGCCGGCCTTGAAAAGGCGGTGGTTCCGGAAGGAACCGCCCCCGAAGCCATCGACGGCGACATTGTGCGCCTTGCCGGGGGTATGCTCATGCGATACTCGGAAGATCAAGCCACCATAAAGCAGCTGGAGGGATCCATAGAAGATGCCAAGGTTTGGGGGTCCTACAACCTTACTATCCTGGAAAGCCTGCGTGAGGCGGGCGTCCCCATTCACTTCCACGTGCTTTCTTCCAAGGCATTCAAACCCGAATGGGAGCAGGAGCATGCCCTTTCCGTAGTGAAGGCCGACAAAAACCGCACCTGGTTCCTGGTTGCCGGAGAAGATCCCCTGCCCGGTGAAGTCCCTACCCCGCAACAGGACCTGAGCATCCTGGAAAAAGAACTCCGGGACAAAAAGAAGCATTATGAGGTGGTGCTATCCCGCATAGCCGGAGCCAAGGAACGTATCCCTGAACTGCAGGCGCGGCGCCGCGCAGCCTATGCCGCGCTGGACCTGCACCTGGCCGGCGAATCGGCCGTCAAAACCGTCGAAGACACCGTGGTTACCCTGGTGGGCTATACTCCCACGGAAAAGGCCCAGGAGGTTAGCGCCGTCCTGGACAGCTTCGGCGTATTCTATCTTGAGGAGGAGGCCCAGGTAAGTGATAATCCGCCCATCTCACTCAAGAACAACTGGTTTGTACGTCAGTTCGAGACCCTCACAGACATGTACGGCCGCCCCGGCTACGACGGCTTCGACCCCACACCCTTTATCAGCATCTTCTTCCTGCTGTTCTTTGCCTTCTGCATGGGAGACTGCGGCTATGGACTGGTGCTGGTGGCCGTGGGCCTGTTACTGGGAAAGGCCGAAGGATTCAAGAGCCTGTCGCCGCTGGTCACCATTCTGGGTGTGGGCACGGTGGTCATCGGCTTCCTTTTCCATACCTTCTTCTCCGTAGACATTTCTTCCTGGAGCATCTTTGCTCCCATCAAGGGCATTTTCCTGCCCTCCAAGATAGCCGGCTACGACGGCACTATGGTACTGGCCCTCATTGTGGGTGTCATTCACATTTGCCTGGCCCTCTGCGTAAAAACGTACCAGGAAACAAAGAACAAAGGCCTTGCCGGTGCCCTGGGAACCTGGGGCTGGACGCTTCTCATTGTGGGAGGCATCGCCGTGGGCGCCCTGGCTCTTTCCGGCGTCCTGGACAGCACGGTTACCAAGTGGGTAGTCATTGTCCTGGGCGTAGTTAGTGCCCTGGGGATCTTCGTTTTCAACGACCCCCATCGCAACAAACTGGCCAATGTGGGCGTGGGCCTGTGGGATACCTACAATACAGCCACCGGCTTGCTGGGCGATGTCCTCAGTTACCTGCGACTATATGCCCTGGGACTTGCCGGCAGCATGCTGGGAATGGCTTTCAACAACATTGGCGCCATGGTCCTGGGAGACGGTAGCAACGCCCTGCTCTGGATTCCTTTTGTCCTTATTGTCCTTGTTGGCCATACGCTCAATGTAGCCATGTGTGCCCTGGGAGCCTTTGTACATCCGCTGCGACTCAACTTCCTGGAGTTCTTCAAGAATTCCGGCTACGAAGCCCGCGGCCGTAAATTTAATCCGCTAAGTAAATAACAATTAAATACTTATATTATGCTTACTACAATTCTCGGTTATCTGGGCCTGGGTTTGGTACTGGCCCTTGCAGGTATTGGTTCGGCTATCGGGACCACCATTGCGGGCAACGCCGCCGAAGGCGCCCTCAAACGCAAACCGGAAGGTTCCGGTAACTACATGGTGCTAAGCGCCCTTCCCGCCACCCAGGGTATCTACGGCTTCGTAGCCTTCTTCATGCTCATGGGGAAAGTGGCCGAAGCTGGCGCCCTTGTCTTTGGCATCGGCGTTAGCGTGGGCCTGGTTTGCATGCTCTCGGCCATTCGCCAGGGCCAGGTATGCGCCAACGGCATTGTGGGCGTATCCCAGGGTCACGACGTGTTCACCAACACCCTCATCTACGCCGCTCTCCCGGAATTCTACGCCATTCTGGGCCTGGTTGGCGCCCTCATGCTGTAGGGGCCACTCCCCTCTCAGCTTATCCACAAAACGAGACAGATCAATCAGGTCTGTCTCGTTTTTATGTTTAGGCGTGACGAGACATCTATGGCCCTTAGTTTCAATTGGGCCAGGTGGGCCAAGTTTTTGGGCCAGGTAGGTTTTTGAGTGTACCACCTGGCCCATGGTTTTTGTAGTATATGCGCTGAGTGGCCGATTCGGCGGGCCAGGTGGGTAGCGTAAAATCCCACCTAGCCCAGGAGGCGGGCCACATCGCGAGGGGTGGCGTGGGGGCACAGCTTTAGGATATGGGCCTGGAGCCGTTCATAGGATTCCTGGGGGCTGTGTTTTACGGAAAGGCCATGGTCTTCCTGCGAAGCAGTGAAGCCCGCAAAGAAAGGCACTCCAGCGGCACTGTCAAAGAGAGCTTCCGGCTCACAGAAGGAGGAGAACTGCCAACCGTTGTAATGAAGGTCCGGGCCCCGGTATACGCGGGTGATGTCGCCGGTTACCACACGGCACTGCATCATGAGCCTGGTCATGAGGGCATCGGCCGGGCCTTTTTTGACGCCCAGCAGTCCCCGCACTTCCTTGATGCCAATACTGCCATTCTCCAGCAAATAGTTCAGTACCTGTTGTTCGGGGGCACTTGGCTGATACTTGGGTAAGGACTGCCTGTAGTTACGCAGTTCCCTGTACCACTGCACCGTGGCGAAAGCTGCCTTCCCGCCCAGAAGGAACTTCCCATAGGCAATGTCTCCGCTCTGAACGCAGGCAATCTTCCAGTCCCAGGGCGTGTACAGCAGGTTTTCCTGCGTATCGAACCAGTTCTCCCGAGGCGTCATCTCTTCGATGGAATAACCGGGAATAACATTCTCAAAAAAAGGCACTATACCCAGCTCCATTATGGTTTCTACCATAGCCTCGGGGCCGGTAACGCGGGGCGCAAGACCACTAACCTTATGACGGACAATAGACATGCTAGTATTCCCTTGGGCCAAAAATGTCGGTGCCGATGCGAACCATAGTGGCGCCGTGCTTTACGGCAATGGGCCAGTCCCCCGACATGCCGATGGACAATTGGTCGAAGCCCGGCAAGCACAAGGTCTTAATTCTATTAAACAGTGCCTCAATGCGCTCGAAATCCTGTTCCACCACCGCCATATCCTCGGTATTCGTCGCCATGCCCATCAGACCGCGGATTCTTACTCCCCCAACAGTGTCTCCAGGTGCAAAAAAAGCCTCATTTGCACTTGGAGATTCAATCTCATCGGAGGCGGGAAGGGTGGTTTGCGGCAAATCCATGGCCACCCTCGGCCGTGTAAGAGGGAGGGGCCCAATGAGCCGCGCTGACGCGGCGATTCTTGGGAGGGGTCGCGAAGCGACGGTTTGCCGCAAATTACCCTTCCCGGCGCAGATGGTAAGAATCTCCTCCTCGGTAAAGCCTGACTTCGTTTCTTCGGCGCCAAGATGAAGTTCCAGCAGCACATCTACCACGCGGTTATTGGCAACAGCCCAGGCCGAGATGGCTTCCAGCAGATGCAGGGAATCGACCGACTGCACCAGCGACACATACGGCAGCACCAGCTTGAGCTTGTTGGTTTGCAAGTGGCCGATGAAATGCCACTGGACGTCGGGCGGCATGAGCGGAACTTTGGCGGCCAGTTCCTGCGGGCGGCTTTCGGCAAAGATGCGCTGCCCTGCGGCATAGGCCTCCATGAGGCGCTCTACCGGGTGGAATTTGGAAACTGCCACCAGTTGTACCCCTGATGGCAGTTCCGATAAGATTTTTGTGAGGTTCTGCGGAATCAAGTTACCTCCGTTTTTGATTCTTCTGGGCTTCACGCTGCATCTTTTGGGCTTCTTCCAGGCGCTGCTGCCATTTGCTCTTGGGAGCGGGCTTGTTCTCGGCGGCTTTTACCTTGGCCACTATCTCTTCCGGATTTACCAGCCACTTGCGAATGACCCAGGTTTCCAGCATGGTAATGAGGTTGGAAAGCAGGTAGTAGTAGCTTAGGCCGGAAGACAAATTGTTACAGATGAAGAACATCATGATGGGCATCATGTACAGGCTCATGGCCTGCATCATCTTGGCATTGGGGTCGTTTCCGGCGGTTTGCTGCTGCATGGTAATCTTGGAGTAGAAGAACATGGAAACGGCCATGAGGAGGGCAAACAGACTGATATGGTCCATGCCCAGGATGCTGGTGCCCCAATGAATGACGTCGTCGTAGGCGCTAAGGTCTTCGGCCCACAGGAAATGCTGCTGACGAAGCTCGATGGAAGCCGGGAAGAAGCGGAACATGGCCCACAGGATGGGCATCTGGAGCAGCATGGGCAGGCAACCGCCCATGGCATTTACGCCCGCCTTCCGGTACAGCTCCATGGTCTCCTGCTGCTTCTTCATGGCATCCTCCTGCTTGGGATACTTGGCATTGATTTTCTCCACGAAAGGCTTGAGTGCCTGCATCTTGGCGCTGGAGGAGTAACTCTTATAGGCAAAAGGCAGCACCACAATCTTGATGAAGATGGTCATGAGGAGAATGATGAGGCCGAAATTGGCTATATACCGGTGCAACCAGTCGAAGAGCGGGATAATGACATATTTGGTAAATACGCCGATAATCTTACCGCCCAGCGGGATTACTTTTTCGTAGGCGTGGCCATAGGCCTTGAGCCCGCGGTAATTGTTGGGGCCGAAGTAGAACTCGAACGGAACCTCTATGCGACCCTCCGAGGGATTGATGGGGGCGCGCAGCTGGGCCGAGCAGTGCATGAGGTCGCTGCCGCCTTTGGGCAGGAAATCGATGGCAAACTCTCCGTAGCTGAAGTTACCCGGAGCGCGCATGATGGCGCTGAAGAACTGCTGCTGGAAAGCGAACCACTCGATATTGTTGTTAAAGCGTTTGTCTCCTTTGCGTCCGTTGCCAATATTGCCCGGCTTGTTATCCTCGGGGAAATAATAGTTGAGGCGGGAGTACTGGCTTTCGTTCTTCTGGCCTTTCTCCATGCGGGGAATAATGGCGTCAAAGTCTACGTCTATGCTGCCCACATTGCGGGGAATGAGATGGCCCATGCCCACCAGGGCTATGGTCTCGTTCACGGAATAGGAATCTGGGAGCAGGGTGTACTTTTGCTCTATATAGCCACCAGACCCAAAGGGCAGCCGCATGACCACCGTAGTGTCTGAGGAGGCCTCCGGGACATACTGGAAGTTGAATTTGCGGGTGTCGATGGCCGTGGGGGCATACACCACATATCCCAGCTGGGACTTTCCTTCCTGCAGCAAATACAGGGGCTCCTTATTGTAGGTGAGGTAGCCCTTTACCTGCACGGAGTAGGGCTGGGCGCCCATGGTGGTGAATACCACCTTGAGTTTCTCGTTTTCCAGGGTAACCTGCTGGGCCTCGGAGCGGGCGGCTGCATTAAGCAGGGAATCGGAATAAACAGGTGCAACTGCAGCGACTGGAGTCTCTGCGGCGGCATCGGCCGCGGCGGCAGCCTCCGGGTGCTGAGCCCTCCAGGCGCTGTCCAGTTGCCACTGGGCATAGGCCTCTGCGGCGGCAATGGAATCCAGCTGCGCTTGATAGGCCTGCTGTTTTTTAACCTGATGGCTCTGATACCCAAAGAAGCCCATCATGATGAGGGCTATGAGCACAAAGCCTATGATTGAATTCTTGTCCATGGGCTATTCCTCCTCCCGGCTTTCTTCGGCTTCCTTGGAACGAATCTGGGCCTTCAGGTCTTCCAATTTGGCTTTGGCGGCGTCTATGCGCTCCTGCATCTGGGCCTTCAGTTTTTCTGCGCCCTTGGAAAGGCCAAAGAAACCAATATTGTTCTCGTAGGTTTGGATTTCCTGCTGCAGCTGGTTGAACTGCTCCTTGAGACGGTCTTTCTCTGACAGGGGCCTACGCTCTCCGCCACGGGGGCTTCCCCCGCGCTCACGACGGGCGCCCCGGCCGCCAAAGTCCGGGAACTTGGCCTGCATGGCCTCACGGTAGGCGGCGTTAACGGCCTCTTTCTCCTTCATGGGCACAAAGCCAATGGCATTCCATTTTTCGGCGAAAGCCTTGGCAGCAGCGGCATCGGCGGCGGCATCGGCGGGAACGTAGGCCTTGATTTCTTCGATGAGGGCCTTCTTGGCCGACAGGTTGGCGGCAAAACTGCCCTGACCGGCAGGACGGTTATCGCGGGCGGTGAAGAAGGCATCGCAGGCGGCGCGGAAACGCTTCCAGATTTGCTCGCTCTTCTTGCGCGGGACGGCACCAATTTCCTTCCACTGCTTCTGGAGCTCGATGAGACGGTCTCCGGTGGCCTTCCAGTCTGTGCTGTCCTTGAGGGATTCGGCTTCCTCGATGATGGCCATCTTCTTGGCCAGATTATCGTTCATGCTGTCCTTGAACTCTGTGAAGGACGCACGCTTGCGCTCGAAGAATTGGTCGCAGGCGGCACGGAAGCGCTCATACACTTTCTGGTTCTCCTTGCGGGTGGCAAAGCCTATTTGACGCCAACGGGCCTGAATGGCTTCGATTTCCTTGCTAAGGGCGTTCCACTGCGTAGAAGACGTAATTTCCTTGGCGGCAATGGCCTCTACTTCCTCGCACAGGGCCTCCTTGGCCTTGAGGTTTTGGGCCTGCTGCTCCTTGAGGCCCTCGAAGTGGGCCTGGTAGCGCTTGTTAATGACCGAGGTGGCCGCGCGGAAACGCTCCCAAATGGCGTCCCGGAACTCCTTGGCCACGGGGCCCAGGTCTTTCCACTGCTCGTGCAGTTTCTGGAGCTCCTTGAAGGCTTCCACTACATCTTCTTCCTGCGAGAGGGATTCGGCCTGCTCACAGAAGGCGGTTTTGGCTTCCAGGTTTTTCTTGAAGTCCAGGTCCCTGAGTTCGCGGTTAATATCTACCAGGTCGTAGAATTTGGTTACATACAGCTGATAGGTGTCGTTCACGTCGCGGAAATGCTGCTGCGGAACGGGGCCGGCTTCGCGCCAGCGGTTCTGGATATCGCGGAACTTGGGGAAGGCGTCCTTCATGTCTCCGGGTTCTTCCACCAGGGCTTTGAGTTCCTCTATGATTTCCTGTTTTTTCTGGAGGTTCTCTTCCCGAAGGGCATCCTGCTCCTTATTATACTGGGCACGTTCCTTCTTGTAGTCCATGTACAGGCTCTTGAAACCGGCCTCTATGGCGGCAAAAGGGCTAACAGGACCGCTTTGCATGGGGACGGTGGCTTCAGCGTCCGGGGTATTTTCGTCGGGTTCCTCCACGGCGGCATCTTCGCCGGCTTCGGCCTTCTCTTTGGAAAGCCGTTTATAGAAAGCCGACTTGATGGCTTCGGCTTCCTTGGACCGCTTCATGCGGTCGGCGCTTTCTTTTAAATTCTGGAACAATTCCGAAAGCTCGGCCAGGGTTTTCTCGCCGTAGTTCACTACGGCTTCTTTCATTTGCTCGGCCACCTGGGCCACGGTTTCCTGTTCCTTAGGTTCTACATCTGCGGTTTCAAGGTCTACCGCAGGCTTCATTTCTTCGCTCATCTTACGAGGGGTTATAAGGTTAATATATTTTATATAGCTTACAAATGTAAGCATTTTTACCCAAAAACACTATCTTTGCAGGAGAAAAGACGCAACCTAAAATGCTTCGCATCGATATTATCTCTGTTGTTCCGGAACTTCTGGACAGCCCGTTAAGCTACTCCATCCCCGGCCGTGCCGTTAAAAAGGGCCTGGCCCAAATCCATATCCACGATTTAAGGAAGTATGGCCTGGGCTCCCGCCAAACCGTAGACGACTATTCCTACGGCGGAGACGCCGGCATGGTCATGATGGTAGAGCCTGTGTTCAACTGCATCAGGGACCTGCAGGCCCAGCGCCACTACGACGAGGTTATTTACATGGCCCCCGACGGAGAAATCCTGAACCAGGGAATAGCCAACGAGCTTTCCCTCAAAGAGAATATCATCATCCTGTGCGGCCACTACAAAGGCATTGACGAGCGCATCCGCGAGCATCTCATTACCCGGGAAATATCGGTGGGAGACTTTGTGGTTAGCGGCGGAGAAATCCCGGCCGCCCTCCTGGCCGACAGCATCATCCGCCTGGTTCCGGGCGTTCTCACCGACGAAACATCAGCCCTGAGCGACTCCTTCCAGGACGGCCTGGTATCCCCTCCCGTGTATACGCGTCCGGCCGAATTCAACGGCTGGAAGGTGCCCGATATTCTGCTTAGCGGCAACCCCAAACTCATTCAGGCCTGGCAAGACGAACAAGCCCTGGCCCGCACAAAGGAGCGCAGGCCAGGACTTCTTTCCGAGTAGCTGCTTTTATAGTTTTACGTGGAGCTCTCCCATTTGAACCCCCATCCAGCCCGACTGGACAATGGGGACCGGTTTGCCGTCCAGGTTTTTTACCATGGCCGGCTGGTCCAGGAAGGTATGGGAATGCCCGCCCACAATGAGGTTTATGTTGCGGGTAGCCGCCGCCAGGATGGGGTCTGTAATGTCTCCGGGGTTATGCTCCGTGTAGCCGATGTGCGTGAGGGCAATGACCATATCGCAGCTCTCATGCAGGAGATCGGCGTACTTTTGAACGGTGGGAATAACGTCAAAGGAGGGAATGCGGTTCACTACATCGCCGGAGAGCATATCCTTCAGGTTGCACAGCACGCCCACAACGCCTATCTTCTTGCCTGCTTTTTCAATGATCACATAGGGGCGGATATACTTCCCGGCCTCGAAGGGAGAAAAGTCGTAGTTGCACACCACTACGGGCATCTGCAGACCGCTTAGAAGCGTACCCAGCGCCTCTATGCCGTTGTCAAACTCGTGGTTGCCCAGCGTAACAACGTCGTATTGCATGGCATTGAGGCAGGCTACTTCTGTTTTGCCTTTAAGCTCTGTGAAATAGGAGGTTCCCTGGCAAAAATCGCCGGCATGCAGCAGCAGTACATGGTTGGGGCCGTCGGCCGATCGAACAGAATCTATATAGACGGCACGCTCCAGGGCGCCTCCCTGACCGGCCTCCTGTCCGGAGCGCTCCGGCTCCAGATGGCTGTGGGTGTCGTTCACGTGAATAATGGTAAGGGACTCGCCTTTCTTCTGGTTCCACTGAGTTCCCACGGTATAACCGGCCAGGGCCCCTATTAGGATGGCCAGGCCGCCAAGAATGGTAATGGTTGTCTTTTGCATGGCTTAATCCTCCTCCATGATAACGCGGCCGTCGGCGGCGGCATGAATCACTTCGCCGCGGGCCTCGCAGCCTTGCACATAATCCAGCATGATGTCTTTCAGGAGCACGTGTGTGAGCTCCACCGACTGGGCCAGGGCGCCAATGTTGATTTTGTCGCCGCCGTCCAGCAGGAAGTCGATGGTGGTTACGTTGTACAGTTTCTGAGGGTCGATGGGCTGCCCGCCCACGAGCGCGCTTTCCAGCTGGTGGTTTTTCACTTTGACACGCACGCCCGACACCGCCTGGAAGGCCTTGGTGCCCGAGAGCTGCTCCAGTAACTGCTGTAGCTGTTCCCCCTTCATGGTAACATAGCACATATAGTTCTTGAAGGGAAACATGGAACTTACGTCGTCCAGGGTAACCGCTCCCTGGGGCAGAGGGACGCGAATGCCGCCGAAGTTGGTAATGGCAAAGTCCATGGGCACCTTGAAGTACTTGGAGCCATAGGCACGAAGGGCGTCGGCGAAAAGATTGCCCAGCGGAAGATCCGGGTCTGTGCGAAGGTTCAGATACATGGCATCGGAGTGCCCTACCACCACTTTGAGCGGAGCCAGCGCAGGCTGCGCATCAATAAGGGCACGGCCCACTCCGGCAACAGAGCTGCCCAGGGGATAACTAACGCCCGCGGGGGAAACATAGGCGTCCGGGGTGAACACGCCCAGCGCCTCATTTACATTTTCCAGGGTTACCGAACGGGCACCTGCCCGGTGGCCGTCCATGGCCACCACTTTCCATTCCATGGAATGGGAGCCGACAGCCCGCACCGCCAGGAACACGCCGGTATATACCAGCGCAACGGCCAGGAACCAGCCCCAGAATGTTAATCTTGCCTTAGCCATTTCCAAAGGTCTTTAAAAGTAGACTTTTTACTATACATAAGGATGCCCACCTTGTAAATCTTGGCCGACGCCCATGCGCAGGCCACAAACGTGAGCACCAGCAGCCCAATGCTTAGGATAAGTTCCCAGGCAGCCACGCCAAAAGGAATGCGCGCCAGCATGACGATGGGGCTGGTGAAAGGAATCATGGAGAACCAGAACACCAGCTGGCTGTCGGGGGCCTTGAAGGCATACAGCGCCACAAAGAACCCAATCATGAGCGGAATGGTTACCGGAAGCTGCAACTGGGAAGAATCTCCTTCGTTTTCCACGCCACTGCCAATAGCGGCAAACAGCGAAGCATACAGCAGGTAACCAAACACGAAGAAGAACAGGAAGGCGATGCCTATCTGGACCAGATTAAGATTGCCCAGGGTGCTCATAATGACCTCCATGTCTCCCATTTCGGGCGTGGGAACGTTGGGCATATCCCCCACCATCTCTGTGGGAACCGGCTGGGGCGTATCCATAAGGCCCATCATCTTATCTTTGCCGATAATGCCAACGGCGGCGCCCAGCAGAACGCCGGTGAGCAGGATCCAGAGCAGGAACTGCGTGAGGGCCACCAGCGCCACGCCGATGATTTTGCCAAACATGAGCTCTGAGGCTTTGACGGAAGAAACCAGTACCTCTACCACACGGGAACTCTTTTCTTCAATGACCGAGCTCATGACCATGCCCGAGAACAGGGCGATAAACATGTAGATGGCCATGCCCAGTATCATGGAAAGGACCATGTAGATGCCGCTTTCGCTGATGCTTTCCTTGCCGCTCTCGTCTATGGTGTAGCTGCGCAGTTTTACGTTGGATTTAACGCCGGCCATGATTTCCTCCAGGTTCTCAATGCCATAGGAGGAAATTCTGTAGGCTTCCACGGCGTCGTTGATGCGGCCTTCGATCATGCTGCCGGTGTCCATGCCCAGCGGCTTGGCCGAGTAGGTGTCGGCCTTTACCGAACGGGTGGCGGGATCCAGCTCCGAGATGCACAGCAGCACATCGATGCCGGCGGCTTTCATGGAAGCTTTTAGGCTGTCGGTGTTTACCTCTGTTCCCAGGTCTATGTAATGGGTAACGTCGTTGTCCTCCAGGTAGGGCAGGCACAAGCCGCTGTGGTCTACCACCCCCACCTGCTTGGCCTCTTCCTTGGTGGCCATCATAATAACGGTGGGAAGGATGCAAACGGCGGCAAACAGCACCGGCGCCAGGAACGTGATGACAAGGAAACTTTTCTTCTTTACCTTATTGAGGTACTCACGTGAGATAATGATTCCTAATTTACTGATATTCATGGCCTATTCCTCCGTTACCAGTTTAATGAAGATGTCGTTCATGCGGGGAATCACTTCCTTGAAGGAGTGAAGGGTAACGCCCTGGCCGATAAGACCGGTGAGCGTGGCGTTCAGCTCCACGCGGGGCACCACCAGGGTGCGGCGGGAGAGCTCTTTATCGGTGTACTCAATTTCCACGTTGTCTTCCCCGTGCCGGCGACGAATCTCCTGGGTGCCGCCGCACACCACCAGCTTTCCCTTGTTGATGAGGGCAATGTTCTCGCACAGCTCCTCCACGCTTTCCATATTGTGGGTACTGAGGATAACGGTGGCGCCTTCTTCCTTGAGCCGAAGAATCTCTTTGCGGATAAGGTCTACGTTTACGGGGTCGAAGCCAGAGAAGGGCTCGTCCAGAATCATGAGCGAAGGCCTGTGCACCACGGTGGTAATGAACTGCACCTTCTGGGCCATGCCCTTGGACAGTTCCTCTACCTTCTTATTCCACCAATCCTGGATTTCGAAGCGCACGAACCACTGTTTTAGTTCGTAGGCGGCGTCGCGGGCGCTCATGCCTTTTAGCTGGGCCAGATACATGCATTGGTCTCCTACTTTCATCTTGCGGTACAGGCCGCGCTCTTCCGGGAGATAGCCAATGCGGGCAACATCGGCCTCTGTGATGGGATGCCCCTGGAAAAGGATTTGGCCCTCCGTGGCAATGGTGATGCGGTTGATGATGCGGATAAGGGTGCTCTTCCCCGCCCCGTTGGGCCCCAGCAGGCCGAAAATCTTGCCCTCCGGAATGTCCAGCGACACCTTGTCCAGCGCCACCTTGGGACCGAAGGTCTTACTTACATTTTTTGCTTCTATAATGGCCATAGATATGCTAACTATTCAAAATTCTTGTAACCAGCTCCAGCAGGAGGGCCGACGGCGAAGCCTCTCCGGCGTCCCCGCCCTTCCCTTTGTAGTCGTACTCGCACAGGAGGGAGATAACGGCCATGGTGCTGCCGATGGAATAATTGCGCACCGCGGCGTCGTACTCCTTAAGAAAATAGGGATTGACGCCCAGCACCCGGGCGGCATCGGGGGCCGAGGGACGCGTGGGCAGGAGGGCGTGATACTTAAGGATGCGCTGGAAGTGCGTAAAAAGCGGAGCCACGGCCATGGGCAGGGCAAAGCGGGGCGCCTCCCCTATGTGCGCGGCAATCCGGAGTGCATCGGCCGACTGCTTGTAGCTTAGGCATTTGGTGAGCTCAAAAATGCTGAACTGCCGGCTGATGCCCACGTTTTTCTCTATATCCTCTACCCTTATTGCCTTTATGCCTTCCGGCAGGTTCTTGAGCATTTTGTCCGTTTCAACGGCAATCTTGGCAAGGTCGGTTCCGGTTTGTTCGGCCAGAAGGCGCGCTGCCTCCGGGTGAATGTCCAGACCCCTGCCGGCATAGTAGGAGGCAATCCAGTTGGGCAGTTCATAGTCCCGCAGGGCGTTGGATTCTACCACCACACCCATTTTGAGGACGCTTTTGTAAAGGGCTTTGCGTTTGTCGGCCGATGCGCCATGCAGCAGCAGCACCAGCACGGTGCTGTCCAGGGGCTGCTGGCAGTAGATGGAAAGATCTTCCAGCGATTTCATTTGCTGGGCCTCCTTCACCACCACCAGCTGGCGGGATGCCATCATGGGGAAGCGGCGGGCGGCGGTGATAATGGTTTCGGCCGATACGTCGGCGCCGTAGCAAATGGTTTCGTTAAAGTCTTTTTCCCAGTCCTGGAGGCAGTTATCTATAATGGCCTGACACACCAGTTCCGGGTAATAGGGCTCCTCTCCCATTAACAGATAAACACACTTGAAGATGCCACTGCGGACATCTTCAAGTATGTTTTTCACTTGCCTGTCTGTTTCTATGTAGCTTTTTGCGGCAGCCACTACTTGGCAAATTTCTTTTCCTTGGCGCGGACAATTTTTTCCTTGAGGGCATCGGCCGCTTCTGTTACGGCTTCTTCGAAGGTGCGGGCCTGGCGCTCAATGACCAGTTCTTCGCCGGGAATATGGGTTTGCAGTTTTACGCTTTTGTTTTCTGCGTCTGGCAGGAGGGAAAGGGTGACATTAATGTCGCCCAGGTTGTCGAAGAACTTTTCCACCTTTCCAACTTTCTTCTCGATGTAGTCCAGCAGCTTCTCGTCTGCGTCGAACTTGAGGGACTTTACATTAATCATGTTTGTCTTCGTTTTTTGCCCGGGGATGGGCGTTCATGTATTGTGTCTTGAGCCGTTCCACGGAGTTGTGCGTGTACACCTGGGTTGCCGCAAGGGAACTGTGGCCCAGCATCTGTTTAATAGCATTGAGGTCTGCGCCCTGGTCCAAAAGGGCCGTTGCAAGGGAGTGCCTCAGAACATGGGGGGATTTCCTCCCGGTGATGCCGCTGCCGCCCAGTTCCTGTTTTACCGCCCGGTCTGCGAAGGCGGGATACAGCGCACCGCCTTTTTCCGTGACCAGGAGGGGGGCTTCCGGAGGCCGGGCACCCACCATGAAACTAGCTGCATGTAAATATAGTGAAATTTCTTGAATGAGCGAAGGAATAAGTGGAATTTCTCGCATTTTGTCGCCCTTTCCCAGGACCCGTAAAGTACTTCGGGCAAAGTCTACACTGTCGCAGCGCAGGCCGATGAGTTCGGCGCGGCGGATTCCGGTGCCGTACAGGAGGCTCACGATGAGCCTTCTGAGCCGACGGTTATACAGCTCCCGGGCCAGCTTATCCCCGGGATGCAGCGACAGCAGCAGCTGGAGCTCTTCCTCCCCCGCTCCATGGGCCGATTCCTGCAAATACTCGTCCAGGGACTTCCGGGTATAATACTCGGGCAGGCGCTTTTCCATTTTGGGGCGGCGCACGGCACGCACGGGATTGGAGGTTAGGACACCCTCTTTAATAAGGTATTGGCAGTACCCGCTGAGGGCGCTCATGTGCAGATGTACCGTACGGGGCTTGAGGCCGCGCTCAATGAGGTGCGCCTCGTATTCCCGTATGCGGGAAGGGAGGAGACTGGATTCCAGAGATGCTTCGCTTCGCTCAGAAAGGCAAAAAGCAGAGAAGTCCTTGAGGGCGTCGGCATACAGCGCCTGCGTTCGGGGCGAGTAGCGCCGCACGTCCCGGATATACGCGATATAGCTTTCCCTTGTCATTCTTTCGCATGCAGGCCCATTTCGGCAGCTTTTTCACGCATAAAGGCATCGGCGGCCTCGAAGGTATAGGGAATGATCCCGTCCAGGACAGCGTTTTTCACCATTTCCTTTAGCTGGCCGATGGTATTGCAGGGCGCAATGCCGAACAGCTGCATGATATAGTCGCCGGTGATGGGATTCTTCCAGTTGCGTAGCTCGTCTTTGGCTTCTACCTGGGCCATTTTGGCCTTCACCTGCTCGAAATTATGGCGCAGCCTGGCCACCTTCACGGGATTCTTGGAAGTGATGTCGGCGCTTACCAGCAGCATAAGATCGTCAATGTCCTCGCCGGCGTCGAACAGCAGGCGGCGCACGGCGCTGTCGGTTACTTCGTCATCGACCAGCGCGATGGGCCGCAGATGCAGGTTCACGAGCTTTTGCACATACTTCATTTTCTCGTTGAGGGGCATGCGCAGCTGCTCAAAGATTTTGGGAACCATGCGGGCGCCCACTACCTCGTGGCCATGGAAAGTCCATCCTTGGCCCGGGACATAGCGCTTGCTGGCGGGCTTGCCAATGTCGTGCAGGAGGGCCGCCCAATGCAGCCACAGGTTGGGCTCCCGGCCGGCCTCGGCCTCGAAGCGCACCACATTGTCCAGCACCTGCAGCGTATGGGTAAAGTTTTCCTTATGACCTTTCCCGTCTACAGTTTCTACGCCCTTGAGGCGGCTTAGCTCTGGCAGGAACTCTTTGAGCAGGCCGGTGTCTTCCAGCAGTTGGAACGCCATGGACGGATGCGCCGTTAGCAGCATCTTGTTCAGTTCCTCTACAATGCGCTCCCGGCTAAGGATTTGCAGACGGCCGGCCATTTCCCGCATGGCCTGAAGGGATTCCGGGACAATGGTAAACGGATGCTCCGGCGAGCTAAGGCGCGTAGCGAAACGAATGGCGCGCAGCATGCGAAGAGGGTCGTCCGAGAAGGTTTGCGAGGGCTCCAGCGGAGTTCGGATAATGCCGGAGGAAAGGTCCCTGATGCCGCCGAAAGGATCTACCAGGGCACCGTAGTCTTCTTCCTGGAGAGAGAAGGCCATGGCATTGATGGTGAAGTCCCGGCGCAGCTGGTCTTCTTCCAGGGTACCGTCTTCCACAATGGGTTTACGGGAGTCCCGCTGGTAGCTTTCCTTACGCGCGCCCACAAACTCCACCTCCATGCCGTGGTATTTGAGCATGGCGGTGCCAAAGTTACGGAAAACGCTTACCCGCGCACCGCACTTGGCGGCTACGGCCTGGGCCAGGGCAATGCCGCTTCCCTCTACCACTATATCTATGTCGTCGTTGGGATTTCCCAGAAAACAATCGCGCACATAACCACCTATAACGAAAGCCCGCACGCCCAGTTCCCTGGCCGTTCCGCTCACCAGTTTAAACACTGGATGAGATAGGTATTGCTGAGCTAACGTTTGCAAAGCATTTCCTCCCACTTTGGGGCCTCCTGAATGAATTCCCAGCCATCCCCGCTGCGCCCGAACATAAAGGTTTTGGCGCCGTTGGTAATGGCTATGTACGCTACGTCCAATTCGTTGTTGTAACGAAGGGCCTGGTCCACTACTGCCTGGTTAAGGGTTACTTCCGGGCGCTTGCATTCCACCACCATGAGCGGCCTGGCGCTACGGTCCCATACCACAATGTCGGCCCGGTACTGCTTGCCGGCATGGCTAATGGATACCTCCGATCCCATCATGTGCTCTGGCACGCCCATCCCCTGGTGCAGCACGGAAATAAACCACTGCCGCACGGCTTCTTCGGGGGTATTCCTTACGCTTTTGCGTCTTAAAGGGTCCCAGATGAATGCGTCCTGAACCATGACGCAAAGATAACCAAAATTATCGGGAATTATACTCTTCCAGGGCCGCCCGCAGGATTTCCAGCGAACGGGCCAGGTCTTCCTTTTTGAGGACGTAGGCCAGCCGCACCTGATTCTTCCCCATCCCGGGAGTACTGTAGAAGCCGGCGGCCGGGGCCATCATCACGGTTTCTTTGTTCAGGCGAAAACTGGTGAGCAGCCATCGGCAAAAATCTTCGGCATCTTCTACGGGCAGCGACGCCACAGTGTAAAAGGCGCCTTCGGGCATGGGAGAATACACGCCGGGAATGGCGTTAAGGCCGGCGATGAAGAAATCCCGGCGCGCTTTGTATTCCTCGAAACACTCGCGGGAGTACTCCTCCGTGCCTTCAATGGAAGCGGCCGCCACAATCTGGCCCAGGAGCGGAGGGCTAAGACGGGCCTGGCAGTATTTGAGCACGGTGTCCCGCACCTTCCGGTTCTTGGTAACCATCATGCCTATACGAATGCCGCATTCCGAGTAACGTTTGCTCACGGAATCTATCATGACCACATGCTCGGGGATGCCCAGCGCCAGGGCGCTGAGGAAGGGTTCCCCGGTGTACACAAACTCCCGGTACACTTCGTCGGAGAACAGATACAGGTTGTGCCGCAGCACAATTTCCTTTATTTGCTGCAGTTCCTGCGGCCGGTACAGATAACCGGTGGGATTGGAGGGATTGCACAGCAGCAGCGCTTTGGTGCGGGACGTTACGGCGGCGTCGAAGGCCTCCATGGGCGGCAGGGCAAAGCCGTCCTCGATGCGGGAAGTAACGGTTTTTACCACCACGCCGGCCGCCTGGGCAAAGGAAATGTAATTGGCATAACCGGGCTCCAGCATGAGTACCTCGTCGCCGGGATCCAGGCAGGCAAGGAAACTGAGCAGAATGGCCTCCGAACCGCCTGTAGTGATCACTATCTCGTCGGCTGACACATCCAGGCCAAAGCGGTTGTAGTAGCCCACCAGTTTGTTCCTTAGGCCGATATACCCTTCCGAGGGACTGTACTCCAGCGTTTTACGGTCTATCTGCTTTAGGGCATCCAGCGCCTTTTGCGGCGTAGGAAGGTCGGGCTGTCCAATATTGAGGTGATACACTTTTACGCCCTCCAATTTGGCCGCACGGGACAGGGGGGCAAGTTTACGGATGGGAGATGACGGCATTACAGCGCCGCGACGGGATATTTCGGGCATAGCTTAAAGAATTCCCAGCATGCGGCTGCGCACCAGGAGGGAGGCCCCGAAGGGAGCAGCCTTTTGCTTGAGTTGCGTAAGTTTAATAGTAGTATCCTGGTTGGCAATATTCAGTACATGACGCTTAATGGCCGTACGGATGGGCAGCATGAGATAATCGCCGGCAGCCACGGCCACTTTACCTCCAATGACCACCAGTTCGGGGTTAAAGATGTTGATAAGACCCGCCAGGCCCTTTCCCAGGTTGGTCCCAATTTTTTCCACGGTTTCGATGGCCAGGATGTCTTCGCTGCGGATGGCCGAAAAAATATCGTTCAGGTTCACCCGGCCGTTGGATTGGAACCTGGCCGCCAGCGAGGAGGCCCGTCCGGCCTTTAGCTGTTCTCCGATCATGCGCACAAGGGCCGATCCCGAGGCTTCCGTTTCCAGGCAGCCCACCTTGCCGCAGCGGCACATGCGACCGTTGTCCAGCAAAGGGAAATGGCCAAATTCGCCGCTGTAACCGGAGGTTCCGTAATATAGGTGGCCGTCCATAATCATGCCCATGCCCAGGCCCCAGCTCACGTTTACGAAGAGCATGTTTTTCTCTTTGAGGCCGCCCCCCAGATACTCGCCGTAGGTCATGGCGCGGGAGTCGTTTTCCAGGACCACGTGAATATTCAGGTCCTCGGCCAGAATGTCGCTGATGGGACGGGACGGGTCAAAGGAGTAGCTGTTGCTGTAGCCGGTAACGGGGTTCACGCGGCCGGGAATGCTCACCCCCAGGCCCATGATACGATTCCATTCCAAATTCTCTTTATCAATGTATTCGCGAATAGAGGAGGCCATCTGGTGCAGGGCCTGCTCGTTGGGTTCCATATGGAAGGGGATGTCGTCGCGGAAGGTGACCAGCCCGCCTTTGAAGTCTGTGACCGCCACACTGGCGTGGGTGTTACGGATATCCACCCCCAGGAAATACCCGGCGCCGGGATTGAGGCCGTAGATGGAAGGCCGGCGGCCGCCGGAAGTGCCCGACTTGCCCAAATCGATCATAAAGCCTTCGTCGATGAGTTCGCCGATGAGTTTGGTGGCGGTGGGAACAGAAGCGCCTATGGCTTCGCTGATAGCGGCAATACTGTGCTCTCCCTTTTCAATACAAAGGAACAGGATGGTCTTCTTGAGCAGGGAGTTCTTATTGTCTTTCTTTTCAAGGAAGGTTTCTCTCATGGCAAAAAGTTTTTCCGAGCATACAAAGATATATAAAATTTTTCAAAAACTACATGGTGGTTAATAATTATTTTCACAAAAATCAAATACGGAAAAAATGCGTATATTTGTGGCTGCTATGTTTGTGAAACTCAGAAACTGGTTCAGGGCATTCCGCCTGTCCCTGCGCATGAAGATGACCCTCTCGCTAAGTGCCATCGCCGTAGTGCTGCTCATGTCCAGCGTCATCTCCTTTGTAGAGTATCTGCACATGTCCAACTACGTTTCCGGGCTCATCTCCGAAGACATTCACCATATCCAGGTAACCCAGCGCCTCACCGACGCCGTAGACACTTACAACCTGCAAATTCTGGCCGTGATCGGCGACGAAAACCTGAACTCCCTGCCAGAGTTTGACCGCACCGCCTTCGTAAGCTACTGCGACTCCCTCAAGGAGGCTTTCGGCGGCGGCCGGGCCATCCCCATGGCCGATTCCGTGGTGTACGCCTATTCCGCCTACATGCTGGCCTCGCTGGAGCTGGAAGACGTCTTGGAATCCAATTTCATCAACACGCGGGACTGGTACTTTTCCCGCCTGCAACCCCTGTTCGGCCGGCTTCGCGGCTATCTGCAGGGCCTGAGCGAAACCATGTACGCAGAGCTAAAGCAGCACTCGGAGGAATTTGACAAAGGCTTTTACCGCAGTATCATTCCCAGCGCCGTAGCGGTATCCATGGGCATTGTGCTGGTATTCCTGCTCCTGTTCTACCTGCTGGCCTATTTTGTGAAACCCATCTACGGTATGCTGGATGCCATGAAGGCCTACTTATCCTACCGGCACCGCTACACGTATACCTTCGACCAGGGAGACCAACTGGGAGACCTTAATTCCCAGATTACAGAGCTCACGGAAGAAAACCGCCAGCTGCGCAAACGGCTTAACCAATGAACCTGAAGGTCATATCGCGCAATGTGGGCACCGCCCTGCTGGTGAGCGCCCTGTTCATGCTCCTGTCGGTATTTGTATCCCTCTCCGACGGCGGCGACAGCGCGCTGGGACCGCTCCTCATTAGTTTTACCATCACGTTCATGGTGGGCGTATTCCCGTTCATTTTCGTTCGGCGCACGCCCCAAATCAGCCTCAAGGACGGCTTTATGATTATTTTCCTGTCCTGGCTGCTTTCTTTCATCTTCGGCTCCCTGCCCTATGCCCTCTGGGGTGGGCCCTTCAACTACATCAACGCCTGGTTCGAGAGCGTTTCGGGCTTCACCACAACGGGAGCCACCATCCTGGAAGACATTGAGGGACTCCCCAGAAGTCTGGTGTTCTGGCGCTCTTCCACCCATTTCATCGGCGGCCTGGGCGTCGTGGTCTTCCTGTTGCTCATTATCCCCAACTCTTCTCCGGTGCGCCTCAGGCTCACCAATATGGAGCTTTCCTCCCTCTCCCGGGACGATTACCGCAGCCGCGCCAATAAAGCGGTCTATATTTTCGCCTGGGTGTATCTGGGCCTTTGCGCCGCCGCGTTCCTAAGCTTTTTCCTTGCCGGCATGCCGGTTTTTGATGCCATCTGCCATGCCTTCAGCGTTTGCGCTTCGGGCGGTTTTTCCTCCAGGAACCTTTCCGTCGGCTCCTTCGGCTCGCCGCTCATATCGGTGATTGCCATCGTTTTCATGTTTCTAGCCTCCGTCCATTTCGGGCTCATTTTCATTACGCTGGTGAGCCGCACCACCCGGCCGCTGCGCAATCCGGTGTTGCGTTTTTATGTGGTGTCGCTGGTGGTTATCTCGGTGGTTACCAGCATTTCCCTCAAGATGGATGGCCTGGATACCAGCTGGGGACAGGCTTTCCTGGACGGAACTTTCCATGTAGTGAGTTATGCCTCCACCACGGGCTGGGCCATCAGCGACAACGCCCACTGGCCCATGCTGGCCTGCCATATGCTCATCCTGGTAAGCATCGTGTGCGGCTGCGCGGGCTCTACTTCGGGCGGCATCAAGGTAGACCGCATGATGGTGCTGTTCAAGGCCATCCACATGCAAATCCAAAAGACGCTGTACCCTTCTTCCATCTTCGAGGTACGCATGGGCCGAAGAGTACTGCACGACGAAGAAATCTATCCCCAAATCCTTTACATTGCCCTCTTTGTCATGCTGGTAGGCGCCTCCTCCATCCTGTGCATGCTGCTGGGAGACCCTAATGGGCATGCACTCACCGGCTCGCTGGCCTCGCTGGCCAATGTGGGGCCTTCCTTGGGCAGCATAGGCTCCATGGGCAATTACAACGCAGAGCCATCGGCCATCAAGTTCATCTTCTCCATGGACATGTTCATGGGGCGCGTAGAGATTTACCCGGTCCTGGCCGTTGTTTCCAGCATCTTTAACCGCAAACACCAGGGACGCGCCTGATGGAGAGGAGTTCTTACCTCAGAGAGGCATTCCGGCGACGTTTTCCCTACGAGCCCACGCCCTGCCAAAACGCCCTTCTGGATGCGCTGGCAGCATTCTTTACCTCCGACGACGGAGATATCATGGTGGTAAACGGCTATGCCGGAACGGGAAAAACTACGGCCGTTGCCTGCGTGACGGATGTCTTGCAGGACCTCCAGGTCCCCTGCATCCTGCTGGCCCCTACCGGCCGTTCGGCCAAAGTGCTCAGCGCCTATGCCCACCGCAGCGCCAGCACCATTCACAAGCATATCTATCGGCAAAAATCTTTTGGCGCCGACGGCTACGGACAGTTTAGCCTCATGCCCAACAAAGCGCGGGGAGCCGTGTATATAGTAGATGAAGTATCCCTCATAGGAACGGGACAGGGAGACAGCGGTGCGCTCTTTGGATCGGGCAACTTGCTGGAAGACCTCATTGCCTTTGTACGGTCCGGGACAGAATGCCGGCTCATCCTCATGGGCGATGCCGCCCAGCTCCCTCCCGTTGGGCTGGAGGAATCCCCCGCCCTCTCGCGGGAGGTCATGGACGGCTTTGGGGGCGTGTGCTATGCCACCCTTTCCACAGTTGTGCGCCAGGCCGAGGGAAGCGGCATCCTGCAAAACGCCACCCGTCTTCGCAGCCTGCTTCCCTGCGAGAGCGGCATCCCGCTCAACGGTCTGGGCCTGCAGGTCTTTCCAGACGTAGAGCGCGTTACCGGAAGCGAGCTGCTGGAAACCCTCTCCGACGCCTATGAGCGCTTCGGCCCCGACGATGTAGCCGTGCTGTGCCGTTCCAATAAACGCGCCGGCCGATACAATGCCGGCATCCGCGCGCAGGTACTCTACCGCGAAGAAAGGCTGGTGCGCGGGGAAAAACTCATGGTGGTGAAAAACTGCTATCAGGCCAGCCTGAAAGGGGCCGATTTCATTGCCAACGGAGATGTAGCCACCCTGGTATGGATCAAGCACTTCGAAGAGCGATACGGGCTTCATTTTGCCGACGCCTGCCTGTCTTTCCCCGATTACGGAGAGCAGGAAGTGCAGATGAAAGTGCTGCTGGACACCCTGGAAAGCGACAGCCCCTCCCTTAGCTATGAGCAGTCCCAGGCGCTGTACCAGGGCGTATCGGCCGACTACGCGCACATTACCAATAAAAGGAAGCGCTACGAAGCCGTGCGCGAAGACCCTTTCTACAGCGCGCTGCAAATCAAGTATGCCCATGCCGTTACCTGCCACAAGGCGCAGGGCGGCCAGTGGCGCTGCGTGTTTATAGACAATCCGTTTTGGCAGGAAGTGCTGGTGCAGGAAGACCTGCGCTGGCTATACACCGCCCTCACCCGGGCCGTGGAAAAAGTGTATCTGGTAAATTTTAAAGACAGTTTATTCCAATGAAAAAAGCAATGCTCACCGTGGCCGTTCTGGTCTTTTCCCTGGGCCTGCAGGCGCAGGAGATTCCCTGGTACTGCAAATGGCTGGGAAACAAGGAAGTGGTGTTTTCCTATGACGGCTCCTACACCGATGGCTTTAGCTATACCGTTAACGGTAGGCTGGAGCGCAGCGTGCGCCGTGACGGTGTAAAGGCCCCGGAAAAGTATGCCAGTTTCCCGCTGGAACCAGCGGGCGCCGTGAACCTCACCTACAGCCCCGACTCTACCCGGCTGGCCTTCACGCGCGAGAATGACCTATGGGTGGCCGACATTGCTACCGGAGAAGAAAAACGCCTCACCTTCGACGGCTCCGAAACGGTCATGAACGGCTATGCCTCCTGGGTATACTATGAGGAAATCTTTGGCCGGCCGTCCAAGTACAGGGCCTTCTGGTGGAGCCCCGACAGCCAAAAGCTGGCTTTCTACCGCTTCGACGACACCCTGGTGCCCATGTTCCCCATCTACTCCCCCTTCGGCCAGGACGGCAGCCTTCGCCGCACCCATTATCCCAAGGCCGGGGAGCGCAACCCCGAGGTACGTATCGGCATGGCGCACATGGACGACGGACATATTGTCTGGGCCGATTTTCCCGAGCACGAAGACCAGTACTTCGGCATCCCTTTCTGGGGCGCCGACAGCCAAACTTTTTATGTGCCCCGGGAGCCCCGCATCCAGAATACGCTGGACCTGTATGCCGTCTCATCGGCCGACGGGGGTAAACAGGCCATCTACCACGAGCAGGTGCCCACCTGGCTTAACTGGATAGAGGGCATGCTGTTTGGAGAAAAAGGCCTGTACATGGTGCGGGACTTTGAAACCGGATGGCAGCAAATCTATTTCCTTAGCTACGACGGGAAGGAACTCAGGCGTCTTACCGACGGTCCCAACTGGCGCATCGAGCTGCTTCGGCTGCAAAAGGACGGCAGCGTGGTCTTTTTGTGCGAAAGAGACTCCCACGTGCGCAAGGCCCTTTATTCGGTTTCGCCCAAGGGCGTTATCACGCGCCTCACCAAACCGGAGCTGAACATTGCCCAGGCCAGTTTTTCCCCGGACGGGAAACATTTTGTAACGCGCTCTTCCAACCTTGAGACGCCCTGGCAGGTGTGCCTGCACGACCTTAAAGGCCACAGCCTGCCCATTGCTTCCCAAAAGCGCCCCGATGGCCCCGTTGGACAACTGGTTTCCATTACAGTAGACGGGCTGGAGCTGCCGGGGGTAATCTATTATCCGCAGGACTTTGACCCTGCCAAGCAGTATCCGGTACACGTAGACATTTACGGCGGCCCCGACACCCCCCTGGTACACGACCGCTGGGTAGCCCCTTCCCGCTACAGCTGGTATGCCCAAAACGGTATTATTGAGCTGGTGGCCGACTGCCGCGCCGCCGGTCACAACGGCCGGGCGGGCCTGGACGCCATTTACAAGCATCTGAATACCATCGAGGTGCACGACTTCATAGAGTGGGCCAAATGGCTGCAAAGCCTTCCGTATGTAAAAGGAGATAAAATAGGTGTAGAGGGATTCAGCTTTGGCGGTACCATGACCACGGCGCTGGTGGCTACGGCCCCGCTGTATTATCATTACGGCATTGCCGGCGGCGGCGTGTACGAATGGGCCCTTTATGACAGCCATTACACCGAGCGCTTCATGTCCACGCCACAGGACAACCCGGACGGCTACAGGGAAAGCGCCGTGCTGCAGCTGGTAAAAAGTTATCCTGTGAAGGAAGGCCACGCCGACGGCAGCGTGATGCTCAAGCTCACCCACGGCACCGGCGACGACAACGTGCACTTCCAGAACACGCTGCAACTGGTAGATGTGCTGCAGCAAATGGGGGCCGCCTTCGAACTCATGGTGTATCCCGACGGCATGCACGGCTATCGCGGCTACCAGGGAGCACACTTCCAGGAAGCCAACCGCAGTTTCTGGTTAAAGTATCTGAAAGATTAGGTGTACAGGCCGCCGTTCACAGAGATTACTTCTCCGTTCACGTAGGAAGCTTCCGGTGAAGCCAGGAAGCCCACAACGGCCGCCACTTCGGCGGGTTCGCCAAAACGGCCGGCCGGGATGTCCTTCTTCAGGGTGGCTTCGTCCAGGCCTTCCACCATGTCGGTTCTTATAAAGCCGGGGGCTACCGTATTCACGGTCACCTTCTTACGGGCCACCTCCTGCGCCAACGCTTTAGCGGCGGCTATCATGCCGCCCTTGGTGGCCGAATAGTTGGTTTGGCCGGGCAGGCCTTTGATACCGCTCAGGGAAGCCATGTTAATGATGCGCCCAAACTTATGCAGCAGCATGGGCTGCAGCACGGCACGGGTAACGGTATACCAGCCGTTAAGGTTGGTGTTCAGCACCTGTTGCCATTCCTGCGGCTCCATCCAAATGAGCAGGTTGTCTTTCCTAATGCCGGCGTTGTTCACCAGCACCTCTATGTATTCCTCCGGGTGGGCCGCCTGCCAGCCTTCGATGGCGGCTTTCACGGCTTCGGGATTGCCCACGTCAAACTTCAGGAGTTCTCCCTGGCCTTCTATAAGGGACAGGGTTTCCTGCGCGGCGGACTCGTTGGACACGTAGTTGATGAGGACCTGATAGCCCATCTGGTGCAGTTTCTGGCAAACGGCCCGGCCGATGCCCCGGCTGCCGCCGGTAACTAACGCATATTTCATAGTGGTATGGCTTTACAAGTGTTGAAGGCGCTCACGGTGGTGCCCAGAATGCCGTGCAGGCCTATCCCCTGTCCGGTTAAATAGAGCCAGGGAATGGGGGTTTGCGGCGGCAGGTAGTCTATGGCCGAGTTCTTCTGGAAACCGTATCCGGGCGCTTTTTGAGTAAAATAATCCTTTACGGAAAGGCCGGGAAGGCGCTCCGAAGCCCTGCGCAGCATGTCCTCGGGGTTCCCCTCCCCAAAGCAAATAAGGTCCAGGATGCCCGTCTCCTGCTCGGCGAAATGCAGCATGAGCGTCTGGTCCAGGAAAATGGCACCGCTTTGCCAGGGCACGCAGCCCTGTTGAAGCAGGCAGTGCACAATGAAAAAACCGGGGCCTTCCTTAAGCTTATCCATGCGGCGTAGGTAGGAAGGCCGCATATGGTCTTTCAGAAGACTCATGGTGAGCCGGGGAGAGAGGGCCGACACTATTACGTTAGCGCTAAAGCTGCGCCCGTCTTCGCACAGGACTGTTTGGTTTTCTATGGCCGCCACGCGGGCGCCATAACGGACATCCAGGTCCCGGGCCAGCTCCTGGGCAAGTGCAGCGCCGCCGCCATGGAGGCGCCAGACGCTTTGGCTGTAGGGTTTAAGAACATGGTCCCGTTCCAAGTCTGAGCCGGCGTTGAGCCTTAGGAAGGGGTAACCTTCATCGGCGCCGGCCCGGTACCAGGGAAGGTGCATGAGGTCCAGCTTACGAAAAAGGATTTCCAGGGGTTCTCCCGGGCCCAGGCCGCCCACGGAATGGAAGCCTTGTTCACAGGGAATGCCGTTCCACAGGATGGGAGCCAGCAGACCGCCAGGCCTTTCCTGGGCTTCCAGGATGGTGACGCTGTGGCCGCGGCGGCCAAGAAGCCGGCCGCACACCAGGCCCCCCAGCCCGGCTCCCAGAATGAGGACACTAGCGGGCATTCCTTACGATAAGGGTAGAATTGGTTCCGCCAAAGCCGAAGGAGTTGGAAAGGAAGGTATCGAAGTGCGTCTGGATGGTTTGAGCGGGAATGAGCAGGTGGCAGGAATCTTCGTCGGGGTTTTCGAAGTTAATATTGCCCGCAATGAAATCGTTCTGCATCATGAGGATGGAGTAAATGACCTCTGAGGCGCCTGCCATCCACATCTCGTGACCAGTTTGACTTTTGGTGGAGGTAACCGGAATGGTTTTTTCTCCCAGGACGCGATACAGGGCCTTGGCTTCGTTGGCGTCGCCCACATGCGTAGAAGTGGCGTGAGCGTTCACATAGCCAATTTCCTTGAGGTCCACGCCGGCGCGGCGGATGGCCATTTCCAGCGAACGGGCGGGGCCGTCTACGTTGGGCGATGAAATGTGGTCTCCGTTGGCGCTGAATCCATACCCCAGTACCTCGGCAATAATGGGGGCGCCGCGCTTTATGGCATGCTCGTAGCTTTCCAGGATAACGGTAGCGGCACCGCCGCCGGGCACCAGGCCGTCACGGTCGCGGTCGAAGGGGCGGCTGGCTTTTTCGGGGGCGTCTTCCCGGGTAGAGAAGGCCGATATGCCGTCGAAGGATCCGGTGGCTGCCATATTCACTTCCTGCGCACCGCCGCACACCACCATTTCCTGCAGGCCGTTCTGGATGAGCAGGGCGCCCAGACCAATGGCATGGGAACCGCTGGCACAGGCACCGGAAACGGTGAGGTTAATGCCTTTGAGGTGGAAAATAACCCCCAGGTTCATGGTAACGGTAGAGTTCATGCTTTGGAAGATGGCGCCGCTGCCACACAGCATGGTGTCGTGTTTTTCTATGATTTTGGCCACCGACTTGTACACGGCGTCGGCGGTGCTGTCGTTGCCATACAGAAGGCCCACCTCGTGGGCGTCCAGGTATTCCTGGTCCACGCCGGCCTGCTTTAGGGCATCGCGGGTGGCGCAATAGGCGTAAAGGGCAGGTTCGGGCATGTAGGCGCGCTGGGCGCGGGGAAGCTCTTTTTTAAGGTCTGGTTGAGGAACAATGGACGTGAGCCCCGAGCGGAAGCCCATTTCTTTGCGAACGGGATCCAGGATAATACCCGATTTCCCCGCATACAGCGAGTCCCTCACTTCTTCTAAGGTGGTGCCCAGGCAGGACCAAATTCCCATGCCTGTTATAACTACTCTATTCATCGTTATCTATTTAACCTGCAAATTTATAAAATTATTCTGAGAGTTCAAGCCACCTTAGCTCGGCCGCATCCAGTTCTTCCTGCAGGGCGCCATAGCGGGCCGACGCCTCTTGCAGCTCCTGCGGCTGCAGCAAGCCGGAAGACAGCTTTTCCTCCAGCTGCGCTTTTTCGGCCTCCAGAAGGGGCAAACGCTCCTCCAGGGCCTTGAGCTCCTGCTGTTCTTTCCAGGACAGCTTTTTGGGCGCGGCCGTTTTTTGCTTCACGGGAGCGGGGGCATCCGGCTGCTTTGCCTTGGCTTTCTGCTCGGCCTGATAATCCTTGATAAAGCTGCGGTACTCTGTGTAATTGCCCACAAAGTCCTTTACCACACCGTTCCCGCAAAACACAAAAAGATGATCGCACAGGCGGTCCAGGAAATGACGGTCGTGGGACACGATGAGGAGGGAGCCCTTGTATTCCAGCAAATACTCTTCCAGCACTTCCAGAGTTACAATGTCAAGGTCGTTGGTGGGCTCGTCCAGAATGAGGAAGTTGGGCTGCTGCATAAGGATGGTAAGAAGATACAGACGCCTTCTTTCCCCGCCTGAAAGGCGCTCCACCGGGCTTTGCAGCATATCGTGCGGAAACAGGAAGCGGCTCAGGAGATGGGTGTCGTTTACGGTTTCCAGTACGGTTTGGCCGGGCTTGAACTGCATGCCGCTCTGGTGATAATACCCTATTCTGAGAGACTCTCCAGGGTCTATGATGCCTTCCAGCGTGCCCCCCATTTCGGGACGCCAGCCTCCGGTGAGGAGGTTCAGGAAAGTGGTTTTTCCAGAAGCATTAGGGCCCACAATGCCCACCCTTTCATAGCGCTGGAAATTGTAGGAAAAGTCCTTTAGGTAGCACTGCTGCTCCCACCAGAAACTTACGCCTTTGCAATGAATGACCTTATTGCCCAGATAGGTGGTCTTTACCTGAGTTTCGCTCAGGTCCACTTTTTTCTGCACATAGCTGTCGTCGGCCCGCTCTTTTATTTCCCAAAAGGCCTGCTTGCGGTATTTGGCTTTGCCGGTGCGGGCGCAGGGACTGGCATGCATCCATTCCAGTTCTCGCCGGTACAGGTTGCGCACTTTCTCGGTTTCGGCGTTGTAATTGTCTATGCGCTCCTGGCGTTTTTCCAGGAAATGCATGTAATTGCCCCGGTAAATATAAATGTTGCCACGGTCCAGTTCCATGACGGTGTTGCACACGCGGTCCAGGAAGTAACGGTCGTGCGTTACCATGAAAAGGGTGCAGCGGGAATGCTTCAGGTGGCCCTCCAGAAACTCGATGGCATCGATGTCCAGGTGGTTGGTGGGCTCGTCCATAATGTAGAAGTCGGCCTCGCTGGCAAGCATCTGGGTAAGGGCCACCCGCTTCACTTCCCCGCCCGACAGCTCCTGCATGGTTTTTTCCGGATTAGTTAGGCCAAACTGGTCCAGCAGCTGACGCACCCTTAACTCATATTGCCACAGATGGTCCTGGTCCAGGTTGGCGGTCCACTCATGGGAACTGTCCATGATTTGCCGAAAGATGCTTTTTCCGGGGTCGTAGGCGTACTCCTGCTCCAGGAAGGCAATGCGAATGTCTTTGAGGAAGAGCACCTTTCCCCCGCTGTCACTGCTGTCCTTCCCTGCCAGGATTCTCAGGAGCGACGTTTTGCCGGTGCCGTTGGGCGCAATGAGGGCCACTTTGTCGCCTTCATTGATGTTGAAGTCTATATGGTCGAAGAGTACTTTGGGACCGTAACTCTTGGAAATATTCTCTATTTGCAGGTAACTGGCCATGGTAAGCGCAAAGATACTGCTTTTTGCTTTGCCGTGAATAGAAAAAGTTCGCCGATTGTGAAAGCCGCCGTAAAAAGTAGTATCTTTGTGCCATCATGCGAGACACTTTACGGCAATTCATAGAATCGGAGGTTCTTCCGCAGTACGCGGCATTTGACGCTGCGCACAGGGAAGACCATGCCCGGGCGGTGATAGCTCGCGCCTTGGAAATGGGCAAGGCCTATGACATAGACCCCGAGATGCTGTATGTAGCCGCCGCCTGCCACGACCTTGGCCTGTCCGTAGACCGCGCCACGCATCATCTGGAAAGCGGCCGCATCATTCGCTCCATGAAGGAGTTAGGGACGTGGTTTAGCCCGGAGCAAATAGAGTGCATGGCCCAGGCGGCCGAAGATCACAGGGCGTCGGCGCAAACCCAGCCCCGCAGCATTTATGGCCGGCTGGTTGCCGAAGCCGACCGCATGATAGAGCCCCAGACGATTATCCGTCGCACGGTACAGTTCGGCCTTTCCCATTATCCGGAGCTGGACCGGGAAGGCCACTGGCAGCGCACCCTGGAGCATTTGCAGGAAAAATATGCCGAAGGAGGTTACCTGAAGCTGCTCATCCCCGGCTCCCCCAACGAGGAGCCGCTGCAAAAGCTGCGGGAAATTATTGCCGACCCTTCGCAGCTGCGTCCCCTTTTTGACCGCTGCTACAATGCCCACATCAAAGTGTGCGTTGGGCTATCCGGAGGGGTAGATTCATCGGTGGCCGCCTGGCTCCTAAAGCAGCAGGGCTACGACGTCTTTGCCATGTTCATGCAAAACTGGTCCGACGCCTCCAGCACCCTTCACGGCGACTGCGAATGGGAAGAAGACCGCTTTGTGGCCGAGCTTGTGGCCCGAAAAATCGGCATTCCTTTCTACTTCGTAGACCTTAGCAAGCAGTACCGTCAGCGTGTGGTAGACTACATGTTTGAGGAGTATGCCAGGGGCCGCACGCCCAACCCGGACGTACTGTGCAACCGCGAAATTAAATTCGACGCCTTCCTGCAGGTGGCGCTCAAATATGGCGCCCAGTATGTGGCCACCGGTCATTACTGTCGCAAAGAAGTGCTCCCTGGCGGAATGTGCCGCATTCTGGAGGGCGCCGACCCCAACAAAGACCAAACCTATTTCCTTTGCCAGCTCACCCAGACGCAGCTTTCCAAGGCCCTGTTCCCCATTGGAGGCCTTGTGAAGCCGGAAGTGCGGCGCCTGGCCAAGGAAGCCGATCTTCCATCGGCCGAAAAAAAGGACTCCCAGGGCATCTGCTTTGTGGGGAAAGTTGATCTTCCCACTTTTTTGCAGCAAAAGCTCCAGTCGGTGGAAGGAGATGTCGTTGAAGTATTTGACGCCTACTACCTAAAGGATAGCTTATACCTATGGCAGCAGGAAACCCTTGGCGCTTTGCTCAGGCCCGGCGCCAACGTAGACCGCACGGTGCATTATGCCCCGGAAGAGAAGATTCTAACCCGCGACGGCGCACCGCTGGGAGAGAGCCCCTACCGGGAGGAGGCCATCGCCGCCCTTTCCGACGAAGACCTCATGAGGCTGGCTTCGCCCATCACTTACGACATTTGCTTCGAGACCGAAACCTACCGCAGCGGCAAACACCACATTAAGAAAACCCGCTACAAGGACAACCCCTTCGGCCGCATTGTGGGCCGTCACGAAGGCGCTCAGTTCTATACTATCGGCCAGCGAAAAGGCCTGGGCATTGGCGGGCACTCGGAACCGGTGTTTGTCATTGCCACAGACACAGAGGCCAACCGCGTGTATGTAGGAGAAGGCCACAGCCACAAGGGCCTTAGCCGCTTCTGCCTGCGGGTAGCCCCAGAGGAGATTCACTGGATTCGCCCCAACCTTGCCATGCAGCCCGGGGAGATACGCCGCTACCGCGTGCGCATTCGCTATCGGCAACCGCTCCAGAGCGCCACGCTCATCCAGCGCGAGGCTGGCCTTTTCATCCTCTTCGACGCCCCCCAGCGCGGCATCTCCCCCGGCCAGTTTGCCGTCTGGTACGACGGAGAGGAGATGCTTGGCAGTGGGGTTATCTAACTAACCTTCAATGAGTTACAGAAATCTCATCCGGCTTTTTGCCGCATGAAATATCAGCAACTCGCTCAGTATCAGAAACTTACGCATTTGGCATATAGATGGATTTTCTACTGAACCACTGCACAGACGCCCACTGGAACATGGCGCACGACGAATTCCTGCTGGAACAGGTTCCCGGCATGGTTTTTTGCCTGTGGCAGAATGCTCCGGCGGTCATTGTAGGGCAGAATCAAAGCGTTTATGCCGAGGTGAACCTCCCGTATCTGAAGGAGCACGGCATTGCGCTGGCCCGGCGGGTAACCGGAGGAGGGGCTGTGTACCACGACCTGGGAAACCTGAATTACTCTATTGCCGGCCCTATGGACCTCATGGAAAACGCCTTAGATCTTGTGCCAGAGGCATTAAGGCAACTGGGAGCGCCCGTTCAGCGCAGTGGCCGAAACGACCTTCTGGTCGATGGCCGAAAATGTTCCGGCTATGCCAAGCGGCTTAGCAAAAGCCGCATGATGATTCACGGAACCCTCATGTGGGACGTTGAACTGGAGAACCTTACCCAGGCCCTGGCCACTCCGGGCAGCAAACTGGAGGCGGCCGGCATTGCGTCGGTGCGCAGCCGGGTGGCCAACCTTCGCACTTACCTTCCGCAGTTCCCCACCCTTGAAGCCTTTAGGGATGCGCTGCAGGAGGCGCTGGCTCAGGGCGGGAAGGCCATTACGCTAACGCCGGGGCAGTTAGCCGCCATTGACCGGCTGGCCGATGAAAAATTCCGCACCTGGGAGTGGATCTATGGGCATTCGCCGGAATCGGCGCATCAAAAGAGCATGAAGTTTCCCTGCGGTACCGTCACGGTTCATTATACCTTAAAGCACGGTGTCCTGGACTCGCTCTCTTTCAGCGGCGATTTTCTGGGCAACCGCCCGGCCGAGCAGCTGGCGCAGCAACTCATCGGCCAGCCACTCAGCGCCGTGGCTTCCGTGGCCCCCGGGGATTATTTTGACGGGATGAGCCCGGAGGATTTTCTAAGCCTATTTTCTTGACAGGGACCTTCTTCCCTGAGACTCCAGGTAACGAATGAGGAGTTCCGGACGGTCGGTTTGGAACATGCTCACGCCAAGGTCCAGATATGGCTTGTACACCTCTCCGGGGTTGGCGGCCTGGTAGGCGGCATCGTCGTCGTGGCCCGAGCCGCCACACAGACTGGCCCAAATGGTATTGACCCAAATTCGGGCGCCTTGCTCCCGGATTTGCCGGCAGGCCTGGGGGAAGGCATCGTCTTCACTGCTTTGCCAGCACACTTCGTAGGCCAGCGGTACTACGCCCTGTGTCATATAGGAGGCAAACAGCTTTTTCCCCTTTTCTTTCTGGATATCTACTATGGGCATATACATCATATTGTGCGGGTGGGCCGCTTCGTTGGCCGCCACGGTTTCTATGGATTTTTTCCCTTTAATGAGCACTTGATCTGTTACGCCCAGTTCTTCTGTAAGGGCCAGGACAGCGTCGTAGTAGTCATAGCCCTTGTCTATGTTTACGCAAATGCGGTCCTTGGTGCAAAGCAGCGCTTCCCGCAGCGTGGGCATCCGCAGCGTGTCGATGGCGGCTGCCTGGTGCATGCGATTCAGGCTCAGGGACTTAATCTCTTTTAGGGTGAGGTCGCACACTTTGGCGCTCTTTCCTGGCTGGTCCTTGAACACCCGGCTAAAGTTGGTGGTGCGAAGGACATTGGGGTCGTGGCAAAGCACCAGGGCCGAATCGGCCGTCATGCGCACGTCCACTTCCACTATATCGGCGCCCATGGCAATGACGCTTTCGATGGCGGGGATGGAGTTCTCCGGCCAGTTGCGCCAATCGCCGCGATGGCAGGCCACAATGACATAGGAGGAAGATGGATTATGTATCTCTTCTACAATACTTTGTGCTCTGTTGGGCTGCCCATTTCCCACCGCGCAGAAAGCAAGAAGGGCCAGTGTTAGAATGAGTAAACGTTTCATGTGTAAATGCTTTTTGAGCTCCAGGTGTTTGGATTCATAAAGATACATACTATTTTTGTATTATGATGCAAAAAAGCCTGTACATCCTACTCCTATTACTGTCCGTTTTTTCCTGTAACACCCGAAGAACTACGGTAGCGGAGGAGCCCGCCGCAACCGCCGCTCAAGATACCGTTTACCCGCTGGGGTTCTGCACAGATTCATTCCGTGTGGTAGCGGGCAGCATTCAGTCGGGAGAGAATTTCGTGAGCTGGATGATGCGCATGGGAGTAAGCCGGGAGAAGGCGCTTCGACTCACGCAGGCGTGCGCCGATACCCTTTTCGACGTTCGCAAATTGCGCGCGGGAAACACCTGGAAGGCCTATTTCGGCACAGATGGCGCCCCAGCCTATGTGGTGTACGACAACAGCAAAACCCGCCTCACTGTCTTTAGCTGCGCCGATTCCCTGGCGGTGTGGCGGCACGAAAGGCCGGTCCAGATTCTGGTTAAATCGGCCGATATCACCATCTCGTCCTCGCTCTGGAACGACATGGTTGCCGCTGGCGCCTCACCGCAGCTCATCGCCGACCTCTCCGACATCTACGCCTGGACGGTCGATTTCTTCGGCCTGCAAAAGGGCGACCGCTTCCGCATTCTGTACAGCGAAAAATTCAGCGACGGGGAGTCTGTTGGCATTGAGCGCATCAGCTATGCCGAATTCTTAAGGGACGGCGTCTGCCTTCCTGCTATCTATTTCGATCAGGGAGATAATGGAAATGCCTATTGGAACGAAAAAGGCGAGAGCATGCGCAAGGCCTTCCTCAAAGCACCGCTCAAGTTCACGCGTATCTCCTCCGGTTACTCCCTGCACCGCCTGCATCCCGTACACGGAACGGTGAGGCCCCATACCGGAGTCGATTATGCCGCCCCCACAGGTACGCCGGTCATGAGTATCGGCGACGGCACTGTTCTCAGCGCCGGATGGGGCAGCGGCGGGGCCGGTAACACGGTGAAAATCAGGCACAACTCCGTGTACACCACCGCCTATCTGCACCTTTCCAAAATGGCGGTCAAAGCCGGGCAGCGCGTGCATCAGGGACAGGTGATTGGCTACGTGGGCATGACGGGTACCGCCACCGGCCCCCACTTGGACTTCCGCGTATGGAAAAACGGTTCGCCCGTGAACCCGCTCAAACTGGAATCCCCTCCCGCCGAGCCCATTCGGCCGGAAAACCTGGCAGCCCTGGACTCTGTCTCCACCCAGCGCGCACGTCTGCTGAGTGCACAGGTGGCAGGTACTGTCGTTGTTCAACCTTAACCCGCCTGGCCGCCTAGCAGCTGGCAGCCTGGCATCTGGCCGCCTGGCCCTGGCGCGTAACCATTTATCATTGAGCACATTACGCAAACTAGGGTGCACCTGGATGTGCACCCTAATTTCTACAAAACGCTAACTATCAGCAACATATGCGACAGAGGAAGGTCGGCGGGGAGAGGGATGTGCCGGAGGGAATTGGTACTGCGCACTTTACATTTAGGCCCTATTTTGTCAAGTGCCGCGTACCTAGGGCCCCGCTTGGTGAACAAAATGATGCCTTTTTGTACAGTGAACCGTACCTGTGACAGATGCATGGCCGTCCAAAGCCAGGGCGTCAAGCAAAAACGCTTCAAAATGTTGTACTGGTGGCTCTTATTCAATGTCCAGATGATGGGCGATTACGTGATTGTTAGTTAGATGGCGAACCAGGTATATGGTTTCGCCATCCACTTCATGCACACTGTAGAAGACGTACCACACCGTTTGTTTATTTCTGGGGAAGGCAGAGTAGAATAGGTCTGTTCCATAGCGCTCAAAATAAGCTGGAGCACCTTTCTTGACCTTTATGGGCAGATGGGTGTGGATATCACGGAACAACTGCTCAGAATACTCTTGCGCAGTATCCCTAAAACCGAGGTATCCTTTATCATAAAGGATCTCGGCTAATTCAAGAAAATGTTCGACTACTTCTGGAAGGAATAATACTTTCATATTAAGGCCGTCTTCTCCGCTTCTTTCCTCGCAAACATCTCATTCAAACCCTCGCGGACACGGTCTATCACATCGTCAACAGTGATGGCACGGGCCAAGTCTGCATCCGGTGCATTGTGTTGGGCAACTAGTACAAAGGATTCATTTTTCCCTCGTTGAATGATAACACGCTCATTCTTTGCTGTGTCAAGGTACTTTTTCATATTGTTGCGGAACTCCGCAGAACTTATGACCACCATAATACGCGTACATTATAATGTACAAATTTATAAAGAAATCTCTGATTGAGCAAACAATCAACAACAATTAATCTCGCATAGTTTGTTCCGGCCGTACTTGAGCAAGCTTTTCTCCAAGAAATTACGAAAACTGTCGTCTCTCCCAAAAGGGTCGGCGGGGAGAGGGCGCACCTTCGGTCAGCTGTCAAAAAAGGGACGGCATCGCTCGCTTTGCGTCCAACTCCTCCTCATAGCCCCGCCTTCGGCGTGTCTAACGTCGTCGAACAAGTTCCGCAATCCCGCTATCGCGGGACCGCTCGCTGCATCGGCCCTCGCGCGCACCCTTTTTTGCCAATTCCCTCCGGCACATCCCTCTCCCCGCCGACCTTTGAAGCGCGACAAGGCCCATTTGGACGACAGTTTAATCAACTGACAATCAGGATGTTATGAAAATTCGATCCGGCAAAAAGCCGGATGAAATATCTGCAACTTGCTCAGAATAAGCCACTTAGCGAAACGCCACTTCAGCGCGGCGTTGGAAACGAGAACTATGATAAGTAATCAACTGAAACACAGCCAATTACGCAACTACCGGTGCACATCCAGGTGCACCCGAAAGTACGCAACGCGCTGATTACCAGCAATATACAGATCATGGCATCACAGAGAATTGCTGCTTAAGAAAATGCAAAACAACCGGGTTTTGGGTATAATTGACAAAAATGGTTGGTAACCTTGACATTTATGGTTGGTGTCAAGGTTACTTTTTCTTCTTTTCATCGTTGAAGAAAAGGTACCATTTTATGAAGTTGTCAATCCTTGATTCGGCGAG
>Ga0265300_10000035_pt1 | contig 180070 bp, 194 predicted proteins | sample AusTroGonzalo_MG_FD_193482 | JGI IMG/M metagenome (GOLD analysis project Ga0265300, IMG submission 193482) | Bovine rumen microbial communities from tropical cattle in Woodstock, Queensland, Australia - Gonzalo_03 | ecosystem: Host-associated > Mammals > Digestive system > Stomach > Rumen ... | reverse complement strand
CTTATTCTCAAATCTCAACTAAAGAATTCTAATCTAAGGATTTAACTAAAGATCTATGATACCCCCTATTCAATACCCACAGTCAGAATGGATGCCACCGGGAGCTGGTGAAGTAAGTCAGCTTATGATGGCTAATGCAGGAAGTAGTGCCTATCAGGCTACTTGGGGATACGGTGACGTTTTAGGTCATTATCTTAATACTAATGCTATATTGCCCGCGGGGTATACCCGTAAACAATATAACGAGGAACGAGCTATGGCAGCGCAGGAAATGCTGCTATCTCCACTTGAAAGTGTTGGTGAATTAGTCTCTGGCATCGCTGGTTGGCATGTAGGCTACGAACTCTTGCCGAGATTGCCTGGTATGGGGTTAGTAAATGACATGTGGAGTAAGGGCTTTACTACTGCAGGCAAGGCTGTTGGTTGGGGTGGTGGTAAGTTGTTTGGGTTTGCCGCTAATACAGCCACCAGAATAGGTGGGGGTCTGATAGACACAATATCCACAGGTCTGACTGGACGATCAACAGGTATTGACTGGAAGCAGGCAGGGGCCTCCATTTCAGGGGGCATTAATTATCTATTACCAAAAGCTGGCGGCACCATAGGAAATATCTCCGGTATGTTTACACTGCCTTCCTTTATGCTGGCTGGAGAATTATCCGGGCAGGGCCAGAACTACGTTAGATCTTTCTGGGATGAATATAAACTTAATAACGATATCAGACGTGAGATGATCGCTAAATCTGATAGAATATTAAGATTTGGTTCTGCTTCCAGTGGTATGGGGATAGAGGGTGGCATGACAGCTGCCCAAAGAGATCGTACTGTTGATATGATAGATAGAATGGCAGAAGATTATGCTCGCAGATCTTCTGTCATGGGTGGTGGTAAATATTCTTTCTATGGCAGGACTGCTTATACTGAGAGAATTAAGGAACTAAAATCAATGCTCAGTGTAGGTACCGATATGGGTATGTTCGACATGAGCAAGTCCATAGATGACTTTGAAAAGAAGTTCAAAGAAACTGTTAAAGTCGTAGAAAAGCTTAGTAAGCTGATACAGAAATCCAAAGGCGAAGTAATGGCTCTTGTAGGCAGTATTCAACAGAATGAGGGCATATATAATCTAGGGACAATCTCAGATAATATTATGCATAAATACAGGGCTGCTGCAGCTACAGGAACAGATTTAAGTACTGTTATGATGGAGAGCCAGGCAGGTGTCAAGTTAGGTCAGCAGTATGGCTTTAACTCTGTATTCAGTTCACGAGCTATGACAGATAGCAGACTTCTGATGGGTAGGGCCATACGTTCTGGAGAACTCAGTCGCGAAGATTTGTTCAGACTCGGTGGGGAACCCGGAGCTGTTACAGCATTGGCCAATGCCAGAATGCAGATGTTCGGTGATCAGGCTGTCCAGGCAGAACTTGCCATGGGCGTTTATTATGATGACAATGGTGTAAAACATTTTGACCGATCAAGACTCCGTGCTGCTGCCTCTGGAGACAGTGCAGTATTAGCAGAACAGGAACAGAGCAGAACTAATTTCGTCAATAATTTCTCTCGTAACTGGAGACAGAATGGTAGAATAATGCGTGGTGGCGCTTTTCAGGCGGCCATGCCAGATGTTCAGGAAATGATTCAAAATGGCGAAATATCCGATTCAGACCTGTATTCTGTATTGATCTCCCAGGTGCAGAACAGGCATAATAGATTTAATCCAGGTGCACGAGCCTTGACTAGGGATGGTGCTTTAAGAGAGGCTATGGCGCAGTATGGTTTTGATCCAAAAATAAGGGCTATTCTGGCTAAAGGGTTAAATGGTGGCTATGATGCTATGGAATATGATGAAAAAGCTGCTGCGGCTCGTTCGGCCAGACAGAAAGTTGCCGACCAACGTATCAGCTTTACTGAAGCTTTCGAGGGTTATACTCTTGGTATAGCTACTATAGGTTTTAATACATTATTTAATACTGAGGGTCCACGCAGTATAGAAGATTATCTTGTTCGCAGAGGACATAGCCGTGCTGCAGTTGATAAATTCTTTAAAGGTTATAGCGATGCTGATATAGACATCCAGAAATTGAGTTTGACTTCTGCTGATATAAAATATAGATTACGCAAAGAAAAAGGTTTTGTCAGTGATAATATAAATGACATGGCTTCTGTTCAGAATTGGATAAACAGAGGATCTATGGATGCTGCCACTAAGAAAGATTCTGGTCTCCAAAAGGTTATGGCTCAGGCAAGTAGAGCTAACGCTAAAGAAGAAGGCAGCATGGAGGCTCTGGTTAATACCTCATTTATGTCTTTTGATAAGGACACCGCTAAATACAAAGATATGCTAGATATAATGTACAAAGCGGGTAAAGGTGAATCTATAAATTTAACCAGTGAAGAAGATCTTAAGAATTATAGCTATGTTTTAGGTCAGGTGATGAGTAATGCTGATGGGTCTGTCGATGCTACTAATTTCATAAAAAAGATTACTGGAAATGTAACATATAAGGGAGAAACTATAAAATCACTGCAGTCCGGTGATACTGCTAAATTTATGAATGATAGGGATAGGCTAGCGAAAATAGCAGACAGTGATTATGGTTTTTGGGGTAATGCAACTAAAGCAGCTGTAACAGTTCTTGGGTATACTGGTGCCGGAGCAGCTGGAGGTACTGCCGCTGGATATCTGACTGGAAAAGTATTAGAGGCCGAATTAGCTAAGTCTACAGCTAATTATTGGGTCCAAGGAGTAAATGCGTTATTTGGAACTAATATAGCTTTAACGGACGATAGAATCGGCAAAAAGGGCTTTGTGGGCTTTGCTGGTTCGTTAATGAATGACATAGGTACTGGCCTTACGGCAGCTGGACACGGTTATATAGGTGGGGCACTCAAGATTGGTGGGGGTGTCCTATCTAATCTAGGCCGTGTAAATGCTGTAAAAAATACTGTCTCATGGTTATTCGATGCTAGCACCTGGGTAACCCAAAGAACTACAAAAGCTGGTGGAGTTATTGGTGGCCTGTCTGGACTTGTTGTTGGTTTATATAAAGGTGCTAAAAATATAGGTAGAGCTTTAGGTTCTAATTTAGCTTTAGATGTCAACAATCCTATAGAAAATCTTATACTCTCTAGTGATGCTGCGGCTAGTACATCGTTAGGGTATGACTGGTTTGGTGCAGATATGCAGTTATTTGATGATGGAGAAGGTTCTGGTTATGACTGGGATGAAACCAAGGATCTTATTAATTTCATGAAAGATGCAAATAACGGTATTTCTGAAGAGGAAAAAGATATTTTAGCGGATGCCTTTAAAAGAATAGGTGAACATGGCGAGAATGCTTTAAGCTATGAAGAACGTGATAAGGCGCTTCTTATAGCCGATAAGATTGGTGCTAAGGGTACAAGAAGCTATCTCAAGGATATGTTGCGTAGGAAACTATCTGATGCTGGTAGGAAGAACGCAACTGCTCTTGGTGGCTTTTTCCAGTTCTTTAGTAAATCTACTGAAAAAGTAAGGCAGGCAGCACAGGCTTCTTTCTTTAAGAAAATAGATGCTTTAAAAGATAAGAAGGCTGAAGATTTGACTGAAGATGAAAAAGGTTTCCTGGATTGGTATAGTGCGGGAGGCGGGAAGGCTTTCGATAACTACTACATGGTAAGTGCCGATGAAGCCTATGCTACTTTCAGTAAAGCATTAGCTGGCAGTGCTGATGAAAGATCAAAACGTGCTTTAATGTCTCGTTTGGGTATTCAGGATTCCGCAGTGGCAGATATATTCTTAAAGGATGATGTGGATCTGGATTACATAAAGGAACATGCCCAGGATTATGGTTTAAATAGTGAGGCTATCAAGGATAAAAATCTTGAACAGATTAGAAAAGATATTCATTTTGAAAAATGGGCTAATTCTATTATGAAAGAAGGGGCTCCAGAATCCGGAAGCGATGTAGCAGCCACTACTAAAGACGGTAAGGGCGGAGAAAAATTAACAGCCGCCGCTATGGAAAAATTCTATCAAGGCAGTTTATTGTTGAATAATGTAACAGTTAAGCTAATGGGGTTATAATGGAGGCAGATCATGGGTATCAAAAGAGACGGTGGGAATAATATAATACCTAGAAGTAAAAGTGATTTAATTACTCAAATTAAATCTGATCATACTAAGGATCCTACGTATAAGGATGAAAGTATTTGTAAATTTTTAATAGAAAAAGAACTAAAAACCTGGTTTGCGCCATTTACAATGCCCTGTGGTAGAGTTATATCAACAATCACTAAAGAACTATTATATGAACATATGGCTTCGTTTTTCTCTAATAACCCTATTAAAAGTTTGAGCCAAGTACTGACTAGTTTAAATAAAAATGACTATGGCAGTATTTATTATAGATCTTCCGATTATTTTGCAGATAAAGAATTGGAAGATATGGTTGTAGATATATCTTTTTATGATAAAAATACAGGTTCATTAATTTTTGCTGGAGATGGTATACCCAACCACTCTATTCCTATAAAGATATCCATTGTGGCCGGAGATAGTACTAAACTTGAGATAACATTAGATATTATTATTAAATTTAAACTTACTTTTTTATCTAAAGCTATGAATCAGCCATCCATTGAGTTTAAATATAGTAGTCCAAAATATATAGTCACGTTAGATCGACCTTTATATAACAATAATATTATAGATAATCAATATATTACAGAGATAACCAGACCTGATGGTGCACTGATAAAGGATATAGAGTTTAATGATGTATCTTCTTATATTTACTATATAAAAGAAGCACTTTCTGCGGAAGAAATAGCTTCTACTACATACTTAAGTCAAGCAGTAGATTACTATGAAAGCAAAAATAAAGTTTCTCAGTGGTGGGTAGATAAGAAGGACTTTTTTACTACTTATCATATAACAGGCAAAGCTACAATAAAGGTTAAACTATATGCTTCAGATTATAATAAAGGTTATGAGGCAAAGGAAAGCTTAAGAGATCCCATTCATTTATTGAGTTTATTGGGATGTCAAGAGTCGGTGAATATTACTTCTGGATCAGATAACTATAATACAACATGGAAACATGCTTTGGAATTAATTGGTGCTGTTAATATAAATACAACAAGTTGGAGCAGTGGCTTTTTTAATAACGATTATCTTGGTTTAACTGGTAGAAAAGTAGCTTATTGCGACACTGAATTTTTTGACCTGGGAAAAAATGCTGTAGCTGCAGCTGAAGAAAAATTTGCCAGTGGAGATAGAACCCCCTTAGAAGACGCTACAAGCAGCATCATTTCAAGTATTTCATTAGATCTAGTAAAGCTTTGTGAGTATATAGGGTTTTATGATGTTCCTGCTGAGTATGTTACTAGGGCTGTTTATAGTAAAACTAAACCAAATGTATCTATAATTACTTCCAGTTCCCCATACGCTGTTGCGTTTACTGGAGTCGGAGATAGTGCATTGTCTTCTAATCTCAGTGTTGTCACTTTTACAGGTAAAGACATATCTGAAGAATTTTTAAAAGCTGTGGATAACTGGCTGGCCCCATTAAAAAAAGAATCAGTGTTAACTAAAAAATATGGTACAGTTAAAGTGTCTGCTGAACAAACCGGCTCTGATTATATAACAACCATAGAATCGCTTATAACACCAGAAGATATTATAGCTTCCTTTTCAGAGTGTCAAGGGTCCAAATTCGATTCTAAAGAACTAAAAGATGCTTTTAATGATGCTAATTATAAAATATCCGGGCAAAACATAAAAGACAATGTTAATAACATAATGGCGGCAGCGATGAGCCAGGCTGGGATAGTTGGTCAGTTTGCTGGGATACCGAATGAAGTGCTTGGAGGATTGACTGATAAAGATAAGGTAATGACTGCGATATCTGAAAAGGTTAAACAGAATAAACTGGCTCAGGCTAGAAATAAGGTAGACAGCCTGCAGTATCATACTACTATGAGAAATCCAGCAACTACGTTTTCTTCTAAGATGGAGAAGTTAGATGTGGATGCGTCTATGAACATAGATAAAAGAGAGCGTAATGAGTATGGTGCTTTGGGGCCATTAGGTTTAGTTGAGAAGGTAGACTCCCCCGCATCTCTTAGAATATATAGACAGGACAATACTACTGCTGGCTCTAATGGGATAGATCAGATATATGTAGATTGCTTCCTGCTTACCGATGTTCAGGAAGTAGATGAAGAAAAGTACTCTATATTCCAGTCATTGAACGGTGATACTCTGGTACAGTTTTTTGGTCGTAGACCAACTACTTTAAATTTATCTGGTATTTTAATGGATACTAAAAACCAGCAGTGGTACAACGACTTTAAATACTGGTATGATAATTACCTGCGGGGTAGTGCTGCGATAAAAAATGACAGCAGAATAGTTCTTGTATATACCGATCAAATTATTGAAGGATTTGTTCTGAGTATGAATGTTCAGAAAAACTCAACTACTAACATGTCCGTCCAGGTTAATTTTACCATGCTTGTTGTTAGTCACACTCCATTAGCTACTGAGTGGACTGACCCCGAACATAGCGAAATAGACAGAGGTTATCACAGAACTCAGGCGCATCCAGATGTAGATCCTGATGCAGAAAGCAGATTCGCTGCTTTTATGGAAACAGTCAGTGGGGACTTGATTTCAGATGCTGCACTTGAAGATGTAGCAGCTAAGAAGGATGCCGCGATAGATAAAGAAGTTAAAAAGACAAAACTATACGGTGTACTTGATTATTCATCCGGTAGTACAATACAATCCCAGGCGTTTAACTCTAGACTGTTCGATCCAAAGTTAGACATTTCTCTTTCAGAAGTGAATCCGTCATTGATAGCTTCTGCAAAGGTGCAATCCAGTACCGGTGGTAATTTATCAAATGCTGTTAATTCTGAGGAGTCATCTGGCATTAAAATGTCGGATTTTAAGCTGACACTTAATGCTGAAAATGGTGCTAGAAACTACAGAAATATGCAGGAAAAATCTATTTTAGATCAAGTCAGTTATAGAATACTTTCTTGACGCATAATTATTTCAGGTATATTATATAGACATGAGAATAACAGGTAGTTTATTAGAATATTTCTTATTTATAGAAGGGGTGAGGGTTCCCTTATCTTCACTCCAGGTTTCTGTGTCTGTAAATGCCGGCGCCAGACTGCATGCAACTATTCCGCCACTACCACAGGGCTTATTGTTAGTGCGTGGAATGAAAGTAGCCTTATTTAAAAAACAGGATAATGATAAACCTTTCCTTAGATTTCACGGTCTATTAATTACTAAAAATTATTCTAAAATAATGGGCGAGCGGCATTTATCTATAGATTGTGCTTCTGTTGATTGCCGATGGGCCACTATGATCTGTTCAGAAGTTAACAGAAATTCATTTACTGCTACGGTAGTTTCTTCTACTTTAAGATCTCCAAAAACAGATAAAGAAGTCTCAAATGCTAAAAAAGAATTTAAAGAAAAGAGAGATAAATATTTAGAGGCTTTGAATGAATACGCTTCTTCCGACAGCGCTGAAAATCTCAAGAAAAGTCAAGACGCCATGGCAGAGGCTAAGAAAGCTCAAAAAGATTATATTGATAAACAGCAGCAGGAAGCAACCACTAAAGCAATTAATGCTGCTTCTGCTCAGTTTATAGCGTCCAGCACAAGGCTGCGTGGTTATACTGCTCCTAGCGTTATGTTGTCTGCTACCAGAAATCAGCAGGCAGATATGTCCAGAGAATTTATCAAGGATTCAGAACGTTCCTACACTACTATTTACGGTGTATTTCAACGAGCTCTGGCTGGGATAGACGCCGGAAAAAATATAACAACAGCTGAGGGAGAACCTAATCCGCTGTCCGCTTTTAAGGAAGTGTTAGCTACTGCATATGAAAACTCCGATGATTATTTAAAACGTGAATATGAGCAGTTGCATGTATATCAACAGATGTATGCTATGCCAGTCTTTAGAACAGATCAGTTTAAAATATATGCCTATGAAAATACTAAAACAGATACTAAGGAAATGAAGCCCTCCGAACAACAGGGGACAGAATATAATTTCGGACAGGCTATTTTAAGAATGGCAGAAGATATGATTGGACAGCAGCACGCTTCGTTCCCTTTATATGGCCTTATATCTAAGATGATGGATATGTTTTTCTGTAAAGTATCTGTAGACCCATTAAAAGTTGATAGATCTATCTGCTTCCACCCTGAGATGACTTCCTGCATTCCACCGAAGTGCAATGTCCTGTTTCCTAATATGTACAATGGGATATCATTAAATTTTAATGCCTGGACAGAACCAACAAGAAGTATTGTTTCCTACCCACCAGCTCTGGAACGACCAAGTGTTCTTATGAATCCAGAAGCGGAATTAAGTGATCCTAATGTAGCAATGGCATCTTCGGCTGCTTATATAGCAGATACTACAGACCCATTTCTGGCTCAGACAACTGCCTTGCTGTTTCATGAAGATAGCTATAGTAAGGATGAGCCAAAGAAGGGTGATGCTCTGAAAAATGCTATAACTGAAGCTATAGAAAATTCAGAGAAGGCTTTCAATGTTCTTACTGAAGAAGAAGCTATGTGCGGTGTAGTACCTAACGTGGCTCAGATACCGTTTTACCCATTGTCATTTGCTTCAGTTGAGGTCCAGGCTTCTTTAGCTAATTTTATACATTCGATGTCTAAATTCGGGACTAGAAGTTGTACTGTTACTTGTTCTCTCACTGACGATATGGCTGTCGGTATGCCTATACTTTTAGTTGATGATGTATTTTCTATCCACGGTATTCTGGAAAACTATACGTATTCAGTAACCCCGGATGGTCAAGTAGGGTGTCAAGCCTCTATTGCTTACCCTAAGATGATATTTAACGGAATGGATACTATTCCACAACCCCCAACTTGGATTAATGCCGATAATATCAGCGTTGAAAACATTGGCCCCATGGTCTATCAGGAACTATTTGGATGTGGTTCTATATATGATGATGAAAATGTAACTTTTGATGGTGTAAATGAAATAACATATAAAACAGCAAAATTAACAGCCGCTATAGTTAATAGATATAACAAAGCTCCAGATAAACTCTTATTTGTGAATGACTACCGCTCCAGGAAATCACATATATCTATGGAAGACTATTTTCAGAATATATATGAATGTACTCCGGAATTTCAGACATGGGACAGCTCCGCCATTAAAGTGTGGAAAGCAGCCACTACAGGTGGAGTGTTTGCTCCATATAACGGTGGAAACGGTAAGGATAGTGTTGGGGAAGTAAATGCAGACGGTGTCACCATGCTGCATACCACTATAGATAAACAAAAAATAGTATTGGATTATGTCCAAGCTGTATATAGAGGAACAGTTAGTGGTCTTATCGGCGGTATTCTTGTAGAAGATGGTAGAGATGAAGATTTGGTGGTTAGTCCTAGAGAAGATATACCAGATATGGGAGTGGCTTCTGGGGTAGAAAATTATAGTGCTACAAATACTGATACATCCAGTACACCGTCAACAAGTAGCGGCTTTGCTGAAGGCAAGATACCCTGGAAGAAGATTATGAAGAAACGCACTACTGTTCTAGTGAAGGGGGGCCATATATCGTCTGCCTTTGGTCCTAGAAATTATGCTAAGAGCCCAACCCACCATGGAGTAGACATTGGGGGAGATCCGGGTATGCAAATAACTAGTGCAACCTCAGGTATTGTAGTTAGAATGGGGTATCAGAACCCAAAAAATTATGGCGAGGGTTATGGTTTAAGATTATATATAAAAACAGGTAAACTTGTTTATATATATGCTCATTTAAGGACAATAAAGCCTAATATCACAGTAGGTACTCAGGTTACTAAGGGTCAGGTCATTGCGGAGCTGGGTAATACTGGACGCAGTTCAAGCCCCCATTTACATTTTGAAATTAATGATGGTAAACGATGTTATTCTCCACTATCAGTTTTATGGGAATTAGAGCCAGAAGTACACGCCGCTCTCACTAAAGCAGAGGTTAATGAGGAATCACCAACGAGTTACAACCATGCAGTGTCTTTTTAATATAAAGGAGAAATTCAATAATGGATGAAAATAAACAAAAAGAAGTAGAGCTCTGGAAAGCTTGGAAAGCCAACCCTGGTAACAACACTCTGAAGCCATTATTGACTTCACTTAATCCTATTATAGAAACTCATGTTAACAAAATGACTGGTAACCTACCGCGTTCTGCTATCAAGGCCCAGATGATAAAGCTTACTATAGACAATCTGCCAAACTATGACCCTGATAAGTCTCAGTTGAATACATTCATATATAACACCGCCGGTCAGAAGCTCCATAGATATGTCTATAACCATCAGAACATGGGGACTATACCAGAACCTAGAATTATCCAGATAGGTAAGTTTAATCGTATAAAGGATAATCTTGAAAATGAACTTGGCAGACCGCCTACATATAATGAGATAGCTGATGAAATGAAAGTTCCAGTTAAACAGCTTAAATTGCTGAGTAAAGAATTGCGCCAGGATCTCATTCAGGATAGTAACTATACTAATATTTTTGATAGTAATGCTTCAGAACTAGATGATAACATTATCCTTCTTCATGCCGAATTAGCCGGTACCGAAAAGGAAGTTATGGAGTATATTTATGGTCTTGAAGGTAAGCCCTCTTTATCTAACCAGGAAATAGCAATGAAGCTTCATGTCAGTCCAAGTTATGTTGTACAGGTAAAAAATAAGATAGCTGGTAGGCTTAAAAGCAGCGGTGCTTTGAGGGGGTATTAAATGGCTAATGAAGCTATAGCCCAGGCTAAATCGGCATTTAAACAGGCAGTTCAGCTAGACATCACCAGAATGGATAAAGTTAAAGAAGTAACTAAATCCATTTCTTTAAGCAAGGGTGTCTCTTTGTTAAAGGATAAGGCCAAAGAACTTGCTAAGAGTACTGCTGCCAAAGCTTTACAGAAATTAGGTATCACAGATACCTTAAATATGGCTAAGAGCCTTATTGATGATTTTGGCTCTCTTAAAGACGACTTCGCTGCTACTTTCCTAGAGCTGGGGGCCCCAGCCTCTAGAAAAGAAGGTAAGGACATCTTATATAAAAGATTTTTATCTGCTAATGAACTGGTTATGTTATCTGACCAGGCCCATCAGTTTAGAGAAGCGTTCATGTGCTCCGGCAAGGAAGGTCTTTTAGGTAAACTTACAGCAGCAAACAAAGCAGTAAATCTTGTATGTGATTTGATTTATAACACTACTTTTGATACCGAACAGTTCCTGCTTTCTACAGCAAAATATTTAACCAGGGATAAAGCCGATAAGTATCTGAATGAGTGGTTAGGTAAAGTAAACACCTGTGTAGTATCTGGCAAAGAAGAACTTTCGGCTCTACAAACTGCTTTAAGTGAGCATGTTAAACAACCGTCAGACGCAAGATTGAAGAGGTTGTTATCCCTATTTACTGATCCATTGGAAGCTAAATATGCAGTAGCCATGGAATCAGGTTTAGCAGCTACATTTTTTGGCACAGAAGATACTATAGTAGATCCACCGATAGAGCTTACTCCTGTATTTGGTGTAAATGATGGGACCTATGGAGCAACTATACAGGCCAGATCAGAGCAGGTAGGAGATTATCTCAGATCTCTGGATGAAAATATTGATCGCATGGTAACTATGTGTGATGGATTTATCGACTGTGTTGAAAAATATACTGAAGAGACCAGGAATATTCAATGGCAGGAACTTTATGATAATCTTAATATTATAGATACTTATGCAGAAAAACTCAGATCTGCTAAATCCAACTCCAGTGAGTTTCAGAGATGCTACAGAAAAATACGTGATACTCTGGTAGCTTCTATAGTTATTCTTGGAAAAGTTAAACTTGATGGAGTTCCTGCTCAGTTGTTGGATAAAGCTTTACCAGAAAATAAGCGTCTGGATAATTTTACTAAAGCCATAACGGATTTGAAAGATACTATGTATGCCGGGTGGGGGAAAGTGGAAAATGGGGCAAAGGTAGCCTCAGCTATAAAATCATTAGTACTTGATGCTTTCGTACTTAATCCAGGTAAATATGTCAAAGATACTTCTAATATGCCTAATAAAGATTCTATGTCCTATGAGCATCCTGCAAGTCAGCAACCGCAGCTGGAATGGCAGAACTGGATTCTTGACAGGGTTACTTCAGGTATAGATACTTCACTGGCCTCTATAAGGTCTGTGCTCCCCATGCCAGATATGAGTAAGGTAGACAGTATACGGAATTTCTGTCGTGATACCAGCAATGTTCTAGCTCAGGTCAGAGGCATTGTTGATGCCCAGAGAAATGCAACTAATAAAGCTATTACAGATGTGGATGGTTTGTTAGGTGTATTTAACCCTAAGATACCTAGTGATGTAGGCACTATAATGGATGTTATAAAATCAGTATCCCCATCTGCAGCTAAAGCTCTAGGTAATGCTGATCTTAACCAATATCTTAATTGTGTTCTAGATAGAGAGCAACTAACCCTTTCCGGTATTTTCAGGAAGTCCGTGGCTTCTACTATTCCTCAGATGCAGAATATGACCCTGAAGGAGAGTGCTACACTACATGCTATTATGTCTTATTTAGATGGTGCAGAAACTAAAGAACTGGCTAAGCAGGAGGCTAATGATAAAAGTATTCAGGAAGCTAAGACCGAGGCAGAGTTGAAAAAGAATAAAGATAAAGCTATAAATAAGAGTAGAGCTTTAGGGAGTTAACTATGTCCGATCTTAATGTTATAGCTATTCATCCGATAACCAGAAGAGTTACTTTTTCATTTAATACCGTGCCTGCAAAGGCAGAGGGGATGGAAGCACTCTTACAGTTATGCGTAAAGACGGTGCTGACTACTGCCGGCAGTGATATTTTCGCCCCTAATTATGGTGGCGGAGCCAGAGCATACATCAGATCAGGACTTTATATTTCAGATATGCCTAGAGTAGCTTCTGACCTGTCACAGGTGGTTAGAAAGGCTGAGAAGGATATCTTCCAGAATCAGGAAGCTGAAACCGCGGGGAAGTCCATTCCGGCGGATGAGCGTCTTAAATCTATGACTCTCCTCTCTGTAAACTGGAATAATGTTGATCAGAGAATAGATGCCAGAATATTGGTAACTTCGGTAGCTGGAGAAAGTGCCGATGTAAATCTAGCAAATCAAATCAGGATAAGATGATATGAATATATATGTAGATGTTATACATGGTGACAATCAGAATGGTGACGGCACTGCCAGCAATCCCTACAGAACATTAAGTTTTGTAGCTGCCGTAGCTGGGGATGGTGACGAAATACGTGTGAATAATCCGGATACCAGAACAGTATTCCAGGATACCCCTGTAGTATTTGAAGGTAGGACCAATCTTACCTTAAGATTTCTTACAACCAGTTCAGAACCTTATAGCAGGGCTGTATGGGAACCAGTCAATGTTGGGACTTCTGATAGTATTGTATCTTTCTCTGAATGCACTGACTGCAGGCTAGTGGGTGCAAATTTTACTTCCTGTAAAGATGATAGTGGCGTAATACTTCATGCTGTAAAGGCTGAAAGCTGCAATAAATTTTCCATCGGTGGTTGTCATATAGATTCTTCATGGTCTGTGGCTAATGCTCCAGAAGGCTCTACCGGTTCTATGTTTTTATTAGATGGCTGTGTTAAATCTTCGGTATCTTCTGTTATAGCATCTTCGCTGCACAATTCATTTAACACTGATTATGACATTATAGCTTTAAAGGGTAATGCTGATTACGAAGTATTTTCCTGTGAATTCAAAGATATCCAGGCTAACAACTATAGATTAAATGCTATTCATATATATCCTGACGTAAAAAAAGTAACTATAGATGGGTTTCTAGCCCATGTGCTTACAGACGATATTGACGGAAATGCCGTAGGTATATATGTTGAGGGGGAGGGTGATTACGTACCGTCCTTTGTGTTTAATAGTTGTCAATTATCAAAAAGTCATATCGGGATAGAAGTACGAGGCGTTAAGGATACCTCTAAGGAACATAAAATAACCCACTCTACTTTCTATAAATGTAGAACTGGAATCAGGGTCGTAGACAGTGATATCGACATATATTCCTGTTCTATATCTGCCAGTGGAACTACATATACCTATGAGTATCCCCCGGGAACATTTGTTACTAGCCGAACCAGAGGTATCGGGACTACCGGATCTGCCAATGTCAATGTTGTAAATACCCTGGTTACTGACTGTTATTATGCTTTTTATGCTGCCGGGACTTCAATTATATATCTTGATCATATTATATGGTATTCCTGTGAGGAATTATCCGGCACTCTGAGTGGTGGGCAGGTAAATGTTGTAGAATATGTAAGAGCAATTAATCCTGAGTACGAAGGTCTTCATGACTATCCATGGGGTAATTTCATGATTTCTGGTACGTCCCCCTGCATAGATGCTGGCAGGACTTATGGTGAAGAATATTTAGGCGCCGCCCCGGATGTGGGTGCTTACGAACGTAGCAGAACTATTCAGGCAACAGATTTACCCTCACTGCTGCACAGAGCTTCAAGAACATCCAGATTTATTCCAATGACTAACATAGATATTGAAGGTATGATTCGTAGAGGGCTGGAAACTTGTGACCCAAGCATGAATATCGGACGTGAAGGTTCTGCTGTTCTGGATATAGCAGTTAAACCTCTTGTCGGACTACTAAAACCTTTTGTAACAGAATTGGAAGAAATGAGAAAGAATCTCAGCTTCGCTAATCTGGCTGAGTTGAGTAATGACGCTGCAGATGCGTTGGCAGCAAACTTGTTCGTTAACAGACGAGCTGGTTCATATGCCTCTGGTGTAGTTCGCTTATATTTTAATGATCCACAGGAAGTAATGGTTCCTGCTGATATAGAATTTGTGACTAACGCCAATCTTAAATTCTATACTACCATAGGTACTTATATTACAGCAGAAGAAATGTCTCTTAATTATGAGAATGGACTTTATTATATGGATATACCAGCAGCTGCTGGAGCTGAAGGTATTTTATACAATATAAGATCTGGAGAAATAACTAAAAGTACTATGAGCTTGCCTTCAGGTGTTGTTTCTGTTACTAACCCGACACAGTTTACTGGTGGAAGCACTTCTGAATCTAATGCTGAACTTTATGAAAGAATAAAAATGGCTATTACGACCAGAGATCTGGTTACCAAGCGTTCGATAGCTTACGTTCTTACAGAACAGTTCTCTTCTATAAAGGATATAGTCTCTATAGGTTTCGGTGATCCGGAAATGCTTAGAGACACCGTAATGGGTTATCACATAGGGGGTAAAGTCGATACTTACATTAAATCAGGTAATATTACTAACGGTTCCATGGTTATAGAAGATGCCGCAGAAAATACACCTATTAACGGTATTACCTGGGGTGATATCCCGGTACTGAGGATAACATCAATAGAACTTATTGACAAACTGACTCAGGATACTACTGGAATATATTTACCTAAAAATAAGTGGGAGCTCCAGAGTGAATCAGCTAACACCAGATTCTCTACATATGAATCATTAAATTTGCATATAGATCCGGCTTATGTCGGGCAGACTCTCCAGGTTAATTATGAATATGTCCCGGAAATGGCAGATATTCAGAGATTCGTTCTGGATGATGCTAACCGTGTAATCTGCACAGACATAATAATAAAGCACTACGAACCAGTTTATGTTTCCTTAAGCTTCGGTTATTATGCTGATGCTGAAATACCGGGTCTGGTTGCTATGGTAAGAAATTTCATCTTTAATATAACAGGAGATGGGGTTCTTAAAGAATCCGAACTGATAGAATATCTGCACAGTTTAGGTGCTACTCATGTAGTCAACCCGTTCCAGATGTCATATACCTGGTACAAAGTGGATGGAACTTCAGTATCCAGATCTTCGGATGACTACCTGGAAATATCCGGTATAGCCTGTTACCTGCCAGATAATGTTTCATGTGCATATCTAGGCGCCGGAGTAAATCAGGAAAAATAATTACCAGGTAAAGAAAAGGGTCCTTCTCAGGGACCCTTCTCAATTTAGAGGCCCAGGCATTTAGCCCGGGCTTTTATTCTAGCTGTTTGAAAGGATTATCAGTTACCTTTTACCTGCATGGTTATAACGATGTTGTCGTGATCGTCAGGAACATAGGAAGTAGAAACTTTATTACCGTCGATACTTATTTCTTCCTTGTCTTGAAGTTCAATACCGGCTCTTTCTAAAGCTGTTCCTACAGTTTCGCCATCCTGCAAATAAATTCCTACGGTTTGACCACTAACGCGACCTACTTCAACATGTTTCATTGTTTTACTCCTGTTTTACTATTTTATTTTTTTCGAACTCAGTCCCAAACATAGTTTAAGGACTTCCCATTACAATGAATGATTGTTTCATTGTAAATTATGACATCTCCAGAATTTTCTTCGTGGAGACGCCGCTGATCCAGGATAATCCTCGCTGAGGCAATACCTGCTATCATTTTTGCTGTCATTGATATTGCTCTCAACGTACATGGAGATTCTCCTGCTTCTTCATCACTATACCATCTTTCACCCCACTTTTTCAAGTGTCCTTTTAGGCGGGGGTCAAAAAAGTATACTCTGCCCTGATCTATACCCATGCGAGTTTCGATCACCCCGAGGCAGTCCGGGTTTCTGGCTCCACTGCTTAACAGTATCTGCTTCTGGACAGCCATGCTGTCAGTACAGAGAACCAGGTAGCCCTTGAGGTTTTCTATTTTTTCGACCTTCTCATTATGCGTGATGATATCATAACCCATCTTTTCTTTTATATGACGCTTAAGAGCATCTACTTTGAGGGTGTCGATATCACGCAGCTCATAAATCTGATTCGGTAGATTATGTTCCTCTACCTTATCGAAATCATAGACCTCAAGGTTTCTGATACCCATGGAGGCTAGAGTATCTGCAATGTGGGAGCCTGTGGCGCCGACTCCTACAATGTGAACTTTGTTATCTCCGAGCCAGTCAGGGGTGAAGAACCCCATCTGTCTCCAAAGACCTTGGGCGGAGATTTCAGTCATTTCAGCCATGATAAATCTCCTTTCAAACAATTCACTTATACCAGAATTTTAGACCACCTTATCAGGTATTCCCAGATCGTCTTTAGTAACATTAGGAAAGTCTGCTTGTTGGGAATACCTCGCTAGTATTTCTTCAGTAGTCTTGCGTGCACTGGCCAGTGAAGGTAGCGCTGGTGCCGGCGGGATAACTTCTGCGGGAACTTTCTTAGCTGCTGCGGCTGCCTTTGGTGGGCGGCCAACTGGTCTTTTATAACTATTGACTGGAGCGGCCTTTCTGGCTACCTTACCAAGAGTCTTAGTTCCGGTTATTTCAGGGACACCGTCTTCGGCTGTGGTTATGCCAGCGTCATAGGCATCATACTCATCATCATACAGACCATATGTTCCATAGACACTGTCATATGCTTTATAGCCTTTGCCACTATAGTAGTTACCATAAGCAGGTGTTGTATATACGGCCTTGTCCTTAACCTTTTCCTTCATTTCAACTTTCAGCTGTTCCATAAGTTCAGCCACCGCAGGATTAGGTTCCGGAGACCATATGGGCTGCTTGATGGTCATACTCTGTAACATCGGGATATTGTTGATGAACAGCACGATATTCTTCTCACCCTTCTTGTTTTGAATTAATCGGATGAAGAATGGTGGATTACTGGTAGTTATTATACTCTCCAGCTGGCTGTTATCCTGACCAGAGGGGCCTGTGCCCATGTTGACATGACTGTGACCCCAGAGATACAATCCTATCTTTGACTGGTTTTCAGCGTTTATGATGCCACTCTTCCACAGAGTGGTTTTCAGCTTAGCCAGACCCATAGGATCTATTTCAGTAGTTGCAGCATTTACTTCCTGTTCTATCATATATACATCGTGTATGTAGAACGTACTCTCACCCGTCCTTTCGACGAGACCATACCAGCCCACCTCTTTCTGGGCGATTTCAACATACATGTCCATTTTCATCTGAGCCATGTATGATACATCAATTCTAGGACAGAATGACTTGTTTCCAAACTCGAAATCCATCGACATTGTTTTACTCCTTAGTTTATTAAGAATAGCCTGGAGATTTCTCCCCAGGCTTTACATCACATTATTACTCGAACGGCAGCTCGTCAGCATCTTCCCATTCAGCCAATTCCGCTTCCTGTTTAAGAAGTGCTGATGCTGGTAACGGTGGATGTTTAGGGTCGACATCATCTACTTCTTTTGGATAATCTATCAAAGGTGAGCCCTTTAACATTTCCAGCTTTATAGAAGCAGAGTCTGTATACCCTCTGTCCTGCCAGGCCAGCTGATTCCGGGCTACTCCAGCATCAGGTGCAAACATACGTGAGAACTCATACCCCGGATGTTCGCTGGCACATATTCTTTCCATTTCTGCATAACAGTACTGGGGAACTCCTGGTCTTACGTCCGGCATGATTCGTTCCCCAGCCTGGCAGCAGGTTATGTCAAAACCGTGACTGTCAACGGCTGGCCTTACAACAGTACCATACACCCACTGGTTAGATGCGTCCCTTAATTTAGGATACATTTCATACAACTGAGCTGCACTAAGGTCGGAAGTAACATACTTTTCTTCATCAAGATCCCTCTTGGCATGAGCCCATAGAGCCTTGACTACAGCATCATTACCTCCGAATTCCTTATCCCAGTTCATAGGTCGCAGGAACATAGCCCACCCGGTATTATCATTCTTATATGGAGCACCGGTCATTACTGCTATTCTATCTGTTATTCTACCACTGCACAGAGCACCATACTTGACCAGATTGTGGAATGTAGCTGGGACAGCTGGCCACTTGACTATGGATTTGCCATAATGGTCACCCAGATTTACAGTATGCAGATATCTGGAACAGTACTGGATATATTGCGAGAGACTAAGATCGTTGCTGGCCTGACGAAGAGCAGTATCAATATTACCTAGACAGGCAGTATTGTTTCTTACGTGAGGTGCATCTATATAATCTCCTATATCATCCTGTATCCATTGCATAGCGCCCTCCTGCAATGTAGAACATCCTTCCAGAGCTGTCAGCAGCATACCTTTCGGTGAGAACTTGCCGTAGAACCTGACCTGAGCGTTAGGTGTGCCCCAGTTGTCTATCTTGACTGCTATTTCACCTATGTTATAGATGAACGGACCGACCCAGATATATGTGGATGGCAGATAAGCTATTGCTTTCAGCTTAGGATATGTTCCATAGATTCTTACTCCACGGAGCGTTCCCTTAGCTATCATAGCTTTCAGCTTTTCTTCATCAGCTCCCATTATAGCACCACTGGCCTTGAGTTCGCGTCCCTCAGCCATTGTATGTCGATATTTCTGGATTTCGGGTTTGTACTTGTTATAGTACTTGATATAGTCATCCTTCATCCTGCGAAGCTGTTCCATCTTTTCTTCTATCTGACGTTTGGCAGCAGACAGCTTAACATCACTGATTCTTCTGGTGACTTCACCTTCTATATAGGACTCAGGATCCGTCTTTACAGTGGCTGCAGCTGACTTGCTCTGCTTCATGCGTTCTTCAGTTTCCTTGGCATGCTCCTCAGCTTTTCTGAACATTTCCTTTACATTGCTCAGGCCCAGAATAGCCATAGTATAGAATGCCGCCCTTTCGTTTCTACCACTTCTGCCCATATCTACATACAAATATACATGTGAGTGTATATCAAATGTTTCTGCATATGGGAGCAGGCACGGACGTTTCAACAATCGGGTTTTAGGGTCCATGACATTTCGCATTACCTGCTCATCATATTCCCTTCTTGTATATCTGCTGTCTGCTATATCTTTCCATTCCGGCCAGGAAGCCATATTAATGGTGGAGATAGTTTCTGCTTTCTTTTCTTCCTCATCTTTCAGCAACCCACAGTATTTATCGTATACTTTGGGCAGGTCCAGACAAGGCTCAAGAACAGCATATGTAATTGACACTGCATTGTTTGCTTCTTCGATAGCTGTTTCACAATTCCCGTTCAGATACGTATTTTCTGCCTGAGAGGCTACATATCCTGAAACTGCATAACCATCATAGGCATCCGGTGTTCGGGCTATCTTCTCCATAGACCAGAATGAACGCGCAGGATACCCGTGAGAAGCAGAGTTGCCGGCAGCTGATATTTTCCACAACAGAGTAGTATCTTCTACTATTTCAGTCTGACTCAGACCTACAAGTATAGTGTCCCTGTTCTGTGTTCTGGGAGATTCTATGTGTGATTCAGCATTTATTCTGCCTTCTAGTATTTCGTTGCTATATGTCATATCTACTATTTCAAGATCAGGAATCATAGCAACACGAGGACCCCCTTCTTCCTGAGCCCATATTTCCGGAAGTCTGCCTAGGCTGGTAGCATCAGGTCCGGCTATAGTCATTACAGCAGAATATGAATCCGTCATCCGACTATATATTTTATCCAGTTCAACAATCGGATCATTTACAACCTGGAACGGGAAGCCTAATCGGGGAAGATGTCCGTAAGCCCTTGCCAGTTCCGTGCAGAAACGATTAGCTGCCTGGTTGAATGTCTGATGATTTCTTCTGCGTGCAATGAATGTTTTGCATCCAAAGCCTGATTCCAGACTTGGCTTTACCATCTTCTTGTTACTGTTGATGGCATTACGCATAGCATCCGTTACAACACATCTATCATCAATAAAGTCTTCCCAGAGCTTGTCCTTGTCAGGTAATTCCGCTGGAACCAGAGGTCTGCTGTTTGCTACTATATAGTATGCACTTTCCAAAGCAGCTCTTGCTCTGCAGTATTCTTTTTCAAGAACAAGCCTATCAGCCTTCTGGATAATACCACCATAGTGAGTACTGAACATCAGATTCCCAATAGTATCGTTTATGATAAGTACCGGTTTTGTTTCCATTGCAGGATACATACTCCATATCCTTTCGTGGAAGGCCTTTTTCTGCTGTTCATCCTCAACATTCTTGACTATTTCGCTTTCAACCTTAGTATAGAATGCTTTGAGGTTAGACGCAATCTTGGACACCATACCGAACATATTCAAAGCTGTGTTGGATGCATTGGTAAATTCCAGCTTAGGTGGTGTGTCATGGCGAGCCATCTGATCTATGACTGAATCAGTTGTTTCCTGCTCCTGATCCGGGTATCTTGTCCCTCGTAACAAAGACAGGTTTTTACTTGGTTCATCTTCATATATCTTGAAGTTTATAGGAAATGAAGTACCGTGCTTGAATTGTGCTGCCATACTTGCATATGGAATCGCTGCATTCATAGATTCTTCCCAGCCGGCATCCCTTCTGTTCTGACGGATTACTAGATGAACAAGCTCATTACTGAGTCCGAACAAGATTCTGTACTTTCTTGAAGTAGCCGCCATATCAGAAGCTGCAATTTCAGCTGCTGCCTTTAATCCTATATCCTTCAATATACCCATTGCTGGAGATATTACACTATGAAGAGTAGTCTTGAGCAGTTCAGGAACATTAAACATCAACAGTTCAGGAAATGACATCAGGGTTCTTCTGAGAGCTATACCATGAGATCTTGGTAACTTTTCCGGAAGGAATATTACCTGATTCAATGCAGCTATCAGCAGGTTAAAGGATTTTTCTATACCTTCAGCTATCAAATCCATGAAGCCACTACTTTTTATTACATTGGTAAGCCCGACATTGAATTTTACTGCCTGTGAATATTTATATTTACTGTCTGCACCCCATGAGCCACCTTCTGTGTCGGTATCTCTGGAACACACCAGTGAATCATAATATGTCACACCGAACAGGAAAGCTGCAGCTCTTACAGTATTGACTGGAACCTTCACAAGCTCAGCCACATCTTCGATATGCTTCAGTCCTATAACGTCACCGGCACCAACTCTGAGTTTATCAACAGGAGTTATCAACAGACCTATAATAGATTTTACTATACTGTTTCTGTCTATCTGCTGACCGTTGGAGTTTATTGGAATGCAGAGACCTCTCTGGAACAGTTCACAGAATGGGTTCTTTTCCAGATCCGGTATTTTTCTCTTGTTAGTTGGCATATAGCCAGCACGAAGAATAGTCCCATCAGCATATAGATGGAAGAATATACTGACTAGATCTTCTATTGCATGGTCAGGTCTGATAACCTCACGAATTATGCTGGTGAGAGTATCATCCACCATTTCTTCCAGAACATTCAGTATAGTGGACATCTTATCCCAGTTTACTCCTGCGACCTGGCCGGTTATCTCAGCTCGTACTTCCTTCATACGTTCCTCAAGCTCTTTTTTGCTTTTCTGAGGTTTTGTAATACTGCTGGAAGCTGTCGAGGCGTGATAATAGTCAGAAGTCGTATGAACTATTATGCCACTGTCCGGGGCTTTCCCTAGATGCAGTAAAGTGTGTGCTTTGCATCTGCTGTCTTCCAGCCACACAAGATAACCGTCATGGACAGTAGCATTATGGATATTTTTTTGAACCTCATCCATTCCGAGATTACTTATTGTATGTCTGTAAGCTGCAACAGTCTTCACAGAACCTACTCCTGGAATATCTACCGGAGTCTGGTTTATGATGCCCCTCCTACAGTTTGCATTGCCAAAGTCTATTCTCTTGACTATGCTTTCAGATGGCATATTTGAGGCTGCCAGAAATGCATCATATACTGCCCGGTTCAATGCTTTGAAAGCTGTCTTGGTCATATTACCAGTGCTAAGATATATCTTATCTACGGCTTTACATATTTCAGGGGAACAGCCAGCCCAGCAGTTCTTAATGAACAGAGTACACAGATTATCAGTAACCGGTGTATCTTTTTTAGCCTGACCATGTTTTTCCATCAGGGCAGCTATAGTAGCGTTAAGATTATCAGCAGCACTGTCCGGTAATATATCAGATATTTCTTCTGTTATATCAGAACAGGCTGATACGTAAGCTCTCCAGGTTTCTATGAACTTGTCACGACCTTTGGATAAAGCTATCCCTATAGGTTCTATCCAACTGTCTGAAGCCTTAACGTCCAGGACAAAATCAGCTACAGCCTTTGATGACTGAAGTGTTGTTACCTTAGGATCTATCGCCGTAACTACTTCTTCTGTCTTGTTATCCATTTCTGACATAAATTTTGCCAGACTAATTACTGAGTCTGACTCTATATTAGGTCTGTTATTCCACCTATCCATGAATTCATTTGAATCCATCAGTTTTCCTCCTTAATCGTCGATTAGAACCTTGTCAGTAGTAGATGGATCCGATAATGAATCAACATCCGGTACCACTTCTGGTGGTTCTTCCATATATATTGCCCATGCCTGATACAGGTCGAGCAACTCTTCTCTACTGGAACTGGTTATAAAGTCATTGACTTTTATAAGCAGATCCAGGTAATTTTCAGCATAGCCTTTAGCTTTATCAAAAGCATATGTGGCCGGTAATACTTTTTCTTTCTTTAGCAATTTCGTAACTTCATCAAACCACACCTGCGTCTGAACTCGATTACTAAGCTCTTCCTTAACCTGAGATACAAAGCTGTTCATAAGAAACTGGGCTACCTGACTTGTCGTATAACAAGCTTCATTTTCTGCCCATGTAAATTTACATTTCTTGCAGCCATGTAAATCTACAAAATGTTTAAAATATGAGACCAGTGGGTCGGTCTCTTCCAATTCTACCGAGGTAATAAAAATATTCTCGGGACCTGCACCACAACGTGGGCATCGCTCTGTCGCACATGGATTAGTACTAACTATTGCTGACATATGTCACTCCTTATGTAAAAAATAAGGGCAGGAAATAAACTCCCGCCCTGACGTCCTTATTCGTTGGGAACTTTAAAGCCTTCAGCTATTCGTTTACTTTGATGGCGTTGAAACCATCTGGGTGCCTTAGGTCTATATTCTGAGCTGATATGTTTTTTTACAGACTTCGCGTTACTGAATAGAATATCCCCCAGAGTACTATTTTCAAATCTCTTGGCCAAGGCCTTGTTTATTATTGTTCCTTCCATTTTTGCCTCCTTTATATATTTAAGTTCCGGAACAATTCACTTATACCTAAAAATATGAAATAAAAAGAGAGGAGACCGATAGAGATATCTCTATTGGCCCCCTCTAATGAAGGTGATTAAATATGACAAGGGAGCAGTTCCTTGTCCAGAGTTCCGACCGCTTGTAGAGGTCACTCTAAAGGAGCTGCTCCCCAGGCATGCATCAGTAATGTTCTTTCAAAAACTTTTTAGCTCGCCTGGCTTCTCTATACCATTTACGGGCTCTTTCCCAATTCTGAAAGAACTCTTTCTTAGAAGGAGCTGATTCTGTCAACTCCCTCTCTATAGCTTTACCTATTTTGTTGGCAAAGCTAATAAATAGCTCAACAATTTCTTTGGGCTTGCCCTCCAAGGGCATTCCCATATCGCTGAGCTTGAATGGATACACTTCTGGGCTGCGTCTCATAATAGCCCCTCCTTTAAATAAAGTGTATCTGTTTGCCTACAGATAACTTATACCGAAAGGAGGGCCTTAACTTTAGTTAGTGTGTACCATATTGTCTATGAGATAATCCCAGAGATTCCCGCCTTCTGCTACTATGTCTCTCATATTATATAGCATAACCAGACATTCATCAGGACAGGGTTTTGTTGCTGTGTATGATTCGTCATCAGCTCCCCAGACTCTTATTCTGGCTGGGTAATGACATGTGGGATATACTCTGATATCATTCTTGAACTGTTTTTCCATTTTCCAGTTCTCTTTTTTAGTCTCATGATATTTCCCATCTTCGCATCTGATGTTATCTAATATTATGGACTTCAATTCCACAGCCCGAGGCATTGCGTCCCTGTCGTAAGACTCTATCTTTACCATCAGATAAGGGTTTTCGCCCTCATCAGTAAATGGGTGACAGTCATTTTTTCCAGGCTGTAGTTTCACCTTGTACTCCCATGTATGCACAGGTTTAAAATCATACCAGTACTCTGATGGGTAAGCACCTAATTTCTTACCTTCGGTAGTCAGACTGTAGTCTTCCATCTGGTCAGGGTCACCGCCTCTGCGGATATAATCGAGTCCGCCATCTGTATAGATAGCTCCACAGCGACACTGTTTAAAGTCATGTACTGATCTGCTTTCTATAACTTCGCCACACTTTTTGCACCGAACACGATTAGCGTATATTTTCAGTCTTCCCATCGCCTTCCTCCACGCCATATGTATGTATAGTCATAGTTCTGGCCATGATGACCTGATAAGAACCGCCGCAGCAGGAACACTTATGTGTAGCTGTTCCGACGGTGTCGAGTTCTGTAAACTTACGTCCGTGTCCGAAATCTTCAGGATATTCTCCCTCGATAGAATGACAATACGGACAGATGAATCCGTCCGTGCTTATCTGACTAGGACCTGATATCGGTCTTTTGACTATCTTTGCCTGCATTTGTTGTGTCTCCTTCTAATACCTGTTTAAGCATTCGTTGAATATTTCTGCAGGCACATATGGCACCTGCTTCATAAGGTGTAGGATAGCCTGGATTGCCACCTTCTCCTACGTAGTTGATGTTATCACCCAGCATAACATCTATACTGCGAATAACATCCTTAATTCTGCCTTCCAGTTTTTCATAGCTATCCATAATAAACTCCTTATTTAAACTCATTAATTGCTTTGTTCAGCAGTTTGCATGCAAAATACATTAACGGCCCTACAAACATCAGTATTACGAAAGTCTCACAAAGTTCATGCACATACAGATATGTTATATAAGATTGCATGTTATTGTTCAACATATTCACGAAATTACTAAGCACGGTTTCCATTAATTTCTGCCTCCATTATTATCATATCTACCACAGGATTTCAATTCATTACATCCTTTACGATAGTCACACTCCGGTACCAGCAATTCTCCAAGAGGGAAATCTACTCCATCCAGCAGGCATTGCTTTATCAGCCACATTACATCTCTGGTTTCCGGGCTGGCTTTATGGCACAACCTTTTTCTGGCCATATTGATAAGGCTCTGAGCATTACACATGAAACTGAAGGACGTGGGAGTAAGTCTGTTGCTTTCCTGATCTTTAACTCCTGTTCTATCACTCCTGTGACTCAGGTGGAAATGTTCCACGCCCACATTATGTGTTCTGAAGTGGTTAGCTACAAAAGTTGGGCAGTTCTTTACCTCTACCCAGAACTTCCGTTCCCTTATAGGAGAATGCTCAGCTTTATACATTTTCCTGAGCAGGGGAAGTACTCTGTCTTCAGGAATAGGTTTACCGGAAGTTGCTTCGCAGGCTTTCTTAAAATACTTAAGTCCCATAACATCTGTTACAGTAACCCGTAAGCAATCAATGTAGTCATTATCATGCACAGGTGTTATACACCAGCCACTAGGTTTTAACACCTTAGTTACAGAATTCTCTTTTTCCATATTATATCTCCAATTAAAAATAATGGGGAGAAAATAACTCTCCCCACCACCTATCAACCTATTCTGGCTGCTTCTGTCATCAAAGCATCTACATCCAGAGTCCAGTTATTATAACCGTCTCTGACTGCCAATGGATAGTTTTCATCCAGCAGTGCTTCGCCTTTGTGACAAGCATCGTCATAGTCATCTGCTGCAAACACATTTGTGCGCTCGAATGCTGGTTGACCGTTTTTATTATAACACAATACTGTTACCCAGCGTTTCATTGTTGTTCTACCTCCCTTTCTTTTAATAATTTCCAGTCCCACTTTTTCAATGGACAACTGGGCAACCTTGAATCATCATATTCAGGATGACCTATCTGCCAATCGTAATCCGCATTTGGAGTATATCTGAAAGCAAACTCATGATCCTGTGCGTGACAGAAGTATCTTCCTGTTTTCAGAAGGCCAAAGAAGTAGGCTTCATCTTCATAAAAGGGACAGCACTTACAGTTGGCCGGAAAAGGATGAACATATATCTGTTTGACTCTAGTCACTGTTTATCAGCTCCAATCCTTTTCTTGTACATATCGTCATCTTCTGCTGTAAGCAGCTTGATACCATACTGACTTTCAAGATACTTAAGCAGATAATAGCAGTAACCTGTTACGAATTCCAGAGGATGATCCGGATCTTTGGAGTATGGGGAAGTGAACTTGTCCTGCTTCTTTCTTAGAGCTTCTCTGAAGTTCTGAACCAGAGTTTTCAGGTCAGCTTCGCTCAACACAACATTTCTACCCATGGATTCATTCTCCTTTTCCAGAAATACATCTTCGGAAACTCCGAAGTAAGTAGCCAGTCTCTTGATTATTTCGCTGCCCGGCCTGACTTTACCGTTCTTGAGCCTGTTAAAGTAGGCCGGATCCATATAGATGTCCTTAGACATCTGAAATGCAGACTTACCGGTCTTTTCCTTGTGAATGCTGATAATATGTCTCAGCTTCCTGCTGAAGGCATCAATATCTGTGATTATTCCTCGTTTGGACATTCTTCACTCTCCACTTCATCACGCCACTGAACACCACAGCTTTCCATAACTTTAATTGCTGCTTCCAGATGTTCCGGATCCTTGCCACATATTCTGTGATTTTCTACGTATATGGGCACCCATGGGAAAGCTGCACCTAACATTATTGCATTGGCAACCAGAGAAGTCTCTGCGTTCAGACCCATGAGTTCTATTTCCACAGAAGCATCCTTGTCAGTGCAGAGATCCTTTACTGTGGCTGCTACCATAGGACTTCCATGAGTCATCTTGGTTATTATATTCAATAACCTCTGATTGGAATTGAAGTTCCTGATAACTCTGTCGAGGGCTTTCGGGATATCCTGGCCTTCTGTGCCATATGCACACTTAGGCATTATAACTTCTGCATCTTCGTCTTCAGGCTCTTCCGGAAAAGCTGCAGTATTAACCAGCACTACATAGGTATCAGCTTTTCGCTTTTCTTCAATTCTGTTAAGCCTGCGCAATATAGATTTATAAGCATGTTCCGCAGCTGTGCTTTCAGCTATATAGTCATTCTGCACATCTATGACTACATAGATTTTAACAAGTTTCTTTTTCATCTCGGCCTCCTCGGCTTGTATGGACTTCTGGTAGGTCTGAGCTTATGCCATTCCAAATCTTCCTTCTTAGGTCTGGGGCCATCCTTGCTGTAGGCCCTACCGGCAATCATCGGGCATTCTTTCAATCTACCAAGATTTTTGTCTAAAGTGCCACGCCCTGAAGTCAGGGAGTTGCATTTGAATCCATAGTATGTATCATCGTGAAACAATGCTTCATACTTATCACATCTGGAGCACTTTTTTGGTGGCTCCTCGGTTTTCACAAACATTATAATCTCCTTAGTTGGATTACCTGGTCTCCGGTTAGTGTGGACAGCCTCCTTAAATGTCCGGAAAATCCTGAGGCCAGGCTATATAATAATACAAATCTTATACCATTACCAGCTAAAAAATATCTTAAAATTCGAAGTTAAAAAAAGGGAGAAAGCTTATGAGAAATTCATAATCTTTTCTCCCTAAAAGAGTAAAACAGAATGTGCAGAAAAGATGGTTAATCTTTCCTGCACATATAACTTATACCGAATACTTGTTACTTATTTACAACAATACGCTTTACGTGAGATGTGTCCTTCTTGTCTTCCATAGGTGCTTCAACATCAGCTATACCGGCTGCCTTTACAGCAGCCACGCTTACAGCTATTTCGGCATCTTCCTCACGTGTGTCATGTATTTCCTGCATTTCTTCTATATAATGTATAGAAGCAAGAATCTTACTGACAGCCTTTATTGTAACCATAGATACGCTACCGGTCTTGGATTCTTCCTCAAGGGTGTCATCAAGATCACACAGCATACCCATAAGTTTGCATCGCATATGTTTCAGTTTTTCTAATTGTTCACTGTTCATATCATACCCTCCTGGCAACAGAGATAGTGGCGTTGGACAGTGTCAATGGTGCTGTCCCGGAATTTACCACTCTCAGTTCTACAGGTCCGTTATCGGCCCAGTAGCATGGACTGCAGTCCCGATAAGCTCTCACTATAGTAGAGAATGAAACTGGACGCTCACTCACGTCATCAACATCTAAAGTAACCTCACTCCCTGGGATATTTTCCCCGTCCAGTTCCAGAGAGAGCTGTAAAGTTACTGCAGTACCAGCTTCGCCTGGGTTTGAAATTGTTCCATTGAAACTTACATCGTAAAGTCCGCAGCGTCTCAGGGAGAAAGCTCCTGAAGAAGCTGCATGACCCACATCATTAGAGTATTGCAGGACATTTGATCCGAAAAGTACCGGAGACTCAGGAGTCAATGTCTGCTGACCTACATTAATAGCTTTAATCATAGTAGACCTCCCGGGGCCGGAGATTGCTCCCCAGCCCCTTATCCTTATGCGTTAGGGCATCCGCAGCCGGTTGGATTATAAGTCTGATAAGGACTCATAACACTGTAGGCTGGGCGAGGAGTTGGGAGAACCTGCCCAAGAATCTGCTGAGTCTGGATAGTGTTGCTAAGAGCAGCGCGGGTATCCTGAAGCTTATCTCTAAGATCCTGGATAGTATTAGCTGTGAACATAGCTCTTGTAGCTTCACCATCTTCCTTGATAGCATTTACTATATCACAGGTCTGTTTAGCTGTTTCATAGCGGAGAGCATCAATATTTCTGTTGATACCACAGGCTGCAAGATCCAGATTGTTTCTGTTAGCTGCTATACTAGCGTTTACACCTGCAAATCCAGCGGATATATTAGCATTAGTTCCTGCGAAACCTTCAGCTATATTACTGGATAAACCGTAAAGCCTATCAACTTGAGATGCTGCACGCAGTGCTGCATTCTGTTCAGACTGTGAAAAGTGATTGCCTATATCATTTCTGATATTATAGGCATTGTCTGCTAACATTCGCTCAGTTACATTCTGATTGTTAAGTATCTGGTTTGTATTGAAACCATCACTCATTTCGGCTCGTGTTAACATTCCATTCAGGTTAGCAGCGTTATTTCCGCCCCAGCCACCGAATCCACCGTTGCCGAATCCGAACAAGAAGAGAACGACGATCCAGAACCATTCGTTCCCGCCCATCATTGTAGTTGTGCCATCACTTACTACTGCCATAATTTTTACCTCTCACTCATAAAATTAGTATAGGAAACCACTGGTGGGCATATCCCGCCTGAAGTGGCTATACTTCTATATTACTTGGAATTACTTGTTGAACATTCCCTGGAATCCCTCAGCCATTTTGCTGAGCTGTTGGAATTGTTCCTGTGACATCTTCCCCGATTTGAGCAGCTCCTGCACCTGTTCTTTTGCATTTCCCTTGAAACTGTTCTTAAAATCCATAAACTTCTGTAACATTCCGAACATTGGGGGTAAACCATTAGCGTTCCCTGATGCCATAGGGGATGTCGGTGCTGCCAGTTGTTGAAATAGTTGATTCATTTTTCTTTTCCTCCAGATACTTCTTCACTTCATCTCTAAATGCTTCGAACTCTTTCTTGGAAACATAGTCCGAATTACTGGGAGAGACCACTGCTTTAGGCAGTCTTTCCTTGTAGTCGAAAATGCGGAGACTGGGTTTCCATGCAGAGTCACATGTCTTTATATACATAACACCGTCTGTCTCGCTGTCCAGAATAATAACCGGGATAGACGGGATGGCATTTATAGCCTTGGCGCCCTCTTCTCCTTTAGCCCATATCACATTAGATTCCGTTATAGTTTTAGCTGATACAGGCGGGGCCTGAACCTGCTGGGGCTGTGGAGGATTATTCTGTACAGCAGGATATCCTACAGGAACATAACCTGCAGGAGGATAGTAAGTCTGTCCTATCATATGGATGTCTCACTTCACTCTTGAGAATTTGTTTTACTCTATTAAAATTATCTTCACTCTATAATACATATAAGAGAAAATGCCCTAAAAGTCAAGCTGACGGAAGCTGGCACCAGTACTGGAAAAAGAGACCAAAATATGTTATAGTAAGATATACTTCGTTTTAAAAGGTGGTAAATAATATGAATGAATATGAAAAGATAATGCTTCTGGACAGAGCTATAGCTGAAATGCAGAAAGCGCTGGATACTCAGTATAGAGAAAGAGCCAGCAGGCACGGCAATATGACAGCCACTTCTGCTGAAATAACTACTGTAGAAAATATAATAGCAGGCCTTATTACCAAGAGAAATCAACTCCTCTTCAATACAGCAAAGACTGTAGCAGCTATTAACGACACAATCCCAGCCTGGATAAGTTAACAGGTAAAAAATAACCGGCCCATCAGGAGCCGGTTATTTGTCCTACTTCTTACCGTAGCGCTTCAAATAGCATTCTGGGCATAGTGTTATGCCCCGCTGCCCGTGCAAGTATACTCTCATACCTTTGCGGTGCGGTATTTCCGGGACAGTAATATGCAGTCTTTCAGCTATTTCTGTTCTGGTTATGATGGGATGCTCTTTGTCCTTTCCGTCGTTACCTTTATTAGCTTCCTTGAAAGCTTCTGATATCTTTTCCATAGCCAGTTCCCGTTCCATAAGGATGTCTTCGTCGCAGTCGTCACAGTAGTATGTGGCGTCTGGTGCAAGCAGGGCGGGACATCTGGTTAGTCTGATCTTTTCAGTATCAGGAATCGGAGCATATTTCAGAGCAGCACAGGCTCTTTTATAGCCTGGGGCATTATTAGGTACACATAAGCCACAGGTCTTGCAGCTTATTTTATTATCGTAAAAATACTCTACTGGTCGCATAGTTTCCTCCTTAGATAGCGGTTACATAGTACTTATCCAGAAATCTGGGAGTCTTGCCTGCTATCATCTTGTCAATGTCCTTTACAGGACGAGTAGTTATATCAAAGTACGGAAGTGTTCCTAACCTTTCTGCTACTTCTTCCCCTATGTATTTTTCCCATGGGACAGCCAGTATAGGCAGGTTCGGGTAATCCTTCTGAATCTGATATAATGAATAACCTTCCGGGGTCAGAGCAAATATCTTGGGTCCGTTCTTCTTACCCTTGATCTGTCCTATGATACCTCGGTCACGCATCACCTTAGTGCAGTATCTGGCATCCTGAATGGGTACCTTATCATCCATAGCACGTACTATTGCTTTGTCCAACCATTCCAACTCAAAGAATGTCTTGTCGAAGACAAGATCAAAAGCAGTGCTGACTACCTCGATGTTGAACACGGGGCCCTCGGGCTTGAAACGGGCAGCTTTATGCAAAGCCTTCTCTATAAGAGAATCAGAGTATATTTCATCCTCTCCAATAGTGAGGGTTCGGATAATACCCGCAGGGTTCTTGATGTTCCTGACCTTGCTGGCAGAAATACCGAGTTCTTCCAGACCAATCAGGACACTTTTCTTTTCTTCAGGGGACGTGGTCTTGAAGAATATCCTGCAGGTATTGTCCTTAAACCATTTCTCGTATCTGCCTGAATCAGATGCCAGCTGAAAACCCTCAGCCTTGAGTTTGCCCTTTCTTTCTGATTCCATTTTTTCTATCGCCTCCAATCGTTCTCTTTCCAGCTTTTCAGCAGCCTCTTTCATTCGAGCAGCTCTTTCAGCAATTTCACGCTCTTTTTCTTCCTGCTGTCGTTTTTCTTCTACCTGCCATTGTCCTACTGCTTTCTTTAGAAGCATTACCGGATTTTTACTATACTGTTCAAACTCAGGAACATTATCTTTAAGATACTGTTTAACTATCCTAAAGCCGAAAGATTTCCACAAAGTATTAAATCTTACTACGTGTGCCAACCACACCATTGTATATTCCAGTATAGTCACCACAGTTCTGGTGGGCATAAATTCACGCATTATATCTGCTCCCAAACCCTTACCGTTACCCGCATCCAGAAATACATCAGCAGCTGTTGCCAGTAAACCCAGATCTATAGTAGCAGGGGGCACTCGACCATGAATCATCTTATCTGTTAATTCTTCCAGCTTTAAATAGTCATCAGATAGGGCAAAAACAGCCAGATCAGTGGTACTAGAATCAAATTTCGTAATATCTACTAACGTGTCTTCAGAGTCCAATGCCGCTAAATTACCTGTATATTCTCCACCAGCTAATTTTACTAAATATTTACCCGCTCTGGCCACCTGGTTTTTTGGGGCATATTTAAGATCATTTATATCCGGAATAACTACATTTTTTTCCCTTAGTAACTGTTCAACGTTACTACAGCACTTAGTAAGACCAGCAAACACAAATCTCACATCTCTAAGATTACTTAGACCTTCCTGCGGCATAGAAGCAATTTTACCACACTTTTCACGCGAAGTGCCAAACGGCGAGCTCATCCATAATGTAGCATCCATGCAGTATACCGTTAAAAGCTTAACTGCAGTCTCGACTGTTACGGTAGTATTTTTGTGCAGTATAGCATCCCAGAAATCATTTGAAGTTAACAGCATTACAAGCTGTCTATATATAAATATTGCCTGTGCTTCTGCTAAACCTATTTTAGTAGAGACAAAAGTAGAAACTAATCTAGCCATTATATCCGGGGCGTTCAGTATAATTGGTTTCAATGCTTCAGATAACTTGTTTATCCAAATCTGAGCATCTTCCCAGTTGTCGCATAAGCTAAGCAGTTTAAAACCCTCTGATGCCTTGCCTTGAATAAATTGACTATATGCCGGACCAAATAGGAATTCAGCAGTTTTAACTTCTGGGCCAGCTTTTGAAATGTTCTCAACATTTCTATCAGTAAATTCATTCAGTGAGTCCAGGGTGTCTTCTATTATATTTCCCAGGTCTTTACCAAAATTACTCTTGTCAAATGAATTAATACTTACAGCTTTATGCTTACCGAGTAATTTCACCATGTCTTCCCATTCCAGAACATCCGCTGTTGTTTCGTTTTCTATATCATCACTACAATCCTGATTTATGGAACGCTTAAAAAAGTCATTCCACTCCTGTCCCATAGGTACAGATTCTGTCAATAATGACTTCAACATATATTATCTCCTTAATTTGATAAAAAATAAGGCCGGGAACAATAAGTCCCGGCCCGAGTTAACACTTTAACTTATACCTGTATTCCACTTATTAAGCAGCAGGTACAGAACGCAGTGCTCTTTCCAGTTCTGAAAACTGTTCGACCGTATATATAACATTTGGGTCTAAATCTTTAGAAGGCAACATTTTTCTTGGATCTGCTAGAAGTATTTTACCGACGTTCACTTTTGAGCCGCCATCCTCAAGTATATCGGAATCAACTCTTATTATATAATCCGAATTAACAATTACATACTCGCCAGAATAAAAACTAGTTACCGTAATAAACATTTTGAACTTCTCCTTTAATATCTGTATTTGTCATTGTCATTTTTCGAAGCCTCTATACAAGACTTGAAAAACCAATATACCACAAAGGCAATTACTAGTATGAATACCGTCCAGTTAAAGTTAGATTGCATATCTATGATGAGTTTATTTCTCATGTATGTTTGTGCCAATTCATTCATAATATTGATCGTGTATGTCCCTACATAATTTGTTAACATCCTTATTTTCCTCCTTATGAAAATCATAATCAAACATGAAGACAAGATAGTTAGCCAAGAGTTTTTCCAGGCCGCCTGGTTCACCCTTTACTACCTTCTTAGCTTCTTCATATAGCTCTTTCATTTCAGTCTTAGTGAAATGAAAGCCATATACTTTATCCGCACCAGTATGATCTATATAGACATATCCTTGCATATTATCACCCACACTTACTATATCCGCAGTGACGACAGATTATGCACCCACCATCACGAGTTAACTTTTCACCACATTCAGGACACTCCAGCGCATCAAAGATGTTCACAGCAGTAGGTACTGATATGCTCTCAATGAATTTATCCATTGATGCGTTTTCCTCTGGTGTAGCATCCCTCATCTTGGAGATGAAGAGTCCTTCCCCGCTCTTGTCCTTATACACCCTTTCCATAGTCTTACCTATGGCATCCGGGCAGCTTAGAACTACGGAACCATCAGCCTGCTTAATACCCCCCTGTCTCATAGTATTCATACATCTAATACCTTTGAGCTGGTCAATGACATCTTCAACACTTACACCTGATCTGAGGGCAAGAGAGATAAGCCTGCTAGTTGCTTCTGACTGAGATGGACAGCCACCGTTTCTTCCAAGACTGGTAAAGACTTCACATATACCGTGCTCGTCTGAGTTAACAGTAATATACATGGCTCCACAACCTATCTTGGTTTTAACAGTTTCCCCGAAAGTAACATTAGGTCTTGGTCGTTTGCAAGGGACATTAATGTCCTTAGCAAGAGCTGCCTCATCTAATATCCTTTCAAAGGATTTCATCTTTTCTACCAGCTTCTCAAATCTCTCATGCTTAATCACCATCCACTCATTGCTATGAACTTTTGCAAGAATTTCTCTGTCTGAATCAGCTATTTCTTCAATATCTTCTTCCTTGCTGTCTACAGCTTTAAGAGGTTGACTATCTCTGCTTCCATCTCTATAACATGTAAATCCTTTACAGCCGGAGCGCCATGCAGTAGTGATAAGCTCTCTTACATCATCAACGGTAGCGTCATGAGAAAGGTTGATGGTTTTAGATACTGAATTATGAACATGTCTCTGAATAGCTGCCAGCATAGCCAGATGCTGCTTCGGAGTCACTTCATGAGCAGTAGGCCAGTACCTTTTTATTTCATCTGATATAATTTTTGCGGCTTCTGTAACAGTGGTTTGTTTACATTCTATTATATCAGAGAATCTTTCCAGGTCGTTATTTTCCATAGCCTGACTAAGTGATATCCATACAAGCATTTCCGGAGAATCGGTCTTGGTGCTGTCGTATCTGGCATTGATATAGTCCCTCAAAGACTTCGGATACATAAGCAGATCACCCATCTTAAGAGAATGTCTGTTCCAGCATCTGAGGAAATGAGGTTCAATACCGGTGCTGACTTCACCAACCAGACCAGTAGTTCCAGTAGGAGCCTGGATGGTCAGACAGGCGTTCTTGTAACCTTTACGCAAAGAATATTCTTCAGCAGTTTTGGTTATGAATGCAAATACATCTGCAGCTTCATGAATGGCTTCAGGGCTTCCGTAGGTCAAACCTTTAGCAGACAGATAATCAGCCAGGCCCATAACACCCAGGCCAGTCTTCCTGGAGGCTCTTACAGCAGCATTGACTTCGTCGAACGGGGTTTCTGACTTATCTATCATCAAATTCAGGAAGTCTACAGCATCTTCGACTGTCTGTTTCAGTTCCTGACGAAGAGCCATATCAGCCTTCTTATCCTCGCCTTTCCAGAAAGGGTGAACAAAGTGATAGAGGTTGATAGAGCCTAGATTACATGCTTCGTTAGGTTTTAAGAAGCTTTCTCCACAATTTCCGATCAATACAGGTATTCCAAAGGTATATCTGTCCTTGGTACTTATAGTGAACGCATGATTTTCCGGCTCATTGAGGCAGAAAGTTTCTTCTTCCGAATCCAACAGTCTCAGTCCGGTTATGGTATAGTTTTCACAAGGACCGCAATCATCCATGTTTGCACAGCGTTCCATATTTGGAGACATTAATTTATCTCCTAATCGCAAAAGTCTGGCTTCAGCCCTCTGTCCGTTTTCCATAATGAATTTATGATAGAGTGTGCATCTTATTTTGCCTTTTTCAATCCTATTATTTTCAAAAGGAAAACCAGGCGCTCTAGAAATAACTTCTGCAGATACCTCTACTTCCATTATTTTATTTTTACCTGTAGAAAAAGGCGTAACTCTACTCCACTTGTTACCATTCCACACTTCTATTTCCCTGCCTACCAACCCCTTTATGGGAAACAGACCATCCGGAGTCTGAACCAGAGTATCACCAGTAACACAAGGATTAGATACTTCTATACCAGTGTTAAATTCCCGGAACTCCGGCCTGCCTGTATATTTACCATCAACATTATTGACAGTATCTATAAACTGGACACCAGGTTCCCCGTTTCTCCACATATGTTCAACAATCATGTCATAGATATCGGAAGCAGCGTATTTTACGCCCTCTTCCTCAGCCCAGACCTTGTCAGAGCCATTTATGACATCATCCATAAACTCATCGGTAACGGCCACAGAAAGATTGAAGTTATTTATCTGATTCTGATCTTCCTTACATCTTATAAACTTAATGATATCGGGATGGCCGGTCTTCAGATTGGCAAGCGCAGCACCTCTGCGGACACCTGCTGCCTTAACAGCACCAGTAACAGCGTCAAATACTTTGAGGAAGCTCACAGGACCACTGGCGGTTCTTTTGCTTCCTTCCGGTCCGACTCTGGAACCTTCTGCCCTGATCGGGGCTAGAGATACTCCAACTCCACCACCCTCTTTCATTATCATGGCCATTCGTTTGGCTGTGTCCATGATACTACTCATATTATCCTGCAGGTCTATGACGTAACAGGCGAACAGATTTTTCATGTCTGTTCCTGCGTTGATCCAGCAGGGAGAATTAGGGATGAACTTCTTATTCTTCAGAAGTTCTTTCATTCTGTGATTATATCGTCTACCTTCATCAGAAGGATCATCACATAAATAATTAACAACCCGGTCGCATATCTCTTCATATGTATTTTCACCAGTTTGGCCCCAGTGGGCAATCGCAATCTGGTCACCCAGTTCTTTTAAGTAATTATCGTTCATATTGCACCTTTCTATGTAAAATAAAGCCGGGAGTATAATATCACAAATTCCCAGCTTTATCAAATTTATCAGGCCAGTGCGGTAAGCGTCTGGCCTGAATTTCAACCTGTTTTATACAGTAGCCTCTAATGCTCTTTTTCTCTCCCTGTATTTTCTACCTCTAAGTACACTTGCGCAGGAATCGCTGCAGAAAGTTTTATTTTTGCTACCTTTATAAAACATTTTCCCACAGTGTAAACACTTGCCTACAAATAACTCTTTTTCTCCTAAAACATAAGGGTAGATATAGATAAGGAAGCCTCTGATAAATTTATTCTTATCACTACAGTCATGTCTATTCATACCCTCCCCAGTAAAGGCATTCATAGCTAGAAGCAGTACAGAGCTATTAGTTGATGATGGGTCACACTGATAGCTGGCCAGCCTGGCCAACAGCATAGACACATACTTGGCGATTTGAGATATATCAGAATTTTTTACATGTAAGCCTATATCTGTCGCTATATCTTTCAAAGTTAATACGGACAACTCACTCGTAGCATTACATCGCACAGCAGAAAGAGCCATCAAGCTCAATGTGCTTGTGTCCAAATATTTATGCATAAGTTTAGTTATTGGTGATAATGGCAGAGCTCTTTTGGTCATGTTCATGCTCCTTTCTTTTAACTCTCAAATGCTTTTCTCTGTAAACTTTACCTTTATAGTTATTATTGCACTTGGTACAGCAAAATACCTGATTAACCCTTTTTTGTGCAAATAGCTGCCCACACTCTTTACACCGCGCAATATTAATTTTTTTGTCTCCAAACAAATATGGAGCCACTACCTTTTTAATAAATTTTTTTATAGCTGCAGTTAGCCCTGATATACTTATAAATTCAGGATCCAGCTGAGCTAAATACAATAAGTTTCCAATGGCAGTGGGTAATTGCTCAGGAGTGGAGTGCACAACCGAGTAGTCATACAAACCAAGTAATACATTATTTAAAGCCGGAACCAACTTTGCCTGTACACCCTCTGGAAGTTCCGTGAACCAGTAGTCATTATTCTTGTTGTCTACTTGTGTAGACAACACTGTGAAACTCAGCAAAAAGTCATCCTTTAACATGTCTAAATATCTACCCCAAGCAGATGCATGTGAAGATGAACACTTAGACATCCCAACAGGATCACATTTATTTTCTGACATTCTTATAGTCCTCCTTCTTGAAATCTTAAGGATTAAAATTAGCGGGATATTATGTTACAATAATATCCCGCATATTTCATTTATTAACTTTTTTAGCTACGAGTTTCGTCATACCTTTTCTAAGATACAACGCACCACGCAGTTCCCTGACACTACGGGGGGTCATGTCGTCCCCACCGGCAGTGTCCGTTATTTCCTTTATAGTATCCAGCATCATATCCTGAAACTGGTCTTCCATAGAGGAAAGAGTAGTACCATCTGGCTCAACAAGGTTACAGACAGCAAAGTTAAGCGCTCGATACCATTGTGGTAATCTATACGTCAGATAGTAATTCCCATCTGTTTCAAGCTCTATCTTTACTTCACCCTGGTCTATCCTGTCAGGCTCTATTCTGAATACACGAAGTGTGTAACCGATAAGAGCCTGACGTAGCCCGTCAAATTCCCTGCGGATAGCTTCACGCTCTCTATCATCAGCACACTGAAATATCTTATGCCGGTACTTGTCATACTGACTGTTAAAGCTGAGCATCAGAGAATTTATCTGGTCAAGATGATATTTGCTGAGCCATTTGCCCTTTAATTCATTGAACAGTTGTTTCTCGGTTCTTATCATCAGTTTATGGTTGTGCCTCCACCCAGGCCTGTGAAAACTTCCTTAAGAAGCTTCTGCTTGTTGTCTAATTTTTCTATGAGGGTTTCAATCAGTTCCCTTTGACGTTTCTGGATAGCCTCTATCCTTTCGGTGATTATCCGTCCCTTTTCTTCGCTGACTATACCAGCTACTTTGTTACTGTTTTCACATTCCTGGAAAGATACATAACCGCTGATGAAGAGAAATACCCAATCGGGCAAGCCCTGGTTAAGACTGATACCTTCTTCAGTAAATCCTACTTCCGGATTTACTTCCATATCCAGATCGTCTTCAGGCAACTCAAGCACGACAGCCAGGTTTACCAGAAGACTCTGATAATGGCCACGAAGAGCTTCTATAAGAATGCTCTTTTTGGTTTCATCGTGAAGATCCTCGGGCATATCCATCTTAGACAGAAGGATTTTCGTAAATTCCTTAGCACTTTGAAGCATATCTTCAATGAAGATAACCATAGTTACTGGAACCAGTTTGTTGTTTTCTTTGAGAAAATTTAATAAATCCTGGCGTGTTTTAATCATTTAACATCTCCTATTATATCTATACTATATACTAGAATACCCAGTGCGCCTTCTATACGTGGCTCATTTCTTACGGCCGGAAAGTATGACGGGTTAAAACTCGTCCTATTAAAGGTTGGCATCAGCCTGCCACCAATCACTACTTCTGTGCCAACCGGCAATGTCTTAATAGCATATCCCAGATTACCAACCGCTGATGTTAACACCGTTGCTGACCAGATCTTAGGATTATATTCAGTATGTTCGGCCGATTTCTTAAACCTGTAATCTATGTCTGGAATACCTGTGCAAGACATAAACTTAAAGGTCAATGGAAAATTCGGGCGGCCGAAGAAACTCTTCTCCCGTTTATTTTCTTCAGTGGGAGCATAGTAGGAATCTTCATGCATACCTATATAGCCTTTCAGGACCACCATGGAATCACACTCGTCTGGTGCAATAGATTCCTCACTGACAATATCTACTCTGGTTGCTACTACAACTACCGTATAATCTATGGTTCTCATCCCTTCAAAGTTATGATGTACAGCCCTGTTTATTCCTATAACTGATCTGCAGCTTAAACAGAACAAAGAACTAGGAACCAGATAGCCACAGACATGTACAGTGGCTTTTGGATTAATAAGCTTTTCATCGTCGAACAGGTTCTCCGGAATCATTACTACGACACCTTCCTGGTCAGGCCAGTTAGCCCGCTGACTAGTAGTAATAGTTTCCAATACTACAGGGTAGTACTTCCTTGTGGCTACCTCCTGGCACGCTGACCTGGATATCCCGTCAAACGACTTGTCAACAGCCACTATAGTGCCGACAAGCTCCACAGAATCATATACATCATATTCTGTAAAATTCAAGTCCCGGACAAGTTTACCGGGAACAGACTGGACTTCTGCTGGACCTAAATCCATAATATTTTACCTCCTTGGAATTTAATGAGCAATAGTGCTCGAGTTATCAAGGAACTTATACCCTATGGACATCAAGCACCTAAAATGTTATATTACATACAGGAATTCCAATTTTATAATTAAGGATAATTGCAATTATGTCTTACTATAATAACCCATTTGAAAGCGGAGAATTTATGAAAACCGCAGGGTATGGGAAAGTAGTTGCCGGGACGGCAGGAGCAGGAATGTTAGGCATGGGAGCCTTATTAACTGCTTTGGGATATGGCCCTGGACTATTAAAAAAAGCAATTACTGCACCATTTCAAGCTGGGGCTAAAGCTATAAATACCTTGGGTAAGCCAGGCGGTGGAGCCGGCATGATTCAAGGGTTTAAAGATGCTACAAAGTATGGCGGCCCCGCTGCAGCTATAACTGGGGGTATCCTGCTGCATCAGGCTTTAAGTAAGCCAGCAGCTGCTCCGGTTAAAACTTTATTTGGCAATCTCAATCCTATGCAACAGGGTGCTCTCCTGTCTCTCGGCGGCTTGGGTGCCGGTGCTTTAGGTATGGGTTTATATAATAAATATAAACAAAACGATAACAGTCAGTACAGCTATAACTATCAGTACTACCCAAAATATGGCAGCTGGACTAAGACTGCAGGATCCCCTGGTTTTAATGAAGGTAGATCATTTGCTAGAGGTCTAGGTGCAAAAGCTATTGCTTTAAGCTTAGTGCCTGCAGCTGTTGCCGCTGGCCTGAATCCAGGAGAAGTTATGCGCGGAGTCAAAAACTACGGAACGAAAGCTTATGAATCCATACGTAAATCTATAGATCCCTCTTGGATAAGCCCCGCTGAAATGAAAGCTACTCTGGCCGATAAAGCAACCAGTCTGGTTGGTAAAATGAGTGACTGGGAAAAAGCCCTCACTGTTGGTACTATAGGATTAGGTAGTGCCGGAATTGGCGCTCTTGCGTATGATAATTATAGAAAAAGCCGGGAGGGATACTAATATGAGCAATCCATTCAGAGAAAAATGTGGTGGTGTTTTATTCGATATAAAACATGGAAGCAAAGCTGCAGCTGATGCTATACCAGAACTGCAAGGGTATCTGGCTAAACTAGTGAATTTTCTTAGCCCGGAGAATATAACTGCACAGGGACAGAATCTAGCAAAAAATTTAACTAAGGACGCCTTAGGCTTCGCAGGAGACTTTGGTAAGAGTCTAGCTAAAGGGGTGGGGGCTGGTATTGGAGAAATGGGCCAGAATGCCTGGAATAATACTATCAACCCATTTCTTAAAGCCCATGGTGGTAAGATTGGCGGCGGAGCTGCTGCTGCTGCAGGTCTATATGGTGGATATAAAGGTCTTAAATATTATTTAAAAAGAAGAGCTGCCAACCTGGCGCATCAGAAAGCAGTGGAGTTAGCTGAAGCACCAGCTAAAAATATTGTGCAGCAGATTAAAGGTCTTGGCGGTAATTTACAGACTTCAGCAGATGCCATAAATGCACAGCTTCAAAACATCTCTAACAGTATAAACGGGAGACAATTCGGGCGTGACCTGGTTCTTGGTGCAGGTGAAGGTCTAGGCCAGCTGGGTTCTCAGGCATATAATATGGCTAAAGACAAATTAAATCAGCTTGGACAGGGGATTAATAACTATAGAATAAACACCATAAACCCATTTGTATCACAGCATAAAAACGCTTTAATAGGTGCTGGAGCCGCTACAGGTTTAGGCTTGGGTGGCTATGGCTTATATAACAGGCTTAATAACGATAATTAAGCATTGACGCTATAATTACAATGTAGTATATTATATAGCGTCTGGAATTTTTAATATTAAGGAGATCTCCAACTATGTTTACTAAATTAGCCGATGCTGTCGCTGATAGAATAATAATTAAACTAGCTCAACTTCAGGAATATCAGGCTCAACTAGCTGCTGCTGCTGAAATACAGGAACAGCAGGAAAAACAAGCAGAACTTGCAAAAGCTCAGCAGGTAGAAATGGAATCTAATCAAGCTTTAATTAAACAAGCTGCTCAACAAAAGCTCTTAAATATCATTAAACAAGCCGAAGCCAATAAGAATGCTGCAGCTAAGCAAGCAGCAGCTAAACAGGCAGCCGCTAAACAGGACCTCGTTAAAAAGGCTGCTCAAAAGAAGCTTTTGAAACTTATTAAACAAGCCGGTGCTGCAGATGTCATAAAAAAAGTACTTGGTAAAGGAAAAGCAGGTATAGATCAAGTTGCTGCTGCTGCTCAGCCATATGCAGAAGCCGGAATTAACAATCTTGGCTCCTATATAGATGCTGGTGCAGCTAAGGCTAAAGCTTTAGGTCAGCAGATATATAATGATCCAAGATTCTATGCTGGCTTGGGTGGTGCTGGTATGGGTCTGGCTGGTGGTCTTGGCCTGAATGCCCTACTTAACAGAGATAATTAAGATTAAGCCAGGCGTGACTCAGTGAAGTCACGCCATTTTTATATTGAGAGAATAGCAATGAAAAAACAAAGTATTTATATTGGTGGGAGCAACATTCCAAATTTACCACCAGGGATGCTAAATGACGCTATGAATGTCTCTGCCCAGTCCGTTCCAGCTATGTTTAAAGGTGTCAGGGACAGCGTACTTAAAGACGGCATGGGTTCTTTTGCTGGAAAAGCTATACAAAAACCTCTTCCAAAAGCACTGGCTAATATTGCTGGCAGTGTTGCTATGCTTGCACCTGGGGTTATCAGTACTCCTTTAGCTATATTAAATGTGCTTAAGAACTGGACAAATCACATCAAATAATCAGGATTAGACAAATGGATGATCAATTAATAGATAAAATGGCTGATGCCATAGTGATAAGTATGGTTAAACAAGGTGCTGCTGCACCCGCCAGTTGGGCATCAGCATTTAATTACGTTAGACAACGCAATCCATTTACACCTGAGATGGTTCAAAAGACAAAAGATTGGGCTCTTAAAGGTGGTAAAATGGGAACCGGTGTAGGTGCAGGAATTGGTGCTGCAGCCGGAATGATCCGAGGAGCACGGCAGACTGCGCAGCAGGCTGGTGGGTGGAGAAATGCCTCTTTTGGTCAGTATGCTAAGAATATGGCTGGCCAGGGCGCCATGGGAGGCGCAATAGGTGCTGGAGTAGGTGCTGTTGGCGGTGCCGGGGCAGGAGCTATCGGTGCTACTGCTCCGTATATGGGTCAAATAGCTAAACAAACAGTTGGGGTGCATAAAAAAGACCAGCAGGCGATGAATATTATAAATAGGATGCGAGATGTTAGAACTCAGGCTGATCAACAATACCAAAAAGTAAAAGGCCAAATGGATGTTCAAAAGCAAAGGATGGCCACCAATCAGCAAGGTTATGCTGATGCAAATAAAAATCAAAACTTCTTTGGCAAGTTATTTGGTGTAGGACAGAATGCTAGAATAAAAGAAAAAACGAAGGCCAATGCCGAGGACGCTTTTAGACAGATAAACCAGATGGGTAGTCAAGCTTATAGTGATGCTAAAGGCCACTACAACAATCTGAACAATATACAAAATGAAATGGGCAACTGGTTAAGTACTGTAGGAAGTTTGTCGAATAATCTGGAACAGCACACTTCCTTACCACTACGTTATATTAATGATTCAGTAAACCAGGCTAGAGAATACTCCGAACAGGGTATACGAAACCTAGGTAATCTAGTCTCTTATTAATATATAAATAAAAAAATAACCCAGGATTGTAGAGATCCTGGGTTATTTCTTAAAAAGCAACCTTATCAGAAACCGTGTTTTTTACGGCCACGATAGGCTGCTTTTTTCAGTTTTTTTGAACTGGAGCTGGGGTAGATGCTGCTGGAGCTAGGGTAGATGCTACGGGAGCTGCTGCTGGAGCTGGGGTAGATGCTACGGGAGCTGCTGCTGGAGCTGGGGTAGATGCTGCTGGAGCTGGGGTAGATGCTACGGGAGCTGCTGCTGGAGCTGGGGTAGAAGGCTTCTTAGTAAACCAACCAGTGGCTTTCTTGAAGCACCCAGTTGCCAAATCGCAGGCCCAGATGCCTGCAGACTTGGTGCATTCCCAGCCTGCTTTTATAGCCTTACCTGCAGCGGCGGTCAGAGTTACGCCTGCCACCATAACAGTAACTACTGGCACTGCTTTCGAACAGGTCTCTACGACCTGATCCATAGCAGAAGGTTCGATAACAACTGGAGAGGCCTGACAAGCGTTGCTTACTAGGGATTTAACTCCATCTATTGCTAGCTTGGAAGTGAATATTCCAAAGCCGAGAGCAGCACCGGTACCTGCTACCTGTGCTGGAGACACTGATTCGTTGTAACTAACTGGACCGTTATACATTGTATAGGTCCTCCTTTCATTTAATTTTCCTTAGTCTACTATACTTATACCTATTACCCCTCGATAATTTACTTGACGATCTATCCCCAAAAATGCTATATAAATAATAGTATTTGTTTGCCTCCTTAATTAAAGAAAATACAGCTACCAGATTTGTCATCTGATAGCTGTATTATTTTTAATCTACAAGTTGTATCTTGTTCACCGGAGCATCGAAGCAGAATACATCGTCTGTGAACTTACAGACTCCGCACCTGCTATGCCCCACGAATTGATAAACCCCTCGCTTAGCAGCGGATTTACATCCGGCCCTGCCAGGAGCATACTTAGGCCACTCATGTCTGTCTGCCCATATAAGTGAACCGACACTGTCCCCGCCTCTGAGAGAAGAAACCTGCCATAAAACAGTAGCAAGCCGCCCCCTGTTTCTGTCAGAACTTCTGGACCTTAAAAGCATCAGGTCCAGCATACCTGACGTTATGGCATGGAACAGGTCCTCCTCATCCATCTCCCAGTTGAGGGTGTGGATTATCCAGTTTAACCAGGCGTCTGTAATCCCGGCGTGAGAACATAGAACCTTCTGAGAACTACCATCAACATGATTAACTTTGATTTTACAGGTCAAAGCCAGCTTCTCGATGTTATCCCAAAGGATATTGTTAATAGATATAAAATCTGAATCGGTAGCCTGACGAGAGCACCCTTTCAGAAGCATATAGGCCAGATCATGGTTCCCCAGAAGCAGGGCTACTTTGTCAGGGTCAGCTTCCTTGAAATCCAGGATTTCCTGAAAGTTCTTCAGCTCCTTCTCGCGTGGAAGCTTATTATAGCTGTCAAAATAATCTCCCAGAAAAATAGCCTTGTAATGTTTAGTGGCGACTAAATCAATGGCTTCTTCCCAGAAGTCCTCGCCATGGACATCTGGAACTATGACGAATTTTTGTGGCATAGCTACTCTCCCATTATGCTTTCTGGTATATACAAGACAGTCGGGTTATTGTCGTGTATATCCGGGATATTAGTGTTGGATTCCCTACATAGCTGTATGAACCTCTGTCTGTTAAATGGAATTGTTATCAAATGAATTCCATTTTTAGTAGGCACTCGGATTAATAGTCTCTGTAGATCTACTGGCTCCACTTCAAACAGTATTTTGAGAATACTAGTAAGGTATTCGTCTGAAGGGCAGTCCAGGTCTACTACCCATTTACGTTGCGCCCTAGGGGCAGGGTATCTTCCCAGGCAGGATGAGTAGGAATTCTTAACGGCATCAAACTGCCCTATCGCTATATTATTAGCGATATCTTGAAGGGTCCTGACAGCTATGTTCTTTTTACTTCTTGGGGTTAGGTGTATATATCCCCTTGCCTTTTCAAACTCACAGTGCCGCCTTACGCTTTCAGCCACTTTATCGTAGGCCTCAAAGCTGTCAACAGTATAAAACTTCAGGCTCCTGTTGTCCCCCTTCATTCCGGGATTATCTTTTCTCCTGGCTATGATCTGGATATAGTAAATCAGGTCATTGTCTGAAGAAAAGGAAAGATGACTACGAATCAGCTCTATATTGTCTATGGATTTACTCATTTTTAATCAGCCCCCTTTCCATCGCAATCTGGAGTAAGCGACTTTTCTTTTCAGTTAACAGCTCAAAGCTGTCCCGCATCAAGCCCCCTATAAATCTCGCCTGGGACTTGTTCTTTCGATTCAGAGCACGATCCCTGGTTCTGACCCAGAGATTCAGAACCTTTAATTGTGGAGCTGCAATATCATCATCTACTTCCTTGGTGCCGCTTTCCCCTACTTCAATAGCAAAGTCAAGCTGGTCTACGTACTTCTTAAAAAGTTTAGAAATGTCTTTAAGTTTCAAGGTGACTATTCCTCCTTAGATAAGATAAGAGACTTATACCTATTAATAGGTAAAAAAGAAACGCCAGGATTAGGTGATCAGCCGTCCCGACATTTCAAAAAAGGAGAAAATACGTGCTGGGAAAGGAGTTTAATAACCCAGCACGTTGTATGAACATTGGCGGGAGCAGGATTCGAACCTGCGACCTGGAGCTTATGAGACTCCCGAGCTACCAACTGCTCCATCCCGCTCAAATAAAAATCAAGAGGAAGTTTCACCACCAGCCCGAGCGGAGCTAGCCTAGATCTGAAAAAACTGAATTCCGCCTTTTGAGAATTCACTCAGTCTGTCGCGCATCACTCAATCAACCCAACTGGTCAGCGAAACTTCGTTGATTTCACCTCTACCATAGCAATAGGGTTACACATGGGAGCGTGAACCCTATACACTATGCCATTTTTATGCCGTTTCTGGATTTTGTGCCGGCAGTTACCCTAGGTTGCTATCTGTAGCTTTCGGTAACCTGCTTCTACAGTAGCGCCACAAGCTAATTCTCGCCCCAACTCAACCTGTGGCTTTGAGCTGGCGCATATATAGTATGTTTCAACCATCGGATATCTTATACCTACTGTGAGGTAAAAATTTAGCCCAGGCATACACCTTAAAATAACTTAGCATAGCTAAGTAGTGTAGCGTGGGCGGCTAGAGGATATTAATAGTGTGGAGCTCTCACAGGAGCTGCCGGGAGCTGGAACAGTTCATACGGCAATTTCCCTGCGGAAAGCTTGTGAGTAGTATTTGTTAACTTGTCAACTAGCTTAATTTTAGAAATCAACTGGAGGCCATATCTCAGCCATGGACGAAGGTTCTTGCGCGGATCTTCGTCTAGCACAGACCTACCACCTTTTATTAGAACAACCGTCCGGTCTAAAGCAGCCAGTAATGGCTGAGCTAATTCCTGAACCTTAGCGGTTCTTCTTCTAAGTCTAATAGTTAACTTTTCCTGCTGTTCCATTATTTCACACTTAATAAAGCAAATTAGCATACTAATCACCTTTGATTGGGGCTAGCTTTTGATTGGCGGTACAACTTATTGCCAGTTAGCTGCCTCTTTACATACTACTTATACCTATAGACATTTATAAAATTTACAGGTAAAAAAACTCTGGGCGAACCAGAGGAGTTAACTATTCACCAGCTTCATTTCTTAGCTGCTGTATTAGTCTAGAAGCCTGACAAAGCTTGTCTTCAACCAGACAGAAGATCGTGTCGGTCATCTCATGGCTAAGCTTGTCGTTAGCCGAATCGACCAAGTAAAGTACCTGGTCCAATATATCTTTCATATCATTTATCTCCTATTAAAATTTAAGTCCACCGCCAAAGGCGGGAGGGTTTCGACGGATGACCCACAACCGATAGGAAACGAAATTAGTAAGCCATATTCTGCAAGTTCCAAATCTTCTTATCTGGGGTTTCCCTGGAAGTTTCAGGTGTAGCATTGCCACCAGCAAGAGTCGGGAACTTGTCACGAATACCCATTTCCCACAAAGCACTTTCAACCATAAACGGAACTAAGAACATAGTATCGGGATTAGCCTTTACAAGTTCATGCAGTTTATTTACAGTTGCTTCTGACAATTTTTGAGAACTGTGAGTGTAACGTATGCCTGGAAAAGGAGAGGGGACTTCCTGGAAGCTGCGTTCAACGGTCAGAAAAGAAAAATAGGCCTTAATAGCTTTAGATTCTATTTCGTCAGGTCTAAATACAGTGCCGTCATTGAAAGCGCATGGATGTCCAGAAGTCTGAACGACTTTTTGGCCGTTTTTAAGTGTAAAGAATCCAGGTATTTTTTCAGAAGTAGTAACGGGGTTGAGTTCAGTAGTAGTAGTAGAATTTGTCATATTAATCTCCAGATACAACACCTTCTTTAGTAACTCCGCCGGGCACAGCCCTGTAGCAAAAGTCTTAGAGGTATTATATCTTCATTGCATATATCTTATAACAAATAAGGAAATGAAATTAAGTGCCAGATAAAAAAATACCGGGGAGACCCCGGTAGTTATCAAAAGCATTAAAGCTTACTAAAATCTTCGGCTAGACTTAACATCATTGATTTATGTTTTAAATCCAGCTTACGATAAAAAGACAGTAGCATCTCTTCGTCTACCTGAAGCTGTTCTAGACAGTCTTCCGGCTCTTTAAACAGTATGCCAAACTTAGCAAGGAAATATTTAAGTTTGACAAGCATGTCATTTGGAATTCTAGACCTGCTTGTAAACCAGTTCGTTATTATATAACTATGGACACCCAGTTCTTTTGCCACAGTGCCAAATTTTATTCCCTGGGCTTTTGCAGCAGCCAGCAGCTGAGCTGCCTGAGTGTTATTATCAGTAGTCATTTTGTACTCCTTAGTTAAAAATTAAATCGGCAACCAGCTCATCCCCGAATGAGGGGAAGAGCTGGAGGAGTTACTTACTTTTTGAAAACTGAAAAGGCATCGCCTTCAGAGGATTCCTGCTCTTTTTCATCTTCCGGATAGAGCTTTAGAGCTCTCTTAGTTAGAGAGATAACTCTGTCAGCTAATATCTGTCTGACTTCCATCAAAGCAGGAAGGATAGCTTCTTCATGTTCATCTTCCCAGGTTAAACCTGGTTCGAACTTGTTGCTTACAACAGTGACGAGCCTGGGCTGCCCCATGCCCCTTCCTTTTTCTTCAGCTATAAGCTCGATTTCTTCCTTGAGGTTGAAATGAATTACAAGCTGAATTAGCTGAACACCAATTCTAGAAGAAAGTCTTTTAAGTTCGTCACTATTTAAATCTACAGTAAAGGTGTTTTCGCCCTGAGACTTAAAAAAGTCACGACGAACACATGCTGGAAGATCTGTAGCCATGCGACCAGTAAAGTTGACGAAATTGTTTAATTCTTTCTTAACGTTATACTTCATATTAATCACCTTTTTGATAAGGACTAATTTATCGTCTATAACTCAGGCACAGCGAGAAATTATAGATCTATTGTCCTCTATCAGAGTACTTATACCTGTGCAGAGGCTTGATATTAAGTAAATTAAGAGATATTATATAATATGAAATATACCTGAAAGGATTGTATCCTATGATAGATAAATTAGCAAACGATATAGCACGGGCTGCTCAGATTAAACTAGCTGCTCTAAGCACAACAACGACAAAAATAGCTGGAATAGAAACACCCTCAAGACTGCCAGAACTATTAGCAGCTCTGAGTGTGGGTGGAATTGCAGGTGGGTTAATGGGGGCCCTGGGCCAACATGCAGCAAACGATCCTGAAGACAGATTATACTTACCAGCTATACTCAGGGGTGCTGGAATGGGCATGCTCGGACATGCTACCGGTAGATTTATAAACCCCAAAGATTGGGTAGCTTCTGGACTATTAACTACAAATTTAGGTTTAATGGCGGGTGGATTATCACCAAATAAAAAAGAGTACGATGCCTACAATAAAAGAACTGCTGACAAAATGCGTAGAATTCCAATGGTAGTAGCATACTCTGAAATTGATGATTAACAACATTATATAATTATTAAAAATATAAGATAAAAAAGAGCCTTGAGAAAAGGCTCTTTTTGACTACCACTCAAAGCTTGCTGATTTTGAATTTTGCTTCATAATCTAGCAACAGCCCCATAAGTGTTCTAGCGGCTTCTGCATCGTCAGCATTAACGTAACCTTCGAGTTCTTCTTCTTCAGCATCTTTAGGATTAAACTTCAAAGAACCAGAAGTATTGACCAAGTGAGAAGTACCTCTGTCGTGATCTAGATAGCCATAACTAACACTGCATCCAGGTTCCCATCCTTCATGAGCCAGAAGATTATCAACTACCATATGGTAGCAGAAGTTGTCTTTCTTCAGCCAGCAGGCGTTACTTGCGGGTGAATGAGTTTCCCGCTTCAAGAAAGCAAAAAATTCTGAACCAGGCACCAACTGTAGTTCATTTAACAAATTAAACAACTGTTGAAAACGTTCTGTTCTACTGAGTCCTGACATATTAATCACCTTGTATCAGAGACCTAATTTAACGTCTGCACCCTAGCACGCTAGAAATGTCAGATCATTGATCTCTTGATACTGTACTTATACCCGTGTGTATGTAAAAAATTAATAGGTAAAAAACAGCCCTCCGGATATCTTTCGATAGAGCCTTGGCTGTCTTGGTCGCACCATTTTAATCCCTCTTTCGAGAGATCCGTAGCGGGTGGGATCTTGGACATCCGAGTAGGCGGAACGGGGCCCGGCCATTATTAACCCCTATTTACGCAATACCAAGATGACCATAACTTGGGTCTCCAGCAGTTATTCATCATAACTGCGGGATGTTTCTACTCCCCTCATTCGGCCGGATACCGTATCTAGATAGATACATTCATCCTTACTAATATACTTATACCTATACAAAGTTAAAAATTAACAGGTAAAAAAGAACCTGAAGGTTCCTTTTCTATTTTTTATCTCCTTTCTTGTCGTCGTCATGATCTTCATAAAATAGAATGAATTCTATGACGCTTTCGGGAAGTTCTTCTTCTAGCTCTGGACGTTCAGCAACTTTCTTGTTTCTAAAGTCCTTATAGCCATCATATTCTCCCCAGCTGCTAATGAAGATAATAAAATCTACGAGAGCAGAGACAAGTTCCAAGCTTCTTTCTGGTACTATTTCAACCATAAGAAGGAGGAATGAAAAAGAGAACAAAACAAGCAGTATTACCTGCTGGACATACAACAATGCTGACATAATATCACCTCCGCTCATACTTATACCTGTACAAGCATTTAAAATTAACAGGTAAAAAACAGATTTGGCACCTGAAGTACCTGGGCTCTGCTAGGCCCAAAAATTCTTATTCAGCATCGTCTGCTTTTTTGTTATTGATCAGTTCTAGAAAAGCTTCAACAGTCCAGTCTGTAAGGTCTGTATACTTCTTGTAGCAAATGACCATAGCAGCAAATCCAATAATAACTTTAACGATATTTTTTACCATATTAATCACCATTTGTTCTAAAGGGCTTCATCGTTAAGTTGCCCGGCACAGCCAGCAGCAAGCTTAATCTAAGTTTCCTTTGAACATTATACTTATACCTGATGGGTTGTAGAAATTAAGTTCTATATTGACATACGCAGAATTGTAGCCTATATTACTATATATAACCTCTGGGGGTATGTAACAATGATTAATAAATTAGCTAATGATATAGCCAGAGCAGCTCAGTATAAATTAGCCTGTCTGGGATATTCTGCAGATATGGAAAAACAAGCTGGGATAATAGACTCTATAAAGGGAATTGCTAAAACTAAAGCTCTGGAACAGAAATTAAGAACCGCACTGCAAGGTGGGGCTAGCGAAATTGACAACATCCTTGATCTCGCAGATCAAGCTCACACTAGTAGTGTTTTAAGCTCCCTGTCAGGATTACTTACAGCTAATCCTGCTCCGGGACTAATAAATAACCAAACATATGAAATGTTGGACAATATAGATAAAGCCGGGAAAACACTTAAGGACACTTTGGGTGCCTCAGGGGATACACTGACTGATTTAGTTCAAGGCCTCAGGAATCGAGGCACTGCTTTAGGCGCAGCTGGGCTCGGTGCTGGTGCTTTAGGCGGTCTAGGTACTGGATATCTCATAGGCAATGACAATTAAATTAACTAACCATAGCTAAAAATAACCAGGCTGTTATAACCCGGTGAATTATAGAAATTAAGTTCTATATTGACATACGCAGAATTGTAGCCTATATTACTATATATAACCTCCGGAGGTATGTAATAATGATTAATAAATTAGCTAATGATATAGCCAGAGCAGCTCAGCTTAAGCTTGTCATGATAAATTCAGAAATGGAAAAACAGGCAGAACTGCAAAAGCAGGCAGACCTTATGGAAACTTTAAGGGCTTTGGGGGCACAGGCGGGTGACGGCTTAAGAAACTTTGGTACAGCAGCTGGGGAAAGTTTAAGAAACTTTGGAGCACAAACTTCTGAAGCATTGGCCCCGTATATAGCTAAAGCCAAGGAAGGATTATCAGCAGCTGGTGCTAAAGCCAAGGAAGGATTATCAGCAGCTGGTGCTAAAGCCAAGGAAGGACTGTCAGCAGCTGGTGCTAAGACAAAACAGGGAATTGATACTGCAGTAGACCAGGCAAAGGCTTTCAAGCAGTCTATTGAAAATGTTCCGGTAATGCAGGATAGAATTAATAACAGTTTAGCTCAAACAGATACTGGATTAGGTAAACTTCGTGATGCTTTATCTAAAGACTCATCTGACGCTACCTTAGCATATACATTAAACCTTACAGGTAATGGTGGCGCTGGTGCAAAAGCTAACAACATAAATGAAGCATTGTTAAATTATACTAATAAACAAAAGCGCATTAAAGATCTTTCAAGTATCGTACAAGAACTTCAGGGAAGCACTTCGGGCATTAATGATAACTTATCACAGCTTATATCCGGTCTTGAAAATAAAGGGTATGCTCTTGGTGCCGGAGGAGCTCTTGCTGGTGGACTTGGTGGCTTAGGTCTAGGCTCACTCAGAGGATCCGGCGCAAGTCAGTCAGACAGCGGAAACACTAAGAAAAATAAAAAGAACAAATAATAGCTAAAAAATAACCAGGCCATCACAGCCTGGTTATTTTATTTTAATATTCTGGTTTTATCTCCATCTGAAGTGGTTTTGTTCTAGGTTCCTTGTATAAAGTAACCCAGTATTTTTTATGTAAATCTTCCTCGTATCGACAAAAGGCATTATAATAGGTATAGTCTTCGAAACCATGCCCACCGATATACTGAATTTCATCCTCGTATCTCTTAAGAAACTCCTGCCAGACTCTCTCAGAGAAAAACGTCCTGTTACGCTGCAATATCTGTAGAAACCTGCCTAATACATACATTGGATCATACTGAGGTCTCCAGTACAATCTCAGAACCATATGATTACGTTCATTAGGATATGTGAAGACAACATACCACATGTAACCTTTACGTTTAGCCTGATCTGTGTTGTGATACACATAAGCTGTGTCCATTATATTCAGAAGTCTATCCAGACCCTCGAGAGACAGGATTGTAAACTCCACGTAGTAATCTGAGTCTACGGGTTCTTTACATGGGTCCATCATATCATCAGAATAACCACAACCATTAGCATGAGGCCTGTTAGACATGTGTCTCCCAAATATAATAGGACCTATACCGGTTTCATGAAACTGTTTGAACATTGGTTCTATCACAGTTTTAAATTCTTCTCGAAGTGAAACCATGTACTTAGCAGACACACCATAATGCTCATCATCACATACTTCCTTTATCCAGGGATTCATATGTCTAAGATGGTTATTATTATAACCCAGATACATCATCTCGTATATGTTGGGCATTTCGTCCCTGATTTTACCTGTGGGTGAGCTATGTTTCGCAGGATACTTTTCATTAATAGCTGCAAGGTTCTTGTTGAACTTATCTTCCAGTCTTTCTCGATTAATTTTATAAGCTTTCTCTATTTCATACCTAGTTTCTTCAAGCTGCTCAGACTTAACTTTATCCAGTTTATTAAGATCTCTGGAATACTTAACTCTTAGTTTCGTTATCAGTTCATTTCTGGAGGGTTGAGCCTGTGGCTGTTTTCCTTCCTTAGTTGTTGCTCCCTTTTTTGGTCGTCCCATTAGTTATTAGCTCCTTTCATATAAATGTCAGCCCATTTGCGTTCCAGGCTAGCGCGTTCATTAGCTACAGCAGGATCATCATCGTCCTGCAGATAGTCTATATAGTTTTGAAGTTGTTCCAAAACCTTACTCATTTTATTACCTCCTATAATTCCCATATGGCCAGAAGTGTCCCTCCAGCCACGCATTTTTCCTGTTTTTGCCTCGCACATTCAGGACATGCCAGGAAGATACCTGACGGGATTCCCTGTTCACGTGGAATGAAATAGCCGGACTCACATATGCCTGTCCACCCATCTTCCTTAAGATGCTTGGCAAGCTCTTCACCGGTAACATTATTATCATTCCACCCGTCATACTTCTTCTTGCAGTATGCACATACAGGCTTAGCCATCATGCCATATACATACAGCATCTTCAGGGTAGATACTTCTACAGATCTTGGTATTATCCTCAGAGAAGTCCTTCCTGGATCAGTATCACCAGTGCTTGTAGCATTCTGGCATGTCGCTGGTGTGAACAAAGTAGCTATTATACCATCGGGTAGTCTGTTTGCCTGTTCCAATGAATGCGCTGTAGCTACAGTTCTTGGGTCCTGCAGCCTATAGGCTAAGTCAGCGCATGTTCTTATAAAGCCGTTCCTCTCACTGTCCGGATCTACTATAGGTAGCAAGGGAGTTTCAAACATTAGAATCGCCTCCTCCGTCAAATATACCAGGCCTGAGCCGTTCGAGCTCTTCCATGCATTCCTTACAGAATACATGATTGGCTTTTGATTCTGTATTTTCAAGAATCTGCCAGCCAAGATCCCGAACGGCCCTGCGGATAAGTTCGTCCTTAGTACCGACAGCCTTGCCCCCGTGACTATCCCACACCCACTTGTCACATCTGTCACAGGTGAAGGTATATAGGGGCAGCCCGTCTTTTCCTTTTCTGCGGTATCTATACATCATGCACCTACCAGATACATAACTATGAGAGATACTGCCAGCATTATAACTAAGGCGCTGAGGAAAGTCAGGGTGAAGCCTGGGTCTGTATTTGACTGCAGGCTTTTATCTTCATCTCTGCTCATATTTATCCTCCTAATCCCTGCCCAAATCTTTTATATAAGCTTCATATGTGGGCTTGATGTTATAATGCCACCATTCGGAACCATCGTATTCCCCTCTACTTAACCAGGTTCCGTCTTTGAATACGACATCTCCGAAGAGTTCCTGACCACCGTAGCCATCGTCATATTGACCCATATTGATGATGTCCTCTTTAAATTTATCCATATCATCTTTAGAATAACTGGGCTTTATTATAGCATCCCTCTCATTGGCTTTATTGTTTAAATGTGCCCACTCGATATCTTCCCATTTATAACCGAACTTATCCAAAGCGAACTGTAGCTCTATCATTACATCTGTCATTTTTTTACCTCCTTAATATATAGCAACAATATTTCTTTCGCTTAAATGACCGAAGTCATCCTCTATCACGAAAGCAGCATCAGCATACCCTATCCATTCGTGCTCCATACTTCCATCGTCTGTCATCATATAATCAAAGAAGAAATATAATTTCTCCTTGTTCTTATTGCACCAGCGCACTACATCATCAGGCATGAAGCCCAGACACACACCCTTATCTACATTCTCTTTAAGTAATTTAATAATTTCCTGTTCAGCCATACTTTCTACCTTTCATCTGATAGCTGTGATAAGCAAATACCAGACGGTTACTTAGTCCATGCTTACCAATTGAGAGAAGGGCTCCACCATCATAGGTCAGGCGGATACCGTCCCCAGTCCACTTTTCGATCCCTAACATCTTTTTAGCGTCTCGAAGCGGTATACTCCTGTTCAATCGGTAAGCAACAGGACATTTCTGAGACCCTTCCAGACCATAAAACAATATTCTATAAGTTTTGTTCATTTTACCTCCTTGTGAGTATACCAGATTCCATCATCCAGGAGTAAAGCTATTACGCTGGGATTTCTGTGTTTATCCAGATTCAGCCCCCAAGCTTTTATGACCCGAAGAACCTGTCCTGTTTTTTTAACTATAACTTCGTCTTCATTGTGAAGTTTCATAGCATCTCCACGTTTCATTTTATTTCTCCTCACCAGGAATATCGTTTTCTATGGTTTTCCCATTCCGTAACCGGCCAGCTGAACCATAAAGTGTCTACTACAATTTCTATGTCAGGATTATATGATACATCATCTTCCAGAACCAACTCTACTCTTTTATACTTGTTGGCGATATCCATGAGGTATTCATCATTTTCCTCATACATTTCTTCTATTTCCCCATCCTTATGTATGATACCCCATTCTTCTACGGAATACTTCCTCGAAAATGGGTGCCCGTTTACTTTACTCACAGAGGCTGAGATAGGTTCTATACACACCTCGGCATCTATGCCCTGCTCTTTAGGATCATAGAACCGTATATAGTTTATGTCCAGACATTTTATATTTTTAGCCTCTTCCATCGTGGCATTTTTTATTTCTACATCTATCTTCATTATAACTTCCTCCTATTCAGTCATTTTTACCGCTTCCAGAATCTGATTTTTGTAGGAACACCTGGCAAATCAGGATAATAATCTTCATCACCATCATTTACAGTTCCCAAGTCTGTGGTGCTTGGGGAGTCTGTATGCTTGGGATCATAATCTATCAGCTGTGGACGCATGTACCAGTAATCACCACTTTCGATATAATACCAACCGCCCCAGCTCAGGAATGTATCCAGATTATTGACCAGAGCCCGTTCCCACTGCGACCAGTGGTAGCGTGTTGAATCAGCATCTCCCAGAGTAAAGAAGCCGTCTTCATCAATGATATATTCTACCCAGTGATCATTAGATGCTTCCTGCTCCCACCTACGTCTGTTCTGCAACATAGACATAGTGAATGTTGGGGGAAGTGCGTGGACATACTCTTCATCTACCTGTTCACTATGTTCCATGCTACGCCAATCACCAGGACCCATAAAGTAGTAACAGTGCTCGGCGTTCTCACGCACCCAGTCTTTTATTTCCTGAGGCATGAAAGACAATACTACTCCACAGTTCCAATTTCGTTTCAGCTGGGTGACAATTTCTTCTTCCGTCATCATAATTATTCCCTCCAGAATCGTATCTTAACCGGTATAACTGATGTTGCGTCTTCGCTTTCTTCAATTACATACGAGTTCCACAAATCACTATGTAATTTAACCGCTGGAGAAAGATACCATCGTTTACTATCTTCATACTGCCATCCACCAAAATTGGTAAGGCCGTATTCCATGTGTTTAAGTACTTCCAGATACTCCCACCACATGAATGCTTTTGTAGCTCCATATCCACCGAATTCTGCAGGATTTATGATAAACACGCCATCTCCATCTATCTCAAACTCTACCCAGGACTTATGGGCCGGAAGTCTGAACTGTAATGGAAGTGCAGGAATCTGCCAATCGGTTACCGAATCATCCAAAGGTACCTTGTTCAAACTGAGATTGAGAATGGGATACTTCTTATAGTTATTCTGAATCCAGTCCTGCACCTCTTTAGGACAAAAGGCAAAAGCTGCGCCTCTTGTCTGGTTATCCATAAGCCACTGTACTATTTCCTTTTCACTCATTTGTTTCCCTCCTTAATGCAAATTAGAATCTGCATACTGCTGCAAAGTTATTGAGCCACAAGGCTCAAAACCATAAGCATCGAAACTCACGTAGCTGTAGGAGTCCAGATCATCCGTAGGTAATAAGGGCTCCTTACTGATAACGGTTCCAAAGAAATCCGCGATTATCCTGTAGGCTAATTCATGGATATGGCCATCCTGAGAACCGTCCCTAGTCTCATACATGAACATATTGTTGGGGACTGTTTTCCTGTCGATCCTATTGGTAGTAAACAGCACGCAGTGATCAAATAAAGTCATCAGGTCAAATTCTTCTTTTTCAGCATCTAATCCAGCCATTTAGTCCTCCTACTGAACAGACATAAGATTAACCCATACGTCCAGAACCTTTTCCAGGGTTCCTTCCCGTATACATTCATCTATATTACTTTCGTCATATAGATTTGCCTTGGCTTCATCGCCAAAACCATCTTCCAAAGCCTTATTCGATAACACACAAAGCTTTGGATAATCTTGCTTTCCATACCCGGCTCTTTCTATGGCGGGGTTGAGTTCATGATATTTCCAGTCGATTCCCATGTAGAGTTCCAGGTCTTCGGCATGGTTGTCCTTGATCCATTTTATCAGATCTTTACCTTTCATTTTGACTTCTCCTTGATTCTCCTGGAAGTTTCATTTATGAAGTCCTTGTAAAACTCGTAGAAGTCTCCAGAATACTTCTCAGGGTAAGTTGCACAAGTAGAGTACATTTCTCTTAACACTTCAAAAGCCTCATTTGTCATTGAATTTGCTCCTTATCATAGCAACAGCTTCATCGTCTGAGAAGGGATCTTCATTCCATACAGTCCAGTCAGAATATCTGTAGACTAATATGTTTTCTGAAAAATCCTTATTATCATATTTATCTTTCAGCCACTTTCTAACTGGAGCTGGCATTAATCCAAATATGACACCTATCTTCTCATTATTAATCAGATATGCTTCTATATCCTTTTCGGTCATTTTAAATCCTCCTGCGGTGGCTCTGTATTTTCATAATTTTCCATATCATCCAGAAATTCCTTGACCAGATCGTCATCTTCATCCATGACACCTGCTTCTACAGCCATCTTTACAATGGCTGAAAATACCGGGCAAAGCTCCTGAGGATGATGATGCTCAAAACCTACTGGAATGATCTGATTGGCTAACAGCTCCAGCTCATCTTTGTCAAGATGGAGAATACCTCTATCATAAAGATGATTATATTCCCAATCAGGTTCTATCATATGCAACCTCCACAGCAGCCATGCTCAACATTATCGTTCACCAATCTGACAATGTCATCTACATAAGGTCTGAGTTCTTCCGGCAGGTCATCTTCATCAATATACCAGTCACCTTCTACAGCATCATAGTCACCAGTAACAGGATCATGAATACTGCCACCGGATCTGAGAATATGATCAAGGTGGTAATATTCATCACCAACACGTATAGTGAGTGCTCCAGAACACAAAGTCGGATATCTGCCAGTGTAGGAGATGAATTCCATCTCTGGTCTGGCGGGTAATAATTTTTTAGACATCACTTCTTTTTCATTCATATAAAATCTCCTTAGTCTTAAATTTCCAGGAAACTAGTCCTGGAATAACTATAGATCTTATACCTAATTCTACAGAACTGACAGGTAAAAAAATCCGGCCCATTTAGAGCCGGATTTTTTATTTATTATAGTTGATTACGCCATAGCTTAACGCTAAGGCATAAACAACCATGGAACCCTGGACAAGCAAGTCTTCCAGGATCCCGTTAACTGTCAAAAGAATTATTTCTTCTGCCATTTAACGTCACCTTCCTTCCAGATTACTTATACCTATTCTAAGGGTTTATCTTTAATCTGAAAGCTGCCTCTGTCTTCAGGAACCTTATCGTCGGGAGACATGGATGATGTCATCACTTCGAATGCTGAATGCCCACTGTCAGGATGCTTGCCTCTTAGTATATTATCCCATCTTCGAACACTGTTATGATACATGCTGAAGAAGCAATCCTCATAGTCACCACTTACTGCTGTTGCTCTCTTATCTGTGTTCCTGCCGTACAGAGGACATTTTCTACATTTGAACGGATTATACTTATCACCCTGAATACTTCTGCAATAATCAGCCAGGGTATTTATAGCCACGGTTACAGCATTTGGAACATCATCAATTATAATGTCTTTCAACGGTCATTTTCTCCTGTAATATTTCATATAGTTCTGGTGGGCTTCTTCATAGGTTGGCCACAACTTCCTCATGTACGACTCAGGATCATACCAATCCTCCATAAACTCCTTCTCAGTCATATATGAGCAGTAGTCTTTAATGAACCAGGAGCACATTATCTTCTTAAAGAACGAGCCATCCGGAATTTCCGGGTAACTGCGAATCCTTTTATTAGAAACCTTCTTATAAGCCTTATCATTAGTATCACCACTGTATGATGTCTTCTTATAACTTCTGCTCATAGTGCTCTCCTCTTTAATATTATAGCGTAAATGTACAGATAAAAAAAGTGCAGCGGCAATAAAATATTACAGCTGCACCAAGGCATAGAGTTTTTTAATGATTACTACAAACAACAGTACCCGGCACGGGGGTCGAACCCGCACGTCCTTGCGGACATATGAACCTGAATCATATGCGTCTGCCAGTTTCGCCAACCGGGCGTAAGAGCATACCAGTTTCCCAGCATGCTCGATGACAATTTTTAAAAGGAGGACATCGAATTAAAACATACTCTGCCCCATTACAGGCGGAAGCATGCCTTATTGGTAACCCATCATATTTCATACGGGCTCCAGAGACTGCCGCCGGATTCGAACCGGCATTCAGGCGGAGCAACTTGACTTGACTAAAAACACCGTTAATGAAAGGAAGGAATGAGACTCTGAGATCAAACTAAGGAGATAGAAATGACCCTTTACGTAACCCATCCTGTGTCTTATCCGTTAGACGAGGCAGTCAAAAATGTTGGCCAGCGCTGGCCAACGAAAAGAAATTTTATCTCATGAATAAATGAGAGGGCCGGATCAGAGTCGAACTGATCTAGCTGCTTTTGCAGAGCAGCACCTAACCGCTTGGTTACCGACCCAGATTGACGACTGGTGGAATCGAACCACCACAGGATATACATTAACATATATCCGGAGGCTCACAGCCTCCCCCTATTTCCAATTCGGATAAATCGTCTTGGCGCCCCTTGCGGACTCTCACCGCATCTCCGGCTAGAAGCCGGTTATCCTATTATATTAGACGATTGGGGCTAAAGAGAAGTAGAGGGGACCTTTCGGTCTTGTCGCCTGGAAGGGACTCGAACCCCTGATCTCCCTTGCAGAAAGCTAATGCGTGACGGAATATAATCCCCCGCTAACTTTCCTCCGGGTGCCTTAACCAGCTGGGCTACCAGCCTACCTCTACTTCAGTTTGTTCCTGTCTCATGCGCTCGAGAGGCAGGTACTACGGCTTTGTAACCAGTGCCGTAGCCATTTCTGGCGGTGCTTCATTGGGACCCGGTACCGGGTCCATGGTTGATGTGTCCATGTTTAGAGTGCCTTTCCCGTTTGGCACTTTTAATTTAGCGGCCTCCACATGGTACGGATCCCAAGGCTGGATTCCCGCGTGGAGGTCTGATTGGCAGTCTTTATTTCCAAGGCTGAACTCCTACCTTTATATAGATTATGCTAGATAGGTTCCTGTATATCTATAAAAGGTCACTTTAAAAGATGGCACAAACAGGTAAATGTTGGAGTGAGTGCCATCTAACTCTACTCTGAATAGTATGTAATAATCATGGTCTCCATCAAAAAAATTAGTCCAGTCTATCATTAAGCTTCTCTCTATATGGTCATCACCCATGTCTAGCTCATGCAAAGGGTCACCATCTGTTGAACATATTATATTCCTATTATATCTGGAATATATTCCACTAAACATGAAAGAGGTGCTATCATCAGGTTTCCCCCAGTTTTCAATAAACTTAGGTATTTTTATCCAAACTTCATATTTTAGCGCCGTATCGCTTACCTTTTTATTACTAATAAAGAAGTTTTGGTTCCATCCAGCTGTCCATATAAGCATTGAGTCATTAAAGTAACATTTACAAGGACAATTATACTTTAAATCTTCTGCTACAGTCCGACCAGTAGTCGCCCCCCAAGCCCTTATAAAGTAAGCAGTGGCTTCATCATTTACAGTTGGGTTTAAAGTTTTTTCCTGAAGTACCCCACTGTTAAAATCAAGCTTATATGTTTCTCCACCAATTTTTGCACAAAGTTTAGGCACAGTAATTCTCCTACCTTTATATAGATTATGCTATATAGTTTCCTGTATATCTGTAAAATGTCGCTTTAAAAGATGGTACAAACAGGTGAATGTTGGAGTGAGTAGTATCTAACTCTATCACAAATGCTATGTAATAATCCCTGTCACCATCAAATATATAATTAGTCCAGTCTGTCAGTAAGCTTCTAGCTATATGATCATCACCTATATCTAACTCATGCATGGGATCACCATCTGTTGAACATATTATATTCCTGTCACATCTGGAGTATATTTCACTAAGCATAAAAGAGGTGTCAGCATCAGGCCTCCCCCAGTTTTCAATAAACTTCGGTATTTTTATATAGACTCTATATTCGCTCACCGTATTGCTTACATTTTTATCACTAATAAAGAAGTCTCTGTTCCATCCAGCTGTCCATATAAGCATTGAGTCATTAAAGTAACATTTACAAGGACAATTATACTTTAAATCTTTTGCTATAGTATAACTCATGGCTTGCCATGGATTATGACTAGTTACCTTATAAGCCTCTATAAAGTAAGCAGTGGCTTCATCATTTACAGTTTGGTTTAAAGTTTTTTCTTGAAGTACCCCCCCGTTAAAACCAAACTTATATGTTTCTCCGCCAATTTTTGCACAAAGTTTAGGCATAGTAATTCTCCTTTTCAGAAAATGGGCGACGTGGAATCGAACCACGACCTTGCAGACAACCGCGGAATTATCTATCTGCACGTTCTACCATTACAACTACCGCCCCATAGCGGCCTCCACATGGTACGGTGCTTACAAGGCTTAAGCTCCCGCGTGGAGGTCTAATCCCTGCAGGGCAGGAAGGCTGGGCACGAGACGTAGCGCCAACCGCTACCTCATACACCCAGCCAACGGTGTTCTTTCTGTGTGAACGCATTTCGTACTTACGCAATCTGATCAGGGTTCCGCGTTGGAAATGATGCTGGCCGGCACATCCAGCAAACCGTCGAAAATCTCAAGGGGACGTTTTCATTGGGAAGGATAACCACTCTACGTCCGGCCATAATACACTCAAGAGTGCGCACTCTTATCCATTAGTGTAGGGCCTAGGCTGTACCGCTGTACCCGTCAAGGACGACAGTGTGGATTCGAACCACACTATAGCTCATCTACCAAATGAGCAGAGGCTTAAATAGCCTCCCCGTTCTCCAACTCGGTCTGTCGTCCTCATATTGCATGAACAGCCAATGTATGACTCATGCCGGCTACTGGGACAATGCTGACGTCTCAGCCTGACACTTCGCCGCTGTTGTCATAGTGCACACTGCTCAAACAATAATCATCGGAGGAAGCAGGATTCGAACCTGCGGGACTTTTGATCCAAGAGTTTAGCAAACTCTCACCATCGACCACTCGGACATTCCTCCAGGTGATTATCCTGGTGGGTTTTACCCAAAGAGCACTATGGCTCTACGTAGTTGCTGCAGCAACCTGTGTCTTCTGCTATACTACCCATGCCGATGTATGCATCCTATCGAACACAGGGGTATCACTTTGACACATCCAGAAATAACCATTGAACCAGCTGGGGTTCGAACCCAGAACCTCCCAATCGACAGGTGCCTCGCCGCTTGGCCATGTCGTTTTGTTACCAACGACAGTGAGATTCGAACTCACGTTGCTTCCTGATTCCATGGATACTCTATCCACTTGAGCTACTGGTTCTTTGTTGATGTAGGTTCCAGGATACTCCAAACTTAGCCTTTGTAGTATCCTTTTCCCTCCATCAAATGGGCAGGGGTGGATTCGAACCACCGTAGACCGTTAGACCAGCGGATTTACAGTCCGCTCCGATTAACCACTCCGGCACCTACCCGAAAATTATTAAGAAAGTCCTGGACTGGTATCGAACCAGCTTTCACCATAAGCACGCAAGTAGGACGACTTGCCAGTTAGTCTATAGCCCCGATGTGGAGCATGTCAGATTCGAACTGACATCTTCCTGCTAATCCACTAAAGTTTTAATCAATATAGATGGAGCTTCAAATGGATGGATAAAAATAGTGGACTGCTTATGGCCGCCTGCCCATTAGGCTGCCAGGACACATATGGCAGGGGTGAGAATCGAACTCACGACATCACGGGTATGAACCGTGTGCTCTAGCCATCTGAGCTACCCTGCCATTAAGAGGTTTCTGGTGAAGGTGAAACCTGCATTTAAACTTCCTTCTGCTCTCCCGTTTTGCAAAGCCTCGATAATAGGCTCACTTGAGTCTGTGCAGTTTATAGTGCCTTTGCAGATTGACACTCTCGTTAAACAACCGGTTTCTTCCGTTCTTTCAGGAGCTACTGCCATGATTATAATCGTCACCTAGGATATCATGGGTTCGGTCCTGACATCGCTTCAAGCCCGTCAGCTAATGTCGTGTTCCGGAAGTTTACAAATATATTATACCATCATTTATATGATGATTCAACGGGTTCGTTAAAAATCTACACGATATTCGGGGTCCAGTCTTCTGCGCTCATGTCCTTTGGCAAGTTCCGTTTCCATCTTTACAACACCCTTCAGATATTCCAGATCTGCTCTATTATGGATAACTCTGTCAAATATATTATGGCCTACAGCACATTCCCTGAAGATTTCAGCAAAGCTCTTTGCTTCTTCGTCATTGGCAGGACCGATCCCAGGTCTGTCTATATACCAGACTTCACCGTCATGTTCCTTTATCCACTGAGCTTCATTGAGATATCTGACATCAGTAATGACGTGATCTTCATGTGGTGTAAGGTGAGTCTGCATTCCGTTCACCCAGTAAAGCGGTATTTCTTTACGTTTAAATGCGCCCCAGAACACAAGAAATGGCCTAAGGGCTACTTTTGTATCTTCGTTATTAAAATTAGCTTCTATACCAACAGAATTCAACATAGTGGACACTTCCTCTTTAAGCTTTGCAGCAAAAGAATGATGAAGAAACCCAGGCATCATGGATGCCACAGTATCTTTCCCGGATCTGGCATATCCACACAGTCCAATCAACATATTATTGCCTCCATATGGTAAAAAAATTGAACAGGGACATGTTACCATGCCCCTGCCATTACTGTCAATCTCCCTTATAGTATAGAAGAGCACTGCTGTTCTTTACCAGTTTGCCTTCTTCCTTAAGGTCATGAATCGTTTCAGTTGCCTGATTCATTCTGAACTGGGGATGAAGTATCTGAACTCCTTCACTGTCATTCAGAACAAATATTTTATCCAATGTAGAATGAATCTGCGTATGGTCAATGAAATTACTGATCAGCTCATCTTCATCCTTAGACCACATTACACTAGAGCTCGGCACATAGGTAATCCAGTATCTGTCATCCTTTTCTTCGCTGTTCAGAGTCATAGCACAGAAATCCCATGCGGACTTAGCACCTTCAGAAGATAACGGGAAACACTGCAATATTCTGCGCATGGCACCTATTGCTGCATCCATATAGCTGGTCCTGTTCACCTTAATGCCGGCTCTGGCAGACATTCTATCACAGATTTCAACTATACGTGGTTTCAAATTTAACAGATCCTTAGCATTAGCAACACAGAACGTTGTGATAGTGCGATTGCGCCATTCAGTATTCTCATCAGGATAATCATATTTATGACGCTTTATTTCTACACGATAGAACAGATCTGTATTATAGGATCTGCTCCTGCCTTCTATAAATTTCTGAATCTTATCAAAATTATCTATCATGAGATCTCCTGCTTTCATAGAATGCTTCATCAAGGACCTCAAGACTTTTACGATCCAGATCTTTATTTAGAACCAGAAGGCCTAGGATATCCCCATTGACCTTGTCTACCTTTATAACAATATCATCTGCCACAGCCTTAGCAAAAGTTTTCAAATCCTTCATGCTGTCAAGCTTTACCAGAAGATCACCACAACAGGAATCCGCGGCCTGCTTGTCAGCAGATATAGATACTGGCGATTCTGTAAGATTGTCAGTCATTCTGATAATTGATTTTTTAGAATCAGAAAGACTTTTGACTGGGAACATATTAGCTGAGATGAAATGTTCACGCTCTAACGATGTCATTGTTTTCCTCCTTTTGATATCATCTGCAGATGTCCAGCAGTCAGCATGCTGTCATCCGCTTTACTTAACATGTTGGTTAATACATCCAGGTCACTGGATAGATTGTTGAGATCTTCAGTGACCCGATGTAATTCTTTACGTAAAGATAAGATCTTGTCCTGAATCCTGTTGACCTCATACATAGCATTCTGCACAAGGACTCTTGAACTCATTTCAAAATCTTCCTGCAAGTTATCCAGGCTGAACCCATCATTCATGGGCCTGGTCTGGTTGTCTGCCGGGAGAACCCGCATGGCCTGGACCTCCTATAATGACACACTGCCATGGCTTGCGACAGTAGTGCATATTACCCTTAGAGCTCTTATACAGCACTGTTACTATATCAAGGTCCTCGTCTATATCATCTACTGTCCCCTCATATAGAGGGGCCAGCACATGCTCAGTCGGAGCACCTACCGGAAACAGCACTATAGAATCTTTCTTAAGAGTATTTCCGGCATAGTCTTTCATGCTCTAGGATCCTTTGTAAACTTGAAGACAAGAGATATTGGCTTCTTGCTGCCAAAGTCACAAAGTTCGCTGATAGAGACAGGGTATCTGATGGTATTACTGTCAGCATAACGATAACCCATGAATTTGAAAGATCCTGCAGGCCATTTATCACTTTCTTTATCATAGGCTATATTACTCAGACATGTAGCAATTCCGCCAAAGTCTATATAACTGAACATCTCGTTGGTGTTGTCGATGGAGACTGTCCCGCTTGGCCAGTCTATAACAACATCTATAAGTTTACCATCTGTAGCAAATACATTATTAATGAGTTCATCATTTTCAGTCTTAGTTATTTTACTACTAGTAAATAGCTGTTCTAGAGCTTTTATAGGGTCCATGTCCTCTACAAACTGCTTCGGAAGATCTTCCGCGTCTACTACTATAGCATATGCTGTAGAGAAATTAGATTCATCGTCTTTAACAACTGGCTCCAATCCATCTTCTGTAAATTTAACAAAACCAGGAATAGTCTTGGCCTCATCCCAGTGCTTACAGATATAGAGGCAATCTCCTGTTGGAAACATTCCTAAAATCTTCCCCTCTTTTATATTACTACTAAGAATACGAACCAATCGGGATTTAACATCATCTTTAACGGGTTCAATCTTTACAGCATTGCCGACATTGTCTAAATCTTTAAGAAGCTGTTTATCCTTATCGGATAAATCCTTGCTTTCACAAGAACGATTACCTAGATAAGTACTGACAGCATTAAAAACGGTGTTGGCAAGATCATAAATTTCGCCCTGAACATTCGCTCTGTCCAGTTCTGAGAAAAATATAGCCTTAGCCTTACCTATATCCTGTTTTGGACCAAAAATAAGATCCAGAACGGCTTCCAGGTTTTCATTGTAAGAGTTATCCACAGGTTGTGGATAACTTGTGGATAACTTTTTATCTGTTATCAGTTTTTTGATAGTCATCTTTGACCTCCTTAAAAATTGTGAGGGGCTGAAACCCGCACTATAAACTACTTTGCTTATACCCTAGCGTAGCAATGTATAGAAAATACTGGGGTAGGCATATAAATGTGAATTTGGTGGTGTACCCCTATGGTACGGCATTTTAGAAGGACCAACCAGCTACAGTATACTATACATAATAAAAAGAGTAAAGAAAAATATCAAAAATAAAGGAAAAATTTTGGAAAAGTAGGGATTCTGGCACTTTCACCAACTATATAGGCATATATTATTTTATTTTTTTATTAAATTTATATAAATATATATTAAAAAATCTCTAATATACTTATATAGGTGTAAAAAATCAAAAAATCCCTACTTTTTGTTTTTAAAAAGTTTGAATAACTCGAAAGTCTATCTTTTTATTATTCTGAGCTAGGCATTTTTTCAAAAGTTCGTACATTGACCCTCAAAAAGCAAATTCACATTTTTTAGCTAAGGTGCATGGTTGTCATATTTTTGCTTAAAAATTGGCTGTTTATGCTTGTTACAGAGGCTACTTTTTGTTAAAAATCTCACTTTTTGAGAAATTTTTATAGAAAATTCATGCAGGGTACCTTAAAAAACAGCATTTTTTGAAACTCCATTCACATTTTTGTCGTTTTTGGCGATTTATTTTTTGGCTTAAAGTTCTAAAGAGTGCCAAGGGTACGAATAGAAGTGTCTGATAATGCGGGACAAATTTTTCTGTACCCTTTGTATTCGTACCTGCATTTTTTCGTACATAATTCACAAATTAGATACAAATAAATTTAATTATAATATTCTAATTTTATTAGAAAAGGCTAAAACGTGTGAAAAGTGCACATTTTTACTATTATCAAAAAATTGATAAATGTTTTAGGGTTGTGGATAACTTGTGGATAACTTGTGGATAACTTCTAGGATCGGCTCTGGATGCTAGGTTTAAAGGGTGGGTCGAATCCCAATTCTATCAAAAATGTTATAAAAAATGAAGCTTTGGCCGTAAAATGACACATTTTTAATAAAATTTGACACTAAATCTGTATTTTTTGTCTTTTTTTGGCAAAAATCGTTGATTTTAACTGTTATTTGAACTTCATCATCTCTGCTCAAGCTTGTGCCCACATCAAATAGTTCTTCTGGATGTTTGAAAAGTTCCCAGCAATATAATATTTCGTCCTTGTTCTTTGACTTATCCAAGGTTTGATGGAGGTTTTTGGTGATATATGATGGAAAAATATCTCTTCTGCCCCTTATAATATCACAAAAATCTCGTTTTGATGAGGTTATTACAGCTGCCAGGCGTGCCATAGTATCATCAAACTTATGCTCAGAGCTATATAGCCCTGTGCTATATTGTTTTGTATTGATATTTTTGTTGATTTGGGGCATAATAGATATAAGTTACCACACTTGTGGCAGTCAGGTCAATCATTGACATATGTGATCAGTAAAGGTATATATCTGATATGAAGAACGAACTTAATGTAAATTATATCTGGGATGCAGTATCTGATTTCTGGCAGTCTTTTGATGATACAGAATCAGTCTCACAGCTTTGGAGAGGCTATTGCAAAGTTGTGGAAAATCTGTATTATCAGATGTATCAGGTAGAATTATCAAAATCTATCGAGACAATACCTTATGATTGGATAAGTGACTGGGAAAAAGTCACATGTGATAGCAGTACGCTTGTTTCCTATGACGCTGAAGCCTCATATCCATATACTTATTCTCTGCCTGACGGCATACGTGACGTAGTCATGCTTGCCGAAGGGCCTAGAGAAGTAACTGTTCTACCTAACTACACATCTGTTGGCGCTGATTCCGATGTATTGACACTGCCGTCTGGAGAGAACAGATTGCCTGGTGATAAGATATATGCCCCTGATGACGTAATATCCTACGAGGACAGGTTCTTTTTCCCTGCAGGCATCAGTGTAGATGCTGTAAAATATTATCCTGGCACCGATTTTGTTGTTGACCAGGATGCTAGAACTATAAGTTTTAAGACTCAGCCATATAAAAACCTATGGACTAATCAGTCCATACGTGACCTGCACACTATATACGACAACTTCGGCTGTCTTATTGGCATTTATGGCACTGACTCATATTCATATCTGCGACAAGTGCAGGGCTTGTGGTATTCATTCTGGAATGGTGCATCTGTAGATAGTATGACTAAGGGCATAACCATTTTAACTGATTTGCCATTTGTTGAAACTACTGGTATCGTTTCAGATATCACTATAAACAAGCACAAAGCCGCTATTGGTGGGCATTCCTTTGAGGTGTCTCAGGACTGCTTCAATTCATTGATTCAGGGTGCCCGCATATCCGCTGTTGATGCAGCCTACCATCGAGTGAAGTATATAACCACCATTTCTGTGCCAGCAGACTCAGAATTGATCGCAAAATTGACAAAGGGTACAGAAATCGTAAATTTAGCATCTGAAGACAGCGTTAGTTTCAAGATTTTTTCGAAAATAACCATGTCAAATGTAGAAGCAGCAAGCTTCACAGCCGATAAAGATGTTGCATTCACTTCATGGCAGGAAGGCAAATTATGTCTTGGTGATGGTGTCACAGCTGAAGACGGTGAATACTATATCAAGACACCGGATGTTGAGATAGAACTGGAACATTCAGGACTATCATTTGGCGAAGATTATGAAGATGACAGAGTATTCAGCATTATCCATAAGATAGATGGACTCTATCCTCAGGATGGAAATCATCCAGATGTCGGTGATCCTGCACCAGTTGACCCATGCGTCCCAGCCTATGCCAGTGACTACACTGTAGTCCCAACCAGCTGGCCTTACATGGCCCTGCAGAAGTCATATGTCATACCGTTGAATGCTCCGGTTATAGATGTAGACTATGAAAACTACACTATAACCATATCGCATGTTATCAATGGCTTGAGACCAGAGACCACAGAAGGTCTGGAAGTTGGAACTCAGGTTCCTGATGACCCATGTATTTCTGCGTATGCCAAGGATTATACTATAGCATCTGTGCACGATCCATTCATATCTATCTATAAGGATTATGTGATTCCTGTAGCTCTGGAAGACACACCCCAGGCCAGGAATCATGCTAAGGAACTTATGGATAAGATAATGATCGGCTCATATATAAAGGAAGTTCATAAGCCGGATCCAATCAATCGTGACTATAAGATGTCAGTGACATTTGCCAACGCCACAACCTGCATCCTGCCAGTTGATATAGCATCTCAGTTCCAGGCTGGTGATGTGATAAATGATGTAGAAGCTCATGAAGATGGCAGCACTGATGTAGAAGTTGTCAGATCCACAGTAACAGTGGATGATATACCTGATGCCATCAGGGCACAACTCAAGACTGAATATAGAATACATGATCTCACTGCAGACTCTATAGTAATGCAGTATGAAACTCTGGTGAGATTGCCGGATGAGGCATTTGACTTTATTCAGGTTGGTGACATTGTTGAAAAGCTGGAAGACGCTAGCACCATAGTTAACATCAATGGTACTGATTATACTTATTTAGGTAATGAGTCAGTTGAGATAGTCAGGGGTCAGAATGTAGTCAAGTTTGATCCGATGACTAATGCTGTAAAGGTATATGACTATATCAACTATCCGGCCTGGTGGGATGAATACTCTGGTAATGAGGATGAAAACCGTGACACATGTGAACTAGCCGGCGGCATGTATCTGGATGGCAATATACCTAACGATACTACCGGCACTTTGGACTCATTCGCTTCTGAAGAATGTTTGGACAAGTATTTCCTGCAGCATTTTACATTTACTGTAAAAATAGACAGCTCTAAGTGGGCTGGCGATGAAGCCCAGATGGGAGTGCTCAGGGCATTCCTGGATGCGGTTAAGCCGGCATATACTAAATATATTTTTCAGTATGCTTTTAATATATCTGATGATGTATTTGCAGTAGACTCAGACATTCATTTTACATGGACTGAGAATTTTGCAGATTATCCATTAGGGGTCAAAGAGTATGACTCTGCCACAGGCAAATGGATTATATTGCCTGAGTATGGTGCAGGCTTGTGGTATCACGATGATGAAGGTGATGTCCACACTTGTGATGATGGCTTGTTAGACACAACGCCACAGATGGATGACGATCTCCAGTTTATTTTTTATTTTACTTCCGATGGTGAAATGGGCTTTGACGACATAGTGCCACAGGGATTTATACATGATGAAGAGTCAGATATTACGATGGATGATAGTGCACTGACACTGGATGAATCATCCTATGCAGATACACTGGAGCTGGAATGGAGGCGGACCGTGGAATTAGACAGAGCAAAAACTATTATACGTGGTGAAACGTTTAAGATAGAAACAACTCTATATGAAGAGGGTGAGCTGGTAGATTATCCAGTTTCGGATATGTATTCTGATGCCTTATTTGAAAATGGCTTGAGAATAACCTTAAATATAGAAAAAGATACAACTCAGCCTGGTAAATATATTTTAACTAGTAATGTAGAAACCTGGAGACTTCCTGGTGAACAGTTCCAGGTTAATATAGGTGTATACGACAACAGAGGCTCTGTTCCTATGGTTGCAGCCTCATTCAATGACACTTTCTATATTGTAGACAGTGCCACTGACTTAAGCAATGAAAGGGTAGGTCATTTCTAATGTCTTTATTAACAAACATGTCAATAGAAAGAACCAGCGCCTCTATGAACGCCAGCACCAACCCTGCAGGTTATAGATATATCGGTGGCGATGGTATCAATGTAGATAACGAAGTTTATCAGATAACAGCTAAATGTGATGGGAATACTATACTATTTAACAGTGAAGGCCAGATGACTGTGTCCACAGCACTATACAATGCTGGAGATAATATTATAATAAATGAAGATGATAATGGCCAGTTGACAATAAGTGCCGTTATGTTTCAGTCGCAGTTTCGGGATGGAGACAGGGATAGATATGAGTTAGGCCTGTCAGATCTGAATTCTGTACGAATGCGAGTGTCGTCCCTGGAAGGCAGAGCTACCGCTGTAGAAGGCAGGGCCACTACTCTTGAAACTGACCTTGGAATAGCGGAAGGCAACATAACTAGTCAGGGTAATAGGATAACAACTCTTGAAAATGCACAGCCTGGTATCGAGACCAGGATTTCTGACATTGAGCATGATTTGAATACTACAACTACTGGCCTCAAGGATGTTGTTGCAGGTCACACACAGAGTCTGGTATCTCAAGCTACTGATATAGGCCAGTTGCAACAGACTGTGGCCGGACACACTGATTTCATTAATGAGTTTTCTGGCCTGGATAGCACATTGGGTGGTTATGGAACTCAGATCAGTGATTTGCAACTCGACGTTCAGGATCTGGAAAGTGCTGATACTGCTATAGGTTTACGTATAGATGGTAATGGGGACCGTCTCGATGCTTTAGAACTTACTGTGAATGGACGAACAAATGATCCAGAGGGGGAACCCGATTTTGCTGGCCACGAACAGCGTATAGCTGGAGCAGAACAGGGTATTTTGTCTACAAGGAACTCTATATCGTTTGTAGAAGGTCGTGTGTTGGCTCTTGAGAATGCTGCAGGTATCGGCGAAGGGTCTGGCAATTCAGGTATTGCTGATTTGAGAACAGATGTTGATGCTTTACAGGGAGATATGACTCAGGCTCAGTCTGACATATCTGACCTGCAGGAAGCTACATCAGGTGTGGCTGATGACTTAAATACTGCTGTTGGCAATATATCACAGGTTTCTAGTGACCTGGCTGATGAGGTAACTAATCGTGGTCTGGCAGAGACTGCTATAAATAATAGCATAGGTGCTATTGACACAAGAGTCACTCAGCTAGAGACAGATTCATCATTAGCTTTAAGCAGGTTGTCTACTTTAGACAATACAACAATACCAGGTATTAATAGTTCTATTACCCAATTAGAAACAAGTCTTAGTGGCGATATATCTTCCAATACAGATGCTATAGCAGGGGTGGCTGCAGATGTTTCCAGTATCAACAGTGATTTGACTTCTATATACAGCGGCATAGACACTAACTCTAGAAATATATCCTCTATCTCGCAGGAGATGCAGAACCTGCAGAACAGTTCATCTAAAAGATTAGGTTCAGGCTACAGTGTTTTAAGTGCGTCCGTATTGAATTACCAACCGGTATCATCCGGGGCTCCCTATGATGACACCAAGCCCTATTTTATACGAAATGACTATACCTATTCACAGACTTACATATCCCCGTCTACAGTCAGTGCCGGAGATGAATACGATGGCTCAAGGGTATACTATACCAGGACTGGAGAAAGTTCCTGGACATCATATACATATGTGGATCAGGAAACTTGGGAAACAGATGCAGCTTCGGGAGAACTGGAATACTACGCACAGAACATATATTTACAGGTGGTCCCGGAAGATACAGTCTATGATTCTAATGTGCAGTATGTAACCTCCAGTGTTGAACCCTATACTTATGTAGATCAGGAAACCTGGGAATCCGATCTTGCAGCTGGCAATGTATATACAACATATACGATACCATTATATACCGAAGCTAGTGGGGTATACACCGTTATTCCATCTACCGATCCATTAGATCCTAATGTTACTTATTATCTTAGAAACGATCCCACATACAGTATGATAGCAGCCCCGGAAATGGAAAAAGTTGAAAGTTCTATGGTGTATAGGAATGATGTAAGTTACTATAACAGAAATCGTTTCGGCTATTATGTCTATAATGAGTATACAGGTGGACAGTCCGAATGGGAAGCAGACAGGGATGCCGGTAAGGTTTATATGAGTCCTGAGTGGGAAGCCATAACTACTGATGGTATCTATGAAGTTAATGCTGCTCCAGAAGATAGTGTTGCTCAGATTAACACACAGAAGGACTGTTATGCTATAATAAATAGTGGCATAGGTAACGCTATGCTGATATCAGGAACTAACCTGAGTATAAATGTCCCGGCAGATCTAAACGGCGGAGTCCATATAGTGACTGTCCCGATGGCAGCTGATGAAACTATTATAGTATCTGCAACACCAGGTAAACGAGGAACCGCTGTACTTGGTGATATTATAATAAAGACTACGGTGTGATATTATGGCTAGCATAGAAGATTTAGCAAGAAATAAGGCACAGACCTTCTACAAAAAATTACTACAGGTTGTAAATCAGGGTGGTTCTTCACTCATTCAGAACATTGCCCCTGAGATAAGAAACGCGTATGATAATAATGATGACCTGGATACTTTTTATAATAGAATAAAGCTACCACTGTTAAAGAGTATGGCAGATAGTGTTAATGGGTTATAACAAGGAGAATAACGTGGATATTGAAAATAGAAGTAAAACATTAGCCATAGGATTTGTTAAGACAGCAGGTGTTTTGTCTAGTCTTACAAGACTTAGTAATGCTGTAGCTAGTCCTATAGCTAATTCCAATTTGTTTAATCTTTTACAGAACAAGACAATCTCTGGTCTCGGGGATAAACTTAATGTGTCATCTGGGCTACAGTATATGGGAGAAATGTTAGCTTCTCCGGAAAATAGAGCCAGGTTGTTTGATGCTATGAAAAGTGTAGCTCCAAGCGCTAAGGCTACAGCCATTGGTGCTGGCATAGGTGCTCTATTTCCAGCAATGGCAAAATTGCGTGGAGACATGCACGCTGGAAAAATTAATAGAAATAATATTAAACAGTATTTTAAAGATAACATTGGAACTTATGGGAAAAATAGTCTTATTGGCGGTGCTGTTGGAGGTGGGCTCGGCGCAGGTTTAAGCTATGCCGACAGGGCTCTGGGTAATTATAATAGTAATCTTTTGCAGAAACTTAAAGGAATAAAAAATGATGGCCATATGTTTAGAGACATTCCAGAATATTTGGTTAATCGAAGGAAAGAGAAGCTATTGTCAGCTGTCACCAAAGGCGTTATTGGAGATGGACACTTAACTGTTCCGGAACTTAGATTTTCTAACAGTTTGCATATAGATAATCCGCCAGATCCAGATATTTATAGGGCTGGTAAGGAGCGCGGCAAGAGATTTCTTGATGATATTGATAATTTTAACACTACTCTTAGGGATAAAGTTAAAGAACGAGTTAATTTTATAAATAGTAGTTTATCCGGGCATGATTCTTTGAAGTTAAATAACCCCTCGCTCTATAATATCTGGGGTGATTTACAGTCTGGAGATTCCAATCCTTGGTATTATGTATCTAAGAAGCTTAAAGGTGGTTACTAAATATGGCTAATCCATTTAAAGATGCTCTTATTGAATATACAGATAAGGCTGTAGCTGATAAAAAGTTAGAGATACTAAACGCTCTTAAGACTAACTGGGCCAAAGACTCATTAGCAGCCTTACCCCGCAATGCCGGGATAGGTGCCTTGATAGGCGCTGGTATTAATGGAACTCGTGGCGCTATTAAAGGTTGGCGCGATGCAGCTGCTAAGACTACTATTAAGCCTAGGAATCTGTGGATTCCTGAACAGGTAGTCCCAGCCAGTTTTGAAGATAAGGTAGTGGGTGCACTGAGGCGTGGTTCTATAGATGCATTAAAGGGTGCAGGTGTAGGCGCTGGCATAGGAGCAGCAACTTCTCCATTGAGTCCAGTAGTTAGTGCTGCATTAAGATATAGGGCTGAGCCTATGAGAATACAAGGAATAACAGATGTTGCCAGTCAGAAAGCGCAGGAGTTTGTCAACCTTGCGAGAGCTATGGCCAACGCCGCTGAAGATAAATTTCACGGAGGTAGCATCTCTGATAGTTTAGCAGCAGATCTTAAAGCTAGATACAAAGCACTTATGAATGATACTTTTATGCAGGCAGACACTAAGCAACAGAATTTAGCTATGATGTCTGCTGTTCGTGATATGTATGAAAGTCTGGTACCGCCTCCTCCAGGTACATTACCCAGCGGGATCAAGTTTGGTCTTGGCTTACGTGCTGGGGATCGCTTATTTAAGAGAAAGCTAAAGGGCACTTTTGCTAGTTCTTATAGAACTCCAGAACTGATGGATCAATTTATGTCTAATATGAAAATGTCTCCAATCAAAGATATGAGACACTATTTGAAGGAATTAGATGGGAGAATTTTTAAACCATGAATATTGAAAATAGAAGTAAGCAGTTAGCAACTGGTTTCGTAAAGTCCGCCGGATTACTGTCAGATATAAAAGGTGTCGTGGCCAATTCCTTAGGGGGAGCAGCCAGTGGTGCAGCTATCGGTGGCAGTATTGGCATGGGTATCGGCGGTATTAAGGATGCTATTAAAGGGTATAGATCGGCAGAAGGTAGTTTGGCTCAGAGATTAAAGGCTGGATTGAGCAGCGGTGCTAAAGGTAGTTTGAGAACCGGTCTTACCGGAGCCGAAATAGGTGCTGGTATAGGGGGGTTATCTAATTTAGTGGATGCAATCAATGCTGAAAGAATTTTTGCCAAATCGCCAGGTGGTAAAAGTTCTAATATAGCTGCGTTGGAACTTTCCAGATCTCTACTGGACGAGTCTTCTATGGGAGCTATCATGGGTGGCCCAGAAGCTGTTGCAAAAGCTAGAAAACAGTATACTGATTCTATAGGAAGGCTACGTGGTGATATTATTCCATCTTTTACTGCAGGTCTTAACACACCCTTAAATCATATTAGATATGGAACACTTCCATTACAAACTAAGAATCCTTTATTTCCAAACGGTTTATGGTAATATATACTAATTAAGGAGAGTTATTATGACTTTGAATATTGAAAATAGAAGTAAAGAATTAGCGTCAGGTTTTGTCAAACAGGCTGCAGTAAATTGGAATCAGCCTTTGAATACATATTTAGGTGGTGCTACTTCTGGTGGAATACTAGGTGGTCTCATAGGCTCTGGGATAGGCGGACTCAAGGGAGCTGTAAGCTCTGTCATAGCCGCTGATCCAGGTTTAGGCAATAAGCTTAAGGCAGCATTACGTGGGGGCACTAAGGGTGGACTAAAAGGCGGCCTTATAGGTACAGGTGTAGGTGCTGGGTTAGGTGCATCACAAGTACCTTACGGTATTGGTTCGTTAGCAAATGGCGCAAGGCGACGGCTTTTTGAGGATTCCAGCGAGATTTTAAAGCACTTAGCAAGACCCAACAGCTCCATTTCTGATATTCAATGGTGGTCGATGCCTAAAGGAGCTCAAGACTTTATCACTGATAAGATATTACCGTTAGGCCTAGATGGCCTTCAGAAAGGTGAAGTTGCCAGCTTGCTCAGGCATTCTGAGGATAGCTCATTAGTTGATTCTGTACTGAAGAGTAGTTTTGCAAGCGGCCTTTTAACTCCTGCCGGGACTCTTGCTCGGTTATTGGGAAGGCCAAGAACTAAGCCGTTTTAATTTACATGTAATAGAGGGTAGCAAAATATTATGAATATTAAAGATAAAAGCACTCAATTGGCTTGTACTTTTGTTAAAAGTGCAGGTATAAATTACAAAGCCCTTCTAGGTGAAATGGCTGGTGGTGGTGCCACAGGTGCTCTTATGGGCGGTTTGCTTGGTGGCACTATAAATACTGCCAGGGGTTTGATAAACAGATCTTATATTCCTGATGTTATGGCCGCAACTAAAGGGGAAAAGTCCAAGCTGAAAGTAGGCTTATCTATATTGCATGATAAGTTGTTTGGTCCTAAAGTTACAGCTGCAGATAGGCTGAAAGCTATGGCCCGGGATTTTGGCAACGGTGCTCTAGCTGGTTCTGGTATTGGTGGTGTTGCTGGCGCAGCATATGGCCCGATCCCTCATGTAACTAAGGCGATTAACTCTGTGCTGCCCTTGGATAAGTTACAGGGTAAAGAGTTGAGAATTGCCCAAGCAATAGCTGATAAAGTCGGATATAAAGGTCTTAGTTTCTTAGATGGCGTTGGAAATGGTATTTATAATGTGGGTAGCCCAGTGCTTAGAGCTGCTATAGGTACAGCACCAGATTTTATTAGTAATGCCAATGACTTTGTTAAGATATTTATATAAGGAGATACTAGTGGTTTATGGAAATAGCAATGAGAAGTAAAGAATTAGCATCAGGTTTTGTAAAGCAAGCCGGAACAGCTAAAAATATAATTGGCAATGCTTTAGGGGGAGCTACTTCTGGAGGTATAGTCGGTGCTGGCTTAGGCTCTCTTTTAGGTAGTACTATTGGAGCCGTTAAGAACTATAGAAATTCTGCTGGAACCTTTGGCAACAGGGTCAAAGCAGGACTTACCGGAGGTTTGAAAGGTGGAGCTAAGGGTGGATTGATAGGTGGTGGTATCGGTGCAGGGTTAGGATCTATACTTCCATCGTTCACAGAGGAATTAGATGCTAGAATGACCGCGGTTGACGCTTTACGTGAGTTAGGCAATATGAAACATCTAGGATATGCTAATACCAAGAACGTATATGGACCCACAAAGGATTTACTGTTCTATTTCCAAGGATTAAACAGTAATGGGGATAATTATAAGAACATACACCTGTTAGACGATGTATTTGCTAACAGCGCTAAGGGTGAAGGGCCCAGCCTACCTATTTTAAAAAGAGATGCTTTAAGAAAAGCTAGAGAACTAATAGCCGCTGATGGTTTTTCGGATAGTTTTTCGGATTCATTTTTTGAAGGGAGCATTCTTGCCCCAGCGGGTGCATTGTACCCCTTATTATTTCCTAAAAGTTCTATTAATAGTTGGCGCATGACTTTATAAAATAATTAATCAGGAATACAGGGAGAATAGTGTAATGAATCAACTAGAACAGGATATTATAAATTCAGCTAATGTAAAACTAGCCGGTATAGCTAAAGGAATGCTGTTTTCTGCTTTAGGAGGAGCTACTTCTGGAGGTATAGCCGGTGCTGGCTTAGGTTCTCTTTTAGGCGGCACTATTGGAGCTGTCAAGAACTATAGAAATTCTGCTGGAACCTTTGGTAACAGACTTAAAGCAGGACTTACCGGAGGCTTGAGAGGTGGAGCTAAAGGCGGATTAATAGGTGGTGGTGTTGGTGCTGGACTGGGGTCTTCAGCGGCATTATTAAGTGATGAGTTATCCAGTAGGGGAGCGGTAGCCGATGTTCTGGGGCAGATAGGTAGAATGAGACAACGTGGAGATGTTGACCTCATGAATTTAGGCAATAATAGCAAAAGGTTAGCATCTTACCTTGAAGGTTTGAATGATAATGGTGATAATTACAAGCGTAAACACCTTCTGGATAGCGTATTTGGCGGTCTTACACCTGATCCTGGTGTACCATTTTCGTATTTGGAGGGTTCTGATCTAGATACCTTGAAGAGGGATGCCTTGTCGAAAGCTAGAGAATTGTACTATGATTTCTCCCCAAGTCAAAATTTTCGCCGGGGTGGCGATATTATGTATCCATTAAGACTTGCTCCTAGTGAAATCCGTAGGGCATGGCGTATGACCTTATAAAATAATTACCAGTTAAAAAATAAACTCTCAGACTAGAAAATCTGAGAGTTTATTTTTTACGCTTCTTTGTAGCCTTCTTTTTTGGCTGCTTCTACAATTCCGACGGCCTTGAGAAATTCAGTGAAGCTTGCAGCAAATCTATCTTGCTGTTGCTTCATTTTCTCGTCATAACCCTTCTGCGTCATCCATGGACGGGCAAGAATTAGGAAACTCATATGGTATTGACTAGAAATATTATTCCAGAAGGCCCTACATATCTTATTTCCCGAGCAGCCTAACAGCCAGATTACAAAATAGGCAACGAAACAGATGAGGCAGGAAACGAAACAGGAAACCAGATATATTTTAGCGAACTTATTCATAATAAGTCCTTCCTGTATAATGAAGACTCATTCTTGTCTTAGCCCCAGGCAACACCTGATGATCTAAGATCTATGTTCTTCATTCACATTATTCTTATACCTAGTACTATGTAAAAAATTAACCAGACCTACACTTTTATGTGCAGGCCTGATTAAGCTTACTTTTGTTCTTTTTCTAGAATGGTAAGCAGACATCCTAGTGCAGCACTACTTACGAAGCTTATGATCGCTAAGCAGATCAGTGCGATACCTTTGAATGCTTTATCCATAGCATTACTCCTTTCATAGATATTTTTCTTTACATTATATTTATAACCACAAAATTACTAGAAATTTAGTAGCATTGACATATTGCCCGCCATAAGCTATATTACATTGTAGATATCTAAACTCCGGAGTAAAGTAATGTCAGAAACATTTAATTTCAAGGATCGTGTTCCAGTAAGAGGCACGCTCCAGCTCATCTATATGAAGGGCGAATATCCGATTATAATGGGGTCTGATATTTTAATAGATCCCGCAAAGACCCAGATCCTATTCAGGGAAAAGGGCCAGAATCTGGTTGTTGACGAAGGACGTAAAATTTTAAACGAAACTATGTCAGGAACCTTGCCCCCAGGAATCACATCTGATCCTATTAAATATTTCTGTACAGGTACAGGTGGATATATTGGAACACCAGACCCGGATTCAGATCCGGAACCACCTACAGGAGCAGATTTAGATTTATATCAGCCCCTGTTCCAGAAAGAGATATCTTCAATATCACATCCAAATGCTCTGGCCACTACTTTTGTGACTACAATTACAGAGACAGAGTCCATAGGCAATTTGACAGAATTTGGTTTGAAGACAGCCTCAGGCAGACTTTTCTGTAGAAAGACTGTTCGCCCCCGCTATAAAGATAATGGCGTTTTCTTTGTCGCCAGATGGACAATCCAGTTTTAATCTAAAGGAGAAACACCATGGCACAGAAACAGACATTCGTATATAAAGCTCCTCCGAGCACCAGAACATATAATGATCACATCGCCAAACTTGTAGCCCCAGGCCTATATCATGGTCTCATGATAGTTCCAACTGCACCACAGTCTATGTATGTTGGTCTTACCGCAGGCTATGCTCTAACAGATGAAGGTGTCAAGATAGAAGAAACCGAAGATGTAGGCGTTGAGCTTGGCGATGATCCAACCTATTGGCCAGAACTTAAGTTCTTACAGATAGATGATCCTGACGCTGACTATCCACGACGTGATCTTATTGTCATGCGCCACAGATATAATCCCAACGGCACATGGACAAGAGCTACTCCAGCTGTTAACCCGGCATCTTATGTAGTTATCAAGGGCACACCTACTCCATATATTCAGGGTGAACCTCAGGCAAAACTGAGTGACATGGAACCAGGTGACATTCCAATGGCTGAAATCCTGGTAAGTCCAGGCATGACTACTATAGGACGTGCAGATATCTTCAATAGAACCAGAACTATGACAACCACAGAGTTAATGGATCAGGTAGCTAACGCTCTTTATATCTGTCTGGGCAACTTCGTTTTCAGCGGATGGCAGTTGTCTTCCAGCATGCTCAATGTAACAGTAAGCCCAGGTACTGGTTTTCTTGCCGGTGTTGCTAATACCAGTGAAGAAGATTACACCATCACAACTTTGAGAGCTCGTGAATATCTCTATAACGAAAGAGACAGACATCCAGACACTGGACTGTTCACCGGTAATATCAGATATGCCTGTGATAACATGACTCTGGACAGGGATCCTGATTACCCAAGCACACTACGCTTCTATATTCAGCCTTCAGTAGATAACGTTGAGGGTGACATATACATAAGTGGTTACGACATAGCAGGTAATTACAGAAACAATGAGATATTGCACGTTGCCTGTCCACATGCCAATCAGGTATATGAGTTTGTAACATCTACTACATTTCGTTCTATAGATCACGAAGGCATTGATGCACAAGACCTTGAAGATCAGGATGCCGCATGTCGACTGTGGATTAAGGACAGCCCCGTTGCTTATATTTATGCTGTAGGTACTAACAGCGGTCGCCCATTGTTCGAAGCCGTCTATGAAAGATTGTCTCCAGTTCCGGTAAATAAGCTGTTTTTAGGTTATGCCATAACTGACGAGCATCAGGTTATTGAAATGCAGCGCTGGATAACTGACAGCTTTGCTGAAGTGGTTGAAGACTTGACCACTAATGGAAGAGCCGACGGTTATAACAAGGTATTTGTAATGAACGACATGCCTAAGGAAGGAACAGAAACTGTGATTCTTGATGGTATCGTCTTGATGAAGGATAGTCCACACCAGAAAGGCTACACTATTCAGGGCAATGTAATCACTCTGCAGGAAAATGTTCCAGCTCCTGACTCAGAAGGCAATGTGTCTGGCAACGGACCTGCCGATTTCTGGGTAAAATACAGAAGAGTATAACGCATGGCACTTAAAGTCTCCACATTATTAAGAGATAAATTAACAGGCAGCACCTGGATCGGAGATCCGGGTGTTGTTTCTGGTTGTGGAGTGCGCATTCACGACAGAGTATGGATAAACGTACTTCCAGGCAGACTGAGTTTTCCAAACTCACGTTCTGCCACTATTAAGCATGAGATTATAAACGCATGCAAGATACCAGTAGAGCCAGGCATTTACTATGTAGAAGCAGTAGTCGGACCAGCAGGCGTCACATTTAATTGCCGAAAAGGAACATTATCTGTGACAAAGCCTAACGGAAGCCTTCTTAAGGGTCAGCCTGACATGGTTCCACTTGCCAGAATAAGATGGGATGGCAAGATGGCTCAGGTATTCGAACACGTCGATACTACCGAAGATCATTTGGTAGGCTTTAGAAATGTATTCCCAGCCCCTGATGGCGATACCTCCAAGTTCTTCCTGGCAGAAACAGTATATGCCAACCAGGCACTGGATCTGCATGTCGCAGGAGTTGCCCAGGTGGAAGGCGAAGATTATGTGATAAGGTCTGAAGTAGGCCCTGACGGCAAATACATTTCTATCATTGAGTTTTTGAACGAAGTACCGGCAGCTGGTACAGATATCACTGCCAGAATATATTTAGGGAGAGTTGGTGTAACCAGATGATTTTTTACAGACAGCTGCCGATAGTATATCCTTTTACTGCATGCTATAACGGTTATATCCAGGATCTTGGAGATAATCCCAGGCTGACAGTCAATCTATATAGTGAAAATGATAACGCGGTGGTAAACGTAGATACAGCTGTGGACTTGAAAGAAGTTCGTCAGATATCTGATACCACTGTTTTTATTGGGACCGCCTATGTCAACAGAGACGGGAACAACCTGCAGCCTGGTAACTACAGACTGCTTATTTCTGTTAATGGCTCCTACAACATAATTAATTTAATTTATCTGCCAGTAGAGATAACCAATAAGAGAAACTCTTTCCAGGTATCTTACATGAACAGGCAGAACATCACAGATGACGAACTGCGCACTTACCTTAAGGATCTGGTGGATCCAGGTGTTAAGTTTGGCTTCAATGTAAGCTATGGTCAGGACACTAATTCTTTTGATGTAAGTTCCGGCATTGCTTTGAGCAGGCAGGGAGCCAAGATAGTGTTGACCGAAGATATCAAGCAGGCTTTTACTATTAAGCCTACTGGGGAATTTCCCAGAACAGATGCTGTGTGCATTAAATACAATGAAGACCTTTATGACAGGTTCGGCAAAGTCTGTGAGCCTCAGATAGTTGTAGTGGAAGGTGATGTAGCAAGTTTCGGTGCTGTTCCGGTATTGCATGATGATATGCTGCCTATAGCCTATATTTCTATAGCTGCGGATACTGATATACTCAGACCGTCTAATACTTTAATATCCAACCTGAAGAGATCCTCATCCGGCCGCCCGTTCTTTAATATAAAGGCTAGAGAACTGGGTGACGGTATTCGCTCCGAGTTTACATTCGATGTTGAATATATCAAGGATTCAACTCATGCTTATGTTGATGGTGTAGAACAGTTCGTAGGAGAAGATTATAAGGAGCTTGGTTCCGGCAATGGTATAGGCCTTATTAAGTTTGAAGGTGAAGTACCGGCTGAAGGTCAGGTGGTTACACTATCAGGGCAGGTGATGAATGCTGTTTATATAGATCCACGAGGTTTGCCCTTCTCTAGCCCCGTCAGTCCGTATGCTCCGGTATATGAATATGACGAAGGTAGTACTATAGCAAGCTTCAAGGGATTTGGCTACAGTACTTCAGACTATATGTGGGTTGGCGATAAGAGTGAAACTATGATAGCCACTCCCACACTGCATCCACGCAGAGCTTTTTCACAGAGTCTTGGTTATCATGTTTACTTCAGACCAACTGATAAGCTGGTTACCTCGACTGGCTATAACATGAGGAATGTAACCTATCTGTTTTCAACAGATGTCAGAGAAATGTCTCAGACAGCTGAGCCACAGAGGCTGCTAACTACTGAACAATATAAGATAGACCTGATTGCTGGATATGATTTGTTCCAGATAAAGCTGTCAGATAATCATAATAACTCTTATGTTCTCGGTGTTCAGCCCGGCCCTGTTTCTACAGGTCCCGCAGTTATATCTGTTTCTATATTTGATGATGCAGTTACCATACGCTATAATAATATAGTGAGAAGCTGGGATATCCCGGCAGAAGTAGAAGATACGACAAGTCTTGTAGCTCTGGGATGTCCCCAGGACGACACAGCTATTGGCGCAAGTATAGGCCTGGCAGTATTTGCAATGCTGGATCACGTTTTAGATAATAGCGAAGTAGCTATGTTTATGCCAGTAATAGATTAAGGAGATAGAAGATGCCTTTTACATATATAACAGGGTCAGGAACCCAGCAGGATCCTTATTCAATAGGTAGTATAGATGCATGGAACGAGTTAATAGCTAATTGTTCCTCTCAGGATGGAAATGAGCTTACTGACGCTTATCTATGTTTGGACACAGATTTAGAATTTAATGATATAACTGATTTTGCATCCTGGGGAACCACACCCCCGGCTAATCCAACAGGGCCTATGGATAGCTGCGATTATGACTATAGAACATGGGTGTACCTGAAAGAATTTAACGGTAACAATCACACCATCAGGGGAGCTTATGTTTATCAGGACACAGAGGGTCAGTGGTCTTCCTGGTTATCCTTAATTACGTCTGCTGGACGTAATGGTGTAATACGTAATTTAAAATTTGACCACTGTTATTTTAATATAAATACAGGTACTAACTACGATTATGAGGATTGCACTGGCGTATTGATTTATGGCATGTTTGGACACTATGTTCAATATAGCAGCTCCTCTCCGGGTAGGATTAGTAATGTCGAAGTAACAAATTCTGTTTTTAATTTTACAGGAAGATATTATTACCCCGCTTTATTCAGAGCTGATTGTGTAGATCATATTTATGTAGACAATACTAATATAATAAATGTTGGTACCACTATGTTCTCTTGCGTCTACTGTAATATCTGCGCAGATAATATTTATGTAGATCCTGTTATAAATGTTGTGGATAATGCTTACACAAGGGAATATCTGACTATAGCGCCAGTTATCGTGGATGGAAATAACGTATATAGTCTTTATAAATATAATAGTGCTACTGGCAAATATGAAAAAGTGACACAACCACAACTTACATCTATAGGTATTTCTGAGGAGTCATTGGCATTTACTCGGATGTATCTGGGTGGAACCATTAATTTAGCTCCAGCAACTATAAATTATTTGTATGTAGCACCCTTTATAATTAACAGTAGTGCTGCAGCTGTAGATTACATGTCAGAGTGTATTGGGGCTCTAACAGTAAATGGGCAGAACACCAGTGTGGTAAACAGGGCGGATTTATCCGGTTTATATTACTACTCTCAAAGTTCATTCTCTATTTCAGCAGGAAGCTTTAACGCTGGTGAAGAGCCAACTAGAGAACTGAGAGATTGTTATTCTATATGTAATTATACTTTAGCTGCTGTACCGTCACAAACCACTTATGCAGGGTTCTGTTCCAGCTATAATAACAATAATGAGCTGCAGATCGAAGATAGCTATAACTTTGACTCTGTTGATTTAGGCTCTGCTTTTACTGGCACTGGTAATAATGTTATATTCAGAGCTGTTGGTGGCTTAGACACACAGGATGTCCATTCAGATAACTGTTTTTATGTTGAAAACACACCCTCATTTCAGGCCCCGCAGTATGGAACTAATACAGAGCTTACATCTCAGGCCTTTGCTAACACCGCTAATTTATCTACACTGGACTATAATGACACATGGGAAATGAGCAGTGCTAAAGGCAGACCAATATTATCAGATACTATAGAAGGTGTTCCTGCATATGTCAATGGCGATACCTTACTGTCTCAAGCAGCTACACCAGTAGTTTCCACCTACGAGCTTATTTTACATCAAAATTATAATAATTATGGCACAGTAACAGGTGCAGGCAATTATGCAGAAGGCGATTCAGTTGTCATTACAGCAACACCAGCTTCTGGCTATGCTTTTGTAAGATGGCATGATGGAGTTACTGAAAACCCAAGAACTATAATAATGCCAGCTAGTAGTGTTACATACACTGCAGGTTTCGGTTTTACTTTAAATGCTGTTTCAGCAGATGCCACTATGGGTAGTGTCACTGGTGGTGGTAATTACTGTCCCGGTGAACACGCCACAATAACAGCTGTGCCAAATGCAGGATATAGATTTTCGCAATGGAACGACGACAATACAGATAACCCAAGAGATGTATGGGCAGATAATACAACATATACAGCAACTTTCGTTCAGATAGTCACACATACAGTTACACTAACATCCAACGATGCCAATCTTGGGTCTGTCGCCGGTTCCGGAACATATGAACACGGTACTCAGGTTACCCTGGTTGCTACCCCAGCTTCTGATCACGTCCGATTTAACGGTTGGAGTGATGGTGAAACCGATCCAACTAGAACAGTGGTGCTTATTGATGATCTATCACTGACAGCTACATTTGAACAGCTGTACAGTTTGACTCTGGAAAGTAGAAGTGGCGCTCAGTGTGCATCATTCGTCGGTGCTGGATTGTATCCAACAGGTACAGTCGTTCATATTGCAGCTGTACCGGACGATGGTTTCAGATTAAAATACTGGGATGATCTTAACACTAATCTTGAAAGGAATGTTACTATAGGATCCAGTGATCAGACTATCAGAGCATTTTTCCAGTCTCATATAGAAATAAGCGTTACAGATGAATCCGATACTATTACATATACAAGTAATGCAGGCAATCTTACTCGTGAAAATAATACTTATTCAGGCTGGTGTGATCCTACTGGTAACCTTAATGTGACTCTAGTTCCAGGTGAAGACAGAGACCTGTCAGCATGGAGTGATGGTGTTACATCATTATCAAGAATAATATCAGCAGCTAATCCTGTGAGCCTTACTGCTGTTACATTCAGGGATATCCCAGTTTATACGCTTACTGTTAACTCTAACGACAATAATTTGGGTACAGCTACCGGTGGTGGTGAATATGAAGCTGGTGAAGTAGCAGAGATAGAAGCTACAGCTGCGCAGGGTGTATCTTTTGTCGGTTGGAGTGATGGCTCTGTTGCAAATCCAAGAGGTGTGACAGTCAATAGTAATCAGACTATTACAGCTTTGTTCGGTTACATGCTCCAGATATTCCAGTCAGAATATGGGACAGTATCTGGAGAAGGTGCTTATGCTGCAGGTTCAACGGCTGTTCTGACAGCTACTCCTGTGGAAAACTTTTATTTTGCAGAATGGTCTGATCACAACACAGACAATCCTAGAACTGTTACTGTAGATGCTGATGTTTCCTACGAGCCAGTATTCAGAATGAAGAAATCTCTTACTGTGCAGTCTAGCAATGGAGCTAATGGCGGAGTTTCCTTCTCGGAAGAAGGGCCATTTGAAAACAGTATAACAACTATGGTGGTGCCTGGCACTGAAGTAACAGTTTATACATCTCCTGCTCAGCAGTATCAGTTGTCCTCGTGGAGTGACGGTGGCTCCGGAATTTCCAGAACCATCACTGTGAACGACGACTTATCAGTAACAGCTGTGTTCTCCAAGATTCTCAGGACTTTCTACATCAATGTAGAAACGAATGATTCTGAACTTGGAAATGTAACTGGTGAGGGCTATGCTCAGGAAGACAGTTATATTACTATAACAGCTGTTCCAAGAGCTGGTGCAAGATTCATTGGCTGGAATGACGGTGATATGCAGGCAACTAGAAGTGTTCTGGTAACCGGAGACGCTACATATACAGCTTTGTTCGAAGAAATAATATACTTCACAGTCGAGGCTACCTCTAATGACCCGGTATTTGGTCATGTAGACGGTGCTGGTATCTTTGAAGAAGGTAGTCAGATAACTTTGACAGCTGTCCCAGAAGAAGGATATGCATTCTCTGCCTGGAGTGATGGTGTGCTGTCTGCCAGTAGAACAGTTACTTTGGATGAGAATAAGTCTTTCCATGCTATATTCATGAAGCTTTATCATAGAATGGTCAATACTTACCGCTATGATGGCAAGGTTGGCCGTATGAAAGCCAATGGTAAGATTTATTCCAGCATCACTTTATATCGTTCTCTGGATTTAGCTGAAAACGCTTGTGTAGAACTGGGACAGTTCGATACAAATACAGGTAAGCATTTTATATTTGTCAGCGTCAAAGATGCTACAAGATATATTCTTAAACAATATTCGCTCTCTTTGAACCATAATCATACCAGTGGAGAATGGTTCAGAGCAGATCCTCTGGATTCCAGTGACCTGGCTTCCAATGAATTCCAGTTGGAAGTTAAGTCTGACGGTGTTAGTGCAGCACTTAGACTGAAAAGACTTACAGGTGGAGATGAGCTGGATTTCCAGGTAGTTATACAGAATTTAGGCATTGAGGATGAAAGCTGGTTTGAAGGTCAGGAAGCCTACATAGACACTACTGAAGTTCCATCTTATATAGAAAGTATGCCTGCAGGCTTGAACAGATGCGACCACATGCACCTGGCCAACCGTGGAGACCATACTCATGCAGAAATAGATGCTCATTTGGATGACCCAAACCCTCATCCAGGCCACGAGGTTATATCAGACAAGAATGTTCCAAATGGATACGCTGGGTTAGACGACGATGCTAATGTCCCTATTGAACATTTACCTATTGGTGGTGATGATGATCAGCTTGTTCTTGGTTCTGATCCAAGACTTAGTGACGATAGATATCCAACTGAACATGCGCATTCACATACTAGTGATGGTGATGACACTCTATATTTGAGCACACTGGCAGGAAATCTGGCTCAGGATAGAACACATAATAATGTGGATACTGATGACAGTGAAGAAGCTATACATCATACTCTAGGTGATGGCCATACTCAGGCAGCTCCTGGTGACCACCTGCATGATGAAAGATATGCTCCAATAGATCAGGGTGTTCTTGGCGGTAACAATCACATTCATGATGGCGAAGATACTGCTAAGGTAGACCATGCCAATTTGATCAATAAAGGTGTTTATACACACGCTCAGATTGATGCTCATATAGAAGCAACAACACCTCATAGTGGCCACGAAGATAAAGCTAATAAAGATATTCCTAATGGATATGCCGGCTTGAACGCTTTAGGTAAGATAAAGTCCGAGGAGATAAGTTTCGGTACTGGTTCTGGTAGCGTTTGCGAAGGCAATGACCCTAGACTTACTAATGCCAGACCACCTTCCGCACATGCCCAGTACCATGCAGCAGAAGGCAGTGATCCAATTACTATCAGCACTCTTGCAGGAAATCTTACTCAGGCAAGAAGCCATGATAGTGCTGATACTGATTCATCTACATCGGCTATTCACCACACTATAGGATCAGGTGCTAATCAGGCAGCAGCAGGTAATCACAACCATGATTCGGCATACGCCCCAATCAGCATGTTACTTGCTGATAATAGTGACCTTGGCCCAAATCTCAGAGTAGCTAACAGTGCAGATACTTATGTTCTAGGCACTGTAGCTGTCGAAGAAAATAGCGAAACCGTTCTTAGAACTAGATTCCATAAGCTGTCTCACAATGACTTAAGTGATAAGGGTACTTATGATCATGATGATATTGATCAGTTTATCAATGATGCTACTCAGTATGAAGTAACAGCTCGTCGTGGTCAGGCTGATGGCTATGCAAGTCTGGATGCTAATGGTCGTATTCCATTATCACAGATGCCGTTGTCAACTGCAAGTGCAGTTCCGAATGTTGCCAATATAGCAGCTCGTGATGCTATGACTAACGTAGCTGATGGTGCTCAGGTAAGAGTTCTCGATGCAAGCGCTGATGCAAGTGTAAATAGTGGATGGGCTTTATATACATATTATGCAGATCAGGACGTCTGGGTAAAACTTGCTGAACAGGAAAGCCTGGATATGGTTACTGACTGGAGCAACTTGCAGAATAAGCCAGTATCTACAGTATCAGCTATAGATACAGCTGTAGGTCAGGCTCATGATCAGAATACAGACCAGGCCCTTGATTATGGTGGAAATAATGAAGTTACTGCTGCCGCAATAAAGGCTCATCTGGAATCATTTACAGCCCATGCTGGCAATGAAGTTCTCTCCAATAAGGGTCAGCCGGATGGATATGCTGAATTGGACAGCACAGGGAGATTGCCAACAGCGCAGTTGCCATTGAATATAGCAGCAGCCACAGCAGATAGTGCCACTACTGCAGTATCAGCAACTACAGCTGGTCATGCAACAACTGCAGACAGTGCTACTACAGCAGATACTGCTACAACGGCAGCAAGTGCGGCGGAAGCTGATGCTTTAAGTGAAGCTTTTGAGCTTTCATTAACTGGAGATGCTGAAGGAAGTGTATCTATTGATGGTAGTATGAATGTTACTCTTAATGTAACTATTCCAGCTATAGCTGCAAACCAGTTTAGCCTGATGTCGGCAGAAGAGGTTGAAGCTATAATAGTTTAATGGTATACTAATATGGAGCTGATAATACATCAGCTCCTTTAACTCGTGAATAATAGGACAAAGTTATGGCCTTTAATATAGTCGCTGGTGTAAATAATGCTGTATATGGCAGTGTAAGCGGTTCCGGTAGTTATGTGGAAGGGGCTGAAGTAACCCTGGAAGTAACTGCTAATGACGGTTACAGATTTGTATCATGGGATGACGGTAGTACTGACAACCCAAGAGTCTTTAATGCTTCTGAAGATGTTACCTTAGTAGCCACTTTGGAGGCAATTCCAGAGTATGCCATTTCTGTCACTACTAATGATAATAGTCTTGGGACCGTTAGCGGTTCTGGAACTTTCAGAGAAGGCACTAGTACCCAGATAAGTGCTACACCATATGTCCATTCCAGATTTGTGAATTGGGAAGATGGTAATTCTGATAACCCAAGAACTATAACAGTATCTGCAGCTACTACATACAAGGCCATTTTCGAAGCAGTTAATTATTTTACTATCAGCACAGCTGTGAATGATGCTAATCTGGGAAGCGTAACCGGCTCAGGGGAATACGATGAAGGTGATACCGTTACACTTACAGCTGTCCCGGAAACAGGCTGCAGGTTTGTAAGCTGGAATGATGGTAATACTGATAACCCCAGGATATTTACATCAAGTGCTGATATTACATATACAGCAACGTTCGAGGAAATCCAGTATACTGATGTTACTATAGCGAGCAATGACGTGTCCTGGGGGACAGTAGGCGGCGCAACTTCTGGTAATATTGAGACTGGAACAACAATAACACTAACTGCTATACCGGCTACTGATTATAAATTTGACGGCTGGCAGGTGGATGGTGAAATAGTGACTGCCTCCCCTACAGCCAGCTTTATTGTTGATGGCCAGGAGATGGACATTATAGCTGTATTTTCTGCCATAGTATTCTATCAGGTTACTTTGATAACAAATGACGTTGACTGTGGAAGCATTTCTGTCGTTTCAGCTACTGCGGAACCTAGGGGTGAAGCTCATAATATATGGCCGGATGGAACTATTATAAATCTTCAGGCTGTGACCACTGAGGGCGGAAGGTTTTTGAACTGGAGCACAGGACAGGCGGCCACTGAGATAACTGTTAATGTTCATGGAAATGAAACTATAAGAGCTAATTTTTATCCTGCCACAGGGCTTATCTTAGTTACTAAGAAAATATTTCAGCACGCCTGGAATACTATAAAATCTTTTTTCTCCGCCTCCACAGGTGCCAGCAAAATAGGAGCTCCAGCTAACAACGCTCTCGGTGCAACTACTCTTGCAGACGTAGTAAACAGTGCGGGTCAGCCTGGTGGTATTGCTATACTCAATAACAGTGGAAAAGTAGCCGCAGCTGATATAGATGGGACGCTGAGCAATGATACTTCTGGAAATGCAGCTACAGCGAGTGTTGCGGATAAAGTGGGAACAACTACCGTAGGCAGCAGCACTGAACCAGTGTATATTAATGCAGGAACACCGACTGCCTGTGGTGGGAGTCTTGCTGTTGATATTACTGGTAATGCTGCTACTGCAACATCTGCTGCTGCTTGTACTGGAAATGCAGCTACAGCAACAGATTCAGAAAGTGTAAAAGTATGGTATTCTACGGGTAATGCTAATAGACCATTAATGATGGTTGATGGTACCACAGTCTCAGATACTTCGCATAAGCAAGAGCAGGGTGTCTATTGTGGAAGTTTTTATGCAAATCCATCTACTGGTTATATCTTTTCTACAGGCGGCTTTTCTTCATCTAAAACAACCTCTACATATCAGAATGGTTACGGCGAAAGTGGTGCTATCATAGTGAGTACTGCCGCAAAAGGCTTTAATATGCTGGCACGTATGAAATCGACAAATGGTAAATTCATGCACGGTGTATATAATGCTGATTATCAGTTCTACTACGTTGCTGATACTGTAACTACAAACACTGTAACAAAAACTTGTTTAACTATAAATGAAAATGGAACGGTATCAGCTCCCAACGGATTCAGTGGGGCATTGACGGGAAATGTAACAGGTAACTGTTCTGGTTCATCCGGTAGCTGTACTGGTAACGCCGCTACAGCTACTACTGCAGCAGCATGTAGTGGTAATGCCGCTACTGCAACTACAGCTACAAACACCAATAATGCCAAGCTTACCCATACTGTAGGTAACACAGAATATCCACTAGTGTTCGGCACCTCTTTTGTAATCACAGATGCTCAACAGGCACTTAGAATCGGAACTCCTACAGCAACAGCGGCAAACTGTGCTTTAAGAGCTAAAGCCTACTGTGCCGCCGCTAACACTCAGGGTGAATCTTATATTGTTATAGGTAATAACATTGCAAAAACCGATGCGAATAATTCACGAGGCGGATTATATTTATATGGTACTGGTACAACTTGGGCTAAATTTCAGGCAGGTGACCAGACAGCTAATAAAACTGTAACACTTGTTGCACCAGCAGATGTTACACTAACACTTCCCTCAGCTACAGGTACAATCGCTCTTACATCATCAAATATCACTGGTTCTTCTGCATCCTGTACTGGAAACGCCGCTACAGCTACTACAGCGTCGGCTTGTTCTGGTAATGCCGCATCAGCGACATACGCAAGCAACATAAGACCGACATCAAAATCAGCAAATTCTTGGTATTATCCAGTATTTACAACAGGAATGACAACAAGTACTAATTATGCACCTTATGCAAATACAGGTTTTAAAATACAAGCTTATACAACACCAACAACATCAAATGGATATTGTGCATTATCGTTGGGAACTTCTACCGCATATGGTACAGCAGGAAACGCATTTGGATTTATAAATCTATACAAGCAGTCAGATTCTTCACATAAAAATCCTGCAAAAATACAAATAAAACCACCTATGTGTGCAACGTCATCTGATACAGATAGAGAAATTGTATTTCCTGATGCTAGTGGAACAATCGCCCTAACTTCATCTAATATCACAGGCTCATCTGCATCCTGCACAGGAAACGCCGCTACAGCAACTACTGCATCAGCCTGTTCTGGAAACGCAGCATCAGCTACTTATGCAACAAACATTCGTGTAACGGATACTGACAGCAATACCTGGTACCCAATAGTCCTTTCTTCTGGTTCTGCAGCATCCACAAACTATGTTGCCCGTGTCGATGCAGATAGTATCCTTGCCTATCCAGGGACTGCTCCAGCAGCAGGTACTCAGGGACATTGCTATATGCAATTAGGTAATGCTAAAGCTACGGCTACGGCAGCTAACAAGAGAGGACATCTTAGAATATACGGTGTTAATACTTCTTATTCAGAAATAGTCAGTGGTGTTGCTACTACAGCTAGAACCTTCACACTTCCAGACATCACTGGATTAGCAGTTGTATCTTCAGATTCAACGGTGTATAATATTTCAGTGGTTTCTGCTTTACCAAGTAGTCCGAATGCTAAAACTGTATATCTGGTGAAATAATATGGGAAGTATAAAAATAGGAAGTACAGCAGTTAAAAAAGTATTTATAGAAAGTACTCCAATAAAAAAGGTATATGTTGGAAGTACTTTAATATGGACGGCCCCTTCACCTGTTCTTACTAGAATAGGTACTTACACACTAGGGTCATCCAGTAGAGGTATTACTCTTTTGAAGGATGGGAATTACGCAGCTACAGACTGGAGTAATGCTTGTGTTAGAGTTTTTTCTTCTGCAGGTGCTTTAAAATATAGTTTTGGTAGCAGTGGAACTGGAGACAGTCAGTTTACAAATCCTTACGGTATATGTCAGGATAAGGATGGTTATATTTATGTAACCGATTGGAGGGGTCAAAGTGCTTCATGGTATTTACGAAAATTAAAGTATACCAGTACAGCTCTAACCTATGTATCTAAGCTTCAGATGCCTTCAGGCAGTGGACATCAGATAAGCTATAATACGACTAGAGATAGGCTGATTGTCAGTTGTTATGGTGGGGGACAAGTAGTACAGGTACCAAGAGATCTATCCTCCTATATATCTTTAGCTTCTGTATCTTTACAGATAGGAAGTACTATGACGACAGATGGCAAGACTTTGTATTATACAGGTTACTATGGAACTATAAAAAAGTCTACATTTGCATCAGCTTCTGACACCACTGCTTCTTCTACTGAAACTATTTATTCTGGAGGCGCCTCTGGTAGTACTCAAGGCATAGCCTTATCTGGGGATAATACTTATTTAGTATATGTTGATAATACAAACAAGAGAATACAGAAGAGAATAATAGCAACCGGAGCCGAAGAAACAGTAGCCTCTGATATATTTGCTTTTAGTATAATGAACTGTGGCGGAGATACTTTCGTGTTTACGGGAGGTGCCTCTGATTCTACATTCCTATATAAGCTGGAATTGTAAGAGACCTTTACTAACCTTCCAAAATAAAGTATTATAAGAATATATGTATTAAAAGGAGAACAGCCCGTCATGGCAGATCCTAAGAAAAGTTATAACGATATTATAACCTGGGCAAAGGGCACGTCTAACGATATCATTGCTAAGAAACTGGCTACGCCCAGGTCTATAAGTATTACAAATAATGCAGGAACATCATTGGCTTCCGGGAATTTTGACGGGAGTGCCGATGTTACGTTGAAATTACCTGCAACTGTTGCTGTAGATATTAGTGGGAATGCGGCTACGGCTACGAAGTTAGGTAGTAATGCTGGGAGCGGTACCATTCCTATATATTTTTCAGGGGGGAAGCCCGTAGCTTGTGGGTCTTCTCTAGCAGTAAGCATTACTGGAACCGCAGCTACAGCATCCAAGTTATCTACAAATGCTGGGGATACTTATACTCCTGTATATTTTTCTGGCGGTGTACCTGTAGCTGCAACTTTATCAAAGCTACCAGTGAATCCCACAACAGTGCAGAAAAACGCTTATCCAAGTGGTGCTGTATGGATAGAATCATAAAGGAGAGTTTATTATGGCTGATCCCACCAAATTAAGTTATAAAGATCTAGTCTCCTGGAGCAAGGGGGAAAATGATATTACGGCTAAAACAGCCAAGACTCTTGCTACAGCTAGGACTATTACAATAAAAGATAACAGTGCAACCAATGCCGGCCCGGCTACATCATTTAACGGCAGTGCCGATATTGTTATTAAATTGCCTGACACCATCAAGGCAGGTTCCTTTGTAGGACCACTTACTGGAAACGTAACGGGTAATGTCACTGGTAATTGTAGTGGAAGTGCAGCAAGTGCAACCACCGCTACAACTGCCACAAAGCTTGCCTCTAATGGTGGAGCAGCTAATACCCCTGTTTATTTTTCCAACGGACAGCCAGTTGCTGTTACGTCATTAGGCACAGGGTCTCTGCCTGTCAGAATCCCGACAGCCCAACCTTCCAGTCTCCAGCCCGGGATGATATGGATAGAGGAATAACCTACTGTCGGAGGAATAACCTATTGCGTAAAGACTCCTTATATGTTAGGCTGAACATATAAGGAGTTTTTCTATGTTAGTAAGAATATACAGGTATTTTTTAAAGTTATTATATAAGCTGTTTTCTCGTTTTAATGGGAAGTTGCCCCCGATAAAACTTGTATTTCTTAATCAACGGCATCCCACTTATAAGATGAGAACAGAGTATGATTGCGAGAACGCTGCAATTATAAATGCATTGTCGTTAAAAGATACAGATTCTTACGATAAGATAGAGGCTGCCTTGTTAAGATTACGCTGGCTGGGCTGGCTGCAGAACCCCATGTATGGAAATCCATGGAACGTTAAAGCCTCCCTGGAAGAGTTGGGATATTGTGTTGACAGAGTAGACCCGGATGAGCTATCTCTTAATGACAGAGCTATTATTCTTATTCACTGGGATAACTGGGAGGACGATAGAGTTGCTCATATCCTGAACCAGCATTGGATAGCTTACGAAAATGGTATGCTGCACATGGGAGACGGGGATGTGGTTTCACTGCGGTCTGTGGATTTAGCGAAGAAGTACCCCTCACCTTTTGGTTCCTGGTGCTATAAGATCACTGTCAGATAGTTGATTTTTAACTCAAGACAGAGTATATTGATTATATATTCATTATCAGGATAACTAACATGGCCACACTACAGGTATCCAGACCAGATCTCGAAACTCCTTTATCATCTACACTTCTGACCTTCTCAGATATCCAGAATATGGAAATCAATGAAAAGAAGGTTGTAGCTATCATATGTCCGCAGGTATCTCCAGGAGCCTATTACCCACGATGTGTATCAGGCTCTTCTTCTGCTTTTACTCAGAACGGAATTACAGCAAGCGGAAGTGACAGTGAGTTGGATGCCACAGTTTCTTCCGTTTATTCTGAGCCCACAGCTCACTTTGTTCTCACTAAGACAGGTATATCCATGTATACTCTAAGAAATGTGGGATACAATTTTTACAGCCCGAGATATGACGCCGAAGGAACCAATGGTTTAGCCTGGGTAGAAATTCCCGAAGAGTTTACATTAAGCTCTCCGATCATATCAGATACCACAGGAATAGCCGTAAATGCTATGGCAAGCAACTCATCCTTTGTCAGATTCACAGAAGGTGTTGCAGGAAAAGTATTATCTGCTGGTGCAGATGCCTCTGAGTTTGGTTTCAGCTCAGCCGATGACATTACATCTGTCTGGTATGTCTATGAAATCAATGGTTACGTGGCCGAAGATCTGTATACTGTTACCTGTAAGTCCAATAACACCAGTTATGGCGTTGTAACAGGTGCCGGAAATTATACCGGAGGTTCTTCGGTTACAGTGGAAGCCAGTCCAGTATCCGGAGGCAGGTTCATAGGATGGACAGATGGTGACACCAGTACTCAGAAGACTTTCATTATATCTGCAGATACTTTGTGCAGGGCTAACTTTGTATCAACTGCACACGGGTTGATTTATCTGGCCAGAGAAAATCTTATCACCATGTGGAACAGCATTAAATCCTATTTTTCCGCTACTACAGGTGCCAGCCACATTGGTGTTGATTCCAACAATGCTGTAGGAGCAATCACAGTAGCTGATGTTGTAGGAAGCATAGGCCAGGCGAGTGGGATTGCAACCCTGGATAGTACCGGGAAACTTGATAGTAACCAGCTTCCAAGTGGCTTATTATCAGGAACAGTAGGTTCATCGACTACCCCTGTTTATCTCGATAATGGAACAATTACCGCTGTGGGAAGCTCCCTTGCTGTAGATATAACCGGATCTTCAGCTAAAGTAGGCGTAGCTACCGTAGGTAGTAGCAACCAACCTGTTTATCTTAATGCTGGTACTCCGACTGCTTGTGGGAACAGTCTGGCTATTGATATTACGGGTAATGCCGCTACAGCTACATCTGCAACTACAGCTACATCAGCAACGACAGCAACTACGGCCTCTAAGTTAGGAAGTAGTAATGTAGGAAGCTCAAAGCAGCCAATGTATCTCAATGCCGGTACTCCGACAGCTTGTGGTTTCAAGGTTGAAAGTGTTGCAAGCCTGCCGGCTAATCCAGATGCCAATACTTTATATATTGTAACAGGGAGCTGATCATGGCCCAATTATATTGGGGAGGCACCCAGATAAAAGGGATTAAACCTCCAGGAATGAACTTCATACCATTTTATAGCGGAGCTTATAGATTGTATATTGATGTGCCATCAGGTACCACTGCATTAGAGGATAGAGCTTTTGATAGCTGTGGACCTTTGTTTAGTATTACAATCCCACCATCAGTCACTTCTTTGGGAAAAGAGTGTTTCTATCGCTGTTCTTCTCTTACTTCCATTACAATCCCACCATCAGTAACTTCTTTAGGTAACTATTGTTTCATGGATTGTTCTTCTCTCCCCTCTATCACAATCCCACCATCAGTCACTTCTATAGGTGACTATTGTTTCTTTGGCTGCTCTTCTCTTACTTCCATTACAATCCCATCATCAGTTACTTCTTTGGGAGAATCATGTTTCTACAACTGTTATTCACTTACTTCCATCACACTCCCATCATCCATCACTTCTTTGGGAAAAGAGTGTTTCTATGGCTGTCCTGCCTTTACTTCCATCACAATCCCATCATCAGTCACTTCTTTGGGAATAGCGTGTTTTTATCTCTGTGAATCCCTCGCCTCTATTACAATCCCATCATCAGTCACTTCTATAGGTGACTATTGTTTCAGCACCTGCCGTAGCTTAAGAAAAGTGTATTTTGCAGGTAATCCTCCCACATTAGGTAGTCCTTTCCCAGGCTTAACCCTTACTATTTATCATAAATCAAATAATTCTAACTGGACTTCTTCAATAAAAACATCTAATTATGGCGGAGCTAGAAGTGTAACATGGAGTACATATTAATATGCCAACTATATATTACGGAAACATTCCACTTGCTGAGGTTAAGTCATCAGCTAAATTATCGGACATAAGCTCTATCGCAATCCCATCATCAGTCACTTCTTTGAAAGAAGCTTGTTTCAGCAGCTTTTTTTCCCTTACTTCTATCACAATCCCATCATCAATCACTTCTTTATCTAATAATTGTTTCAGAGACTGTTCCTCCCTCCCTTCTATCACAATCCCGTCATCAGTCATCTCTTTAGGTAACTATTGTTTCTATGGCTGCTCTAACTTGAAAAAAGTGTATTTTGCAGGTAACCCCCCTACTTCACTATCTTCATCAGCTTTTTCAGGTCTTACCCTTACAATCTATCACAAAGCCAACAATTCCAACTGGACGTCCTCAGTAAAGACCTCTACTTATGGTGGAGCAACCAGTGTAACCTGGGCCACCTACTAATAAACAAAGGAAGAAATAAATTATGGCAGACTTATGTATAAGACAAAATGGAACAATAAAGAAATATGAACTCAAGGACAGCGTTTCTTCATCACCTAAACTGGCTGTAAAACAAGGTGGGTATACCAGGTACCTCCCGTTGAAGCAGGGAACCAAGAGTGGAGAATTAAGTCTGAGAGTTCAGGGGAAGACCTATTATGCCTATTCTGAAAAAATACTCCCCGTAGAAATGACAGATCCAGTCAGGTTGAGTGACATGCATTTCGCAAGATCACAGTATGATGCTGATCATTATGACTGGGGTACAGACGAAGAAAATAACAAAGCCTTCAAAACTACTTATAACGTGGGTGGTCACGAATACTATTATAATCAATGGGGAGGAACGGGTCCGTTCAGAATGTATAAGACAGAACCGTACAGTGACTATAAAACCACACCCCCTACTTTTGAATATGTAATGACAGAACCCCTTTACTTTGTATGGACAGATCAGTCTACATCTTTGTATACGCATGCTCATGGTGGAGAAACCTATATATTGGATGTATTGAAGAATGGAGAATCTCTGTATTCTTACAAGGGAACCTCGACACCTATCTTGTTTGAAACAGACGATGTTATGTCTGTTATTGTCATGTTTGGTGGTTTTAATACACAGGAGGATAGCGGAGCTACAGCATTTACCTATGGCTGGTATCCTAAATTGAGACCTGCCAGCAAATATAAGTTTGCAGACGCCCCTTTTGGTTTTTACTGTCAATGTAATAGCTCTGTAGCCGGGAATTCAAATTTTTATGGTAACTTAGTAGATTGGGGAGAAAATCCTTCAGCATCTCCTGATTATTCAGTATATAGAACTTCTCCGGAATATTATATAGCTCAGCACGATTATAAATACTATCCTAGTGATAACAGTAAATTCGCGGCTTCTCCTACTTATTGGGATATATATGGACTTAATATGCCTTCTTTTGGCATTAACTTTCATGTGTATTCTTCTAAGTGCATAGTAAATAGTACTAGATATGACTGGAATCAGGAGTTTGAAATACACGCAGGTGATCGTGTAACTATTCTCTTCAGATTGGATGGTAACATGCCAAATACTAGCTATACACTAAACGTAGGTATTAGACCTAAGTTACGTTTAGCTGCTGAATAATTCAGCTGAAAACCAGGACCCCATAGATCCTGGTTTTCTTTTACCCTTTACTTTTCCACTGTTAAATAGTAATATTAAGTAAAGCTTTATTTCCTAGGAAACCAAGATGAAAAAATTACACGGAACCCATTCAATTCAACCGTTGACAATAACAGATGCTGTTATTGCTGAGGATGCTCAAATATCTGAAAGCAAGATAGCTCTTACTTATAATACCACTGAGCTGAACGATCGCGCTTCGGCTGTAGACCAGCGATTGTCTGCACATGAAGCCACCTCGTCAGATCCACATGGCCAGATACTGACCCAGTCCACTATCCGTTCTGAAGATATACAATCAGCCCCATCTTCAATTCAACAGACTATAACTGTCACGAATGCCGGAGATGGTAATGTTCTTTTAGATATAGATGGTGACCTTAAAGCAGACAATGCTACTTTGGATGGGGATGTTAATATAAGTGGAGTTACCAGTATAGGTGGTCAGACACATATTTCCGGCAGTGTTGTTATTGATGGTGACCTCACTGTTGTGGGTACCACAACTAAAGTTGAGTCAGAAACAATAGACTATGACAGTCTTTTAGTTACACCTTCATCTGCAACTAATCACACTGGTATTATTGTGGCTCCGGATGGGACTGGTCTCGACGAAGAAGCAGGAGAGCCAGTCGAGGATACTTTCCTTGGAAATCTTCTCGAACTGCAGACCAGAACCATGGGTCTTAACGAAGCCGCTGTAATTGTTGACAGGAATGGTAACCTTAACATCCTTAAGGGTGATGTAACTATTCAGGGCAACAAGCTCGGTGTTACCGCCAACGGTATCAACTTCACTTCTGACATAACAGTTCCTTCTGTAACTACTACAGATGAGGGATTTATATATAAGGCCAACTCAGCCGCTACCCCTGGTAGTACTGTAATTTCCTGTAAGAACAGTAGCAATAATAATTTGTTTACAGTCGGTGGTAATGGTGATGCTTCGGTTGGTGGCACTCTTACATTAGGTGGTGCCAGTGACCCGATCTACTATGCTGGTAACGAATATGGCACCCAGGCTGACGTAACTTTTACTAACAATGCTGTTACCCTTGACGACAGCATACTGACTCTGGCTTCAGGCAATAATACGCCTTGGAAGATATTCAATGCCCACTCCTCTGTAAGTTTATATTTCGGTGTTCAGAATGCACCTAAGTTTGAAATATCAGAAAATGAAGTTACCATAGCTCAGACTAATACCTCACTTCAGAATCTGGCTGTTCATGGAACTTCCAGCTTCACAGGTGATATCACTGTTGCTCTTAATGCCACAGTTGATGGTGTTGATATTGGTATTCACGACCACTCTGGTGTTGCTAGTCATGGCGAACGCATTCCAGCTACTTCTGTAATAGGCCTGCAGGAATTTCTCGATGGCCATATGGAAACTGTTCAGGATTATGTCGGTGGCATGATTAGTGGAAACACCGAAAGTGGAATTGCTGTTACATATGATGATAATTCCGGCAAGTTGAACTTCGATGTTAATGACTTTACCATAACAGCAGCCGGTAATGTATCAGGCAGCACTACAATAACTAATCTTGGCAATTCTACGTTCACTATGACTGTTCTGGATTCAGACAAGGTCGATGGTTTGCATGTGACTTCCGGCAGTGTAAACAATGAAGCCAATAAGCTTGTAAAGACCGATGCAAGTGGACATACAAAATGCGGCTGGATAAATACAACCAGCGGAAATGCAAGCACTACTACTATGGATAGAGTGTATGCTTCATATGATGGTTACATCAGATACTATACTCCAGCTAACTTTGCAACTCAGATATTGGCTCTTGGTGGAACCGTGAAAAACTCTCACGTTCATGATAAGGTTAACAATCTGAAGCCTATGAGAGGCTCCTCTACATTTAACGGAACTATTGGCAGGGTTGTAATGCTACCAGCTGCTTTTGCAAATACAAACTATACCGTTGCTGTTACACCAACAGCAAACACCGATGGACAACTTGGTGATGTCTGGGTTTCCAAGTCCACAGACAGATTTACTGTTTATAACACCGGTACTGCCACTGTGGCATTTGATTATATCGCTATAGGTTGATAGGAGATAAAATATGATAGTAGATGGCAAATATATTGAAGAGGGCAGTATCCCGTTAAACAGGCTGGAAACCCAGCCAATGACAGCTGGTGATGCCGCCCAGGCACACACAGAGCTTAATAATAGGATCTCTAATATTGAAAATTTAAGTGCCCCCAGCAGTTCCAATTTGATGCACTTCAAGGCTGATATGGATACTCATGTGGGCTCTACAATATCTGCAGCAGCTTCTTCCCCACATATCGTGGGGGATAATTATATTACTAAAGCCATGCTTCATTCTGATCTGGCTGGAGATATAGTTTATCGCACCGGAACAGCTCAGGAAATTACAGCTGTGAAACATTTTAAGGGTGTAACCACTCAGTTCTCTGCAAGTTCTTCCACAGCAGCCGCTATTAATGTAACAAGTGGTAAGACCACTTTACAGGCTGTGGAAGCTAAGGCAGGTACTTTTGCAGGTGCTCTTACAACTACTGGCACAAGCTCGAATCTTACTATTGCTGGTACTGGCAGTAATAAGATTGCTGGTAATTTGGATATAGGTGCTTCTGGAGCCACTAAGAAATTGAGAGTATTTGGTGACTTGGAAGTGACCGGTAATGTTATTCTCAACTCCGTTGTAAATACTACTACGACTAATACTGAAATTAACGATCAGGTTATTCTCCTTAATAAGGGTGGTACCTCAGCAGTTAACTCAGGTATTGAAATAGACTGTAACAGCACCTATAATCCTCAGCTGGTATACTCCGGTTCAAGCACAGGCAGCGGATGGGCTGTCCGTAAAGCTGGTTCTTCTAATACATTTAAGCAGCTGGCCACTATGGATGATATTACAGCTGCCGGCGGACAGACCGCTACGCAGGTTGCAACAGCCATTAAAAATGCTATATTAACGGAAGTTAAAAAAGTTATTCTGGCAGGTAAAGGTACTACTTATACTGCTACTACAGCGACTACTCTGCAGGGGACAGCTGGAAGAGCAATAACACTGCCATCTGGCTTCGCTTCAGCTGCTGGGGATTATGCAGTATTCATCAGTGTAGACGGAACAAGTGCACCAGCCACCGTGGGTAATGTTGGCGAGATTTATGTTGTTAACAATAGCGCTACTAAATTTACTGTCTATAATTCTGGATCTAACGCAGCTGCAACTTTTACTTGGGTAGCCATTAATCTTACTAAGTGGAAAGCCTACGGCGGAACCAATGTATTCTAAGGAGCAGTTATTATGATGAATAAATTAGCTTATGATATAGCATTTATGGCTAACGTTAAACTGGCTGCTCTGGATGACTTGTTCGAAAAGTATGCTGCTGCTGGAAATATGCAGCAGTTCCTTAACTTTTTCCAAACTCAGCCAAATAAGGCCTTTACAAGATTCATTTCTGGAATGCAGAACGGAACCATCCCATACCCTGCTGCTGCCAAGTTATTTCATAATGGAATAATGAAAAACCCACAGCTGGCCACTACTGGCAGACAGCTTAATTTCCTCTCTCAAATCCAGAATATGTTGAATAACACGGCTTATCAGCAGGCAGCTAGGCCTAACGTAGCCAAAGCATTCAAGCCAATTACTATGTAAAAAAATAAAACCCTGGGAGATTATCCCAGGGTTTCTTTATTTTACAGCAAGAAAGATAGTTAAGGCTGCCCAGCCTAATCGCTCAATCCTTCGATTGTATTTCTGCTGCTGAGAGTATTTCTTCGATTTTTGCAATGCTGTCTTCTGCTGTCCTAATAGCTCCCTCTGCTTTTGTAATAGCTTCTGTACTTCGTTCAACTGATTTATTGAGTTTATCAGTTCCGTCTGCAATTCTCTGTGCGACTTCTGCCATTTCTCCAGTTCGGTTTTTTGCGTTAACAATAGTTCTTTTGACAGTAACAGTTCTTTCTTCGAGTTGTCCAGTGCCAGAGTCAAGCTGGCTATTGATGTTTTGAGCCTCGTCAATTCTGTCTTCAACCCGGCCATCTGTTCTTCGGTGAAGGTATAGGTCGAGCAGAAACCCTGCAATGAAAGAGACAAAACTAACAATAATGTAACTAGTAAGGTTTTCCACATTTAGGCCTCCTCTATTGGTTTAGTACCAAAATCAAATATTTTCAGCTGATTGTTATCATTGAGTCCGGCATTGTGAAAGGCCGTCTCGTGACTTCTGAACATTTCTGGCAGAGCCATTTTATCAAAGACGTTTCGTATATCCTTGACCTGGTAAAGTTTACCATCAGCGCCACGTAGTATAGGTGCAAAACGCATGTTGGGCCCTATCTTACCATTGGGTGTTGTAAATTTTTCCGGGAAGTCCGTTCCATAAGCCGGCTTGTCTCCGATATGAGCTTTCATGATTCTTTCAGCTAGGTCTGTATTCATGGATATAAAGTCAGCTTCAGTGAACCCTTTCGAGTCATCTTGAACTTTTAGCTTTTCCATAATAAGACTACCTAATCCTGGTTCTACAGCTCTTATACCCCCACCTATATTTTCATGCACTCTTCTCGGCTGGGCTTTAGCTAATGCAGCAAACAGATCAGCATTATCAGGATTCATTAGTACTTGCATTCTTTCAGCCAGCCTGTTTTTCATCCGTTTGCGTGGATTGTCTGCAGCATATAGTTCATATGCTTTCTCAAATTCCCCAGCATCAAATAAATCTCTTACCTGCTGGTCTATTTTGTTACCTTTTAATTCTATCATGCGTTGAAGGTGAGGTGTCTCGCCATAACAACCGTTAAAGTTTTTCCTGATAGCTTCACCCAGGTCTTTAGTCAGTACTGGATAAGCAGATCCCTCATACCCACGACCGATAGGTTTAGAAGATAAGTAGACTACTTCATTGTCTTTAAGGGAGTTACGAGCAGCCTCCTGTTCTTCTGGGGTCATATCATAATAGCCTTTAAGAACTTTTTTAGAGCCAGTTTTTTCGATTAATTTAGCAACCTGTTGAAGTTCTTCAGGGGTAGTCCATATCTGAGCTTCAAGGTAATTCTGACCTCTGCTATTATTTGTACTAGCCTTTACTTTCTCTATAACTTCATTTAAAGGCATGCTCTGTATGTCCTTAAGACTGTATAATTTTCTGCTGGCAGGGTCTGCCTTTCCAAGTACTGGTATAGAGTCACCAATACTAAAGGTAACTTTATCTTCTAGTCCTTTTAATGGTATATCTAAATGAGAGTTCATATCCTGGAATACTTCAGGAGTATACCCCAGATCTAAACTGCCATACGTTGGATATTTAGTATCAGCTTTAATACCTAACTGAGGAAGTTGTTCATACATCCAGTTTTCCAACTCATGTCTAGTCTTCATATATTTTGCTGGGTTGTTGTTTTTCCAACCAAGTTTATTATATAAATCTAGGAGAAAGGCTTCGGCAGCTTCAGGGTTCTCATCATGCCATTGTGATACCGACTTGCTTACCTGATCTTTTGGGCCACTTTTAGTGTAGTGTTGGATAGTATCTAAGGCTGCGGTTTTCTTATTGAAGTTTTCCCACGGACTAAACCCATAGACTTTCTTGCCGGGGTGATCAGGCGACCCGGCAAGATCCCAGTTACAGGTCCCGACAGTGCCCCAGTGGTCACTGCCCCTGACTATCCCCATAGGAGTTACCCAGTACTCGGAATCGCTTCCTTTCTTGGGTGACTTTTTATCGGGCTCTCTGTCGGGGCGCTTAGTGGTCTTTGAGAATACAGCAGAGGTGCCATGAGTAAAGTTATTCTGGTTGGCTTTAAAAGCCAGCTTTATCAATGTAGCTGTATATATGTCGTGGGCTAGTTTGTGGAACATTGCTTATTTAAGTGAGGCTAAGTATGCCTGAGCATCTTCGTGTAGTTTTGTTAAATATGGGAGATTATCTTCTTCAAATTTCAGCATCCTTGGATCAGTTTTAGGGTCTGATCTTAGGTTTTCTATATATTTTAAAGTTTTAGGATATTCTTTTAAAATTAACTCAGCGTTTTCTTTACCATAAGGTCCCTTATTAAAGTCATAAGCAGCCAGTTTGATAATAGCAGCATTATATATATCTTGTGCCAGTTTTTCTATCATATTATTTGTCCTCTACTTTAGCTTTTGCTCCAAGCATATTGGTATACTTGTCCATAGCCCTTAGTCCAGCAGCTCCGCCAGCACTCAGGCAGGCGAAGATCTCATAGTTGAATTTGGCTGGGTTGATATATAATAAAATGCAGCTGACGATAATAAAAGCGAAAAATCCGCAGAAGCTCATTATTTTGCTGCTGCTGAAATAACCGTCAGGTCCTTTGAACATACCTATAAATGATTGCCAGAAAGTCATGCTAATCCCCTTTATTTTTGTTTGATTTGTTGAGGTGTGCCAGAATAGTCTACGAAAAGAGCATTTTTCGTAGACTTTTTAGATTGAATATTTTTGCGTTTTTAGTTATTTTATCCAACTCTTCTAGAGGCAGCGAGATCTAGAAATTGTTGTGGACTTAGAGCAGCCCGAGGACTACTTGAGCCTAGAAATTGTGTAAAATCATATGGTTTTATTCCATATTTTGATTCCTGACCAACCATTTGTCCGACATTATTAACTATTTTACTTTTGAGTGAGTATGGTAGCTGTGAATTAGCAGCATTTCTTGCTCCACTGTAGGCTCGGCCTGCGATCGCCTTTAATTTACCAGCTAAAGCGTTATATCCTGGCAGATCCCCCATGCTAGCCGTACCTGCAGGTGCATTTTTTGCCATATTTAGCATTTGTCTAAGATAATGGCTAGCGTCTGCTGTTTTTTCTACTTGTTCAGTAAGAGCAGCAAGTTTTAGTTGTGCCATGTAAGCTATATCTTCAGCTAATTTTTCAAACATATTAAAACTCCCAGATAAAAAAATCAGTTACACTGTAGTATAACTGATTTATGCCTTTCAGTCAATCTTGAGGTGGGGCGAATGCAGCTCGCCCACGCTCTAGAAATTCCTGCTTACGCATGGCAGCCCAGTCTTTCACATATTGAACCAAATCTACTCCGGTGAGTTGTATTCGAGGATCTTCGGTTTTCATGTTAGCTAAGTCCCTTATAACATTTTGGCAATATGTAGTGGGCAGCATCATCCATCTATTATTTTCATCCACTATGGCGGTCATCCCTGCAGGCCATGTTTTTTCGCATGCCTGGCAAGGGAAGATCTCCTCGCTACGTTCGTTACAGAAAATGCAATGTTTGGGTCTTGGCTTAGTCATTGTTTATCTGTGATAGAATTTGATTAGCTTCGCCCTGCATTACAGCTTTCAGGAGTTCTTGTTCCATAGTTTCAATCTCCTGAAATCTTAGCGCCACATTTAGGGCAGGTTGCTATTTCGCCCGCAAACAGTGTTACCTTTTCACCACATTTACAGATTACTTCTTTTCCTGCTGCATACTTTTCCATTATATTCCTCCTACTTTTCTTAGTTTATATACTATAATTAGTCGGCTGCGTTTCCATAACCTGACGGCTAGAAAGCAGCCGGCTGCTAATATTATTAACAGTCCGGCTACATATTTCATAATACAATCTTACCCTTTCATCAAGAATTTTATCATATTTGAAATTGTGTCAGCTTTGCCAGGCTGACCTTTGCTTTCACATTTTAACTGCAGCATTGTCAGCTTGAGAACAACATCCTGAATATCTTCCATTTCAAAGATAGACGGATATTGGGTATCTACTCCTAGTTGTTCTACGAGATCTGGATTTTTAACCACGATATTCTCCTTTGTTGGTTTGGGTGCTACGAATACTTCTTCAACTTCGATAGTCTTGGCTGCTGGTTTATGGACTTCCATTGGCTGTTCTATCTTTATTGGCATAGCTGCTCTAGTTTTAGGCTTGAGCTCCAGCTTAGGAGGATTAAGCTCATCGTGTTTGATTTCGATTTCTTTAACCCTAGGTTTATCAGCAGGTTTAACATAGTCATACTTCGGAGTCTCAATCTTCTGCATTGGGGCCAGGTTGTCTTTACGTGGTTTACGTTCCAATAGTCGCTTTTCAACCGAGTACAGCAACGGACCGTCGCTGTCCTCGATAATCTGATGAGCTACTGCTTCTGCCCAGTATCTTTTCAGCTTAAAGAAGGCTACTGATTTTATGAGGTCAGTAATAACAGTCAGATCCGTCATAGAATCCCCGTAGAGCTTAAGGATCTCACGTCCTAATTCAGTCAGGTATGCAATTTCTGAGGCACCATAGTCATTATTGTCCAGGCCAAGAAGCCCAGCTTCGACCATGGTTTCTATTACGCTCTGGCAACTGCAGTTGTCATCCCAGAACATATAGCGCGAACTTTTACGTAGGATTCCGTTAATTCTAGATATTCTCCCACTAGTAAAACCGGTAGTTTTAAAGTGGTTTAAAATTTCAAGAATCCCAGAATCCCTGTCTGGAGTCTTTTCTTGTCGTTTCAATCCCAGTTCACCACAAGCCCTGTTCAAAGCCTGCTCAGTAAAAAGGGTGGCATCATATTCACCCATCTTGTCCTGAGTCTTAATAACGACGTCATACTGAGCCGGTGCCCAGAGATATGGGTTACCCATGCCTGGGAAAGTAGCTTCTATAACAGTAGCTATGTTCCTGACCAGCTCAGCTTCATCACTGATGTTACGTTTAAAAACCGAGAAATTGAAGGTGGTGGGAACACCACCGGTTTTAGTTCCCAGATCAAGAGCAGCGCGCTTGATCAAATCTTTTGTGTGTTTAGAGTCTTTCACTGTCTGTCTCCTTAATTTGAGTTAGTAAGCTCAACATGAACTTACAGTTATCTTATACCTAAAAATACCAGCTAAAAAAGAGCCAGCACATACAGGCTGACTCTTTTACTCTTAGCGGAAGTCTAAGGTTATGCATCCATCCTTGGTAATTACCTTCGGTGGGTTAAGCTTCTTATCCATGATGTCTTTTATTTTAGTATCGAGAACTTCTGTAACTACAGACTTATCACGACCGTTCAAGTTTACTGTAAGACTTCCAGGATTAGTAGTGAACTCTAACGGTGAGAACTCTTCGAATTCCTGGTAGTCTTCATCATCGTCGTCTATACCTCCGAATTGTTCTTCCCATTCCTGTCTGCGCAGGTCTTCTCTTTTGTTATCATTGATCTGGATATCTTCGACAAGATTGTCGATGATATCGCTAACCATTTCTTCCTGCTCTGGGCTTAAGACTACTTGCATTTTAGGTCCTGTCGGAGCTTTATCCCAAATGCCTTCGTCTTTTTTGGGAGCGGCTTCCTGCTGCTTCAGCTGGGCCAGGATTCTGGCTATGTTTTCCGGAGTAGCCTCACCTGTGATTTTGTTTTCTTCAGCCGGTTTTTCTTCTTCTATAGTAGAGAAACATTCTGTGAAGATTGAAGCCCCGACTACTGCGAAATCCGTATTTCTTTTAATAACAAACATATACTTTGGCAGAGACATGCCAGCAATAATTAATTTTACTTTCTCATTCTGCACTTCTATGCTTGTTGGGATGCTAAGATGGGCCAGGAGTTTGCAGCATTCTGCCGCGCTTTCCAGAGTCCCGCGAAATTGAACTGCTTCTATCTGTTTATTAGCAACAGTTTGAAACATTATAAAGTACCTCCTTGGTAAGTATACTTTGCTTATACCAAAATATACTTATTATTGAGGTCTTCTATTAAGCTTTCCCATGAAGATATCTCCGGCAGCTACCTTTTCGTCCAGCTTGGGATCCACATAGTATTTTGGCAGTTCTATCTTAGGCAGTTCTACAGGCTCTCCGCCCATCCTCCATATTCCGGCAGTAAGTCCGTCACATTTGATATAGGCCAGGCTCATTGTATCGAAACAGAAAGAAAGGACATCCATCGGACCGCTGTTCTTGAATACAGAGGTGTCGAATGTCCATATAGGGTGTAGTCTGGGGTTGCCTTTGTAGAAGAGTTTATTGAACAGGTCGAAGGTAGGACAGGCAGACCTGGAGACATCTTTTACGAATTTCTGAAATTCACTGGCATCCAGGAATGTCATTATCTTAGGCATCTCACAGCCCTCTACTTCTCTGCTCAATACAAATACGTCAGTTTCACCGGTTTTCTTGTCCTTTAGTTCCACCGATACTATATACATATCAGTATTGAATCCGGTTACTTTCTCTAATACCTTTCCAACCATCGCATGCCTCCAGACAGAGTTTATCTTTAAAGCCCTGATATTCGGCCCAGAATGTAGGATCATTGATGATGCAGGACATCTGGTTCGTAGCAGGGTCCTTACTCATGTTAGCACAATATGAGCAGGGATGTATATACTTTTCTGCTATTTTAGGTTTGGATTTTTGTTTGGCCATATTTGTCAGCTCCTTACATAAGTTGGGATATAAATGTCCAGATTGAAAGCTTCTATAACTTCCTTTAACTTCCAATCTATGTAAATTACAGTACCTATTTCCTGAATAGTGGGTGGGTCTTCGTCAGGCCCTAATACCTGATAGTCTGGTTCCAACAGCTCAGGCAGGTTGTACATCATGTAATCACCCATAAGCTTCAGTTGCAGCTCTTCTCTGCGAGCATGTTCCTGTGCGGGTGCATTGTTCAGCTTCTGTATTACGGGTGCGAACAGGGTATGGTTTGTAGGAAGATTTGCATAGCCTAGATAGACATCATTGATAGTCCAGCTGAGAATTGTCCCCAGCGAATCTTCGGCTCCGAAATAATCCCAGAAGTTGATTGGTTCTTCGCCTTCTTCCGGTTCCAGAGATATGCACAGTTTGTTAACACCTGCTGTGATCAGCTCATAGATGTCATTTTCCATGGTCTTCTTGTTCTGCCCCTCCACTCTGAACCAGCCGGTTCCACCGTTGATATAACCGGACAGAGCTTCTTTCAGATTACCGAACTGTTCAGTATACCAGGCTTTAGCTGTTCTTACCTGTTCAGCTCTTCCTGAGTTTGTGCCTGACACATTAATAGAGTTCAGCTTGGTAGTTACTGCAGAAGCCAGAGAGTTAATGTGAGCCATAGCTCCTGCATATGTTTTAGCAGCCATTGTCTTACTCCTTATATGTAAAAATTATACTTTAGTTTGAGATTTAATAATGACAGACAGGATTGCCTTTTAAGGCAATCCCGCTATCGAGTCTGGAAGTTCATATGCTACTTTTTATATACAGGTATCCGTGCTATGCGGGCCGATGGCGCAGCGGATGTGAAGGAGCACCCAGTGTCCTGGAGAAGGTTTACCTGCGTAAGGTACTGGGTATTCCTTCTCATCCGTAGCGCCGTGGCCAGCTGTGCACTGGATAACCTGTATATAAACGAGTGTGTTAGTTGCAATCCACCCGGATGAGGTATCCTCATCCACAAGTCTAGCAAATATCTTACCAGAGGTACCTGTCGATATCAGCATTCAAGATAACTGGCGAGCTAATTTCACTGACGATGTCCACCTGGCTGGATAAAAATCGACGGGTTTGCAGTGAAGGATCCTGCCCCACAAGGCAGGATTCCGAACAAAGACCCGTCGATTTGTTCCAGCTCGGTGGACATATGTCAGGGAATTTAGCTCTGCAGTTATCTTATAGTTCATAACTGATATTATACACTGCAGCGGAATCCGCTGCAATAGTTTGCTTTATCGACAAAGCAGCCAATGAGAACTGGAGGATTCGAACCTGCCATTCTGGATAGAGCGCGCATAATCCAGGCTTAGACCATTTAGCAGAAGTTCTCTTAGGAGGGGAGTAGTCCCGGAATATTCTATAGTTCATACTAGAGCCGTCTTCCATGGGTGATCTGGAGAGCTGAGCCTTCTGATCCAGAGAAGGAGCAGCTATCCAGATCACCCATGGAAGACAAGCGCCAGTATGAACTATAATAGTATGTATTTTCCATAATACTATGAAGAGGAAACCTCTTCAAATAAGGTTATTCCGGGGGTCCCCATAAAGGTAAAACCAGGAAGCCGTCAACTTTCTATTCATAATAGTTTACGCGAGTGCACTGCCGCGTGCAAGGAGTAAAGCATGCATCCTGGATCCTGAAGTTCGGGGGAAGTGTTCACCGGTCTTCAGAGTTCGAAAGGAAGCTACTGTAAGGAGCGAGTTTCGAATTCTGAGACCGGTTTACATGATCCCCGAATATTCGGGATCCAGGATGCATGCTGTTCTCCTGGAACGCGGCAGTGTATGGTGAGTAAACTATTATCTAGTTTGACTCAAATATTTTGCGTGGAGGCTGAGACAGCAACCTTTAGTTTAGAAAGTATATTGTACTTCCTGGAATTACATTTCTCTTATACCATAAATTTTTACCTGTTGAAAAAATGTTGCCTTCGGAGTATATGTTATAGTGGGCTTAAGTATTGACGAAAAGCTCTCTAGGTTTTATATTAAAGTATATCTTATGTAGGACTTTTATTATGGCGGAACAGGAAACAACACGACTTTACAGTATGCTGGACAGGGTCAGTGAAGAACAGCGCACCCTACTCACATCTGTCTCCGCACTGAAGGAACAGGTTAGAAAGATAGAAATAAATGATGAGTTACAGATCACTGAAATAGGCAATTTAAAGCTGTCTTTGGGAACAACCACTGCTTCTATGCAGTATCTCACAGAACAGATCAACGAGATTTCAGACCAGAGGAGTAAACTTATGTCTGCTGTAGACTCTGCCAAGGAATCTGCTCGTCAGGTAGCATCTTTTGAAGCTGTATGCAATGAAAAGTTCACGAACATTGCCAACACTCTCGAGCATACACATAAAGAGGAATCTCTGCGTGTGGAAAAGCTTGAACTGGAGCTGGATATGCTCAGGAAGTCCTATGAAAAGCTGGAAACCAGATATAATTATATATCAGGTGTATTACTGAGCAGTTTTGTAGGCTTTATTATCTGGGTAGTAAAAATGTTCGGCACTGCCAAAGGCTGGTGGTAATATGAGACTTCTTATAGTAGAAGATGATTCACTATTGTCCTCTCTTTATAAGGACTGGATGCCTAGAATCCTGTCTGAATACAATTTCAGGGCCCCTGTCGTTATAGATATGGTCACCTCGGGTGAAGAGGCTGCTGAGTTGCTAAAATATTATACTTATGATATTGTATTTCTGGATATGGTTATTCCAGGAATGTCAGGTGTGGAACTGTTCAAGCGATTTCATACCTCAGTCAAATATATTGTTCTGACTTCATCTCATGTGGATTACTTTAAAGAATATATTGCAGAACCAGAGTATCCTCTATGTCTGCAGAAGCCTTTTGATTGTGCCAGAGTAGGTGAAGTGATACGTGAAATCATAGAGGAGGGAAAGTTAGATGCTTACAGCACAACAAATAACCAAAGCAAAAAATACGAAGTTGTCAGATAACTTTACTTTATATGAGCTGATTCGAAGCGACAGCCACCCAGAATTAGTTACTTACCCTATTGATGAAGTTATAGAAGCTTTAAGAGTTCTCTGTCAGGATGTTCTTCAACCAATCAGAGATAAGTTTGGTCCCATTAGAGTTAATTCCGGTTATAGAAATACCAGGTTGAACAGTGCAGTTGGTGGTGTATCCAATTCTATCCATAAAGTAATGGACAGCCACGGCATTTCTGTTGTAGGTGCAGCCGCTGATATTGTTCCTTTAAAAGCTGATGTTAAAAAAGTTTTTGAACAGATACCCGAATTGTCTAAAGGTATCAAGACAGCTATTATTTATAGAAGACCCAGTGTGACAAGAACTCCGTTTATCCATGTAGACAATCGCAACACTCGCACTGAACTGAGTATGCTGGAAAAGATAGGTCCCAACACCTATGTTCCATATAAGAAGTAAGAGGTAACCAATGGACGATGACGAATTATTGAATAATGACAATGATAATCCCACTGGTGACCAGAATGATGATCCAGGAACTGAGCCAGGAACTGAGCCAGGAACTGAGCCAGGAACTGAGCCAGGAACTGAGCCAGGAACTGAACCAGGGACTGAACCAGGGACTGAACCAGGGACTGAACCAGGGACTGAACCAGGGACTGAACCAGGGACTGAACCAGGGACTGAACCAGGTGACCCCGAGGAACCTATTGAACCAGAAGAGTCGGCTGAACCTACTCCATTTACGTGGGAAGTTCTACCTGTTCCAGGGCTTCCAGAAGAGTGGGTTGAGTATGTTCCATACCCAGTAATTTTCAGAGCTACTTCCGGTTCTGGTATAGTTCAGCTCACTGAAGCTCCCGATTATCTGCTCGGCGCTGAAGAGCTTAAAGCTGGTGTGCATCTGACTGCCGGTGAAGCAGAAGATGAAGAAAGCTATACTACAATATTGATGATGTCTCAATGTAGGGCTGGTAATCAGTTTATTATGGAATTTGAAAGCACTAATGATGCTACTCCGGAATTAGATCCCGTGAAGGATTGCCTGGATATTACCATTGTAACTGAAAATGAGGAATATCCTTTCTACGGAGTCAGACTTACATGGGAAAAGCAGTTGGATGCCGCTTATTATGTAATACGTGCTGAAGATCCGGAAATACCTCTTCCAGAGGAGCCAGCTAAATGTCAGTGCGTTAGATGTTCTGACGATATACAGCCCAGTCTTAATGAAATTATTGAGCTGTTAAAGGCTAATCTGGCAGCTAAAGCTGAAGAGGAGCCTTCCGAAGAAGGTGAACCTGATGAAAATCAGGAAGAACCCCCAGAAGAGCCTGAAACTCCGGAAGAACCTGTTGAAGAAGAACCCGAAGAACCTCAGCGTTTCAGGACAATTATTGTTCCGAATGATACTTACAGCCGTGCAAAGCTCCAGTGGTTCCTCGACAGGAAAGGCACTCCCAAGACTCTTTATACAATATCTGCTATGACAGCGGATGGTGTTGAGGGTCAGGTTTCCCCAAAGAGACACGCACCGGATATATTCTCAGACCTTTGCCTTGTTCAGGGCACTATCGCAAGTATCGGAGCAGAGCCTTCTGAAAGTATACCTTTAGTATATAGAATTAAGGAACCTACCAGAATAAATAACACCTTTATCAGAAAAGGCACTAATCTGCTCTATACTGATGAGCGTGGTTATTTTGAATTCTTTGTTCCTAGAAAATGTATTATTAATTTAATTATAGATGATGTTGGATTTAACCAGTCTTTGGTAATTCCTGACCAGGAATATATAGACATCGAAGAACTGTTAAAACTCCCACAGAATTTACCTGGAGGAAAATATGTTCAATAAATTTGCAGATTTAGTTCTGGATATAGCTTCTGATCCTGGATACAGGAAGATGGCCGCTATTGTAGAAGAAGTCGGCAGAATTGGAGATGACAAGGAAGTTTCCCGTGCCATGAAAGCCGTTGCTGAGTTCAAATCTGAAGTAGAAAAGCTGGATGTTCTCGGTCCGGAAGATCTGGGACTGCTTCCAGACAGTGACTTCGCTCTTATCCACGTAGCTAAGGATGGTAAAGTTACCAGACGTTTCCCTTGCCCTGATATTAATAACGCTTTAGTAAGTGCTATATACCTGTCCAAGGTTTATAAGGAACTCCCAGCCAAGGCAGCTGCTATAGCCGCCAAAAATCTTTATAACAGGATAGACTCAGCTGATGAAGTCCCAGGCTCTATAGGCAGGCGCATGTGCTGGGCTTTCTCTGATGTATTAAGAGAAATTGCTGGTGTTAAATACAGCGTGTATTCTAGCGAGCTTGCCGGCAACACCTATCGTGAGCCATCAGAGCCAGAAGCTGAAAAACTCCGCGACCATTTTGACGAAGAAACCAGAAACATCAAGGAATCCAGAGCTAAGCTCAGCGATGACAGTTTTGTATTTGTTTCCGAAAAAGACGGTCAGAAGAGAAGACTATTCCCTATAACAAGTGCAGAAGATGTTGAAAAGATGGCTTCTTACTTTGATAAGAACCACAAACAGTTCTCTTTGGAACAACGTCACACTTTCGCTAAGAAGCTTCGTGACAAGGCTGCTGAATATTATGTTGAAATTCCAGCAACCACCGTATCTAAATACGCCTCTCATGAATGGTCTCCAACAGCTTATGAATGTATTAAGACCCGTATAGACCAGCTCAAACAGTATGAAGTAAAATATAACGAAAAGACCGCAGAACATGAAGTAGTTACTAAATGTGATGATGAACGTGCCCAGGCTCTTGTAGGTTATGTTAAACTGTCTGGACTTATTGGAAGAACCGATATAGACAAATATGCTGAAACTCTGCATATGTTAGATAAGGTTGCAGGTTTTGATAAGGGTTATGGTAAATTCATCCGTGACCCCTATGGCAGTACCTATAAACCAATACTTACTTTAAGTAATCCAAAACTTGAAAAAGTAGCAAATACTCTTGATGCTATGGCCACTACTTTTATGGGTAAACCTGTAAAGGCCAACGATCTCATGAATCTTAATGCTGGAGACCTTGGCGGACTTATTGACCAGGGCACTCTTGATGAAATGGTAGCCGATCCGATTGCTGTATTTAATTCCTTGCCTATCCCTTACAAATCTGTTATAGTGGAAGCTATAGGTTCTAAAGGAAAATAAATTCGGGAGGCGGCTATGGTCGATGAAAAGACTTTGTCACAAGATTTACGCAATTATATTAACTATGCTCTTACGCAGAAAATATACTATCCAGCACTGGCTATCTCTGCCATAATGGATTTTATATTCTCCAGTGAAAACTGGTGGGAGTTTGAGTATGAAACAATACTGGAAGAGCTGGAACGTTTAGGCCTGGCTAAACCTAATAATAACATACTAGGTGAAATTCAGTGTTTATCAGCAATCAGAGGCGGCAAGTCTTTCGTAGACCAAGAGTGGCACTTGTTTGAAAAGACATGTGCTGCTCTTACCGGCATCCCCGTTCTTTTTTATGAAAAGCAGAATCTCCCTATAGAAAATGTAGTCCATGCTATGAGAATCATGGAAAAGCTTACTAAGGTGGAGTATTCTGAAGAAGTGCAACATTACATCGGCTGTGAAGCCATTAATGACGAACTCTTCTGGCATCCCTCCGAAGAAGTCGATGACTATCTTATGAAAGCCCTCGAAAGAATGAAGACAGTTCTTGGTCTGGATATGAACCATATCAATGATATACGTGAACGTGTCAAGGCTAAGTTTGCTGAATACAGCGGGCAGGAACTGGCTAAGATAGATTTCAAGGATAACAGCGTAGAAGACCAGATGTGCAAACGTCTGTTTGTTTCTATGATTAACAGCCACGACCTGATAACTAAAGAAAAAGAAGCCCTCGATATGTTCAGCAATGTCAAGGAAGGCCTCATTCATTTTACTCAGTCTGGCGAATCTTCCGAAGCTGTAACTAAGGAAGATATCAACGCCGGTATGCTGGCACCTGTATCTGATGCTATGGATATAGAAATGCCGGATGAAGATTACGGCCCCCTCGCTTTTACCGAAGGGGTTAAGGAAGCTATGCTTACAGTCCAGGAAAAAGTAGCTGGATTCATGATGAACAATATGTTTGATGAAATGGAAGCAGCTATGGGAATTTTCCAGCCGGTAAGCTTTGTAGCTCATACTGCTAAAGTTGCCTCGATTCCAGGTTCTCCAATAATGACTGGAGTATCTGTTGGTGGAATCTTCCCCGAAGAAAAGAGTGAGCATTTCGAACTGGAATCTACAGAACCTCATGAAGGAAGTGCTGTAGAAATTATGCAGGAAGTCGCTGATACTGAACTTTCAGATGCTCCTGATGTAATGGCTATTGAAGAAGAAGAAGATGACTATAACCCGTTCATGGGTTGATAAGGATTATATATTATGCCTATAACACCTATATCACCAGATGATGAATTATCGTTGAATCATGGTGCCAAGCAGGATAGCGGAAGACCAATTCTTCCATATCCATCACCGTTTTTCGACCTTGCTCAGACCTATTTCCCCAACTCTATCAAAGAGTTGTTCCAATACTGTGTCTATTTTTATAATACGAACTGCATAGTCCCTGCTATAGTAAACAAAATGGCAGCCTACCCGGTCACCAGTTTTGTTTATACGGCTGTAGAAGATAAGGAAGTACAGAAGAAGTGGAGATTCTTGTTTGAAGATCAGTTGAATTTGCCGCAGACACTCTACGAAATAGGCATTGATATGGGTGTTTATGGCAATTCCTTCTTAGGTATCTATTTGCCTTTTAAGAGATATCTCAAGTGTCCTAAGTGTGGTTCTATACATCCTATGGGGCTCTATAAAAACCTTAAGGCTAAGATAAGAAAGATGGAAATATCCGGTACTTGTCTGAGTTGCAATAAGAAAGTTATTTTCAAGATAAAAGATCGCTATATAAGAACATCCAAAGGTGTGTCTATTATAAGATATGACCCTATGGCTATGGAAATAATAGCAGATCCTGTTTCTGGTGAAAAGCAGTATGTCTGGGATCTACCAGTTACTTATAAGGAAGCTTTACTTGAAGGTAAAGATATGAACCTTATTGAGCACGCCCCTATGATAGTGCTTGAAGCTGTCAAGGAAGATAAACGTGTTGTTCTTCGTAAAGATTTATTCTATCATTTACGCAGACCAAGCTTAGCCGGTCAATGCAGCTCTTGGGGTTATCCTCTGATAATGCATGCTCTTAAGAGTTTGTATTATTTACAGACCTTAAAGAGAGCCCAGGAAGCGGTTGCTGTTCAACATATTGTTCCTTTGTGGGTTTTGTTCCCTCAGACCGGTAATGGGTCTAGCCTTCCTCCTGCAGCAAATATCGGCCTCGGGAGATGGAAGAGTAATGTTGAAAGTGAATTAAAGAAATGGAGACAAGATCCCAACTATATTCCAGTCTTTAATATTCCTATAGGTTTTGAAAGTATCGGTGGCGAAGGTAGAGCTTTGTTACTTGGTCCTGAAATTCAGCAGGAAGTTCAGCAGGTTATTGCTTCTATGAGTGTTCCACAGGAATTTGTATTTGGTGGTATGACCTGGACTGGCTCATCTATTACTTTAAGAATGTTGGAAAATACCTTTGAAGGAATCAGAGACGGTATGCAGCGTTTTATCAAATTCCTTGTAAGTGTATTTTCTAAATTCCTGCATTATGCTCCAGTAGATATTTATATGTCTGAATTGCGTATGGCTGATGACGTTCAACGCCAGCAGATAGCTATGAACCTCGAAGCTACTGGTAAGATCAGTAGCTCTAGAATGCTGTCTGAATTCGGTTATGACTATGTAGAAGAAAAGAGACTCAAGCAGGAAGAAGCTGCAGGCAGACTTGGAGACTTTATCCGTGACGCTGTCAATCAGGCTAAAGCTCAGGGTGAAGCAAGTCTTATCAGTAATGACTTCCAGATGCAGGCTCAGCTTAAGCAGATGGAAGCTCAGGGTGATATGATGGTAGCCCAGACTGTTGCCCAGGCTAAGGCTCAGCAGGAATTGGCAGAAATGGGATTGATGCCTCCAGCAGGTGATCCTAATGCTCAGGGCGGAGATCCCAATGCTCAGGGCGGCGAACAGCAGCCTCAGGAAGGTGATCCTAACGCTCAGGGCGGTGATCCTAATGCCCAAGGCCCACAAGTAGACCCTAATACTGGGTACCCGATAGATCCTAATACAGGTATGCCGATGGATGCCAATACTGGATATCTATTAGATCCGCAAAGTAATCAGTGGATAGATCCACAGACTGGTCAGCCGGTGCCTAATCCAAATGATCCTGCTCAGCAGGGTCAGACACAAGACCCAGGTCAGGCTCAGGGTGGTCAGCAGATGGATCCGCAGACAGGCTTACCTATAGACCCAAATTCCGGAATGCCTTATGACCCCACAACTGGTTACCTCATAGATACTGCTGCTGGTGTGGCTATTGATGTTCCAAATCATGCCTTCTATGATTTACAAAGCGGTCAGCAGATCTCAGAGGAAGAGTATAGAGCTCGTCAGCAGAATACTTCTTTGGATCCAAGACAATCGGCGGGCCAAGGAACCTCTCTTCAGGCTCAACCTATGAGTAAGGGTGGTTCTTTAAAATCCGCAGCTTTTAAAATGGAAGAAGGAGAATTCCAGACTTCCAAACGCCAGGAACAGGAACAACGTGCTAAAGAAAGCCTTACTACAGGTGTAGTTCCTCCTGGAGTAAAGTCTCTGGTTACATCCTTAACCAAGGACTTAATGGCGTTAGATCCTGCAGGGCAGCATCAGATTCTTGCTCAGATGAGAGCCGATATGCCAACACTGGAAAATCTTGTCCGTAGAAGAATGAGCGAAATGCAGCAGATCCCGACAGCTATTATGCCTCCGAAATCTCCAGACCAGGATACAATGTTTAAAGGTACTACTAGAAAGAGAATGTAATTATGAAGCCGATAAAATTTATAACTGTTGAATATTTACCTGCACTAGAGTATATAAATAATATCACAGTTACTTACATACCTCCGGAAAGTAAGGAGGACTAATCATGCAGTACAAATGCAGATTGTTTTCCAGCGATGTCGATGGAGATATGGAAGCTTTCGAAGAGCTGATGACACAGTCATATGACCAGGATGGTCATGTGTCTGTTGTTCAGAAGGAAACAAAGCTTACTGAAGAAGGTAAGTATCTGATAGCTGTTCACTGGATCGAAGAGAGCGGGGCAGCTGAATCAGTTAAAAATATTATTAATGAAGTTATAGATGAAGGATTATAATGCCTCTTAATTTAAAATTTTTAGCCGATAAACTAAAATTAAGGAACCTGGCTCCAAAAGCTAACAGACTAAATCAGGCTGGAACCCAGATAGCTAAAGCTGTCACAGAGATTCCACCTGTAGCTCAGGAGCGGTCGTTTTTACGTCAGATGGCAGATAACGCTATGGCTATGTATAATCCTGTAGCTTATGCAAAAGCTATCAAAGCTATTCCTGAATCTATACAGTACCATAAAGATAACCTGGCTAAATCTTTTAAAAATCTGGCTGCTCACCCATTGACTGGTGCTTTAGGTGCAGCAGGTGCCGTTGCAGGAGCTGGTCTTGACGCTGCTTTCTCAGCCCTTCCATTATACAGTGCTGTGAAAGATAGAGAAGATCTCGACACTGCAGGTATGTTTGAGAACATAGCAAACAGAGGGGCAGATGTTCTCAGTGGTCTGGCCTTTACAACTAAAGGCGCTGATTATCTATTTCCCGGTGGAATAATGTCACAGCTGCCCTTTATGTTTTTTGCCCCATCTACGACTGATATATTAAGTAAAGGGGGTAAAGCCCTCGATAAGTTTTTTGGAACCGGGCCAACTAAAGAAAAGGTAATGTCCAGATTTGCTACTAGAGTTAACGAAAGAATGAAAGAACTCAATCCTGGTTTTACTCCAGGTAATCCGAATCCCAATCTTATGCAGCAGGCAGTTAATGATGTCTTATCGAATGGGCAGGATTATCTTAAATATATTAACAGCTAAAAAATGGGGCTCAGTATAGAGCCCCATAATTTTATTTACCTAACAGTATACCCCCATTACTTTTTGGGAGTAGTATGTTGGAAGATTCTGATTGAAGAGCAGTGTATTCTGAACTTGCTGGATCCAGTTTAAATATAGTTACCTGTTTTCTTTGTGGAATCCAGAAATGACCTGGAGTATCCTTAGCCATATCCAAAGCCTTACTGACAGGAATTACAGCCTTGTCTATAGCCATTCCACCAGGACCGCCGACCGGTCTGAGCATAACATCCCACATATCGGTAAACTCAATTTTATCTCCCGGACCTATAGGGGTATTATAATCTGTTGCCAGCCTGAGGTATTTTCCTACACCATCAATCAACATGACGATTATATCATTTTTCTTTAGCTGCATTTTTGCGTTTTCTCCTTTTCTTGGTGGCTAATCGCATCTGGTTTATTTCAACCAGGCTTTTCTTGAACCGATCAGCCCACTGATCCTTAGCCATATGGGCAAAAGCTATCCAGCCATTCAGTTTATATAAAGTGGCGGGAGGTAGAGTTTCACCATTCTCTATAGCTTTTTTAGCATTGTGCAAGGCTGCTTTGATTATATATCTTTTCTTACGCGGAAGTCTAGGATGATCTAAAGTATTTACGACACACAGCCCCAGAACCTCCTGTTTGTTTCTCATAAGACTTATCTTCTTCTGATTTATCGGGAAGTTGTAAAAAGTGCATATCCTTTTTACGATAGCCTGCAATTTTAACAGCTTGGATAAATCATTGCAGCTGAAGATAAGATCATCTACATAACCAGTGAACACAGCTCCCATATGACCTGCTGCTCTTCCGAGCGCATTATACATCTTTTCAGATACCAGATTTGCCAGAAACATTGATGTAGGTGCCCCCATTGGTAATACATCATTTGAGTTAGTGCAGAGATTTCTGATAAACTCCGCTGCTTCTGGTGTAACTTCCTCACGCTGCTGGAGAACCTGCGCCACAGATTCGCCATGAACGTTGTGGAAGAAATCCGATAAATCTACTTTCATAACATATTTATTAGCTACATGCTGTTCTGCAGCCATAACTATGTTGCGTTTACATATACCCCCATAGGCGAACCTGCTTGGAGCATACATTGGATATAATCCTTTGAGGATCTGCCACTGCTCCTGCTTTACTTCATCTATCGGGGCTTCTATCTGTCTTACTCCACCAGACTTTTTTGGGATATTATAAGTCTGGTACCATTTCTTTTTATCTGCTTCCATACTTATTCCTCATCAAAAAAATTCCCCAGAGCCTAAGCTCCGGGGAACCTTTCAGTGCTTGAATTTTTTCATTTTGGAGGGAGACGGTTTGAACTTGCGAGCATTACTTACTCCCTGCAAGGACTTTTCTATATTATGTTCCGTCTCGATAACTGCAGCCGCCAGCACTGGATCAGGGGGAACAATAGGTTCCATTATCTGGTCCTTATCTTTCTCCCATTCTGCCATTCTGGTTTCTATATCGGACGGGAAATAATATTCTCCCTTATTCACACGAACTGCCAGATTATGTGTCTTATAAATAGACAAGCGTTTAGCCATGTTATTCTGAGTCACCTCTGGCATATTTGCCAGCATCATAGATATACTTACGACAGAATCGCCACAATGTCTGACATAATTATCTACCTGCTGTGCTATCGGAATTCCACCCAGATGTCTGGCCGGAAACATAGACATATCTAAAGCCTCCTTGGTCGGTTCGCAACCAGTAGCATTCCTGATTACGGCCTCTCGTTTAAGTCTACGTCTACGTTCCGAAGCAGATTCCATTTCTCTGGATTCTTCATTTTCCCCCATTTTTAAAGACATCAGTCTGTCTGTAGCCATGTCATTCATGGTTGAGATTATGGCTGCTGTCTTATCAACTCTGGAGGTCAGGAAATTAACCTGATCGAGTACCTCATTATACTTCTTATTGAGTTCGTCGATCCTGGTTATCAGGTCATTCATTTTTTCCAGTATTAATGCAGTGCTCACTTGTTCCCCCGGTTTCAGTTTGATGCTGTCATCCATGATCCTGGCTCTGGCCCTGTCAAGAGCGGCAAAAGCCTCATCAATAGATGACTGGGGGACTTCTTCAGTGCCCCCGGTGTCGGTCTCCCCCAGAACTTCGTCCAGCCTTTGTTCCTGATCTTTCTTTTTAACACCGTTTTTGGCCAGAGCAGAAGCCAGGGATTCTTCAGCTGTGCCCTGTACAAATTTGCCCTTTTTCTTTACAAGAAAACTGGTATCTTTTGGCATGGGCATTCTGTAACATTGACCAATATACACCTCCATGTTTTTATTGGCAAGTTTTACACAATCTGACTGAAGTTCATTACCACTTTTAGTGAACCATATCTGCATCTTTAGCGGATCAGGCTGCTTATAGCTTAAAGCCCTGTATAAATCCTTGCTTGGTATTGCTGCAAAGCTCTGCTTGTTCTCGGGTAATGAGCCATTAGAGGTTAGCGGGCATCCGAGAAATCTCTCCAATGTTAAATTTGTTACAGGGTCTTTACTTTTTATAAGCATAGTTCCATTCATCTGTGCCAGTTCAATATAATCTCCTTTAGCATCTATAAGAGTTTTTAGCTTAACTGGCATATCAGACGAATAAATTACGGGAAATTCTTCTATGTCAGAATCTGGAATCATATTATTACAGAACGGTAAACGATCCATGTTTTTGTTAAAACAACGAAGCAGTACCAATCTGTGTATAAACTCTTCAGCATTTTCTGTCATAGAAGAATTATTTGGCTCTTTTGACCGGAAGATGAGTAGACATTTATCTAGCATACCCTCATCATTCTGGGGGCTGCCTGTACATATTTCACAGCTGCAGATATTGAATTCTTTTGTCAGGAAATTCACAATATCTTTAGCCTCTTCCAGCGGCATATTCATAACAAACTCGAAAGATTCTATACCCGCTCCGGTTTTTATGTCATCTGCAGTTATATTTATTTTATATATAACCGTAGGGGAACCCCCACTAATTGACAATGTATTTTTACCATCAAAGTGGAATTCTAAAAACCTGAGACTACAGTCATTGCCCTCTTGAGCAACTTCTACAATCTTAGCCATAGCGTTTAGCATAGTCATTCCTTCGAATCTGAGATGGATTCTCTGTGCAAAAAGCTCTATAAAGTCAGCATTTTCGATATCTAAGGTATCTAGGCCTTTAATCGGCTTATCAGGCCTTTTCAGCGTGGGTGTCTTTACTAACAGCCCGTCTTCAGAGTCAATATCTGCACGGCTTTTAGTTGATGTCCACAGAACAGCCATGTGTAACCTCCTTTAAATCTTTTACAGTACCCAGAGCCAATAACATTTCCTTATCAGGATTTATTACTGGTATTTCTGTAAATACGGGATCTTTTATAATTTTATTATATATGCCAAATACTCTTGTTACTTTGAATCGTGTTCCCAATACCTGGGCCAGATCCTTTATGATACAGGAGAGTTTCTCAGTTCCTCCGGAACTATTTATTATTATTTCTTCCGGAGCTGGTTGCATATTTAACACTAAACAGGCAACCCGTCTGACAGTGCTGAGATATTCTTCCTGGCCATAAAGTGGATTAGTCAAAGCAAAAATATTGACATGCTCATGTTTTAAAGAATTGTAGAGAGATACAACACAGTCGCAGCTGGTGATTACTATGGCTTTGTCAAATTCAAATCTCTCTTTAGCAGGTCGCAGGAAATCCTTTGTTCTGGACGCAGTCATTCCTGCTGGTGTAATATAAAGCTTCATTTCTTTACAACTTTCACTGCTTTATACAATTCCTTTCGTCTTACTCTGGTATCATATCCATTAGCAATTATATCTACCGGATATACCCATTCAGAACCACTCTTCTTCATATTTTCACCATCTGAAGAATAGATGTGTAAAACTAAAACCCCGTCCTCTTCTTTTAGAACCACAATAAGACCTTCCTCCATATGATTGTCTATACAGAGTTTCGGCTTATCCGACTGCCCCGTTACAGGCGCAGGCTTTGGCTTAGGTACAGGTGCTTCCGTCTTTCCCTGAATAAACACTTCTGTGGGAGCAGGTTTTGTTATTGGCACATTCTGAACTTTGACTTCAGAGACAGCTTTAGCCTTGGCTGCCTTACCAGGCCTATACTTCTCAGTGGAATAAAATTCCTCCGGAGTAAGTCCCAATTCTTCAATAAGAAATGGCATTATTTTTTCTTTATATTCTTCTGAGCGAAAAACACCATTTTTTATTTCTTCAAATATAGCCGGAGTAAGCATATCACCGCATTTTGCATTCACTCTTGCAATAAATCCTGCCTTACCTCCCTCTATACCTATATTATTGCTTTTCATATTATATATGATACCGAACCTGTTTCCCGGATTAAGTGCCGTCCAGTAAACTGTTCTGGCATTGTAAAACCATCCTTTTTCCATATGGATGAGACCTCCTAAGAATTTATTGACAGGTGGAACAGGGCCGAAGCCCTGCCCACGCTATCTTGAAAGTAAAGATGTCCAGCCTTTACCACTTTCTGCCAGACTCCTGATCTCATTAACTGAGATGCCAAGTTTGGCAATACTGTATGCTTTCGCCTGTTTTGGCAGGAAGGCAGAAAGCATCGGGGCTATAGTTTTAAAACCTTTAACAACCGTTGTAAGTTTGTCTAACATAATATCACCTCTAGACTAAATTTTCTAGATGGCTGTTAAAAGTTCGACATCTTTACTTAGTAACTTGGTGATTGTTGTGGTGTTGTTAATTTCTTAGCAGCCTGAATAGCTCCGTCTATTAGATTTTCCAGTGTAGCTGAATCTACAGATTTGAGTGCTTCAAACTGTTTCAGAAACTGAGTTATAAATGTAGCCCATTCTGAGGATTTGTGAACAAAGAACTTCACCTTTATCTCCTTTAATCTTGAATTGGCCATAAGTCTTAATGCCCTGTCAAATAGATAATTATCAGGTAACTGCTCGTCCCAGGCGATCAATCCTTTAGATGCCACCGGAGACATTTTCATCCGCCTGAAACATTCTGTTGACGGAACATTAAATTTAAGCCAGTCAGCTACTGGAGATTCAGTAGGATCATTTATTATTTCGGAAATCAAACAGGTATTAAAATCTCTGATTTCATTAGCCAGAGTGTTCAAGACCTTTTTATCTTCCTGTGTGAGTTCTATATCCAATTTCATCATAGGGGTATCTTCCTTGTGGAATATTTGGAAACATTCCCAGTCTACTGCGCCCCAGATATCTATTGGAGAAGTATAACCTATCGGCCATTGTTCCCAGCTGGTTATAACAGCTTTCTGGGCACATAGCCATAGACATACTGCCTCAAGTTTATAGAATTCCTGATATATAGCTCTCACAAAATAATTTCTGAATCTGCTGTGCTCTTCCAGTGCACTGGCTGCATAATTTTCAACATCACTCACTAACAGTTCATCCATGTCAAAACATTGTGGGACAACACTCACATTGCTCATGAAATTCTTAACACTGTTAGTATAGAGCTGTTGATAGAGTTCGGCCAGCTCTTCTGCTGATGCAGCAGTCTGCGCCGGCAATAACCCAGGCTCCATTTGCGCCACTGGGACACTAGGTTTGAATGCCTCGTTCATAGCCAGCAATGATAACAGACATACAGAACTCCACGTTCCTATACTCTGCCAGTTATTATTACTGAAGAACGAAGTATTGGTGTAGGGATTAAAAGACATGTTATTACCTCCATAGTATATTGTCTTTTCACGGTTATACACTTAGCTTATACCACTAATCGACTAAATCAAATCGTTGACTGGAGCATAGAAAAAGATTATTATATTTGGAGTGACATTAACATTTCAGGAGTTTATTATGGCCCAGATATTCGATGCTCCAAGAGCATTCCAATCATTAAAAAAAGTAATTACAGACGGGGTCGAAAAGACATTTCCAGTAAGCACGGATAACAGAGAACTTACCATCTCCAATGTCCGGGTGGATGACTCCAAGGCCAGTACTTCCGATTATAAAGCGCAGAAGGAACTCAAATTACAGGGCAAAGATTTTGTAGCTCCTGTATATGGCGATATTACTCTTAAAGATAAAAAGACAGGTGATGTAATAGATGTAAAGAAAAACTTTCGTATCATGGACGTACCTGTCATGACAGATAGATATTCATATATTTTAGGTGGTAACGAATATACTGTAGATAAGCAGCTTCGTATGAAGCCAGGGATATATACTCGTGAAAAAGAGAACGGGGAATTAGAATCCCAGTTCAACCTGGCCAGAGGCGGTGGCCGCGGATTTAAGCTCTGGATGAATCCTGAGGATGGTGTATTCAAACTTAAGATAGGAACTGCCAACCCACCACTGTATCCACTATTAAAAACATTGGGTGTTAATGACTCCGACATGAAGAAGATGTGGGGAGACAAGCTGTTTCTTATTAATCAGAGTAAGGGTGGTAAAAATGCTGATTCTGATATAGGTAAAATCTATAAATCCATTTTCCAGAAGGAAGCCCCGAGTAACGCCCAGGCACAGGTAGAGATAAAGGATTTTTTTGATAAAACTATTCTATCTGCTGAAACTACTAAAAGAACTTTAGGTAAGGGATTCGATAAAGTAGAACCTGAAACTCTTTTGCTTACCAGTAAGAGACTTCTAGATGTCAGTAGAGGTACTGCTGAGGCTGATGATAGAGACAGTCTTGTGTTCAAGAATGTCTATGATACCCCAGACCTTGTTCAGGCCCGTATAGAGTCCTCACAGCGTAAAGTAATCAACGACATCAAGCGTGTTATGGATAAGCGAGACAAGGTTACTGAGATAGTCAGTAAGGATATGTTGAATAAACCTGTCCGTCAGTTCTTTGTTCAAGGAACTGTAGCGCACGCTGCTGAACAGGAAAATCCAACTACTATACTTGCTGAAGCAACAAAGGTAACCAGCCTCGGTGAAGGTGCTATTGGTGATATGAATGCCGTTACAGAAAGTATGCGTGATGTTAACGCCAGCCATGCCGGTGTTCTTGACCCTGTAGCTACCCCCGAAAGTGAAAGAATAGGTCTTAACTTACACTTGGCTTTAGGCGCAGGCTTAGATGGTAAAGAACTGGAAACAGTTGTTAAAGATCTTAAAACAGGTAAAACTTCCTATCAGAAGATATCTGATATTTTTGATAAGACAATGGCTTTCCCAGACCAGTACGACAAGGACGGCAAGCCTATTCATAAAGACAGAGTAATGGTAATGCGTTCTGGTAAAATTACAGAAGTTAAACCCAATGAAGTAGATGTCGTCATGAACTCTCCAAAACAGATGTTCGGCTACATCTCTAATATGGTTCCTTTTGCTGCCAACATACAGGGTAACCGTGCATTTATGGCTAACAAAATGTTTGCACAGGCTATTCCTTTAAAGTATAGGGAACAGCCTTTGGTTCAGACTAAGATGCCAACAGGTAATACCTTTGAACATTTTGTAGGTGGTATGTTTGCTACTGTATCTGACCTTGATGGTACTGTAGAGAGTGTGGACAGAGATCATATTACTATTAAGGGTGATAACGGTCAGAAGAAAACCTATAATCTTTATAATAACTTTCCTCTCAATAATAAAAGCTTTGTCGACTCTAACGCTTTAGTTAAAAAAGGCGACAAGGTAACTGTCGGGCAGACACTTGCTGACACTTCATTTACTAAAGACGGCACACTTGCTATAGGAACAAATCTCAGAATAGGTTATTTACCTTTTAGAGATACTACTTTTGAAGACGGCTACACTATAAGTGAAAGTGCTGCTAAGAAACTTACTTCTGAACATCTTAGAGAAACTGCTGTCCAGATAAGTCAGGATGACTTGATGGATAAGAAATCCTTTATAGCTCATTACCCAACAGCAGCTAACGCAAAGTCCCTGGACAAGCTTGATGAGAGTGGTGTAATCAGAGTAGGGCAGAAAGTAGAGCCAGGTGATGTATTAATTGCTCATCTACAGAAAGTAGAAGCTTCTGAAGAAGATGCCAAACTTGGTAAACTCAGCAAGAAGCTTGTAAAGGGCTTTAGAAATGATGCTCAGATATGGGATAAAAATGTTGTCGGAACAGTAACAGACGTTTACAAAGATGACAAAGGTATCAAGGTTTTTGTAAGGACAGAAGAGCCAGCACAGATAGGTGACAAGATAGTAAACCGCCATGGTGCCAAGGGTATTATCTCAGCAGTTATCCCAGATAACGAAATGCCGGTAAACAAAGCCGGAGAACGTATAGATGTAGCTGTATCGCCATCAGCCATTCCTGGTCGTATTAATCCTTCGCAAATATTCGAAGCTGCTGCTGGTAAGCTTGCTCTTAAACGTGGCAAGCCAATGAAGATTGAAAATTTCGGTGAACACAATACAGTTAAAGAATTGAAAAGTCTCTTAAAAGAACAGGGGCTCACAGACAAGGAAGAGCTTATAGACCCGACAAATGGCCAGAGTCTTGGGAAAGTAATGGTTGGTGATAGCTATTATATGAAATTGATGCACCAGGTTGACAAGAAAATCAACGCTAGAGGCATTAATGAAGGCTATGACATAGATTTACAACCAACTAAGGGTGGTCATACTTCTGCCCGTGCCTTGGACAGACTCACTTTCCAGAATTTGGTTGCTCACGGTGCCAGAGAGAACCTGTATGAAATGACTAACTACAAAGCTGAGAAGAATCCAGAACTCTGGCGTAACGTAGAAATGGGTCTCCCACTTCCAGCACCTAAGACCCCGTTTGTTTTTGATAAACTTATGGGCTATATGGCTGCTGGTGGTGTCAATGTGAAAAAGGAAGGTAACAAATTAAGACTCCTCCCATTTACAGATAATGAAGTATTGGCTCGTTCCAATGGTGAAATAGATGATGCTCGTGTAGTTGTATCTAAAAATATGAGACCTGTAAGAGACGGTTTGTTCGATGATAATAAAACTGGTGGCCTGCGTGGGACTAAGTGGACACACGTTCATCTGGCAGAACCGTTGCTTAATCCTGTAATGGAAAATGCAGCACTGTCTGTATTAGACCTTACACAGTCTCAGCTGAATGATATAAATGCCGGGAAACTCTACTGGGATAATAAGTCCAAACAGTTGACTAAAACTGATACAGGACTTACCGCAGGTAAAGCCTTGGAAACCATGTTATCTAATATTGATGTTCAGAAAGAATTGAACAGCTTAAAGGAATCTGCAAAACACCTTAAAGGTCAGGGACTCGATAAGGCAAATAAGAAAATGAGATTTCTTCGTGCTTTGAATCAGAATGACCTTAAACCCGCAGATGCTTATATGATACATAATGTTCCTATTCTGCCTCCACAGTTCAGACCCATGTATCCAATGCCAAATGGTTCATTGAATACAGCACCTATTAACTTCCTTTATCGTGATATGATAATGGTTAATAAGCAGCTTAAAGACTTGAGTTTTTTAGACGACTCCAGCAAGAGTGATTTGCGCAAAGACCTGTATCAGTCAGTTAAGGCTATTCAGGGCTTGGGTGACCCACTTGTTCAGCGTGGAGAAAAGAAGATCATAGGTGCTATAGACCTTATTAAAGGTGATCAGCCAAAGACCGGTTTCTTCCAATCAGTAGTATTCAGTAAGAATCAGGACCTTTCCGGTTCTTCTACTATTACACCTTCTACTGATATGAGTCCGGATGAAATACTTCTTCCTAGGGATATGGCCTGGAACCTTTATCAGCCATTTGCAATCAAAGAACTTGTCAGTATGGGTTACAAACCTTTGGATGCTAAGGTAATGGTTGAGAAGAAAGATCCTATTGCTGGCATGGCTCTGGAAAAGGTAAGTAAGGAAAGACCTGTATGGTTGAACCGAGCTCCGACATTACACAAATTTGGTATTATGGCATTCCAGCCAAGACTTTATAATGGGAAGAGCATCGGGGTTCATCCCACCGTCTGCGGCGGATTTAATGCAGACTTCGACGGCGACACAATGGGTATCTACGTTCCAGTCAGCCACAAAGCGGTTGAAGAAGCTAAACAATTCACCCCATCTAAGTGTCTGGAACATGCCGCTGATGGCAGTATTATGTTAAAACCAAGCCACGATATTATGACTGGTATGTTCTATATGACCAGAAGCGGTAAGGACTTGAGCCAGAAGTATAGCTTCGGTAGTGTGGAAGATGCTCTGAAGAAATATAAAACCAAAGAAATTGAAATGTATGATACTATTACTATTGCTGGCAAAAAAACTACTATCGGTAAAGAACTGGTTGGCCAGGTTCTTCCGGAATCTGTTAAAATTCCAGAGGCGGGACTAAGTAAGAAAACGATGGGTGGTTTCCTTAAAAATCTTAGTAAGACTGGCCCGGAACAGTTTAATAAAACCATGGACCAGTTAAGTAAACTGTCAGCTAAATATGATATATATTCATCTATTTCTCTGGGTTTGGATGATCTTGAACCAGACTATGACCATCGTGATAAGCTGGTGGCTGAAACCCAGAAAATGATGCAGAAAGCTAAAACTGACGATGACAAGCGTAGAATTATAGCGGCCCAACTGCCCAGATTCGATGCCACTGTTAAAGACTATATAGCTAAGCATCCGGAAACATCTTTATCGCAGCTCATGAATGCTAATGGTAAACCATCATTTGACCAATATAAACAGTTAATAAGTACTCCGTTTGCTGTATCTGATGTTAGTGGAAAGGCTTTCCCAGTTATTACAACCAAATCCTATGCTGAAGGTCTCCCAGTTTCAGAGTACTGGGCAACTTCCTACGGTGCTAGAACAGGTATGATCCAGAAAAGACTTGAAACAGCAGAACCTGGTTACTTTGCTAAGCAAGTGCTTTCTGCTACTATTAATAATGTTATTTCTGAAGAAGATTGTGGTACTAAGGAAGGCGTTGTGATAGAATTAGAAAAGAAGAATGATATTGTTGGCAGATATGAAGCTGGCACTAATATTCTTATAGATGAGGCTGAATACACCAGAAGATTAAAGTCTGGAGCCAAGACAATCAAGCTCAGATCTCCGTTGATGTGTAACTGTAAAGAAGGAACCTGCTCTAAATGTTTTGGATTAAGAGAAAATGGCAAAGCTGCCCAAATAGGTGATAATGTTGGGGCCCTTGCTGGAACTTTCTTATCCGAACCAATGACACAGGGATCCATGAAAGCTTTCCACAGCGGTGCCGTTCTTGGTGCAGGTGCCTCTGTTTCCGGCGGTCTTAAACGTATGCAGCAGTTGACCCTTGTCCCAGACTATTTAAAGGATAAGGCAACATTAGCTAAGGAAGACGGCAAAATAGAAAGAATAGAAGACAACCCCGCTGGTGGTAAGAATATTTTTATAGCAGGTGAGCGACATTTGACAGGACCTAGAAATATTATTAAATATAAAGTAGGAGATACAGTTCATAAGGGCGACGCTCTTACTGACGGCCCTGTCAAACCCCAGGAACTCTTAGAGCTGAAAGGTATGGAAGCTACTCAGAAATATCTGGTAGATTCTATGCAGGATACTCTTAAGGGTATGGGCAAGGAAATGAACAGGAAACTCCTCGAAACAGTAGTAAGAAGTACTACTAACCTTACTACTATCAAGGATCCTGGAAATCATCCTTACTATGTGGCAGGTGAGCAGGTGCCTCTGTCCGAAGTAAGGAGCTGGAACTTGCATCGTCAGAACGAACTGGATCTCGACATGGCTCTTGGAGCCAAGCTCGCTGTGGGTGCAGGTCCCTATAAGGCTGGTGCAACAGTTGATAGGGAAATGATCAAGGTATTAAGAAACCTTAGAATCAATACCGTCACTGTAGAAAGCACCCCGATCAAACATACACCTTCTCTGGTAGGTATGAACCTGCTGGCTAGAATGGGTCGTGACTGGGTTGCCAACATGAGCACCAACTATATAGAACAAGGCATTACTTCCGGAGTACAGACCGGAGCAGCAGCACCATTACATTCTTACCACCCGGTAACATCTTATGTAATGGGTCCGGAATTTAATAAGAGCGAGAAAGGGAAATATTAATATGGAAAAATTTGCAGAACAGGTAACTCAGCAACTAGCTAATGACATCGCAGAAGCAGCCAACTATAAATTAGCTGGAGCATTAAATCCAGCACTTAATGGACTACTCAGTGGTATTGGTGGAGCTATTGGTGGCGGTGTGGATGGTTTAATTAGAGGTGGTCTAATTGGTGGTGGCATAGGAGCTGTACGAAATTTAGCCAACAGTCAGCAGACCTGGGATACTTATCGTAAGGCTATACTAAAAGGAGCTAAAACAGGGGCTGGAATAGGAGCTGGTATTGGCAGTATATCTGGCGGTATACATGAAGGCATCAATGGATATAATTTTGCAAAAACTCAAGACTATATTGACTCTGTGGCTGACAATGTGCGTAAAAGCTTCAGTTAAATATTTTAGTACGATTTTTAATTTTTATAATCGGAGGAAATAATATATACATATGGAAAAATTTGCAGAACAAGTAACTCAACAATTAGCTAGTGATATAAATAATGCGGTTAATTATAAACTGGCTGCTTTTAGAGCTGCCCCAACGTTAGGTTTGCTGGGCGCCGGCCTAGGTGCAGCCGGATTAGGGTGGCTGGGGCATAAATTAGGTTCTCCAGAAGATATGTACGATAATGGGCTGACAGCTAGCGGATTAGACCTGAAGCCTACTCCAGCATATGAAGGTCAAGAGCCGGTCCCGTGGTATAGGAATCCGCATGGAAAAACTATGGGGGCCATAGGTGGCGCTCTCGGTGGACTCATGCTTGGCGGTATGTTAGGTGGCCAGGCAGGATTGTCAATGGATATAGCTAGACGCTTTAGAAATAGTAGATTCTTCTAATACTATTGACAAATAAGCCCTCTTGAAGTAGTAATATAATATATACTATTACTTCAAGGGGGTTTTGTTATGCCAAAAAAGAAAATGAAAGTACCTACGGTAAAACCCCCAAAAAAGTTAATGGTAATGCTTTCAGACAGGCTATATCGTAAGATAGCTAAGATGGCAAAAACTGAACGAAGGACCGTATCTCAGCAGCTACTGTACCTTATGGATATTGGCCTGGACTTTATAGAACAACAGATGGATACTTACGCCATAGCCGATACCAGCGATAAATCCAGTACAGAAAATTCGGAAGAATTGTCTCCCGCCATAGGTTTTAAAATAGAATGATGGATATTAATAATTATGCTATAAAGCTTGCATCTGATTATATGGAGAAAGATGAACGTTCTCCTTTGACTAATATTTTGGCTTTGGGAGGTGCTGCAGGACTTAATAATTTAATAGGTACCACAGCTAATGGTATTTCTCACTTGCTTAATGCTGCGGAACAGCAAACCGTACCAACGGGAGAAGCTTTTGCAGACTTTGCTATAGAACAGGCAAAAAAATTAAAATCTAAACCAGATATATTATATCTGCAATCTACTCCAAGAACTGCAAGCGAACTTTCTGGAGGTAATAAACTGATTGATTTTATAGTACCTCCTCCAGCCTTTGTTCAGTCTATGAAACGTACGCCTGAAGGAGTGCTTGAACGTATAGGCAAAAATGGTGCAAGGTATCCGGCAGAGCAGTTGAAATATGTACTTACTAAGGAATTGACTGGAAAGATACCCGCTGATAAATTAAATAAAAACCCATTATTAGCATTAAGTTCTGTTGAAAATTTAGCTCGTGATCTAGAAAACAACACCCATATGATTGTTTCCCCAAGAAACAATTTATCTACCCTGGCACACGAGGTAGGACATATTTATGGAGAAGATCTTTTACATGCCCCAGCATCTTCAGGCGTATTAAATAAAGCAAAACAGAAAGCTGCAGATTTATGGGATCTTCTTGGCGGAAGTACTGACACATTCATGAGAAAAACTCCAGGGTTAAAAACTTTAAGTGCAAAATTTGATAATTTAAAGATAAGTCCTAATATAAAAAATTTATTACGTAATGTGTTATTTTCTGCTCCTCCTTTAGTTACCGCAGGTGCATTACTGACAATGACTCCAACTACTAGAAATACTGTCAGAGCAGCAATACCAACAGAAGCTACAGATAATGTAATGGATTTTATAGCGGATCATCCTGTCGCTGTAATGGCTGCTGCTAGTGCCCCAGCATTATTGCATGAAGCTTACACCATGATTCCAGGCACAAAGCTCACTTATAATTTCTGGGATAAAGTAAATAAGGGTGGTATAAAATCACTCGCTCAATTACAGGGTAAAGTTAATCCTTTAACAAAATCTCTTGGCTTTATAGGTAGAAACTCTCTACCTTTGATTGGTGCTGCGGCACCATTATTAAGCGTTGCGTTAGCTTCTAAATTTTTAAACTCTGATAGTGACAACGGGAGTGAAGTATGATACAGTTAACTCAGAGACTTGCAACCGATACTGATAAAAAGAAACTGGTAAGTAGCATGGAGGATATTACCAAGCATATTATGCGAATAATAGCCGCCTCAGACGAGCCGGTGGACACTAAAGAATCCTTGGCAGATTTTATGCTGTTTATACTTAATGTTCTGGATATTGAGAAGGAGAGAATTAGGTTTGAGACAGTCTGCAAAGACAAGAGAGATGGAAGAATATTACGACAAGCTGAAATGGTACATTAATAAGCTTGCCGTATACTTAACATCAGTATCTAAAATACCCTATGAAGACCTCTGTCAGGAGGGCTTTTTAGGTATTATACGTGCTCAGGAAAAATTTGATCCTAAGCTCGCCTCTTTCTATACGTACGCTCAGTATTGGATAAAAACCTATATGTATGGGTTGGCATTTAAGCACGCTCATGTTGTAAAAATCCCAGAAGAATATCATTTTGTTTATACTAAATATCTGCGTTTAGTTAATACACCTAAATATAGCAAAATGAAAAATAAAATGCGAGCTATAGCTGAAAAGCTGGGGGTTACCGAATCCAGATTACATAGAATAGTAAATGTTATGGCCGGTTTAAAGCAAAGCTGTCAGATAGAATCTCTGGAAACCACTTCCGATAATAGTATTCCAGACTTAAGCGAAAGCTGTACAGACACATCCAACCAGAATCTGGACTTATTAAGAAAATCAGTAACGCCTGAAGAATTTTTTGTTTTGGACCATATTTTAGGACTCCTGGTGCCGGCCCCAAAAACACTAAATTGGATAGGCAATATTTTAGGTGTTACTAAAGAACGTGTCAGACAGATAAAAAATTCCGGGCTAGCTAAATTTAAAGAAGCATACCTGGATGAATATGGTGGAGAACCCGGAGAGGAGTATGTAGATGACTAGTCATCCCTTTTTTTCTTTAACTGGTTATACCAGGGAAAACTCTGTCTGGGGCCCTATGAATAATCTTAATGCTCTTGACACTGATAATTTAAGAAATATAACTACTATTACAGGAACCGTCGAAGACGTAGATCCGGATAATTATACATGCACTGTATTACCCTCTACTAAAGTAGGTCAGCTTACTGAAGTCCTGTGGTCTTCTCCATGGTTTAACTGTACTACAGGGGCTGGATTTTCTCACAGACCAGAAGTACACTCTACAGTTGTTGTATCTAAATTACCTACTGGAAAATGGGTTATAATAGGAACTATACCTCAGCTAGACAAGAGTGGTTTAGATGAAAGTGGTTCTGTATTTAAAAATAAGAAACCAGAGCTGGGTGAAGGTGATATGCAGCTCAGCACTGATGCGGGTAATCTTATTGGGGTGCAGAAGGACTCTCATAGAATAGCTATTCAAAATGCCGAATACTGCAAGGTACTTCTAGAAGACATAGAAAACCTGATAAGACTGCATAGTATTAGAATGTTGATAGAAAATGCTGCTGGTCGTGTAGATATGAACCATAACGACGAGTCTGGTAATTCTACAACAACAGTAACTCTTTATAAAAACAGGGATGACAAGGAAAATTTCATCAAAGCCACTATGGGTACTTTAGAAGATAAGGAAAGTATCTTCTCACTTAATATAAGCAACAAAGTGGGCCTGACTGTCAAGACAGACGGTAAAGTAGAACTTACATGCACTGAGCTTACTATAAATACCATAGGATCTACTAAGGTAAACTCTAACGATGGCGTTAAATTGGCATCTCCTAAAATAGATCTGGAAACTACAGGAAATCTTATTCTAAAAGCTGGTGGTAATGTTCAGCTTGAAGGTGCTTCTATAAAAGAAACCTCTGGCGGTAGTATTATACGTGAGGCCGGAGGTAGTATTAAGGACGCCGGTGGAACTATAATGCATACCAGAGGAAGTGGAACTACGCCATCAGTGCAATATACTAAAGTTAAATTTGAAAATGAAGACAAAGAAGCTTTAACCTCAGATAGAAAAGAACCTCCGGGAGCTACTGCTCCAACAGCACCCTCAGCCTCTGTGGAAGTTACTTCTGTAAGTACCACACCTACGGCTGAAGGAGCCAGTTTAAACAATCTAGCTAATAGTGTGGCTGCTGCTGACATACCCCCAGCGGCTCAATTAAATGCTTTATCTGACCAGTTATCCGCTGCTAACTTTAACACTTTGGCTACCAATCCAGTATCGGCAATAAGCCTTATGATGGGTGACGTTGGCGAAGCCATAAATTCCGTGTTGCCAGAAAATCTTACTTTACCAACTGATCCTAATGCTCAGATTATCTGCCAGGAACTCAGTAGAAGTAAAATTAATGGTGTTCCATATGCTGAAGGCGTAATGACAATAAAGGATAGTTCGGGCACAGTCCTAGGATCATATAATTATGTCAATGGCGGACTTAATTACATGCCATGTCTTCCACAGACAGAATGCCAGTTAATATGTGAAGCAGAGCCAGATGTTACAGACCTTGTAGCCATGTCTGCAAAAAATGGTGATTCAATTCAAAGCTGGAAGTTCATTGTCAGTGACATCTATGATGAAGAATTGACTGGAAACGTAAGAACGGGTATATCTATTCATCCGAAGAGTGGAAACTCTAAAGGCACTCGTGGCACTATAGGTATTTTGGGTTCTACTGATCAGCTGGCTGATTGTAGAAAAAATTTATTAGCAGTGTTGCAGTCCTCCCCTGGAGGTGTTAATATGAAGATAACAAGAAAGTAGGTTTATACTATGAGAAGTTTAGTACCTCTTCCCGCTATGAGCAGTCATGGCGGTAGATTATTCAGGTGCTCCAGTCATAATGTCACTGTTGGTTATGGCGGAGGCAATCGACCTTGTTCTGTGTATGGGGACCTGCATTGCTGTCCTCGTAAACATCACGGTGTGACCAGAGTCTTTTCATCGGGCTTTGCCGTAGCTGGCAGCCGACGTTTTACGCTTACCTATGATCACTGCGGATGTGGAGCTAGAATACTGACACGAGCCGCTAATACATATTGTGGATAATGGAGATAGAATATTATGTTAGAAGATTTATTTTTAACCGATACCCCTACCGAAGCAGGACAATCAGAAGTAGAGCTGAATGAGAATATAGAAAAATGGCCTGAAGAGATTCAGAATATTTTAATGACTCAACTACCTGTACTGAACCAAATTCCCGGGCAGTTAAACTTTGACGCTGTGGATCAGGATAAACTTTATGCTAAAGGTAGTTATACAATACCAGTCGATCCAGAAGGTAAAACTAACGTAGTAATTCCTGTCCTTGTTCAGAATGGTAAACTGCTCCCAATGGATGTGTTCTTGTATAACGATGAATTCAGATACCTTGACCCGGAAGCACTGGAAGAAGTATTAATGTCTCCAGCTCTGGGTGATGAGCTGATGGCTGATGAAGATATTCCAGCAGCAGCCTATACTGGTTTTTCAAATAAGGTTACACCGCCAGGTGCCTACGGTAGCGGCTATGTAAATAGTTATGCCAATAAGACCGGTTCATTTAATTATGCTAAAGTAGCCTCTGATTTACATGAGGTATTAAAGCAACACCCGACTGTCCTGGCTAAAGTCGCACAGAATCCAGCGGCCAGTTTTGTAGTAGATGCTATGCTGCAGGCTAATAGTAAGACTGCTGGTATCAATGGCCCGGCTGCTGTATCTGGTAACAAAGTAATAGTAAACCGTGGACGTGGTAACTTAGTTATCAAATCAGCTGAATTGAAATCCGATGGGACTATGGAAATTACAGAAACCCCCTGCGATGTATACCAACTGACAGACTGGATGAAACATGCTGGTCTCAAAGGTGCCAGAAGAATCCTCAATGATTTACAGAACAGTGGCATGGCATTTACCTGGGAAGACAAAGCCAGTGCTTCCAATAATCAGATAGCTCCAGTTGAAAAGGCCGGATCCTATACTTGCTACACCAGTACTGATCTTACTCCTGTAAATGTTACAGTACTAAAAGTAGCCTCTGCTCAACCTGAATTTTTAGCTATCAGTGAAAATGGCAGCTACAGCTTACAGAGCAACCTGGTGGGTATGCCGTCTGAGGCTATAAAAACTGCAGCACTAAAAACTACTGATAACGTTAAAGTTAATGATACAGTTACCTTTTGGTTAAACCCACAGCAGGAGTATATGACTCCAATAAAGGTTGCCAGTGTTGTAAACTTTTCCTCTGAATCAGCTGGTTCTGGAACAACAATTACCGGCTGGTGCAATAACGGTAAGGTTGCTGTAGTCAGATTGGATAATAAGACTAATGTTCCATGGACCCAGGCAGTTAAACTGTCATCTTTGTCCGCTATCCCAAAAGAACACTTTACTAGCGGCTGCCCAGAAGTGTGGTATATCCCAAGTTCTGTAAAATATATCAAATTGGCGGGGCATACTCCACTGGTAAAAACTGCGGAAGACTATATGGCCGGTAAATATCTTGTCAGCGGAATGATACCAACAGTGAGTGGAAAGATGTGGAAAACAGGAACCAACAGTTATGCGGTTAAACTTGGTTCTGCATATCCTCAGATGGTAGATGCTGCAACTGCATGTGTAATTCTGAAACAAGCGGGCGAAAGCAATGTGCTTGAAGAAGTTACTAAGCTGGCTTCTGGAAGTATCAAGACTTTTGACTATTTAAAGGGCACTATAAGCAGAGCTAAAGAAATGTCCAGCAGACGAAAGAATCTTAAAGTCAACGATAGAAAACATGATGAAAAAGGGCGTTATACTAGTAAAGAACAGAAAGATGTTCCAGCTATGGACAAAGAATCCATGCTAGCTACTTTAAAGGTAGCAGCGGCTATGGATGATGACGAATCTATAGATACTGTTCTTTCTCTGAATTATGTAACACCTGAAAATATTGAAGAATTTAAAATGATGCTACCTGATATGGAAAATACTGAGAAAGGTTTAGCAAAGCTCTTGATTTCTATCAGATTAGGTAATAACATAGCAGAAGAACAAGATATACGAAAAGTATTAGATTGTTTACATGACGTGATTAAGACTCTTAAATCAAGGATGTAATAATATATGCGATACCCCTATGACAGGTATATGAAAGCGCTTCTTTTAAAAGGATACTCTGTTACTACAATAAGTGACAGACTTAGAGCCTTTAAGCTTACTCCACCAACTGAAGCAGAGATGGATAAGCTTAGAGACAGCTTGCTTGTTAATCTTCCTGAGGAATCGCTTGAATATGCTCGTCCAGGGGTAAAGTATGATTTTGAAAAATTTTTACAGCTGGCTGGGGATTCTTTGAAATCTTTAGACATTGACGAGATGATAGACGTTATGAGAGGGAATAAAATTCCACACTGGAATGAAGCCCTCTTAATAATGACCGACATGGATGCCAGAATACTTGTTGAATGTATGTATGTTTATGGCAAAGAAGATAAAGAGATCCTTAAAGCTGTAAAAGACAGATACAGAGCCAGGGTTTCTTTAGAGGGTTTACAGTTATTCTACAAATATTTCTGGGACCTGGAAGGCATGTCTCAATTAGAAATATACAACTATATTGGCTCGTGCACACACCGTAGGCATAGGTCACTGCTTTTGAGCAGCTATAGAAAGAGGGAGAAAGAAACCTCCTGGAAACTGTCCGGTCAGAATACATTGACTTTAGAAGATATTTTAACTACAGTAATGAATGAGTCTTTTGAAAAATTCAAAACTTCAGTAGCTGGTGAGGATACTGAAAGTATGAACAAAACTTTACAGTGGGCTAATATGGCTATGCGGGCCGCTGAAAAGTTGGAAGATATCACAGGTAAGGCTACTCCTGCAGTTGCGGCAGACTTGGAATTAAGACTGGCTAAAATTAAGCAGACGGATATTCCAGAGATGTCTAAACTGAAGGAAGATATTATATAAGGAGTCGTAAAATGGCTGATACTCTAACTGAAAACTTAATTAATGATGTTGCTACGGCGGTACAAGTCAAGCTTGCTGCATTAGACAATAGTTTAACCGGACACGAAAAAACAGCTTTAGATATAGGGGCCTTAGCCGCTCAGGCGAAAAATGCCATAACAAGTCCAGAAATGGGGAATATATTACGTCGAGCTAACCAACGAGGTTTGCACTCCGGCGCTCTATCTGGAATACTGGGTAGTCTTAGAGGTGGTGCAACTGGTGCTGTCCAAGGCTACAAGAATGCTGATCCTGGAGCTTGGAATAAAATAAAAGGTACTATGGGTGGCAGCTTAAAAGGTCAGGCTACTGGTTTAGCTAAAGGCTTCGGCGGTGGATATGCCGGTGGTGCGGGGGGCTCTATTATAGCTGATGCTATGCTAGGAAATAAAGATATGCAAACACTTAAAGGCATGTTTGGCGGTACTCCAGCAACTGCTGTACCAGCAGGAAATAATGCGGCATTTGATGCCTTAAATTCCGGTGATTTTAAGTGGGGTAAAGTAACTGGCGGCGGCATACAACAAACTCCGCGCAGAGTTTGGAATTGATTATATAATATAAATAAATGTCACAGATAAACTGCTCCAAGTCAGACTTGGTACAGACAATGCTCTGTCTTAATAATGAACCTTATAGTTTAAAAGACAGAGCACCTATGTTAACCCTGTATAACTTGCAGGAAAACGATGTGCTTTTAATGATGGGGCGTCAGTACGGTAAATCTACATTTATCGCGTCTGACAGCCTCATTGATTCTTTTGTAATGCCTTTTTTTAATACTCTTTACGTATCTCCGCGCAAGGAACAAACCTCAGAATTTTCAAACAGTAAACTGCTCCCCTTTATAAGATTTTCCCCCACATTCAGATCTTATATGCTGAATGGACCTACTGTTCAGAACGTTAGTAAACGTACATTCTCCAATGGTTCAAGCATAACTTTGAAATATGCTTTTTTAACAGCGGATGCTATCCGTGGTGTATCAGCAGATAAGGTTACCATAGATGAGATCCAGGATATTATCATGGATAATGTCCCCATTATAGAAGAATGTTTGTCCGGTTCCAGATATCAGTGGAGAACCTATGCAGGCACCCCTAAAACTGTAAATAATACTTTAGCCAGATTATGGGCAAGATCTACTCAGAATGAATGGATAATGAAATGCCCGCATTGTAACAAGTGGAATATTCTAGGCATGGAAAATATAGGTCTGGAATATATGATATGTAAGAAGTGTGGCAAAGAACTCCCTAGAGATTCTGAAGGACAATGGGTAGCTAAGCGTAATATCGGAGACAAGGATGTTTATCTATCAGGATTTAGGGTCCCACAAATAATATCCCCAACGGCCAAATGGTCTAAAATAATTGAGAAGTTAAACACTTACCCCAATGCTAAGTTTATGAACGAAGTAATGGCACTGCCCTGTGATAGTAGTGCTAACCCTATTTCTGAGTCAGAACTGCGGGCGGTATGTGACGATAGGAGACCACTAGCTTTAAAGAGAACACCACATACTCAACCTTTACATTTATTCCTTGGGGTGGACTGGGGACACGGTGACATCAGTGTAAGTGCTCAGAAAAACGGACATGCTACAGGCTATACCGTATGTAGTCTGGGATGTTATGACTGGGATGGTAAGTTCAAGCTCCTTGGAATGCATAAGTTTACAGGAAATGAATCTGACCCAATTTATCAAGTTGAATATATTAAAAAACTGGCTACACAGTTAGGTGTGATGGCAGTCGGGGTAGACTGGGGTGCAGGATTTATGCACAATGCCCAGCTCAAACAGATGCTTGATCCCGACAGAGTTATTGAATGGCAGGCTAGTGACAGTCTAAGAGTTAATGCTAAATGGATACCTGAAGCTGGCCGAATGGTATTTAACAGAACCGAATGCATGACAGACAGATTTGTAGAAATAAAAAATAAAAAAGTGGAATTTTTTGCCTGGGAAGGATTTAAAGATTTTGCACAAGATTTTCTTACCATCTGTGTAGAATTCAGGTCCAGTGGTGGACAGATGTATTATGATCATGTACTTCCTGATGATGCCTTCCATTCCTATATGATATGCAAGATGACAGCAGATCATCTACTCCGCACACTATAATGCTTGACAAATCTTTTAAAGTTTAGTACCTATTAAATATATAGGAGGACGAGGTAATGAATAGAACCGAACTCGAATTGAAGGCGATGGGGAAATTCGCCTCATCAAAATACCTGGATGAGCAGGTACCTATGAATGACACTATACTACAGCTTACTAAGACAGCCTCACTCAACCCACATCAGGTTGCCAGAGTCTGTGAAGCTGCTAACATAAATACTTATGACACTCTATGGGGTATGCATAAAAACGCTGAGTTTGTATTCGATATGGCAGACCAGGAAAAAATAGCTGAAGCTATGAATGCTATGGGCAAAGAAGCATCTTATGATGAAACTACCGTTCCTGTAGATTCTATTCGTGATCTCCTTCCGTCAGATACTAAGATAGCTTCTGCTAAAAATACTGCTGGTCTTGAAAAAGTAGCTGCTGCTATTACTGATTACGAAAATCAGGTAAATATTTCTGAAACCAAAGCTAACAGAATAATAGCTAAGCTTGCTCAGTTGAAAGATGAACTTGACTTTCAGACTATCAATGCTAAGCGTTATATGGTAGGTGCTGAAAATAAATTAACACAGTGCTTAAAAGAAGCAGCTCTTCGTGGGGAAGACATCTCCATGGCTTATGCTGCTGGACGTATAGCTTTTCCAAACCACACTGAGTTAATAAATCACACTTTTATGAAGGTGGCTGAAAATCTGAAGAAATATAATATCAGTTTTTCCGGTTCTCATAAGCAAGCCGAAGCAAAGGTTATTTCTGAAACCGCTAAAGGCGTGAGAAACGACAGTGTAGTTAATAAAGCTAACCCTGTAATAAAGAGTTTAAACACTATTGTTGATAATCATGACTGTATTTGCGAGTCCTGTCATGCAAGAGACTATATAGTTTCTAAGATAGATTCTATTAAAAAAGGCATTCGCAGACATGATATGAACAAGGAGTAAATTATGTCTTTCAAGTATGGCAATTTAGCTATGGATCTTGGAATGCCTCTTTTAATGACTGGGGTATTCAATAAGGTATTCGGGCCAGGTAGTTTAAAAGCATCTGCAGCTAACCATTTGATGTTTAATGGATTACCTAAATTCAATATGCCACAAATACCTCAAGCCAGAGCTCCAAAAGCTCCGGGTATTGCTTCTGCTACAACTGTAGATTATAATAAGTTGAATGAGAATATAAATTCTTTATATAAAATTTCCTCGGTCAGAAACATCCGGGGTGAAAGGTCTGATAGTATGGAAAAGATATCATCCTATGATGTTAAAGTAGTTAATGACTTAGTAGATCATATTTATATGACTAAACAAGCTGGTAAAGATTGGACTGATGTAGGTGTTAGTGCTTTTGATAATCTCCTGGCAAAGCCAATAGGTAACGGTATATCTAAATTTTTGGAACATGTAATGGATAAAAAATTGAATCCAGCACCTGCTAAAGGCCGCTTGCTTGAACTATTGGAATCTCCAGCAGCTAAAGCTATTATGCCTGTAGCTGGGCTTACTGCTCTTGGTGGAATTGGCCTTGCTGCCGCAAGTGGGGCTGCTGATCATATTAAAGATTCCGTAAAAAAACAACTTTCTTACAAACAGATGTTTGATGAATTTCCAGAATTAAGCGATATGCCAAGAACACAGGTTGATAAGTACTGGAATGTTCTTAATGACTTTGCCCCTAAACTTACAACTAACCCATTAGTTGCTGGTCAGTTCATAACCAATATGTCTTCTTATGGTATGCGCGGTGTAGACCATAATGTAGTTGGTCAGTTAGCTAAGATTCAAGGCGACCTTACTTCTAGTCGTGCCGGTATGGAACAGGCTCTTATTAAGAATATTACTAATAAAGCCTTTGAAGAAGCTTTAGGTTCTCAAATGGTGGATCCCGCTGGTTACTAAGGTGATATGATGGATAAGATTCTGGATTTTGATCCAATAGATAAGTTCGGAGAACCAACAGTCAAAGTGCTTGGCCAGCAAGCCGATAATGTCAAGCTGGCTAGCTCCGACGCTTATGCTCCCGAAATAAGAGAATTCATCCAAAGCCTCAAACCTGTTGTTGGAAAACTGTATGCCCTCATAAACGCTATGGGGGCTACAGAATACTTTTCCTGTAACAGGAATGGTGACGCTTTCTATGAAGATGCTCTAAAAAAATATCATCATACATTTGTAGAGGACGGCCATGCTTTTATGCATCATAAAAATAAAGATCCTAACAAATCTTATGGTAGGGTCATCTTCTCAGCCTATAATGATAAGATGCATAGAGTAGAGCTCATCGTGGAGTATGACACCGACAAATTAGATAAGAAGTTCGTAGATAAGATAAATAACGGTGAAATGGTCAATGTTTCAATGGGGTGCAGAGTAGACGCTGACTATTGTAGTATATGCGGTCATAAAGCTAAAACCCCGGCAGAATATTGTGAACACCTTACATCTAATCCCGGATTAACCAAGATGTTACCGGATGGGAGAAAAGCATTTGCCATTAACAGAGACCCCCACTTTTTTGATATATCTATAGTAACTATTCCAGCGGATCCGACTGCCAGAGTTATGGCCAAGATAGCTGGAGGAGATACAATAACCTCTTCTGTAGATAGAGCAAAAGAAGAATTTGGTGAACAAAAGACTGCGGGATTTGAAAAGACAGCTAGTGGGGAGATTAAACCCCTGGATATGTCTCCAACAGTAGTAATAAAAGAATCTGAACCAGAAGCTTTATCTGTAGAAGATGAGAAGATATCTGACTGCATGGATAAGCTTATCGACACTTTTGATAGGTTTATGGGGCCGGATATACCAACCGACATTCTGGATGATATTGCTGGGCATTTTCCTAATCCACTGGATTTGCTACATAGCTTTATATCTAGAAAGATCTTTCTACGACCACATGAAACTCAGAGAATAATATTAGTGAGTAAGGGCAGGAAAGACCTGGCAGACGAGCTGGATAACAAACATATAGTATGTATGTCCGATCCAGACCGAGGGCTTTCAGAATTTATGGATAGCTTTTGCGCCCCTAAAATTTTACCTGCCGATTTGCCAGCTGATATCTTGGAAGCTAGAAGCTTGACACCAGATAATATTAAAAAGGTAACTATTCGTATAGTCCTGAATCCAGATGACTGTTGCGAAAAGACCTCAGGAGTTCGAGCAATTCCTGTGGAAATGTCAGATGACTTTAAATACTTGTTAGGAAGAACCCCAAATTCCGAAGCTTATGACTTTCAGCAAACATCACCGGCAACAGATGAAATAGTTACTTATGGCATATTAGGCAGTCTTATTGCAGCCATGAACACCTTACTAAGCAGGAATGTACCAACATCAGCCTTACTACCTTTGAATGCTGCAGCTATTGCTGTAGGTCCATCAGCCATCAGGGCATCCCGTCAATTAACAGGTGCCGTAGCTGACGCTGTGCTGCCGGAAGAAGGGTTTAGTAGAGCGCTGCGCTCCGTCAATATGCCTGTCCAGGAAATGATGTTTATGAATCCTAACAGCCCTAGAGCTGTAGAAGCTGCTTTAGCTGATGCCCTAATCAAAGCTCAAAATAGAGTTAAACTCAGCTCCCTTAACACAGACCATCGCCATTGGACCCCTAAAGCTGTATTGGCTCTTCCAGTTCTTTACGGAGCAGCTAAATTAGCCAGTTACTCTGATGTAGTTAGTACTAAATTAACAACATCTTTACCTATTAGTTATGCAACTATTTTAAAATTCGCAGGAGCCCAAAAAGCCGCTGCTGAATTTGTTAAGAGTGCTAATAAGTCTTGTATTCCTATGACCAATATGGAAAAAAGACTTGAAAATATTTTACTAACCAACTAATATATAGTTGACAGACTTTATATTTGCTGGTATATCTTATCGTAACGTACAGATTGAAAGGAGTACGAACATGCCTACGCTTGGTTCTTTAATGAATGATATCATCACCATGGAAAACGCTATAGAAAAGAAGGCTAGCTTAGCGAAAGGTAACTCAGCTACACCTTCTAGTGCTGCCAGTGCATCTGCTTTTATTGATAATCTTATCAAACGCGCTGAAGCTCATGGCGAAAACTGTGAATGTGAAGAATGTCAGAATAAGAAAAAAACCGAAAAGGAAAATGAAAAGGAGGGTTCCATGAGGAATTCCGACGTAATGAAAATCGCCCGTGCTATTAAGATAGCTGTATTGGACAATGAACACACTCAGGGTTCTACTGTTCAGGTTGGTCCTAAATCAGTAGACGGTGCTGCTACTAATGCTGCCAGAGAACAAGATCAGATTATCGACGGCTCCTCTGTTGAATCCGCTGCTGACTCTAACCCAGAACGTCACAACACTTCTACTTCAAGTGATTTGATTGAAGATGAGCCAGTTAATGAAAAAGATATGGCCAAAGCTCTTAAAGAAGGCCGCCTCATTCTCATGACTGATAAAGAAGCTGCTGTACTCAACAAATTTGCTAGTGTTGGCTATGACTTCGTAGTTGATACTTATTCAGATCAGATTGTTAATGAAAAGATTGCTGAATCTCAGTTAGCTATTCAGGCTGCTCAGGCTCCTGTAAAAATAGCTAGTGCTATGATGAACACTGCCGCCAATAACGATGCAGATGTAAATGCTAAGCTTGCTGCTCTCAAACAGAATGACCCTGCATTATTTGCTGCATATAGAACTTTAGCAAAACGCGGATTACTCTAATATACTAACAAGGAGGGAGGAACCTTATGGATAGAGCTGAAATCATTAATAACCTTAAGGAAGCCTCTTCCTGTTTAAAGAAGTATGAAGCCGAAAGCAAGGAACTGAAGGAAAAGGTCGCTAAGGCAGACAGTGCTATAGCTCAGCTTAATAAAGAAGCCGAAGCTTTGAAGATAGCTATGGATATGGTACTGGATGAAGTTGCCAAAAAGGAAGTTTTTGACAAGTTCGCTACTTTGAAAAATGAAGACCTCACAGTAGTTAAGAAAGCTTTAGAACTTGACCTGACCAAAAAGACAGCCTCTCTGGGCGACTTGTATGACAGTGATACCCGTGTGTCTGTCTCAGATCCTGTAAAAGCCTTCATGTCTGTATTTAACAGCAAGAGCTGATTAAGTAACCTTATATTAAACTAGGAGAATATAGAAAATGGTAAAATTTGATTTGTATCGTTTCATTGATAAGATGGATATCGAAGATGTAACCCTTAAAAACAGAGGCGATTACAACGTAGTAGACAGCGGCGAATTCTTAGTTCCTGCAGAATTCAATGGCATGGATTCAACTTGGCAGAGAAGTAACTTCGTAAGCAGCTCAGATAAATCAACCAGACTTGCCAGAATGGTATGGATGGAAAAAGGTAGAACTGATGCTAGGGCTGTCGGTAAAGTAAGCGTTATTTCTGGTGATGGTGTTAAAGGTAAGACCGAAGTTTTCGATTCAAGCGCAAGCTATGACGAAGGCGACGAACTCACTATAGCTGTTATTAACGATGGTACTGAAAATGCTGGTAAAGTTGGTTTTGCTCCAGCTTCTTCCGGTGACATTGTTAAAGCTATCTGTATTGTTAGTCCTACTAACGACCCAGAAGGTTTGCTTCACTTTGAACTGAAGTACTAATATCAACTAAAGGAGAATCTATAGAATGTCCAAGTTAGTTTATGACGAAAATACCAAATACTTGAACCAACTCTTCGTTGATGCTGTTCATGCCGGCGATAGAGTAAAATGTGCACAGGCTGGCGAACTCTACATCAGAGAAAGAATGCGTGAAGCTCCTTTCTGCCGCAAGATATTGCCACCTATCCCTATAACAAAAGAAGACTGCCAGAGATCTACTGAACACGATACTCTGACAATCATCAAAGATATTGCTCCAGAAGCCGAAGCAGTTTCTATGACTTTCCGTGGTAGACCTAACCACAAATACATTCAGGGCAAACGCTTTGAGATCGGTTTATACAAGATCAGCAGCCCAATGTATACTAAGTCAGAAGCTGAACTTTTAGCTTATGAAATGCCAATTACTGCCCTAATCGAAGAAGACATCGTCAAGATGATGCAGAAAGAAGAAGACAGTAACTTCATGGCTCAGTGTAGAGACGTAGTCTCCAGAAGCGGTAAGAGCCTCAATGTAACTACTCCAACACACAAGATTACCCGTGAATCACTCACTGCACTCACCAACATGATTGATGGTGATGAACTTGAAACCGCCTGCTTCTTAATGTCCAAGACCACTTGGAATGAATGGGCTGCTCAAGGCAATGAAGTATTCGATATCGGTGCCTGGGACGTTGTAAGACATGGCTACAAAGAAGAAGAAATTCTTGGTAGAAAATGTTTCGTAACTCTCAAAGAAGACTTGATTCCTAACAATGAAATCTGGGCCTTCTGTTCTCCAGAATACTTAGGTTATATGTTCACTCTTGACGATGCTAAGTTCTGGGTAGACAGCAGAGCTGACGAAATCTTCTTCAAGGGCTGGGAATTCATCGGCTGTGGTTTCGGTAACATCCGTGGCATGGCTATGATTACTATCAGCTAATCTTAAGCTAGAGCAAGTATCCTATAAATGGGATGGGGGACATTTACATCCCTCATCCTATTTTTATATTTAAAGGAGTTTATAATGAAATATATTCAATTAGCATCTAATCCTGATGATCATCAGCATTATACTGTATGTGTTCCAGCAGTTGTAAGACCAGCTGTAACTTCATGTTCTATTATAGATCTTGGCACCCCAGCAGATAAAAAACTTAAAGGGGTAATACTATCTGACGAAGAATATGCTTCCTTACCAGAAAGTGAATTAGATAAAATAGAAGGTGCCGACTTCAACGCCGTGGATTTGTTTGATCCTAGAGATTTCTTAGAAAATACTTCTGAGGAAGATCTGTATAACGCTTTAGTACACGATGCAGGTAACAATGTCGTATGGTCACATACTGAAGATGACAATGGCACTTTAACAGAAGTAGAAGGTCTTATTTCTCATGGTGATTTAACCGACGATGCTTCCTTTTCTTTAAATCTTACATATACCGCAGCTATAGGCAAAATACCTTTAAGATGGAGTTTTGAAGCTGAAGGTGGCGCAACTCTCACAATGAATGAGAGTGGTGATGTGACCGTAGGTGGTACTTACGAGGCTCCAGTACATGCTCACATAACTGTTACTATAGATATGTCTGATTTTGATCCTGACTACCCTCTTAAGAACTGTGTAGCTTCGAAAACTTTCGAAACTGTGATTGGTGACATTAAATAAGGAGTAGTATATGCCTCATTCAATTAAATTAACCCCTAAGGGAAATAAGCATAAATTCGGTCTTACTATATCATTGCCAAGAAGTATAATCGACCTCAAAAGGTTCTGCCGTGTTAATTCACAGCTCCTTCTCTCTGATGACGAATATACATTCGCAATTAAGGCCGGCCTTAAAGATCTTGTTGAAAAAGGTCTTGTAAAAGAATCACTGGTAACCAGAGCGGCTAAGGCTATTACTAAAGCTCCAGCTAAACCTAAAGTTGTAAAAGCTGAAGAACCAGCTAAGGTTGAAGAACCAGCTAAGGTTGAAGAACCAGCTAAAGTTGAAGAACCAGCTAAAGCTGAAGAACCAGCTAAAGCTGAAGAACCTGTAGAAGAACAGAAGACTATTCTGGAAATACAGGATGAAGTAATCGGCGGCGCTGAAGAACAGGAAGAAATTCCAGTTACTACCAGCAAGAAGAAGAAAGGTAAAAAATAATGGATCCAGTAACCGACAAGAATATTCTTGCGGCAAGGAAACCAGATCCTAAACTTCTTGAAAAGTTGGACAGGCTAGAAAAGCTTGTCCTCCTTTTACGGGAGTACATGCAGGACAATACAGAAACCAACCACCTGCTGGAAAATGAGGAATTTACTGATAAGCAGCTGCATAACTTTCTATTGATGGCTTTAGATTACTATAACAATATGGTAACCCCTATCTCCATCAAAAGTGATATTATGCACTTTCCATCTCTTGTACTATGGCTAGAGGGGGCCGCTATATTTGCACTTAAGTCGGCCATCTTTAAATTCATACGTAACTCATTCCAGTATAATGACAGTGGTGTTCAGGTAGCTGTTGAAGAAAAAGCAGGGGAATACGAAAGAACTCTCCAGCGTATGATGACAGAATTTACCCAGGCAGCCAGAATGCTTAAGGAAAACATCAACATGGAACAGTGCTACGGCGGATTCTCTTCTGAATATCTTAACCTATATACTGCCGGAAGAAGAAATTTACGAAGTATTGTATCTTAACTATAGACTATTTTAACAGAATAGTGTATGGTTATTTGTAAAGGAGGTCACATATGGACGAGTATAATTATGCTGACCCTGGAGATCCAACCGGATCTTATGGTGAAGAATATGATAACCAGGCCGAGTTAGAGGAACTGTTAAACAGTGATGAAGACCCGGACATTAAAATAGGTTCTTATTTAGGAGATAATATGAATTATTTTGAAAAACTGGCAGAAGATGCTGAAATGTTAGAAGCTCTTGATAATGCTGGTGCTTTGGACGGAGACGAAATAAACGCTCTAGCCGAAGAAGCCAATGCTAATCTTGGCGATGAACCTCAGGGGGAAGATTCTGAAGGAGCTGAGGATATAGATCTGGATAATATAGATCCATCTGTCCTTGACGCCTTGAACGAAGAAGAACTGGCTGCATTAATAAACGATGATGACATTACTGAAGAAGACCTGGAAGATATGTCAGGTGAGGAATTAGCAAATCTTTTACAAGAAGAAAATGTAGACGAAGAGGCACTTGCACAACTTATTGCAGATAATGAAGATGCAGAAGATCTGGCTGCCATGGAAGCAGATGCTGCTGGCGAGGATGACGACTTATCAGCTATGGAAGATGACGATGATTTATCGGCTATGGAAGCTGATGAAGAAATTTCACCAGAAGAAGCTGCTGAGCTAGAAAAACAAAGTGCATTTCACTACGATGTTCTCGGTAAAGCGTATGCTAAAACTGCTGGACTGTCCGAAATAATGAACGGCTTACTCGGTAATAATGGGACAGTTAATACTCCATTGATGGCTCTAGGTGGCGCCGGGCTTGGAGCTATGGCTGGCCGTGGTCTTGGACATGGTGCATTAGGTACTATTGGAGGCGCCTTACTGGGTGGAGCTCTGGGCGGAATAGGCAGTAATGCTATTAACTCCCAGAATGACTACCAGAACGTAGCTGATATGGCCATGATAAATAATGTAAATTCAAACCTGAATGCTAATATGCAGTCAGATATGGCTCAAAATCAAGCTATCATGCAAACTAACGAAACTGTAGGTCAGTTAGTAGATGCTGTAAATGGCCTTATGGCTCAGCAGCAGGCTATGGCTGGCGGTATGCCAATGGATCCTTCTATGATGGGTGGCGATCCAAGTATGATGGGTGGACAGCCTCCAATGGATCCTTCTATGATGGGTGGCGATCCAAGTATGATGGGTGGTGCTCCACAAGGCGGACCTGGTATGATGCCACCTCCTCCCCCTCCTCCAGCTGGCCCGGCAAATAATGGTTTAGGTCAGAAGCAGGGGTCATACAAAGGTGACCCTATAGAAAACCTTTTAAGAAGGTTCAGAACTAGTGGATATTGATAATGTAAAAATTATCCCTGTAGCCGAAAACAGGATATACATCTCCTGGAAATTTAAGCAGACGCTAGAAAATTTCCAGGAGTATATCTTTATTTTAGAGAGATCGGAAGACCCTGCTTCTGGCTACGTCCCTGTATTTGAATTCAACCATGACATAGAATATACTGACAGTGTCTGGTTCAAGAAAATCTGGAGAAATCTGTACTATCGTTTTAGAATAGTGCATACACCATCCGGAACAGTAAATTACACTAAAGCCTACAGGATGTCTGTAGCTCCTGATTTAGAAGCTTTAGAGATAGTGCGTAGAAATAACATAATGCTACGCAATCGTAGATATGGAACTGGGACACCCATAGCTGTATTTAAACAGAAGACAGTGGGACCAAAATGTCCTGTATGCTGGGACTACAATAAACAGAAGGTAAGATCTTCTACCTGTGACGAATGTTTTAAAACAGGTATAGAAGGTGGGTACTATGATCCTATCATTACATGGGCCAACCTTACACCCCCGCAAAAAATGGTTCAGATACCACAGTGGGGTGAGATGGAACCTAATGAAATCAGAATCTTTTTAAGTAATGAGCCTGTAGTTAATCCTAAAGATATATTTTTTGCACCTAACGACATGCTGTTTTATCAGATAAATCAAGTAGAAACATCTTCCAGGAGGGGCTATTTACTTCATCAATTAGCAGCTGCCTCTGTACTAGACAGAAGTAGTATAATATATAAACTTCTGAATAAATATCCACAATTAACAGAACAATTAGATACTGAAAGGGAGAAAATTAAGTTAAGATGAGAAACTCAGCAAAGATAAGCTCCTTGAAACATGGACAAATGGAAGCTAATGCTGCTATGATTAAAGAAATTGCCGGGCAGGGTGATATGGAACGTGTTGCTCCTGGAATTGATCCGGAAGTAGTGTCTGCTATTGCTTCTATTTTAGCTATGGATGGTAATGGAGATTCACAGGAAGACATGGAAGCTCTATTGAAAGATAATCCTGAAATTATAGAGGAAATGCTATGAATATAAAAAAGCTAGTTATAGATATTACTAAAGATAGAATAAAAGTTGCTATCAATGGCGAAGAAGTTAGTGGTATCCAAAAGTTAGACTTAACCATAAATTCTGAGCCAGAGCCCACTGCTACAGGAATTATAAAGGCATGGAAGAAGTCCGGATCTACTGACCTACTTAAGCTCAGTGAAATGGCTAATCAATATACCAGCTGCTTCGGACCCTATATAACCCCATTCACAAACAACCTCAATCTGGAAACCGAGGCTATATCAATTCTAGAAGATCCAACTGGAGAATTTTCGGATGATTGATCTTGAAAACATTGATAGGTACCTATTGGACGACTACATAAAGGATGCTTTTATAGGATTCTATCAAAACCTGTTTTTCCAGAATAGCACTGAGTTTAAATACAGTCCAGATCCACAAGTCACCAGACTTAATATCTGTGACCAGTTCAGCTCAAATGACTTGACACCAGAATTTAAACCAACTATATATATTCGTAGGCACCCATTCAGCTTCATGAATACATCTATAGACCAGTATGCTGGTGGCAACATTATGACTGGAGCTAAAGCATATTCAGACCTGATAGGTGGCCTGGTGGACATTGTCTGTTTATCCAGTGTCGAGCTGGAAGCACAGAGACTGGCCAGCATAGTATTCTTTACAACAAATGCGTTTAAAGATGAAATATGCAGGATGACTGGCTTGTTCAAGGTAGATGCTAAAACCTTAGGCGAAGCTCAACCCTTGGATGCCAAATCTACTATTCGTATAGTGGAAGTTCCAGTTTCAGTTCAGATTATGTTCCAATCAAGCTGGATATCTGAAAATATTAAAAAGTCCAGCGATGCTATACTTAATGAGATAGTGATCGCCAGATCTACAGATGTATCAGGTAAACAGCTTACCGGTAAGGTAGGGGAAGGCTGTAACGCCGGAATTACCGGTGTATATACAGACAAGGCTAGCAGCAGCATATGTATACCGATGACTGAAGATAGCCCTGAACCCATCGTTGACGACAGCGATGATTCTGACAATTCGGGAGTGCCCGAGTGTGCACGTCCTAATTCTAAATAGGAGATGATTCAATAAATGGCTATTAATTACACAAAACCAGATGTTGAAGTGTTACAGGATTTCCAGAACATTACTCCACTAGTAAATCTGGCTACCCTACAAACCGTAGTCGTAGGTCCGTCCTATAAAAAACTGAAAGAGTTTAACGACGCTGACTCTACCAGTTATAAAGTAGGCACCTACACAAGAGGCGAACGCTTTGAAGCTAAGTTTCCAGAACTACCAGCTGGTTCAAAGATAGATTATGACAGCCTCAGTATCAGTATTAAAAACTATTCCGGTGAACATGAAATACCTAAAGCTATTGCCAAAGTTTCCGGTAATTCTGGTGCTATCACAGAAATCGGTGATGACTACATTCTTTTTGTAGACAACAACGTAGATTTCAATGAAGCTGGTGTTTCATACCCAGTAGATGAACTCGGAGCTCCAGTAATAGAAGCTGATAATGATGCTGACTGCGTGAGCTTCATCCACAACTCAGAATACTGCTATCTTGAAGTGCAGGAAGTTGTAGATGCTCATACCCTTAAGCTGGACAATCCAGACAGCGTTGTCACAACAACTGCAGAGGGCATTGAATATAATTGTGGTAACTTTGGCTGGTCTCTGGATGAAAATAATAATATTATTATTTCCACCAGATTATCTCACAATGGCAGCGTATATATCTCTGGCGAAGCTCTCAGAACAGACTACTGCGACAGGCTGATTTCTGTAGGTTCAGTAGATGATCTGGAAAGCATCTTTGGTGCTGGCGAAGTAACTCTGGATAACCCGTTAGCTTATGGTATGTCTAAAGTACTTCCATACTTAGGCAGTGCTGAAATAGTTGCAGGTCTTATGGTAGAAAGTGATGACGTAATCGGTTATCAGAAAGCTTTTGAATTTCTGGAAAGCCAGGAAGTATACTGTATAGTTCCTCTTACCAATAACCCAATAGTTCATCAGATGCTTAAAGAACACGTCATTGCCATGAGCGATGTTCTGGAAAAGAGAGAACGCATTGGCCTTATCAATAGTGCTAAGATTACCCGTCAGGTTAAATCAGGCTTTCTTGGAAGAAAGAACTCTAAAGGAGTTTATGATTTTGCTCAAGGTAACATTACTAATAGCGGTAAGGAATTACTTGACACAGTAGACAGTGAATATGCCGAATTCAAGAACATTGAAAACGACACTCCTGTTACCTATACAGTAACTAATGCTATGGAACGTGGTGTTATAATTGTTAAAGGCTACGCTGAAGGCGACGCTGTTCAATACAGCACCAGTGATAATCCAGCAGTCTATAAGAGTGCAGCCGTAAATGCTGACGGTTATGCTGTAATAGCTCAGGAAGGCAATAAGACTATTGCCAGCATCAAGTTCTCTCCTGTAGCAAATAACAGCTCAGCCAAGGATGTATATGTTCACTTGTTCAAAACTACTAAACCAATGGCTAACTCTGCATATGCTTATGGTATTACAGCTACTTCCGGCAGTGTTCTCAGCAATGCCAGCATAACTGTTCCAAACAATAAGAAATGCATCAAGATCAGAGCTTTCAACAAAGGCACTGTTCAGCGCCAAGGCAGATCTATCAATGGTGTTACCCTTCCAGTAGTATTCACAGTAAGCCTTGAAGGTGACAGTGTAGCTCAGCAGATTTCTGCTTCAGGTACTTTCGTATTTGAAAAGAACATCAGCAGCATAACTGTAGCCAATGCTTCAGGTGAAGGCACTGCTACTGCTCCGGAAACTATTGTAGACATCATGATTATGTCTAATGGTGGTTCCTACAAGCTTGACTCATTCAGCGATGAATATGCATCATTCCTTACTGACAAAGTAACTCCTGGTGAAGACCAGCTTGTTATTATCAACAAGAATGTAATAGATCCATATACCTACAGTGGTTATGGTGAAACCAGATATCTCATCAGCGAAGTTGTTGAAGAAGATACTCTTAAAGTATCCAAAGTATACGACGAAGCTGAAGACCAGTTTGTTGACAGTATCTTTGAAGCCAAGAATGAAGAACCATTATATTACAGAGTAGAAACTCCAGTAATCAATAATAAACGTGAACTTGCTCAGGCTTATGCTGATATGAGCGCAAGCTTCGGCACTAGAAGAATAGCCCATGTATTTGCTCCATCTGTTGGTGTTTCAGATGATGGTTATACCACTACAATGGTACCTGGCTATTACTTTGCGTGTGCTGTTGCTGGTGCAACTCAGGCATATCCTCCACAGAGAGGTTTCACAAATATGAGCTTTGCTGGTTTCGTAAAAGTATCCGGCACTAATGATACTTTCTCAGAAAGCCAGATGGACATCATAGCCAGCGGTGGTACTATGATAGTTATTCAGCCTAACGTAACATCTGCTCTTACTGTAAGACATCAGCTTACTACTGATATGACCAGTGTAGAAACCAGAGAATATTCTGTAACTAAAGATGTAGACTATATGGCAAAAATGGCTAGAAATACATTCAGACCATACATTGGTAAGTATGTAATCAACGATGCTACTCTGGAAATGCTCTATAAGCTTGGTGGTTCCTTAATCTCCAAGTGGCTTACAGACGGCACAGCTCTTACCGGCACAGTAGTTGATAAGTTCGCAGTAGATCCTGATCAGAACGACAGAGTTTACGCCTGCTTCAACATCAAGGTTCCTCTCCCACTCAACTACATCAGATTAATATTTGTAATCTAATAAGGAGATAAACTATGTCAGTAGAAGCCACAACTAATCTAGCTACATGGGATTTCGCGTCCAAGCATGTTCAGAATAACCTTCAAGGTGGGGACTTCATTGGTTCCCACAGTACCATAATATGTGCTACAGCACCAAGAGCAAGTGATCTTGCCGGCGGATTCAAAGACTACGGCTACGACCAGGGAGACGGTAGCACTACCGGCTCCGCCGCCTATGCTATTCCTATAGGTGTAATAGACAGCGCCGGTGTTCAGCAGGATCGTCAGCTGGCACAGATATTCGAAATTGGTTCTACCAGAAGCTACATCATGAGTGCTAGAACCATGACTCAGTTAAGCATTAACAGAGTTATGTATAAAGGTCCAAACCTTTTAAGAACTCTGTATGCTTATTACCCAACCAATCACGATTCTTGGCAGGGAACTGAAAACGAATATCGTGACAACGAAAAGCTTGAAGGCTCTGCTCATGGTACTCAGCCAATACAGATGGGTAATCCAGATCAGTATAACCAGGGGTTCAAGACAATTCCAGGTTACAATAACTTCTGGATGAATCTTGCTTCTGATGTATTCAGTCATCCAATGGGTCTGGTAATATTCTGGAAAGACAACGACCACAGAGATGTCGCCGCTGTATATCTTGAAGAATGCTATATTCAGAACCATATGATGAATATCAGTGCAAACTCAGTAATCGTAGCTGAAGGATGCTCCATCAGATGCGACAGAGTATTACCTATTAAGGTAAACGTCAGAGTAGGGACATATCAGTCCTCTACTACTGAAAGCGTAGTAAATAGAACACGGTCTCAGGCTTGATAAGACAGGGCGGGTTTATCCCGCCCTTTTTAATAACATATGGAACAATATTACATAGAACCAATTTCAGGTAAAAAATCAGAAAATGAAGAAGAGTTGAGGAGTCTTATAAAAAATAAGGCTGTTCACGGGCTTATTACTTATGTAATGATAGAAGATCCGGTTTCAATGGAATGCGTTAAAGACGAAGATCTTAATATTATTCATCTGAATATAATAATAGATAAAAAAATACCGGGCCGTAACAAACTGGAGGGAATTGTTGCTGAAACTCTTCCGTCTGTACTATCGGTCGAAGACACCGTATATAATCTGTCAGGTAATGAAAAAGAATACTTGTTCTCCAGCTTTGTCCTGTCGTCTAGAAAATCAGTAAAACATATAGATACTCAGGAATTATGCTCAAGAGTATTTCAAGCTTTGACACTTTCTCTGAATTGAAGAAGGACAGCTTTACCGCTATCTTCCAACACCTTCACCATAGATTTCAATAAAGCCTCTTTAGTTGCTGTGTGCATTGATATCAATGTTGCAGTAGTATAGGCATTCATTATATTGCAGAGTACTTCCGCCTCTTTATCCGCCATAGCACGAATCTTTATAAGAGTAGGGTGCTCATCCTCAAAAATTTTCTGGCCGAATTTGTAGAGCAGTTCGCTTACAGCTCTCAACTGATTTTCTTTTGGGCTTTGATTCTGGCTGTTTTCCATTTAAGTAACTATCCACCTTTACCATTAATGTGCCCAGATAGCCATTAGCTTTCCAGGTTCCTGATTTCCACATAAGATAATATCTATAGGTAAGACCTATACTTATAGCATCTGCTACATTATCATCCCGTTCTCTTATTCCGAATCTGCCATACAGACCATTCATTACCTGAGACTTTGTAGCCTGTCCGTTGCCAGCCATAAACATCTTAGGGTGAGCTATCAGCATTGTAACTACATCTACACCCTTTGAGTGGAAGTGATATTTTAACACACCACCCAATTCACCCAGTTGGAATATTTGAGAATTGGTACTGGCAAAGGCATAGCTCTCTATAACTACATGTTCTATTGGGGACGGGTTATCTATACTATCCAAAGCACTCAGATCAAAGTAGCTATCCAGGACACCTATAATATAATCCATACGTTCTTCCCAACTGAAATTCGGGGAGGTTTTTATAAGAGCCGATTGAACCTGCCCATCAGCTGAAATATAGGCTACACCTGTTCCTGAGTATGATTGGTCTATGGCTAATATCATAAGGACAGTATACAATATTTACAGGTAAAAAGAAAGAGGGCGAATAAATTTATTCACCCTCCCCAAATATGAATATACTATTTCAGAAAGTAGTTTACTTAGTTATACCTGACCCCTTCTGCATCATACGCTGGTAGGCGGCTAGCTTAACCATGTTAGGACACATCTGGGCTTTAGCAGTTTTCTTGAATTTATCTTTATCACCGGACAAAGCAGTAAACATTTCTCCGAGAGGAGCAGAAGCGCCTTCAGCCATACGAACTCTGTTAGCATACCAATGTTCCTGTTCAAGTTCTTCTAGATATTTGAAGCATCTCAAATATGCTTTCTTTGATGGGTTAGGTTCATTAATGCCAACCACTTTATCAACTGCTTCGTTCTGACCAAGTTTAATTCTCTTGTTTACGCAATGTTTTACTGATTCGCACAAGGACTTAGTCAAATCTTTTGCAAGAAGTTCTATGGCAGCACAGTATGTCTTAACTAAAGCCTGTTCAACTTTAGTCAATTCTGTAGATTTCTTCATACACGTAGCAAATATATCAGGATTATTTGTTTTTTCTAAACCCCATATCTGCTTTAATGTTTCTTCATAAACTACAGTTTGATCTACACCCTCTGATTTTGACAGTACTATGTTTACTAAACGTTCCACTATTTCTTTTCGACGTGGACCGTTAAAGTAACCCATAGTTTTCTTAGCCGGACCAATTTTAGCAAACCCATTAATGGTTGCTTCTTTCATTCCAGCAAAAAATCTTACTGGAAACTTCGATGCTTCTGGTTTAGCCGAGGACTTTTTCTTTGTTGGTTTCTTTGGCATTATAGCCTCCTTAATCTTCCCCGAATATTTCCATTTCGAGGGAATTGTAAAATTTTTCTCGGGCCTGCCAGCTGGTTCTAAGCTCTGGTATATAATCATCCACAAGGTCGTATACTAATGGTGGAGTCTTGCCTTCGATAGCTCTGGCAATCCTGCCGACCCGTTGCCTAAGCAACTCATCAAATGAGGTAGGGGCAGTTAGTATTAACCGGTTGAGTCTGGCTATGTCCAAGCCTTCATCAGCTATGCTGGTCCCGAATATAAGCCTTATCTCTCCCCTGTTAGCCTTCTTCAATATCTCGTCTTTTTCTCTGAGATAACTGGTGGTGCCTCCACCATAAGAAGACCTGAAGGAACTCTATCTTTGAAAGTATTGTATAGAATTTCTGCATGCTGCCTCTGCTTGACCAGAACCAATGTATAGTTTGTGGGGCTTGCAATGCATTCTTCTATAATATTTTCAATGAGTCTGTTTCGTTCCGGACATTCAGACATCCACCTGAACAGTGACGTGTAATCTAAGAAAATTTCACGGTCGCCTATACTGCCATTCTTCGCGCGTCTATATACGTAAAAGTTTTCAGGAGTCCACGTAACTGGTTCCGGAACTTCCACCTTCATAACAGAAGGGAGGGAGAGCCTGTTAACAATGTCCTTATACCCCAGCTTCACAATCACTTTACCGAAAACAGCTCCCATAAGGAACTGTTTGCCATCTCTGCGTTTAAGCGATGCAGATAGACCATACCTTCGTAAAGCTGGAGATTTACCTACAACCTCCATAAAGGAGGGTGCAGAGGAATGGTGACACTCATCTAATATGACGCATCCAAAATCCTTTAATACTTCTGGTACCTGGTCTGAATACTTTTCAGTATCACTCATCAGTTTCTTCATAGTCTGCACTGTAGCAACAACTACGTGCTTACCTGAAAAGTCCTTCTTAGTACCGTTTACCTTAGATACACTGATAGCCTTACCAAAACACTTCTTAGTAAGAGCGTCAACCCACTGTGTAGCCAGAGCAGCAGTATGAACAAGCACTAAAGTTCTCTGGTTCAACAGTGATAAAATCTTAGCTGCAGCAATGGTTTTTCCACCACCCGGTGGGTAACTTATTATCCCCTGGAATGGTGTCTTAGGATCCATGACCTTATCTATAGAAGACTGCTGATAATCTTCCATGGTAAGTTTGAATGGCGGGAACTTAACAGGGCAGCTTATGGTCTGCATTTTGGGGCACAACTGCACCTGCTCCCAACCCTTAACTTCAGCCATAATATTAAAAGCATTTACTGCAGTAACAATATTTTTCCACAAGCCTCGTTCATAAACAAGGTCCCTGGTATTGTCAGGTCTTATCTTCAAAACTCTGGCCTTTATCCACAATGGTGTTTTATAGTTGCTCAGATTTAGAGAACGGTTTCTGTAATAGTCTGGATTCTTCCACTGACCAACCTCTCTAAGCAGTTCAATCATGGCGGGGTGTAACGGACCCACGTCATGAAGTGTGATATAATTACTTATCGTAACTTTTATTTTTAGCATATGAGTCCTCCTTAGTTTATTTACTTGACGCTTATACCCAAAGGTTGTATTATATTATGTATGAACGACTTAATGCACAATTTAGCTCATGACATATATAAAGCCTCCTGTATAAAACTGGCGGCTATGTCCAGATATGCTGCAGCAAGAGGTATACCAAACCCAACCGGTGGAGCACCATCAGTTGCCGGCAGTAAGTTACCTAAGATCAGCGGTTCGGGTCAAGCCCCGGCCGTTGCAATGCCTGCATTGAATCAGAATGTAGCAAACGGTTTAACACAGGTGACAAATAACGTCCCTACAGTGAGTGCCCCAGCCCCACAGGCTCAGGCTACTCAAACTGCTCCTCAAGCTAAAGCCCAACCACAAGCTGCAAATGCTCAAACTCAGGCTCCTGCTGTTCAATCACAGCCGTCGGCCTGGGATAACATAAAACGACTAGGCACTCAAGCCTTCAACGCCTTTATGCCTAATGTCGGTGGTGGTGGCTGGGCAGCTTTCCAATCTAAAGGAAACTTCTAAACCTCCGAATTTCCTCAACTTCACTCTCACTCACTCCTTGAGAACCCCCGATTTTTACACCGGGGGTTTTCGCTTATTATATAGTCTCTACACCGAACTGTTCACTTTCGTCGTCGTCAAGCAATTCTACTTCATGTGTGACTGGAATTGCCAGAGCAGCTTCTTCAGCGTTCAGTTGCTTGTAATACTCTTCTGGCTCCATGATAGAACCATAAGAATCGCCAACTTCTACTTCAACCTTCATAGGAATATAATCAGGCCATGACCACCCTAATGGATGATTCTTTATACAGTGAGATGGAATGTCGATACTCTTCTCCATTCCCTCTGTGATTATATCTATGACTCGTCTGATAGTGTCCTCGTCCTTAGGGCAGGTAACGACAACTTCATCATGGACGAACTCAATCAACCACGCATCCAGCTGCGCCTCACGGAACATCCTGTCGATATTTATAGCAGCTATCTTTGTCATTGAGGCGGCCAATCCCTGGATAGGGAAGTTGGTAGCTTCCCTGAGATTCTTTCTTACTTCCTTGGCAAACATCCTTTCAGGATAATGGAACCCGCGTTCATTTTCAGCTGTGCCAGAATAATAAGTATTTGCCTTGCTTGGTATGCTCCAACCGGCAAACTTAAAGAGTCTCTTTCTGCCTACCATATCCACCAGCTCGCCATACTTGTCCACATACAACTGACATTTCTCAATGTAATCCTTAATAGTTGGGAAAGTACTGAAGTATGTGTGCATGACTTCCTTGGCTTCATTCAGAGGTATACCGGTAGAGTTAGCCAGACCTACAGCAGTACTTCCATATGCCAGACCAAAAGTGACAGATTTACAGATACTTCTCATTCTGTTGAACTCCGGAACATTCTTGATCTGTTCTATTGGGACATTGATCTTGTCGTGATAGACCTGCTTGGTTATATAACTATGAATATCAACAGTATTGCACTGAGAACCTTCACTATGATCTTCGAATGGGCAGTTTGGCACTTTATACAGGCCTTTACCTCCTTGGTTGTGCTCGCAGTGATAGCATGGATTATAAGCTCTGATAAGCTTTTCGTCCCTTGTATGAGCTGCAAGTATTCTTATTTCCTGGCCGGCATAGTCTGCAGAGATTATGCAATAACCTGGTTTACCAGTAAAGCATTTTCTCATATACTTACCAGCCTTCTTTGGTAATTGTTGCACTAGTGTTACGAGTACTCAGGGTTGAATACTCTCTTACTGTTTCCAGTAAGGTCGGATCATATCATGGAGGTGGAGTTTCCTCCACCAGCTATGGCGCTTCGGACTCATTTACCCTTGAGCCCTACTTCCCCGTGGGAATGATCTCTGAACTCAATCCATTCTGGAAATTTATGTTTTAGTACATTATACTTAGAAGCTTCTTTAAGTATTACTCTAGCTATGTTTATAGGGATTACCCACACTTTATTATTGTCAGAGGTGAACGGAGTATGTCTTTTTACAGTGCCTATAATATCAGTATTAAATATAGAGCTTATTCTAGATTTGAATATCTCAGTATACTCATCTGAGTTGCAGGCATTACCTATAAATAGGAAAGATCTCGTATATCCGTAATTCGAATCTTTCCTTAAGATAGTAGACCCGTCATCCAGATACCATAAAGCCAGGTCGTCCAAAGTAAGAGATTCTAAAAGGACAGAATGCGGAGTATTTTTAACATCTGTTATTATAGAATCCACAGTGGATGCTAGTCTATATAAAGGCTTGGCATTTGGATACCTTCCACTGGCATGCTTTGTTAAATCCTGAAATTTAACACCAGTTTTAAATATCTCTGGACATACAATTCTTTTTGCTTCCAACAGTTCTGGTGTTGTAGAAGTATAAATAACTTTATAATTCTTACACTCAGGATGCTTCCATAAAGTACCATCACCAAAATAAGCATTCTTGGATAATAACATTTTTCTTTCAGTTAAGGATTGTAGCTGCTGATTGTCCATTTCTATAGGCTCCTAACATTCATAATACTACCTATAGTATACTCTATTTTTCTAACTTTCGCAAGTATCATTTCTAATTTTGCTGTAGTATAGAGTCTTTAGGAGGTTCCAGCAATTCACCATATTTTAAAACTTCCATCAATTTAGGCATATAATTGAAAGTTTGGTTTGGAGGAACTAAGCCTCCCCGTCTCAGTTTGTGCTTGATTATATTGTGGATGTATCATCCTATCGTAAGGACTGATCATCTTATCAAGAGTACAGTAAGAAGTAATCAACTTATTAGCAAGTTTATACTCCTTAAGATCTTTGGCCTTTTCTACACCAGCCTGCATCAATGCATCCAGAACATACTTATCCATGCTTGGTTCACCAGATGGTGTTGTGAATTCCATAGGGGCTGAATCCTCCTTATTAAACTCAGAACACTGAGGATTTACACACTTGAAATGAGGCTGCTGGTGACGAACACCACATGTCTTACATTTCCTTGGCGGGATAATCCCCCATCTGTTGTAGAACAAATCCTTCAGCATATCATTAGAGTTGATGTTGAACTTTTCCTTAGGATCAAACATAGCCTCGAATTCTGCTTTAATAGCATCGGCTTTTGCCCTCAGGTCAGTTTCAATAGCTTTGAGCTGTTTTACATCAAGCCTGATTCCTATGCGTTCAGCCATACACAATATAGGTAAGTACTTCATTTCTATATTGAATATGAGGTCATAATGTTCAGCTATATCAGGAGCCATAACAAAAGCGAGACCAAGCATATAGCAAGTATCACGGGCGTTGTATGCTGCCACCAGATCTTTGTCTTCGGCCTGGCACTTTACTATGTCGATAGCCCACCCTGGCACGCCCAGTTCTTTACAGGCTACTATCTTCAAACTACGACGCATGTCACCCTTGATCCCATTTCCAGGTCTGGTAACATAGTGAGCTATCATTGTATCCAGCCATATTGGCAGTCTGATACCGGTATTGCTTAGCATTATGTTAAAGTCGAATTTGGCATTGTGCCATATCGAATCCATAGTCTTCAGCTTGTTGGTTATTACCATTAGCATATCATGGGATATGTTCTTAGTGGAGTCGCCGCGTTTACCTACATACTGAAGACCACCTGCCAACTCAAATCTCCTGCGGAGAGATACAAGAGCAGGAATAAATCCTGTAGACGAGTCAACCAGCTTCCTCTGACGAGGAGGTGTATGTTTCACGCTTACATAGAAGCCTATTCTGGTATTAAAGCAGAGCCCCAGGCTGACCAGATCTGCCGTGAAGATATCCAGACCGGTAGTTTCTGTGTCTGCCCCTACCAGCTTCTGGGTTTCCATCTGATAAACGAAGAGATCATACAATCTGTCTTCCAGGCCATTAAGATCAACCGCAGGTAATTCTGTTATCGGCTTGTTTGCAGTCTTTACTGTCAGGAAGCCATCTCCGGCCCCAGCAGGTTGTAACAGATTATCAGATATGCTGAAATCACCTTTAGGCATATCACCCAGACATAACAGGTAAGTATATTCATTACATGGAAGAACGCACTTGCCTTCAGCATATCTCTGCTGAGCAGCCTTCAGCTTTTCGTCGTCATCTATGTGGACAAAGAAGGTTCTGCCCTGACTGAAATATGTAAGACATGTAATAGTATACATATACCAGGTCATCAGACTGTGCTTATCCTTCTGTAATTCTTCCGGAACCAGAGAGCACACGTCTACTCTGAGAACAGCCTGAACTGTCCCCATTATATAATATATATCAACTTCCATATGTTCCTCGTCTGGAAGCATCCATATATTAGAAACCTTACAATTCTTGGACAAGCAGTAAAGTGCCGCCATATCAAAGAAGTCTGCGGGTTTCTTATAAAGCTCCGTCTTTGTTAGTATCATGGAGGGGACAGTTATCATAGCAGACAGAAATGACTTGTACTGCTTTGTAGTGGACTCCGTGATAGTTAGCAGATTCTTAACGCTAGATGTTATAGGTGTCAGTCTAACGTCCAGTTTTGTTCCCATTTGTTTTCCTCCTTGGGTATATTTTTTTAGATGGAACAGCGGGTGAATGCCCAACTAATTTAACCATCTCTGTGCCACACCTTGGGCAAAGCGTCTGGCAGCAGAGAACAACATATTTACAACTAGGACAGATGTACACAATTCTACCTCCAACTTGAAGATCTTCATGAAGATTTTAAAATCTTCATGTTTTTTAGTGAAAAATTCTCACTCGAAAAATACCCACTTTTACAAACGACTTCTGAGAAGCCCATTAACAGCGAACTCCTTCTCAGGGCCTGTTCATCATATATAGAGGGGTAAATGTGAATTTGCGTTTTGGAAAATTTTGTACTCGGTCGAGATTGCCTAACAATACTCTTATACCCACTACGAAAGGGTAAGAAACAGATAAAAAATAAAGAATAGATTAGTTGAGTTCTATGCACGAGGAATTTTACCCTATTTTACAACCATATAAGTATATTAGAGATTTTTTTATTTTATTTTTTAATTTTTTTTTATATAATATACCTTATATAGTTTTACAAATGCCATTTTTTCCTTTTTCCTCGACTCATACGAAAAATGAGCTTGGGCTAGAACCTTTTGTAGAAATAATACTAGGTAAAAATTAATCCCGACTGAGTACAAAATTTTCAAGAATCAAAATTCACAAAATATGTGAGACCCCGGTTAATACCGGAGTCTCTAAACAGTACATACAGAACTTAGCTATTGGCCAAGCTTTAAGACGCGCATTATACTTCTTACAGATTCTCTTTCCTGAATATATGTATATCCTGGTAGTTTGAATCCTTCGAACTGACCTTCTGGAGCTATATCTGCAGAGGAGTGTAATCTCTTGAGGGCTTTTTCTGCCCCACACATAGCTTCCAGAAAGTCATTCTTATTACCTTTATAGATATGACAGGCGAACATTCTGAGCCTGTCCCACATACAGTATAGATTAACTCTGCTTCTGCAGACACGGACTTTTCTATACAGTATTTTATTCACATCGAGTATCTTATCCAGAGATTTATAATCATCTCTTACTATCCTTTTTCCGCAGTTCCATAGCAGGTTCTGCAGTATAGAATAGCGGGCATCCTGATCTCCATAGAGCATAGCCTTGGCAAGATAATTTAATGTCCAGTTAAATTCCTTAGGCCATGCCATTATAGAAATGAGTCGTTTAACCCAATTTGCAGGCTCACCATCAAACGATGCTGCGGTTGCCCGATGATTATATTCCTCTGAACCTTTTAATGCAACATACTCGACTTTAGCCGCATGGTTCAGGCCATATGATGTAAGTCGTCCTGACAGATACATCCATAGCAATAACAGCTGAAATCCCTCAGAAGTGTTTGGATTTATACCATTGGCTGGTATTACACCACACTCTTGAGCTATAGCTGCAAGTTCTTCACCAGACAGATCGAACACTTTCAAGAGCGTTCCCTGAGGAAACTTGAAGTTGAGTTTCCCCATTTCCAAGTAGTCTTTGTATCTGTATCCCAGAGAGCTGAAGGTTATGTTTTCCCTTCCCTGCTCACGGTCAGAAGGCAATGGGTTGAGGTCCTTTGTCATTTTCAAGTTTCTCCTGTTGTCTATGATAGTTGTAGTATTTTGTCAGTTTACTCTTGAGCTCCAGGCTCCTGCTCTGCTTACCCATTCCAATCATCTGGAATTCCATAAGCTTCTGCTGGATCTTGGCTGTATCTACTCCACTGAGCCCAAGACTGGCGCCTATATCAGACATATAGAACGTTGAGTTGATGCTTGCAATTTTGCAGATAACATTCCACATATCTTTATATTCCTCTGTAGCCAGGCAGGCATCCAATGCCTTTTTCTGGTCGTCACTAAGCTCAGATTCATTACGTCGTTCTTCTGCTAATCCATCCATATTTGCAGAGCTGTTAGCATATATCTGGTCGAGCAGATTTACAGCAAAGTCCAGATCCTGCTGTTCGGGAACCAGCTTAGAATAATTGTCTGTGAATGCTCCACGGAGTCCTGCTGCACTTACTACTATTCGGCACAGCTTTTCTCTCATGTCTGCTGTATTGCATAACGGGACTACGTTGTTATCGAACTTGTCACTGATTTCCCCAGCCTTCTTTAGAATCTTGGAAGTAAGCTCCTTACTTATTACTATATCGTCCGGAGTAAGACTCCATATTCTATAGAAAGCGGCAGCCAGCACTTCAGGTTTCAATATAGGCGGTTTGTCAGAGTTTTCAACGTTTATTTTCTCCGAATCAATATCAGCACCACTAAGAACACATCCCAGATCGAAACGTCTCAAATCTGGTGCCTGCATTACAGTAGCCAGTGCTTGAATACCATACTTGAACTCGGAAACAGTTCTGTTGTTTGGGATAGGGTTGGCAGCACATATCAATCTTATTCTGGCAGGATGTTTCCCGCCTTTTATCTTTGTTACGTCTGCTTCACCGTTGGTTCGTATGGTTCTAAGCTGAGACATTGTTTCAGGGGATATATTCTGAACTTCATCCAGGAATACAAGACCTCTGTCTGATTTAGGCAGCAGGCCCCAGCTCATGAATGACCCGTTGCTGGTCCTGTCAATACCACCTATAAGACCTGCAGTAGTACTGTTGGAGGATGCTATTCTTCCAACCCCACTGTAGCTGCACATCCTGGTTACCAGCAAGCTCTTTGCCTGCCCTGAGTCACCTACAAGAAGAACATCAAGGCGGCCACGCATAGAAGGATTACCGTTGAAGTTAAGAGTCAGGGGAGAACAGAAGCTGAGAAGAACCGCAGTTATGACACTGTCTCTGCTATATATGTGCAGGACGTTGTCTCTGAGATCATTTATCTTTTCAGCTATACTCATTGAGCTGTAGATGTTCAGCCTTTCCTTTGTTGCGTCATCCAGCTGGAAGTTGTCTATCTGGTCTGTCAATGGTGTTACCTCTGTGAACATTATAGTTATGTTCTGGTTCTGAGGATTAGCCATTACCACACCTTTACCCCGGTAGGACTTGGAGCTTTCCAGTGAGTTCTGCATACAGAATGCAAGATAGTCCTTGTATTCCTTTGCTTCACTGAGGTTTTCTGCGTTCTGATCGGGCTTATCTGATTCCGTTGCTACACTTGATGATATCAGGTCAACTCTGTTACCACACATGAATGGCTGAATAAGGACCTTTTCCGTTTCTCTTGAGAGTTTCAGACTTCTGGGAGACAGACAGCCTATCAGCTGTTTCTTAGTGTAGTCAATAACCTTCTCATCTTTTTCACCATATACCTGTATGTGCATCTTGTCATATTTAGGTATGTTTACGGTCTTAAACGTTTCCTTATCTTCACGTTCACATAACCCGAACTTAGGGCATGATTCAGAACATGGTGCAAAGGTAGCCCTTGTGTGACTGTAATATGGCTCATTCACAATAGCAGAGACTGTAAAGTCAACTGTTATATCCTTGCCACACAGAATGGTATTTTCTATCTGGCTCAGAGATTTCAGGTTGTGCATTACACTCTGCTTCTTGGAGTAACCGCTAAGCTTTATAGGACTTGTCCCACGACAGGCTCTTATAACATCGCACTGATTTTCATACGGGCATATGCCACGAGCATACATGGTGGCACACCGCATAGGCTTGATATCTGTATTATTAATTGCATAGTCTGTTGTTTCCTTACTATAGTTGTGACACTCGCTCAACAGATCATGTATCTTGTTAGCTCCGGGAATACCGAACTGCTTCAGGAGGCTTAATATACAGACACGTTCATCGTTTGTGAGATTGATAATACCAGCATCAGGATCTACTGATCTTGACTTGGCCTGTATATTACTCAATGCTTCACATTTAGTGAACATGCTTTCTATAGAGCCACCACGCAGACTCAGGTCTTCCCCTTCCTGGAATTCTGGTTCCTTTACCTGAATTTCCTGAAGTTTAAGAATGTTTTCCAATTCTGTGTTAGATATTGGTTGAACTTCTCTAAGAGCTTTCCACTGGTCTTCAAGATATTCGAAGTTATCATCCACGAATCCGCAGAAGAGGCCAGTCTTTCTGTTGATACTAAGTGGCAGTTTTATCATATCACCAGGATGTTCTGAGTCTGCATACTCCTGTCCAGGAAAGAGTTCTACCCCTTCCAGATCAAGTTCTCTGGCAATGACCTGAGTCATTCTGTAAGCTGATCTTGTGGGGACAGGATTTTCAAAGAACATCCATATGTGATAGCCCTTGGATCCGCTATACTCTAGCAATAGCTGTTCCCTCTTTATCTTAAGGCTAGAACTTAATCCGGATATGGCATTGGCTACAGTTTCCTTCACCTCTGTCATAGCTTCCTGATAAGCTTTCTTGCCTTCTTCAGAAGCAGGGTCAGAGATATGACTCTTTACTACAGCTGAGTTAGCGTCGAAATCAAGGACGGCAAATTTACATTCATTACCGTCCGTTATTACATACACAGCCAGGGTTTCTTTCCTGCTCAGATGGTTTATTACAAGAGTACTGTTCAGGTGACACTTGTCTCCAGTCTGATATCTGGTGGCAGCTTTAGCTCTGTTGAGCTCACACTGCCTCCCCCAGTGGCCCGTGCTGAAGCGCGAAATGAACAGATTGATATCTGTTTCAGTGTATGATAGAGAGGGATTTTTATCCATTATTCGCCTTTCTTTATTAGATATTCAGGACTTACAATCTTGAAGGAGATTCCCTTTTCATAACTTCTTACTACCACGCCTTCACGCAAGGTGTCACGATTGAGGTCAGAGAATCCTGAGGCATACTCTAAAGCCTGGTTGACATCTGTGAAACAGGTAGCTGTCTTGTCTGAAAGTTTACCAGAGACGTGAAATACGTCAGGAACCCATTTGAGAGTATACTGAGTATAATCCTGGAAGTTACAGCTGAGTGTCATTTCATAGGTTAGTTGTTTAGCTGCTCCTGGAGCAAGCTTGCCAAGACGTGAGGTAATTATGTTGAACAGATAAAGCTCGAAGTCTTTAACTTTATATGGATTACCCTGGATCTTAGGACCTATGCATTCACCCTGCAGAACAATCCAGTCTTCTTCAGGATGTTCCTGTAGCCAGTGCTTGAGCTGTTCAGTTATCTTCAACTTTTTGTTCAGCTCTATCTGGGATTTCCCAGAGTCACCTGTAGCGTTCAGTCTGAAGTTACGACTGCATACTATCTCATCATACTTTGTTCTTCCGAACCATCCCTTTTCTTTTCTTACAGCCCAGGTGCCACTCTGTCCATCAACCTTCTCTGTGCCATACCAGTCAGCAGATTCTATATCGAGAACTTTTGGGCAATTCTGGATTCTTTCCTCATCAGTCTTCTGTATCCATTCAGGGAACTTGCCGGATACTTTCTTAGGAAGAAACAGTTTTCCCAGCCATCTGGTAGCAGAGTATTTCATAAGCCACCCTACTATTCCCTTAGGCTTTCTGACACTGTTTGGATTGAATCCTTTGGCATCATCTTGTTCTGTAAAATCTATAATGCCCATTTTTTCGGTAAGATCTGTTCCTTCAGGTTCAGTACCGGTATATTTGAGTACCAGGCCCTGAGACAGATTACCACGCATTTTCATTGTCTTTATTCTGTATTTACGTTTTTCCAGAAACTTATATTCTTCAGTTTCAGGAAGCTGGGCACCTGGTTCTATAAAGATTACTTTTTCACCAGGGGTGTTAAAATCTTCTTTTCTTACAATAGCCTGCCAGCCATCTACATGGGCCATATATACATTGTCATAACCTTCCATATCTGTGAAGCTGGCTATCGTTCTTACAGTGGCTAATTTCTTCATTCTTTTGCACTCCTTTTAAGATAAAAAAGATGGCCGGCCTTTGGGGTCGGCCACTTTTATTATGCTCTATATTAGAACGGGATAGTTTCCTGACTTGAGATAGCAACGACTTTACCTGGTTTTACTACTTCTGCATCTTCCACTTCTTCAGCGGTTTCGTCATCAGTAGTTGGAGCAGCCATTAATTCAGCAGTCTTCTTAGCTTCAGGTGTTACTTCCTGAGGTTCAGTGAGTCTGAAGAAATTGTTTTTGACTGTCTTGTAACCAAGTACGAGTCTGTCCAGGAAATCTGCCGGGGCTTTGTCTATATCGCTGTCTTTTTCAAAGTTAATTACAGAATACTGTTTACTACCAGCTTTTACTGGAGAGAGGCTGAGCTTGGTTATTACTTCACCGAGAGCCTTGTCTTCCTGGGTAGATAACATCTGGATGTATTCCTTCATGCTCTTTGTAGAGGCAGCTGACACTTTCAATTCATATACTTTAGGTTCTTCATCATCGAGCAATACAACAGCAAGCTTGTTATATTCCTTGCATGCCTTACTGTTTTTGCCGCTTGCATCAGTAACCCACTTATTGAATTTGCAGTTTTTGCAAGTGCCGTATTTAGTACCATTGATACCGCCAACGCTCTGGCACTCAGGTGCTGGGCTGTCATCCCCAGGGAATCTGAGTTCCTGCATCTTTACGACATCAACTATACCTACTTTTATAGGGTGAGCTGTATCCTTGCCGGGGATTTCAAACTTGGGTTTGGAAGTGTTGTGCTGGACTTTGATAGCAGGGTTAGCCTGGAATATCATAGTCTGCTGTTCTTTCTTCTGACCTGCCCATAAACCCTTTAAAAGTTCCATGGCATTTCCTGGATTTGCTACTAGTTCTTTATTATTACTCATATTTCTGTTTTACTCCTTCAGGGGGAAAGTTTTACTCTTCTAATTCTTTATCTTTTTCTGAATTATGTGTCTGTTTAGTCTGCCCCATTTCGACAGCTTTGTCAAGAAGGTACGCGTTTTCACAGTATTCCTTCTGTTCGCAGCTCTGACAAAAGACAGACTTACGATTTCTCATAAAGTTTCCACATGATATGGCATCTTTTACCTGATCCATATCCTCTTTTATGCCGGCCAGAGCCTTCTCGTACTCTGTACGGTCCCTATCAAGACTAATGAACGTAGTCTTGGATTGTTGAAACTCTTTTGAGTTCTTACGTATTACTTTAGGAGGATCCTTTTTGACCATATATATTGCAGACACGCCATTTATTTCCAGATTTCTCTGCTCCAATAAATGGACATACAGGGACAGCTGCCTCATAGGAAGTATATCCGGAGGCATTATACCTGTAGTCTTATAGTCTACAATCAGGGTCTTTGGCATTTTATTCTCCTGTTGAATACCTAATACCAGGTCAACCACACCCAGTATCTTATGCTCGCCAAGAGTTCCGGTTAATTTATTTTCTGTCATCAGAACTTCACCTACCGGCTGGCTCTGGAACATTACGGAGCACATACAGTTGTAGGCATATCTGTGATGTGCCAGAAGAATTTCTTTTACTTCTGCTGCCGTTTTGTTCTTGTTTGTGACTAGTGCCAGCTCTTCAAACTCATCATTGAATTCTAACAGAAACTGCTCCATCATCAACTGCTTTATTCTGCATTCTTCCATTGGGACAAGCATCGCCTTGACCTTGTCAACAGAATATAATTTGCAGTCGCGTGTGCACTTTCTGCAGACTTCGTTGTGAGCTTGCATAAGTTCGTTGACCTTAGCTAGACCACGGTGACACCCGGATCCAAAGACCTTAGGTATATCCGCAGTCTTTTTCCATAAGCCCATAAAATAAGTCAGGAATACTCTGTAGCTGCAATCTACAAAGTTATCTATGAAACTTATGGAAAATGATTTGTCGAGGTCGGGTTTGATCCCATACCTCTCTAGCAGGTTAGCCATTTTTCTCCTTTCTCAAGGCTATGGTTGAGCTCTTCCAGCTGATACTCTGCCACGACCTTGTAACTGGTTAACTTCGGCACTTCCATTTCTGCCATAACTGCACGGTCGGTTATGGCGTTGAATAGATTTACCGCGCTCTTTTCCCAGCCGTCCGGAGCAGCTCCGTTAAGAGACAACACATAAAGACCTATGCTGCACAGATTCTGGGAAAGTTTAAAATATACCTTGTCAAAGCCTAGAAGCACAACGTCAGACTCCTTCGTATTAGTCATTATACTTCCGCTCTTTGTCCAAAACATTTTTACCTTACCGTTGTCTAATTCTACAGTGTTGTATATACTTTTTGAGGTTATCGCCTTAACAGCTAACACTGTATTTTCTAACATTGATATTATAAGGTTCATTTGCTCACCACCTTTTCTTTAGGGTATAGCACACCATTATAATTTATATAACATGTAGGGTCTTTTTTCTGGATCTCATGCTTCGACCTACCACCTGGCAAAGTAAATTGATAATATTGATTCAGGCGGTCATCTGGGTTAATTACCGTGATTTTACAGGGATTGTCTGTTAATAGTGCTACGGCATTGACGGCCCTCACTATTTCTCTGTCTCCACCAATGCTGTAACTAACTTTCTTTCCTTTCTTTCTCGGTTCAAACGTCCAGAGGTGTTTGCGCCTGAAATTAGCCATAATTGAAAGAAATTTGCTGAACAGGTTATTTATTTTGTCAGTATCTGCATCTCCCGAGTATAACGCCGGCCATCGGCAATCCTTAGGCTTAACTGTTGTGCTCTTTAATTTCAGCTCTTTTCCACAATGATATATAAACATCAAGCATATTACAGGCAACATATCACTGTTAAATATGACAGCCTGGGTATATAGAAGTTTTATTAGCGTATTATATGCAGTGTCGCTATGGGTGGCCCACTTGTGTACATGTGAGCCCTCAGTATCCGCTATTATACTTGCATTTACAAAAGAGATAAACAGATTATTGATCTGTTTATATACAGGATCTACGTCTGGCCTCTGTTCTAGTATAGCTCTGGTAGTTTCCCTGGTTTTAGGGTCACTGACCTGGCTTAAAAATTCATCTAATAATGTTTTGTTAGTCATTCTGGGAAATTTCCCTCCTTTGTTGAAATTCACTTATCTTATACCTTGATAATACTATGCGTATGTGTTAAATTTTTAAGTATCATTTGAAGTTATGGAGGAAATAACATGGCCGTTAATCACACAGCTAGAATGGTTAAACCAACAGAAGCAGACATTAAAAAGGATGAAGTTATTACATTTACACCTGAATCAAAAACGCAAGTTAAAACCACTATTCAGGCTAAAGCTTCAGAACAGTCAGGCATAGAAAAAGAGCCAGAATCAATAATAAAACCAGAACCTACTGAAGATGAGGCGTATAAAGCTCAAATCTCAGATCTTGCTGGCAAGTTGGATCTGGAAGAGTTTTTCTTCTCTGGCGAAATAAGTTATGCCTTCCAGTTATCAAAGAAAGCTTCAGTTACTATTAAAGTATTGTCAGCTTCAGAGCTGCAGGAAACCCAGTCCTTTATGTGGGGATTACGTAATGAAGATATTTCTGCTATTCAAGCTGAAATGAAATATGCGCTAGAAGTTCTTTCCAGAGCTGTAATAAAATATGGCAAAAAAGATCTTACTAAGATGTCATTGGACGAACGCAGAGAATATCTGAGTGAATTACCCAGCATGGTTGTTCCGCTTATTTTTAATAAATATTCACTTTTAGAAAGAGCTGCTACAGAAGCTCTGAAGAACCCGGAACAAGTAAAAAACTGAAGATGAGGCCATCGGTCAGAGGTAAGCTCCGGCTTATGGCCTCAGGTGTAGACCTTACAGGTAAAACTCCAGCTGTAGTTAGCGGTATGATAAATGCCCAGCTGGACTTTCAACTGATAGAATATTATAAATTATTAGTAACTCTACATATTCAGCAACAGAATTTCGAGGCTGCCAAAAAGGCTTTGGATAATATGCTGAGTATTATAGCTATGGAAACTCCAGGTTCTACTGTCAAGGAAGAAAGTAAACAGGAAGAATTTGAACGGGCTCTGAGAGATATGGATAACTGGGTAGTAGAAATAGATACCTCTACATTAACACTGCCTCAGGATAAACTTATTCTCAAATCTCAACTAAAGAATTCTAATCTAAGGATTTAACTAAAGATCTATGATACCCCCTATTCAATACCCACAGTCAGAATGGATGCCACCAGGAGCTGGTGAAGTAAGTCAGCTTATGATGGCTAATGCCGGAAGTAGTGCCTATCAAGCTACTTGGGGATATGGCGATATTTTAGGCCATTATCTTAATACTAACGCTGTATTACCTGCGGGATATACTCGAAGACAATATAACGAAGAACGGGCTATGGCAGCACATGAGATGCTGCTATCTCCGCTTGAAAGTGTTGGTGAATTAGCTTCGGGGATCGCTGGGTGGCATATAGGCTATGAAGTCCTGCCAAACTTACCAGGTATGGGACTAGTAAATGACCTATGGAGCAAGGGTTTTAACATGACCGGTAAAGCTGTGGGCTGGGGTGGTGGTAAGTTGTTTGGGTTTGCCGCTAATACAGCCACCAGAATAGGTGGGGGTCTGATAGACACAATATCCACAGGTCTGACTGGACGATCAACAGGTATT